>Ga0335084_10000929_pt1 | contig 26287 bp, 19 predicted proteins | sample Lox_Sample_44_FD_206721 | JGI IMG/M metagenome (GOLD analysis project Ga0335084, IMG submission 206721) | Soil microbial communities from Loxahatchee National Wildlife Refuge, Florida, United States - Lox_Sample_4.4 | ecosystem: Environmental > Terrestrial > Soil > Wetlands | place: USA... | reverse complement strand
TATGCGGCTCTAGCCGCGGGTGGCGAGACTCCCGAGACTAATCCGCGAACGTGCGGATGTGAGCCGGCCGTTCATTTGGTCTTAGTTCGCCGCGCGGCGTCCGGGACGCGTCGAGCGTCGCAACGACGGAACGCCGCGCGGCTCAAGGGCGCTCCGCCCTCGCCACCCGCCCCGCGCATCGCCGCCGCATTCATCACCTACGCTATTGGCGGGTGCGATCGTGACGGCGAGGCGGCGGCGTCGCGTCGCGAGGTTGGGGGCAGGGCGGAGGCGCCTGCGAAGCGGCGCGACGGAATGTCTGGGCCGTGGCGCCCTGCATGTTTTCCCGCGCGGCGGAGCCGAAGCCGAAGCCCTGCCCCCAACCTCGCGGCACCGAGCTAGACTCAGCGGCTCGAGAACCCCGCCTCGTAGTCAGCGATCGAAGCCCCGATGACCTCGTGCGCCGCTGCCACCCCATAGACGTGGGTGATCTCGCAGCGCCTCGGGGCGCTCGGGTCGGGGATGTCCTTGTAGGTGAGGAAGTAGTGCCGCAGCCGGTCGACGAGCGCCGACGGCACGTCGGGCAGGTCGCGGAAGCCGCCGTACGCAGCGTCGTCGGCGAGCACGGCGAGGATCTTGTCGTCGGCCTCGCCGCGATCGAGCAGCAGGAACCCGCCGATGGGGCGGGCGCGGACCAGAATCGCGCCGTGCGTGATCGGGCGCTCGGTCAGCACGCAGATGTCGAGCGGGTCGCCGTCGCCGACGATGCCGCTGCGGCCGGTACGCCGCGAGGCGAGCGCGCCGACGCGCTCCTTGCACCACGTCCGCGGCACGAAGCCGTACGGCGCCGGGCAGACGTTCGAGAACTGCTGCGGGCGATCGAGCTTCAGGTGTCCCGTCGCCTTGTCGATCTCGTACTTGACCGTGTCCGAGGGCACGATCTCGATGAACACGTTCATGATCGCCGGCGCCTCGTCGCCACGCGAGATGCCGTGCCACGGATGGGCCTGGAGCCGTAGCGTCATGCTCGGCCCGAGCTAGCACGGTCGCGGCACGCGGTGTAGTGACGGCGAGATGCGGGAAGAAGCCGCGTGGTCGGCGCGCGATCCGGTATGCGGGATGCGCGTCGACCCGGCGAGGGCGCCCGCGACCGTATCGCACGGCGGGACGCGATACTATTTTTGCGCTCCGCACTGCGCGGAGCGGTTCCGTGCCGAGCCGGCACGCTATCTCGGAGGGGCGGTCGCCCCGGCACCGCCGGCCAGCGCGGACGCGATCTACACCTGCCCGATGCATCCAGAGGTCCGCCAGGGCGGACCAGGGAGCTGTCCCATCTGCGGCATGGCGCTGGAGCCGCTCTCCGCCACGGCGGCCGAGGACGACGGCGAGCTACGCGATCTCACGCGTCGCTTCTGGGTGAGCCTCGCTCTCACGGTGCCGGTCGTGCTCCTCGGCATGGGCGAGATGTTCGGCCTGCATCCGCGTCCGCTCGTGCAGCTCGTGCTGGCGACGCCGGTCGTCGCGTGGGGCGCGGCCCCGTTCTTCGCCCGTGGCTGGGCGTCGATCGTGCGGCGCCAGACGAACATGTTCACGCTGATCGCGATCGGCACGGGGACGGCCTACGTCCACAGCGTGCTCGCGACGCTGGCGCCGCAGCTCTTCCCGGAATCGTTCCGCGGCCACGGCGGTGTGGTGCCGGTCTACTTCGAGGCGGCAGCCGTCATCACGACGCTCGTGCTCCTGGGCCAGGTGCTCGAGCTGCGTGCGCGGCGGCGGACGGGCGGCGCCATCCGGGCGCTGCTGGATCTCCGGCCGCCGACGGCGCGGCGCCTCGGCGACGGCGGCGAGCGAGAGGTTCCGCTCGACGCGGTCGCGGTCGGCGACCTGCTGCGCGTGCGGCCGGGCGAGAAGGTCCCCGTCGACGGGGTCGTGGTCGAGGGGACGAGCGCCGTCGACGAGTCGATGGTGACGGGCGAGGCCATGCCGATCGCGAAGGTCTCCGGCTCGCGCGTGATCGGCGCGACCGTGAACGGGACCGGGAGCTTCGTCATGCGGGCCGAGCGGGTGGGCGAGGAGACGCTGCTCGCGCAGATCGTGCGCGTCGTCGGCGAGGCGCAGCGCAGCCGCGCGCCGGTCCAGGACCTGGCCGACCGGGTGGCGGCGCGCTTCGTTCCCGCCGTGCTCGTGATCGCGGCCGCGACGTTCGTCGTATGGGCGGCGGTCGGACCCGCGCCCCGCCTGGCGTACGCCCTGGTCGCCGCCGTCGCGGTGCTCATCATCGCCTGTCCGTGCGCGCTCGGCCTCGCGACGCCGATGTCGATCATGGTCGCGACCGGACGCGGGGCGCAGGCGGGAGTCCTTGTCCGAAACGCCGAGGCGCTCGAGCGCCTCGCCGCCGTCGACACGCTCGTGCTCGACAAGACCGGCACCCTCACGGTCGGGCGGCCGGAGGTGGTCGGGGTCGAGGTGCGGCGTCCCGACGACGCCGACACGGTCCTGCGCCTCGCCGCCAGCATCGAGCAGCAGAGCGAGCATCCGCTCGCCGGCGCGATCGTGCGGGCGGCCGAGTCACGCGGCCTTCCGCCCGCGCACGCCCTCGAGTTCGCGGCGGTGCCGGGCAAGGGCGCGAGCGGCCGCGTCGGTGCGGCGCGCGTCGTCGTCGGCACGGCGGCATTCCTCGCCGAGCGTGGCATCGATCCCGCGCCGCTCGAGGCGCAAGCGCGGGTGCGGCGCGAGCGGGGCGAGACCGTCGTGCTGGTCGGCGTCGACGGCGCAGCGGCCGGCGTCGTGGCGCTCGCCGATCCCGTGAAGCCGACCACGCCCGACGCGCTGGCCCGCCTGCGCGCCGACGGCCTCCGCATCGTGATGCTGACCGGCGACGCCGAGGCGACGGCGAGGAACGTCGCCGCGCGACTCGGCATCACGGAGGTCATCGCGGGTGTTCTTCCCGACGGGAAGGCCGAGGCGATCCGGCGCCTGGCGGCCGACGGGCGGACGGTCGCCATGGCGGGCGACGGAATCAACGACGCGCCGGCGCTCGCCGCCGCCGCCGTCGGCATCGCCATGGGCACCGGCACCGACGTCGCGATCGAGAGCGCCGGGGTGACGCTCGTGCACGGCGATCTCCTCGGGATCGTGCGCGCCCGGCGCCTGGCCCAAGCGACCATGCGGAACATCCGCCAGAACCTCACGTTCGCGTTCGGCTACAACGCGCTCGCGATTCCGCTCGCGGCGGGTGTGCTGTATCCGCTGGTCGGGTGGCTCCTCTCCCCGATGATCGCGAGCGCCACCATGAGCCTGTCGTCGGTGTCGGTCATCGCGAACGCGCTGCGGCTGCGGCGAGTTGACCTTTGAGCCGGAGTACCTGAACTAGGCGGTCCCATGGCCAAGCTCGCCGCCCCGAGCGGGTTCCGCGACTTCCTGCCGGACCAGTTCCGCAAGCGGCAGGAGCTCGTCCGGCGCATCCGCGAAACCTACGAGTCGTTCGGGTTCGAGGGCATGGACACGCCGGCGATGGAGAGCCTGCGCGTCTTCCTCGGCAAGGCCGGCGGCGAGAACGAGAAGCTCATGTTCCACGTCTTGAAGCGCGGCGCGGAGCTGGAGCGCGCGCTCGCGAAGGGTGGCGAGGAGCTCTCGGACATGGCGCTCCGCTTCGACCTCACGGTGCCGCTCGCCCGCTACTACGCGACCCACCGCGGCGAGCTGCCCGCGGTCTTCAAGCGCTACCAGTGCGGGCCGGTGTGGCGCGCCGAGCGCGCCCAGCACGGCCGCTTTCGCGAGTTCGTCCAGTGCGACGTCGACGTGCTCGGCTCGTCGTCGATGGCGGTCGAGGCCGAGGTCGTCCTCGCGACCACGACCGCGCTCGCCGCGCTCGGCTTCTCGGGTCTCACGGTGCGCCTCAACTCGCGCCCGCTCCTCTCGCTCCTCGTACGCAGCGCCGGGGTGGGGGACGAGCATCTCGGCGCCGCCGTCATCGGGATCGACAAGCTCGACAAGGAGAGCCCGGCGGCGGTGAAGGAGGAGCTGACCGGCAAGGGCATTTCCGAGAAGGTCGCGTCGAGCCTGCTCGACCTGCACGCGCGCTCGCGGGGCGGGAGGGACGAGGCCTTGCTCGCAGACGTCGAGGCGCGCGCCGGCAAGGCGGCGGCGCCGCACGTGGCACAGCTCCGCGAGATCCTCGCGCTGACGCCGCCGCTCCCTGCCGGTCGGCTCGCGTTCGATCCATTCCTGGCGCGCGGCATGGACTACTACACCGGCCCCATCTTCGAGGTCGCGGCCGAGGGCGTTCCCTTCAGCCTCGCGGGCGGCGGCCGCTTCGACGATCTGATCGAGCGCCTGGCGGGGGCGAAGGTGCCGGCGTGCGGCTTCTCGATCGGCTTCGAGCGCGTCTTCATGCTCATGGAGGAGCGCGGGATGTTCGGCGGCGGGAGCCGTGGCGCCGACGTGCTCGTCGTCGTGCCCGCGGCGGAGGCGACCGCCGGGGCCATCCGTCTGGGAGCCGAGCTCCGGCAGGCGGGGCTTCGCGTCGACGTGTTTCCGCACGCGGCGAAGCTCGGCGCGCAGTTCGAGCTGGCGGAGAAGAAGGGCATCCCACTCGCCGTGGTGGCCGACGCGGCGAAGCTCGGGAGCGGGACGCTCGAGGTGCGCGACCTCGCAACCCGCACCAGCACGCCCGTCGCGCGCGCCGAGCTCGCCGGGTGGATCCGGGCGCGTCGCGCGACGCACGCGTAGCCTCGGTTCACGGGTTGCCCGACCTGCGACCCTCCGCCACGATGACGCCGACCATGCCGCATCGCAAGGGAGGGATCCTGATGCTTCGTACACTGGTGGCGGGCGCCGCGGGACTGTTGCTCGGGGCCGCGATCGCAGGACAGGCGGCCGACCCGGAGGCCGGCCCCAAGGTCTGCAAGAAGTGGGGCGTCATCTCCACGTGGGCGAACGGGCCCGACTGGAAGGTCGACTTCCAGGGCGCCGAGCCCTTCGCCGTGGCGACGGTCGGCGGCTCGACGCGCGTCTTCGCCCGCGCCTGCGCCGACTAGGTTGCGAAGGCCCGGGTCTTCAACCCTTCGCGCGTAGCTCGTGTGCCGCGCCGGCTTTGCCGGCCGCGGCATACCGGTCGCGCGTGCCCCCGACGCCCGACTCTCGGTCCCGGCCCAAGACGTAGTCTTGGGCCGGCATGAGGCGGCGCTGGTCGGCGAGCACGCGCTTCGCGTCACGATAGCCGTGCGCCATGAGCGTCTGGTTCTTGCGGGGGTACGCCTGGAAGACGGCGAGCGGCCCGAAGCCGCTCCACTGCTCGGTCGGCTCGATGACCGTCACCGGGACGCCGTGGAACCTGCCGTTCTCCATGAGCGCGTAGAGGTAGCCCATGTTCCCGATCGTCCGCCACATGACGTCGAGGACGCGCTGCAGGAAGTCGAGGAACGAGCTGAAGCGCGCCTTGTACGGAAGCTGGCTCGCGATCGGCGCCAGCAGGAAGATCTCCGTCGCCCCCATCTGGATCGCGCGCTCGAGCGGGATGTTCCACGCGAAGCCGCCGTCGACGTACCAGTCGCCGCGGTACTGGATGGGCGGGAACAGCATGGGAATGGCGTAGCCCGCGCGCGTGAGCGAGCGCAGCTCCCGCCAGTCGATGCACGAGCTCTTGGCGTGCATCTCGCCGCGTCCGCGCGACAGGTTCAGCACCACGAACTCCATGTCGAGCGGGCTCGCGAACACCTCGGGGAAGTCGATGTACTCCTCGAGGGCCGACGTGAGGCGATCCATCGAGAAGAGCGACAGGCCGAAGATGGGGTTGTGCCACAGGCTCGGTGAGACGATGCGCGGGATCGACCGGAAGTGCATCCACGCGTCTTCCAGACGCGGGATGCCGCCCGACGCGTAGACGCAGGCGTTGAGGACGCCGATCGAGCTCGCGACGAACGCGTCCGGCGTGATGCCCTGCTCGGCGAGGTACTTCATCGCACCCACCTGATGGGCGCCGAGCGCCGCGCCGCCGCCGAGGATGAAGACGCGCTTCGCCATGGTCAGGAGATCACCCCGGCGTCCTTGAGGCGCCCGATCTCCGCCCAGTCGCAGCCGAGCTCGAGCAGCACCTCCTCGGTGTGCGCGCCGGCATCGGGCGCGGCACTGCGCACCCGCGGCGGCTCGCCGCCGAACTGGACGGGATTCGCGCACAGGCGCACGGGCCCCTCGGAGGTCTCGACCTCGAGGAGATAGCCGTTCGCCTGCACCTGCGGGTCGTCGGCGAGATCGGCGGGCGTCTGGAACGGTCCCCAGATGCATTCGGACGCGCGCAGGATCGTCTCCCACTCGGCGCGGGGCCTGGTGGCGAACGTCTCCGACAGCTCGACGCGGATGGCGGTCGCCTGCTCGGCGCGGGCGGCGGCCGTCGGATAGCGCTCGAGGAGGTCCTGCCGGCCGATCGTGGCGGCGAACAGCGGCCAGAAGCGCTCGGCCTGGAGCATCATCAGGACCAGGGCCTTGCCGTCGGCACACGGGTAGGTACCGACGAGGGGATTCGGCGGCGCCGGCATCTCGCCGGCCGTCGGCAGCATCCGGCCGTACATGTAGGTGGCGGTGATGTCGGGCGAGAGCACCCACATCGCCGTCCCGAGCAGCGAGACGTCCACCTCGATGCCCTCGCCGGTGCGCTCGCGCTGGAACAGCGCGGCGGCGATGCCGCCGGCGATCGACATGCCGCCGATGAAGTCGCCGAACGCCGGTCGTTGCTGGACCGGCGGTCGCCCGGGCGTGGAGAGGCGGTCGGCGATCCCGCCGCGTGCCCAGAACGAGACGCCGTCGTAGCCGCCACGCCGCGCGTCCGGACCGCGGCGCCCCTGGCCGTTGCCGCGCGCGTAGACGATGCGGGGATTCACGCGGCGCACGTCGTCGTAGGTGATGCGCAGCCGCTCGCGCGCGTCGTCGAGGAAGCTCGTCAGGAAGACGTCGGCGGTCGGGAGCAGGCGATCGAGCAGCGCCCGACCGTCGGCGTGCGCGAGGTCGATGCCGACGCTGCGCTTGTTGCGACCCAGGTGCTCGACGAGGAAGTTGCGTCCCGACGCGCCAGGCACGAGCCCCGCGGTGATGAGCCCGCGGATCGGATCGCCGAAGCGCGGGTGCTCCACCTTGATGATCTCCGCACCCCAGTCGCCGAGCACGGTCGCCGCCGAGGGCACGAAGCCCCAGTCGGCCACCTCGAGGACGCGCACCCCCGACAGCACGTCGCGCACGGCGCGACACTAGGCGACGCGACCGGCAACCCGCAAGCGGCGCTAGGGGAGGGGCAGGACGACCGAGAGCTGCGCGCCGTGGTCGGAGGTGAGGGTGACGCGGCCGCCGAGGGCGCGCACGCGCTCCCGGATGCTGACGAGACCGAGGCCGGGCCCGCCGGGGCGGGCGCCGTTGCGCGGGTAGCCGATGCCGTTGTCGCTGACGTCGAGGTGGATGCCGTCGGTCTCGTGCGTGAGCGACACGCGGACGCTGGTCGCGCGCGCGTGCTTGGCGACGTTCGTCAACGCCTCCTGCACGATGCGATACACGGCGGTCTCGACCTCCGTCGGTAGCCGCGGCATCTCGTTCGCGACGAACCGCACGTCGAGGTCGCGATGGGTCTTGAACGACTTCACCTGCGCTTCGAGCGACGGCACGAGCCCCCAGTCGTCGAGCAGCGAAGGACGCAGGAGCTGTGACAGCTCGCGGATCTCGGCCAGCGTCTTGGCCGCGAGCCCGCGCGCCTCCGCGACCTCGGTCCGCACGGCGCCGTCTTCCTCGGGCAGATGGCGCTCGATCGCCCGCAGATACGCCACGACGGCCGTCAGCTCCTGGCCCACGCCGTCGTGCAGCTCGCGCGAGAGCCGGCGCCGCTCCTCCTCCTGCACGGACATGAGACGGTTCGAAAGGCCTTCGAGCTCCCGCTCGCGCCGCTCGATGCCCGAGCGCGCCGCTTCCATGATGTTGGCGCACAGCGCCGCGATGATGGTGGCGAAGAGCAGGACGCCGTTCGAGAACACGAACCGCTCCTCGCCGAGATCTTGCCGGTGCGTGAGAAGTCCCACCAGCAGGAACCCGAGCGCGAACAGACTGCCGACGGCGGCGGTGCGGCGTGGGCTCCACGAGCAGATCACTGCGGCGCCGAAGAGGAGCAACGAGAGGACGTTCGAGACGAGCGGGGGATAGCCGGACGTGGCGGCGAAGTAGGCGAGGAGGTTCCCGCCCATGGCGATCACCATCAGCAGCGCGCAGGTGTCCGCCCAGCGCCGCGCCGATGGCAGGTAGCTGACGAGCAGGCCGACCAGCGCGATCGCGGCGTGCGTCGTGTGGGCCACGATCCGGTGCGCGAAGTGCGGGTCGTTGTCATAGTAGAGGTACTGGAACGGCAGGAAGAGGGTCGCCACCACGAGCGCCAGAAGCGAGCCCAGGCGGAGCATCCGCGGGCTCATACGGGATTGGGCGCTCGGCCGATCGCTCGCCACCGCGCCCGGAGGCTAACGCCGCGCCGGGTGGCCGACAACCCTTGCAGGTGCCGTCGCGTGCGGGTTAGGAGCGGCCGATGGCGAGCGGTCCCCTGGCCCACCTGCGTGTCGTCGACCTGACCGACATCCGGGGGGCGATGGCGGCGCGCCTGCTCGGCGACCTCGGCGCCGACGTGGTGAAGGTGGAGCCGCCCGAGGGCGATCCGGGACGGGGGCGCGGCCCGTTCGCGGGCGACGTGCCCGATCCGGACCGCGCGCTCGCATTCCTGTATCGCAACGCGAACAAGCGCGGCCTGCGGCTCGATCTCGCGACGCCGGCGGGACGCCGCGAGCTCGGAGCCCTGTGCACGAACGCGGACGTGCTGATCGAGAACCTGGGTGCCGACGGCGAGGCGCGGCTCGGCCTCACGCCCGATCGCGTGCACGCGGAGCATCCGCATCTCGTGCATGTCGCGATCGCCGACTGCGGGCTCTCCGGTCCGCGCGCGTCGTGGCGCCTCGAGGCGCTGCCCGCGTTCGCGGCGTCGGGCGCGCTCTTCGCGTCGGGATTCCCCGAGCTGCCGCCGTGCTGGCTGCCGGGCTACCTCGCCCACGACAGCGCCTCGTTGTTCGCGGTCGTGGGGGCGCTCGCAGCCGTGCTCGACCGCGCGCGCCACGGGCGCGGGCAGACGGTCGAGGTGTCGGTGCAGGAGGCCGGGATCAACGCGCTCCATCCGTGGTCGATCCCGACCGCGGACTACGCGCGCGTCTATCCGAGCCTGCCGCGCCTCAGCGTGCGCAACGGCGCCGGCGCCTACACGGTGCTGCCGGCCGCCGACGGCTACATCCGGGCGCTGCCCGCGAGCCCGCGGCAGTGGCGCGCGTTCGTCGAGCTGGTCGGCGTCGATGCGCTGGCAGGACCCGAATGGGAGCGGTCCGTCTATCGGCTCGCGAACGCGGACGTGATCCGGCTCCTCACCGAGGACGCGCTCCGCGGCGAGACCCGCGCCCAGGTCCACGCACGCGCGCGGGAGCTCGACGTCCCGCTGGTGCCGCTCAACCGCCCCGAAGAGTTCGTCCTCGAGCAGCAGACGCGCCATCGCCGGTACTTTCGCCCCTCCGGGTTTCCCCATCTGGGCGACGCGCCGTTCGCGTCGCCGCCCTTCAACCTCTCCGCCACGCCGGCCTCGGTGCGGCGGCCCGCGCCGGTCGCCGGCGCGGCGGAGGGCGGCTTCGCGCCCCGCACGGCGGAGCCATCCGCCGGCGGCACGGGGCCCGCGCTCGCCGGTCTGCGCGTCGTCGACCTCGGCGTCGGGGTCGCGGGGCCCGAGGTCGGCTATCTCCTCGCCGAGCTCGGCGCGGAGGTCGTGAAGATCGAGTCGCGCGCCAACGTCGACTTCCTTCGCCGCGTGACGGTCGAGGCGGACGCGCCGGATCGCTCGTGGACGTTCAACGATGCGTCGCGCGGCCAGCGCAGCGTCTGCCTCGATCTGCGGACCCCGCGCGGCCGTGCCCTGGCGCTCGAAATCTGCGCGCGGGCCGACGTGGTCATCGAGAACAATCGCGGCGGCGTCGCCGCGCGCTGGGGGCTCGACTACGAGGACGTGCGCGCGCGCCGGCCGGACGTCATCTACTACGCGTCACAGGCGTTCGGACGCGGCGGACCGCTCGGCGAGGCGTCGGCCTTCGGCCCGCTCAACTCGGCGTTCTCCGGCGTCACCTGGCTCTGGAACCACCCGAACGCGCCGTATCCCGCCGGCTGCGCCTTGAATCATCCCGATCACACGGCAGCGAAGCTCGCGACCGGCGTCATCCTGGCGGCGCTCGAGCACCGGCGCCGCACCGGCGAGGGCCAGCGCATCGAGATGTCGCAGGCGGAATCGGCGGCCTACTTGATGGGCGAGGTCTACCTCCAGGAGGCGTGCACCGGACGGCGGATGGAGCAGGTGGGAAACGCTGCGCCGTACGCGGCGCCGCACGGTGTCTACCCGTGCGCGGGGACGGATCGCTGGGTGGCGATCGCGATCGTGTCGGACGACGAATGGCGGCGCCTCCGGGCGGCACTCGGCTGGAGCGACGAGCCGGTGCTGCGCACGCTCGAGGGGCGCTCGGCGGCGCGTGCGACGCTCGACGAGCGCCTGGCCGCGTGGACGCGCGAGCGGTCCGCCGAGGACGCCGCCGCGCATCTGCAGGCGGCGGGCGTCTCGGCGATGCCCGTGCAGAACGGCGACGATCACCGCGCCGACGTGCACCTCGCCGCGCGCGGCGCGATCGTGACCGTCGAGCATCCGGAGATCGGATCGGAGCGCCACAGCGGCAACCCGATCCGGCCGTCGCTCACGCCGCTCACGCCCGCAGGGCGCGCGCCGCTCCTCGGCGAGCACACCGAGGACGTGCTCGTCCGCTGGCTCGCGCTTTCGCCGGACGAAGCGCGCGCGCTCGTCGCCGAGGCCGTCTGCCGCTGATCAGGACAGGCCGTAGAGGGCGGCGGCGTTCCCGCCCGTGATGAGGGCCCGCTCGTCGGCCGGGACGTCCTTGAAGTGGTTGGCCAACGCCTCGCGCGACTTCGGCCAGGTGCTGTCCGAGTGCGGGTAGTCCGTCGACCACATGATGTTGCGCAGCCCGGCGCGATGACGCTCGGCGACGCCGGCCAGATCCTGGATGAACGTCGCGTAGCCCTGCCGGTACCAGTACGTGCTCGGCTTCTCGGTGATGACCGACTTCGTCCAGAAGCGGTGCTTGTTGAACGTCTGGTCCATGCGCTCGAGGAAGTAGGGGATCCAGCCGATCCCGCACTCGACCAGCACGAAGCGCAGCTTCGGGTGGCGGGCCAGGATGCCGGTGAAGATGAGCGTCGAGACGGTCTCGCAGATGGAGATCGGCGCGATCGCGATGAAGGTCTCCTTGATGCCGGGCGTCGGGTTCGCAAACGTCTCGGTGACGTTCGCCTTGCGCGGCCCGACGATGTGGAAGCTCATCGGCAGGCCCGTCTCCTCGACGAGCGACCAGAACGGCTCGTAGGCGCTGTCCCACAGCGGCTTGCCCCCGCGCTCGTCCGGGAACGGATCGAGGTGGAAGCCGCGCAGGCCCATCTTGGCGACGCGCCGGAGCTCGCGCTGCGCCTCGTCGAGGTCGAGCAGCGGGATGTGGGCGAGCCCCACGAGCCGCGTCGGCGCCGCCTTCGACAGCTCGACCATCCAGTCATTGTAGCGCTGGACGACGTACGTGCGCAGCGCAGGGTCGGCGGCCTGCTGCGTGACGGGACCGCCGAAGTACAGCACCTCGGCGTCGACGCCGTCGACGTCCATGTCCTCGAGGCGCGCCTTGGGGTCGTACGCGCCCGGCCGCATCTCCTTATACGTGAGTCCCGTCGGCTTGAAGTCCTCTGGCTTGCGGCCGGCGGACGAATCGAGGCCGATCGCGCCCGTGATCTGCTGATCGGTCACCCAGAAGTCGCCCATCGGCCCGGACTCGACGCGCGGCGCGCGATCCTTGAACTGGGCGGGGCAGTCGCGCAGCCACAGGTCTCGCGGCGGGTTCACGTGCGAGTCGGCCGAGACGATGCGGTCGGTTGCCATCGATCGTCCTCCTGGACGTTCGTCTAGCCGAGGATCACGCCAATAATCAAGCGTTCGTTCGATTGCGTCAGCCGCCGCGCTGCAGCGTGAGGATCGGGGGCAGCAGGCCCTGCAGGCCTTGGGCGATCGCATCCGCCGCGATCGAGGTGATCTTCTTCCCCCGCTGCTTGGCGACCAGTGAGATGAGCTTGCCGATCTGCTTCTGCGCCGCCTTGAGCGCCTTCTTGGCGCGACGCGTGGAACCCGAGCCGAGCTGGATCTTCGACTCGACGACGCCGAGCGCCTTCAGGATCTTGGTGCGCAGCGGCGGGGCAATGTCGGTCACCGCCGCGCCGGCGACCGTGCTGCGGATCCCGGCGATCCGGCACATGAGGAGCGGGACCGTGGGCTTGGGGACGTTCGAGCAGCCGGTCGCCGGGTCGCACGAGTCGTCGGTGCAGGCGTCGCCGTCGTCGCAGTCGAGGGCCGGGCCGCTCTTGCAGCCGACCGCCGGGTCGCACACCTCGAAGCCCGTGCAGGCGTCGTTGTCGTCGCACACGGGCGGGTCGATCGGCGTGCACACGCCGGCGTCGCACGCCGCCGGACCACAGGCGCCGAGCGGATCGCAGTCGGTGGTCGCCGCGCAGGGAATGCAGGGATCGGTCGAGCCCGACGAGCAGAAGGGGCCGGGACGACACACGTCCGGCAGGCAGTGGCCGCCGGGGGCGCCGTTCCGTGCGCCGTCGTCGCATTCCTCGCCGCAGTCGACGACGCCGTTGCCGCACGCCTCGAAGTGGCAGGTGGGCGAGCAGCCGTCGCAGCCCACGGTGTTGAGGTCGTCGCAGTCCTCGCCCGGATCGACCTTGCCGTTGCCGCAGCCCTCGTTCCGGCACTGGTGCGAGCACCCGTCGCCGTCGTTGGTGTTGCCGTCGTCGCACTCCTCGCCGGGATCGAGCGTGTGGTTGCCGCATCCCGGCGGCTTCAGGATGCACTCCGTGGTGCAGCCCGTCGCCGCGCTCGGCGGATCGCACTCCTCGTCGCACTCGACCCGCCCGTTGCCGCACGCCTCGAGCTGGCAGGTCGACGAGCAGTGCGTGGCATCGCACCGCGTGACGTTGGAATCGTCGCACTGCTCGAGCGCGTCGGTGATCCCGTCGCCGCACACGTTGTCGAGCCGCGAGCAGTCGCCGTGGCAGGTGTCGCCGCTCACGGTGTTGCCGTCGTCGCACTGCTCGTTGCAGTCGATGCGGTTGTTGCCGCAGGTCTCGATCTGGCAGACGGATGAGCAGCCGTCGCACGACGTCGTGTTGTGGTCGTCGCACTCCTCGTCCGGATCGAGGTTGCCGTCGCCGCACGATGCCGACGGGCGGCCGCCGCACGGCGTGAGGGCCGCGTTCTGCTCCACCACCAGCTCGGGAAGGAACGTGCCGCCCGACGTCACCGGCGGCAGCTCGAGGTACTGGAGCAGGTTCCGCTCGCCCGCGCTGAGCGTGCCCACGGCCGTGAGCTGCCGTCCCGACTGCAGGATGATCTCACCCTTGGCGCCTTCGGCGTTGATCCCGATCCCCGACGGCACGGTGACGTCGCACCACGCGGCCGCCTGCACGCCGCCCCCTTCGACGCCGGGGTCGGCGCCGCCGTGGACGTCGATCGCGCCGACGGTGAGCGTGCGGTGCGCCTCGAACTCGACGTTGCCGCCGTCGCTTTCGGCGCCGCGGCCCTGGCCCTGGATCGTGCCGGTCTGGACGGTGTCGAGCATCGACATGAAGAAGACGTCGCCGCCGAGCCCGTCGGGCGGCGCGCCGCTGATCTCGAAGTCGCCCGCGAGCGTCAGGTTCGCACCCGAGAAGACGTTGAGATCCCCGCCGCTGCCGCCGCCCTCGAGATCGGTGCCCTCGTCACCCTGCATGAAGATCTTGCCGCCGAGCGTGACCGAGCCGTCGAGCGTGAACACCGTGAAGAGCCCGCCGTCGCCGCCGGCCGCCGTGGCGCGGATGTCGATCCGGCCGGTGGTCGTGATGGGACCGTCGGCCTCGAGATCGAGGGTGCCGCCGCTGCCGCCCGAGGCGTCGATCGTGCCCGACATGACGATGCCGGCGGTCGCGTCGAGGGAGACGGGGCCGCCGCCGCCGAGGTTGCCGCCGCTCCCGAGCACGTCGCCCGCGACGAGGATGTTGCTGCCCTTGAGGTCGATGCTGCCGCCGATGCCGTCGGCATTCGTGCCGCGTGCGTCGACCACGCCGTCGATCTGGATCGCGCCGCTGCCGGCGTCGAGCTCGATGCGATCCGCCGATGCGGGATCGGCGACGTCGATGCGTGCGCGCGTGTTGCCCTGGCGCAGCACGGCGATCGTCCCCTGGGTGTGGACGACCACGGCGCCCCCGGGTCCGAGAAGACCCGACCCGGGGCGGAGCTCGACGCTGCCCGCGAGGATCGTCATCGTGCCCGTGCCGACGTCGAGCGTGCTGTGGCTGAGGACGACCGCGCGCGTCCCGAAGTCGAGCGTCGTGCCGGCGACCACGGGGCAATCCTTGCCGTCGATCACGCACGGGTCGGCCGCCGCACCGCAGAGGTCGTTCGGGCTCGTCACCGGGGCGCAGGCAGCGAGGGCGCGCTGCGCGCAGAGCGCGAGCGCGAGGCCGGCGGCGAAGCCCGCGAGGCGGAGAGACATCGGTCTTCTCGGCAGCAACGGCTATGCCGTGCCAACCACTCCCGGGCAGCCAAAACCGTTGCCATGCCGCGGAGATACGTGCCCCGACCCCGCCCGCCGTCCCTGCGCGGCCGCGTCCTTCGCGCACCGGCGCACGGGGCTCCGACGAAGGTCGCGAGACAAACGCACGTCGAGGCTCACGTCAGCAGCCAAGGCCGAGCTTCGTCTCGTCGCACTTGGAAGCGGCTTCGCCGGCCCGCTGCGCGAGCGCAGTCGCGAGCGCCGGACTCAGCTGGCGGCCGGCCAGTCGGTTCGCCGTTCGCTGGAGGCTGCGCAGCTGCTTTGCGGCCGCGGTGAGGAGGCGCTTCGCCTTGGCGCACTTCGAGCCCGCCGCCGATTGCGCGAGGCCGACCTTGGCGGAGAGCTTCTCGAGCTTCTTCTGCATGCGCGTGCGGGCGCGCGGATTCGTGCCACCCGTGGTGTCGGCCAGGACCTTCGCGTGCATGTCCTCGAGGCGGCAGAGGATGGACGGGAAGCCGCTCTTCTGGTCGTTCTTGCAGCCGTCGGCGTCGGCGCAGGTGTCGTCGGTGCAGACGTCGCCGTCGTCGCAGTCGAGGACGGGCTGCACCTGACACGTACCGGCGACGCACTGCTCGGCGCCGTTGCAGGCCTGGCCGTCGTCGCAGCCCGCCACGCCCGTCCCGTTCTTCGGCGTGTGCGTGCATCCCGACGCCTGGTCGCACGTATCGTCCGTGCACGGGTTGTTGTCGTCACAGTTGGGAACGACGTCCTGGCAGCGGCCGGCGACGCACGCCGTCGAGCAGCGCGGACCGCATTCGAACGGATCCGTGCCGGAGCACGGCGTGCAGGTCGGGTCGGGGACCGGATGATCGCAGCCGTTGCGATCGAGATCGCAGGCGTCGGCGGTGCAGACGTCGTTGTCGTTGCACTGGCTGCTCGAGAGGCAGCAGTCGGTGATCGGCGTGTGGGTACAACCCTGCTCGTCGCTGCAGAGGTCGGTCGTGCACGGGTTGTTGTCGGTGCAGTCGGTCGGCGCGTCCGGCACGCACGTCGAGCCCGTCGAGCCCTGGCAGGTGGCCGGATTGCACGTCGTGCCACAGGCGGCGCCGGGGCTCGGCGTGGGCCCGCCGCAGCGGCGCGTAGCCAGGTCGCACGGCCCGTTCGTCGTGCACGGGTTGTGATCGATGTCGGTGCAGTCGTTGTTGTCGCTGCAGCAGTTGCCGGAGGCGACGTTCGTGCAGCGGTTGCCGACGCAGGCGTCGTCCGTGCACGGATTGTTGTCGTTGCAGGTCGAGGCGTCCGTGCAGCAGGTCGGATCCGCGACGTGCTGGCACCCGAGCTGCGAATCGCACACGTCGTTCGTGCACACGTCGTTGTCGACGCACGCGATCGCCACGTGCGTGCACGCGTGCGCGCTGCAGCCGTCGGTCGTGCAGGCGTCACCGTCGTTGCAGGCGGCGGGCGTGTCGCAGCAGCCGGGAACCGGCGACGCCTCGCAGAGACCGGTCGACGGATTGCAGGAGTCGGTGGTGCAGACGTCGTTGTCGTTGCAGACGACGGGCGTCGCCGGCTGGCACACGCCACCCTGGCACGCGCGGACGCCGTTGCAGAGGTCACCGTCGTCGCAGTTCGCACCGTTCGTCTTCGGCGGGTTGCTGCACACCACGTTGCACACGTCGTCTGTGCAGGGGTTGTTGTCGTCACATTCGGCGGCGCTCTGGCAGGCGCCGGCACCCTCGCACTGCCCGTTGGCGGGGTTGCACACCAGCGGCTGCTGGCAGGTCACGAGCGTTCCCGCCTGGCACGCAGTGCCGACGCACCTCTCCGCACCCGTGCAGGGATTTCCGTCATCGCAGCCGGGAACTCCGAATCCATTGCCGGGCACCGGGCTGTGGAAACACCCCGTCACGTCGTTGCAGCCATCGACCGTGCACGGGTTTCCATCCGATCCGCAGTTCGGTATCGAGCCCGGCGTCGGGACGCAGAGGCCGGCCTGGCACGCTTCGAGGCCGTTGCAGACCGTGTTGTCGTTGCACGCGAAGCCGTTCGGCTTGTAGGCGATGGTGCACCCGACGGCCGGGTCGCAGGCGTTGTCGGAGCACGGGTTCGTGTCCGTGCAGTGATGGATCCGGCAGCGGTCGTCGCAGAAGTCGCTGCCGCTGCAGAACGGGCCGCCCGCGCCGACGTCGCACGTCTCGGGGAACTGGACCTGGTTGTCGCCGCACTGCGGGCACGGGTCGAGGCATCCGGGCGGCGAGTTCTCCCCCGTGCAGGGCGCGCGGACGCAGCCGTTCGCAGTGATGGTGCCGTCCGTGCAGGCCCCGGCGCTGCGTGCGGGCACGAACGTGCCCTGGGCGAGCGACGGGGTGCTTCCTTCTGGGAACGTGAGCACGTTGGCGCCCGAGGCGCGGAGCTGGCCGGCGATAGCGAGGCCCGTCCTGGCGGTGACGACGTTGGTGCTGCCGGTGTCGCCGGTGACGTCGATCGACGAGCCGCTCGCGATGTTGACCGTGCAGCCGTCGATCGCCACCTGGGCGCCCCCGAACTGGCCGTGGCCGTTGGCGTTGATCGTGCCCTGGAGCGTGAAGTCGCCGGCGACCCGTGCGATCCCGAACTCGTCGATGCCGGCCCGCAGGACGATCGTGCCGCCGACGCCCTCGGGGCTGCCGTTCGCGATCAGCTCGGCGCTGGGCCCGATCGTGAGATTGCGGCCCGCCTCGACGTCGATGCCACCGGCGCTCGAAGCGTCGGCGCCCGAGGTGTTGAACGAGACGTCGCCCTGGATGGCGATGGCGCCACCGGCCGTGACCGTGATGCTGCCACCGTCGGCGTCGAGACCACCCTTGCTCTCGACGTTGCCCTCGATCGTGACGTCGCCGCCGGCGTCGATGCCGATGTCCTCGGCGGAGTAGACGTCGCTCGCGACGATCGCCTTGGTGACGTGGACGTCGCCGTCGGCGGCGATCGAGACCTCGCCGGCGCCGCTGTCGAGGATGCCCGTCGTCGAGATCTTCTTCGAGATGGTGAGGTCCCCCGCCGACGCGATGTCGACGGTGGAGCCGCTCGCGTCGATGGGGGAGTCCATCGTGAGCGTACCGTCCGGGATGCGGGATTCGGTGGTGAGGCTGACGCTCCCGCCGACGCCCACCGTGAGACCCTCGGAGAGCCGCTGCAGCGTCATGGGACCGTTGCTCGCAGTGAGGTCGATCGATCCGAAGTCGTCGCCGGCGCGGAGCTCGCCGAGGACGCTCAGGCTGCCCGTGATCATCGTGATGTCACCGCCGAGGTTCGACTGCACGACGGAGCCGTCGGCGAACGACGCGAGGAGGGGCACGTTCACGCTGATCGATCCGAGGTCGGCCGTGAGGCGACCGCTGCCGCCCAGCGTGAAGTTGCCTGGGCCGCGGAACGACATCTCGCCGCCGCGCGTGCCGGCGGGCGGGAGCGTGCCCTGGTTGGCCGAGAGCGCGATCTGGACGTTGATGTCGCCGGCGGTCGTGGAGACGTCGATGACGCCGCCAGCCGCCGCGGGGCCCCCGCTCGCCGTGACGCTCCCCTTGCTGAATGCGACGGGGCCGTCGGCCCGGATGGTTATGCGGCCGCCGGCACCGGCCGTGCTCGATGCGTTGATGATCGCGCTGTTCCCACCCTGCTGGCTGTAGGCGAGGCCGGTGAGGCCCGTCGTCACGATCGTGACGTTGCCCGCGGCCGCGCCGCCCGGCCCGCGCACGTCGATGAGACCCGTCAGCGTGACGCTCTTCGCCATGAGGGTGATGGTGCGCCCCTGGGCGGCGACGGTGCCGCTGATGGTCAGGTTGCGGGTGCCGAAGTCGAAGGTGCAGGTGGGCCCGGTGACGGTGAGCGTGTCGATCGTGCAGCCCGCCACCGTACAGCAGGAGGGGTTCGAGATCAGCGCACTCGCATCGCAGCCCGACACGTTGCATGCCGCGTCGGCGCGGGCCGCGAGCGCGGAGAGAAGAAGGAGGGTGGCGGTGGATGAAAGGATGCGGCGGAAGAGGGTGACGTCACGAACTCGCAGCACGCGGACCTCCGGTTCCAGCGTCGAGGTATATCGGGGGTGATCGAAGCCGTAAATCGTGGTTCGCATAGCAAACGCCGGGAAAATGCGTCATCGTACGGACGTCCTGACAGGATTGCGTCGATGTCGGTCGAAAGGTGCTCGGATCTGCACGGCCGGGGCGTGGCACCCCCCTTGCACCTGCCATCCCGCGAATGCGCTCGAGTCGAAACCGTGGCTTTACGCTGATCGAGCTTCTGGTGGTGGTCGCCATCGTCGCGATTCTCGCGGCGATCGCCATCCCGCAGTTCAACTACCAGCAGCGAGCCTTCGACGCCCGGACGGTGTCGGACCTGAAGAACGCGGCGACCGGTCAGGAGACCTACTTCGCCGACAACTTCACCTACTCGAGCAACTGCCTGACCCTCCCCGGCTTCAACGTGTCGGCTGGCGTCGTGTTCTCGGTGTGCAACGGGACGGCCACCGGGTTCGTGATGACCGCCACGAACACGTCCGGGACCAAGACCTGCACCTGGGACAGCAGCGCGAGCCCGCCCCTCAGCTGCATCTGAGCAACGGCGCGTAGAGCTCCAGCGCTTGCGCCAGCTCGCCCCCGCGTGTACCCAGCGGCGGATGGTGAGCACCGAGATGGTGCGCGGCCGCATAGAGCAGGCCCTCGCGGGTGCTCGTGCCGAGGTCGTGGATACGACCGGCGCGGGCGACCATTTCGAGGTGAGCGTGACGGCGCCCGCGTTCCGCAACCTCGGGCTCGTCGACCAGCACCGCCTCGTCTACGAGGCCCTGGGCGACCTCATGAGCACCATCCACGCCCTGTCCCTGCGGACGAGCGTGCCGTGAGGGATCGACGATCAGAGGGGAGACCGTGCGATGAGTGACGTACTGGACGAGATCGACCGCGAGGTGAAGGACCATCCGGTGGTCGTCTACATGAAGGGGACGCCCCGCTTCCCGATGTGCGGGTTCTCGGCTGCCACGGTCGAGGTGCTGAACGAGCTCGGTGTGCCGTACAAGGCCGTCGACATCCTGGCCGAAGGCGCGAAGCGCGAGGGCATCAAGGCGTACACGAAGTGGCCCACGATTCCCCAGGTGTTCGTCGGCGGGAAGTTCGTCGGCGGCTGCGACATCGTGCGCGAGATGCACGCGAAGGGCGAGCTCGCGCCGCTCGTGAAGGCCGCAACCGCCGCCAAGGCATCCTAGCCTGCGCGGCGGCGGAGGCCGCCACAGGATTGCAGGGTCCAGCGCTCGTGCAGCCAGTGGTTGGCGAGCTTCTGCCACTCGCTCGCCACGATCTTGGCGTCGCGCCGCACGCGGTACCAGCGCGGTCCCGCGAACGTGTCGGTGGTGCTCGGCTGGACGCTGACCGCCACCCGGGGGCCGAGCGCGCGGCGCAGGATCAGCCGCGCGCGGCGCGTGTGGGACGGCGACGTGACGACGACGAGCTGATGCACGCCGGTCGTGCACGCCCAGCGCGCGATCGTTCGTGCCTCGCCGGCGGTCGAGGGCGCGCGACGCCGCAGCGTCACGATCGCGCTCGCCGGCACGCCGAGACCCTCGAGCGCCGTCCGCGCGAGCGCATCGGAGTCGGGGAGGGCGACGCCCGCCTTGCGGAGCGCCACGTCGCCCGGCGGCAGCGCCTCACGCGTCACCACGACGCGTGGCGCGAGCCCCTGCCGGTAGAGCGTCGCGGCCTCGAGCGTCCGGTCGCGCACCGAGCCTGCGAGCACCACGATGGCATCGGCCGTGGGCGGCAGCGGATCTGCGACCACGAGGAAGCTTCCGAGCGCCGGCACGAGCCACAGCCAACCGACCCCCGCGAGCACGAGGGCGCCCGCCACGAGCCGCGCGCGCATCGGGGGCGAGGCTACGGAGGGCCACCGCGCCCTGCAAGCGACGGTTGACGCGGGATGGGGCGGCGCGCTCTCTATCGGCATGCGCTCGGTTCAGACGGTGACGGGCTCCGTCACGGCGGACACACTCGGCACGACGCTCATGCACGAGCACCTGCTGATCGGCTGGCCCGGCTGGGAGGCCGACGCGGCGGCCGACGGCGGCTCGCGGCGCGAATACGTGGCGCAGTGCGTGGAGCGCATGCAGGAGCTGAAGGGACACGGCCTGCGCACGCTCGTCGACCCATGCCCGATAGACCTCGGGCGCGACGTGGAGCTCATGGCGGAGGTCGCCCAGAAGAGCGGCGTGCACATCGTCTGCGCGACCGGCCTCTACAAGGAGGACGAAGGGGCGCCCGTGTACTTCAAGTTCCGCACCCACTGGGGGGACGCGCTCGCCGAGATGACCGAGCTGTTCGTGCGCGAGCTGACGCAGGGCGTGGGCGAGACCGGCATCCGCGCCGGCGTCATCAAGGTCGCGACCGGCGTCGGGCGCATCACGGCGTACGAGGAGATGGTGCTGCGTGCGGCCGCGCGGGCGCACGAGGAGACGGGGGCGCCGATCACGACCCACACCGACCAGGGCACGATGGGTCCCGAGCAGCTCGACATCCTGCTCGGCGAGGGCGTACCGCCGCAGGCGATCGTCGTCGGGCACTCGTGCGGACAGAGCGACGTCCACTACCACCTCCAGATGCTCGATCGTGGTGCGACCCTCGGCTTCGACCGCTTCGGGCTCGACATCCTGCATCCGGATCGCGAGCGGCTCGCCGTCCTGATTGGTCTCCTCGGCCTCGGCTTCGAGCGCCAGCTCGTGCTGTCGCACGACACCGTGTGGTGCTGGCGCGGTCGCGCACCGAAGCTGCCTCCGGACACGCTGACCCACTGGAAGCCGACCTACGTCTTCGAGACCATCGTTCCCCGCCTGCGCGCTGCCGGCGTGGCCGACGGCAAGATCAAGACGATGCTGGTCGACAACCCCCGCCGCTACTTCGCGGGCGCCGCCTAGCGGGCGAGGATCGCGACGCAGGCGTTGGCGCCACGTCCAACCGTGTGCGCGAGGCCGACGCGCGCGCTCGGCACCTGACGCGGGCCGCACGCGCCGCGGAGCTGCCAGACGAGCTCCACCACCTGGCCGAGCGCGGACGCGCCGAGCGGCTCCCCCTTGGAGAGGAGGCCGCCGCTCGGGTTCACGGGACGGCGCGAGCGCATCTCGCCGCCGCCGTCGCGGACCCACTTGCCGCCGCCGCCGCGCGGGCAGAGGCCGAGCTCCTCGGCGGAGAGGATCTCCCGCGCGGCGTCCGTGTCCTGCAGCTCGACTACGTCGATCCCGTCGGGGCCGATGCCGGCTTCCGCGTATGCTGCCTGCGCGGCCATGGTCGTGGGCGGCGTGACGTCGTCGTCCGCGATCCCGGAGAGCGGCGTGTGCTCGCCGAGGACGTTTCCCGCGAGGTGCGAGCGGAGCTGCACCGCCGCCACACGGATCGCGGGACCCGCCGCGGGTGGCGTGGCGGAGAGGACCACGGCGGCGGCACCTTCGTTCGGCGAGCACAGCATGAGCAGGCGCAGCGGCTCGCACACGAGCGGCGATGCCAGGACCTCCTCGGCGGTGATCGCCTTGCGATACATCGCGTTCGGATTGTGGACGCCCTGGAGGTGGTTCTTCACCGACACCTGCGCGAGATCCTGCGGCGTCACATCGCTCTCGAACATCAGGCGCTGCGCGCGGAGCGCGAAGTAGCCGGGCGTCGCGGCCAGGCCCGCCTCCTCCCGCCACGGTTCGAAGAACGACGACCGGATCATGCCGCGCGGCATCTTCTCGAGGCCGAACACGAGCACGGTATCGTACACGCCCGCCGCGATCTGGGTGGCGCCGAGCGACAGCGCCGCGCCGCCGCTCGCGCAGCCGGCCTCGAGATTGACCATGGGGACGCCCGAGAGCCCGAGGGCGGTCAGCACCTTGTGACCCGACGCGACGCCGCCGTAGACGCAGCCGCAGAACGCCGCCTGGAAGCCGCCGCGCTGCACACCCGCCTCGGCGAGCGCGGCGCGTACGGCGCCGGCGCCGATCGCGGTGAGGCTCTCGTCGGGGAATCGCCCGAACGGATGCAGGCCCGTGCCGGCGACGTAGACGGGTCTCACGCCGGCGCCCCGGGCGCGAACGCATACGACAAGACGGGCGTCCCGTCGTCGTCGGTGAACAGCGGCTCGATGACGAGCCGCATCGCCTGGCCCCGCCACAGCCGCGCGGCGTCGGGCTCGGTTAGACGCGTGACGACGCGCAGCCCCTCGCGCAGCTCGACGACCCCGAACCCGTACGGCAGCGGTCCGCGGTAGCCGGGCGGTGCGCTCTTCACCACCGTATATAGGAAGAGCTGCCCCGTTCCCGCGAGCGCCGTCTCGTGGCAGGACGCCCCACCGCAGTAGGGACATGAATCGCTGGCGGGGAAGTGGAGCTTCCCACATCCGTCGCAGCGCCCGGCGAGCAGACGCGGGCCTTCCGGCGTGACGCGAAACAGGCCGTCGGCGATGGGACGCGGCTCCGGCACGGGCGCGGACCCTACGGGACCGCCCATCAAGGCGTCAAGCTACGACCAAAGTCGCAGCGCGTGTCGAATTTTTTTCTCGCCCGGCTCTGGATCGGATGGTAGAGAAACCCGGATGCGATCCAGGACGGATCTCCGCGCGATCGGAGCGATCGTGCTCGTGCTGCTCATGAAGGCGGCGACTGCACGCGCGACGGTTGCCACCGATCTCTGCACCCCCACGGCGGATCCGTGCGTGGTGAACACGACGATTCCGGTCACGACCGGCTCGACGATCGACCTCGGCACGCGCGCGCTCGAAATCGGCGCGCAAGGTACGCTCGACGTCGGATCGGGCACGGTCCTCATCCAGGCGGGCACGGTTCGTCTCCTCCCGGGCTCCAAGATCCTCGGTCGCAATACGACGGCCGGCGGCTCCATCACGATCGTCGCGAGCGGCTCGATCGACATCCAGGCGAGTGGTCCCAGCAAGGGGCGGATCGACGTCACGAGCGAAGGCGACGACGGCGTCATCACGCTGCAGGCGGCGGGCGACGTCACGGTAGCGGGCCAGCTCCTCGCCGTCGGAGCCGACCAGTTCGCGAGCGGAGGCGGCGTCACCATTCTCGCCGGCGGCTCGATCCTCGTCACGCCGTCCGGGGACGTCAGCGTCGCGGGGGGAAGCCAGGCCGAGGGCGGCGACATCCTGCTCGACGCCGGGGGCGGGATCGATCTGCAGAACATCATCGATGCCTCGGGCGGCGACTTCGGCGGCGGCACCGTCGATCTCTCGGCGGACGGCGGCGACGTGATCGTCCGGCAGCAGCTGAACGTTCCGGGCGGCGGATTCTCGGGCGACGGCGGCGAGGTGACGATCGACGCCGGCGGATCGGTCCAGGTGCTCGCGGCGATCGACGGCCACGCGGCGGGCGATAGCGAGGACGGTTCGGGATCGGGCGGCGACGTCGACATCCGCGCGCAGCAGTCGATCACGATCTCGGGCACGCTCTCGCTCACGGCCGCGCCGCCGGACGGCGAGGGCGGCAGCGTGTCGCTCGAGGCCGGGACCACCATCACGGTCGGTGCAGCGCTCCTGGTCGAAGGGCAGGGGATCGACGGGTGCGGTGGCTCGATCATGGTGAACGCGGGCGCAGCGGTGACGCTCGACCGCATCACCGCCAACGGCGGGTCGTGCGGCGGTGGCGACGTGACCGTGCAGGCGCTCGGCGATCTCGCCGTGCCGCAGATCATCAACGCGGACGGCGCGAGCTTCGGCCCCGGAGGCACGATCGTTCTCGACGGGCGCAACGTGCAGGTCTCGAGCACGGTCCGCGCGGCGTCGAGCGACGCCGACGGCGGGAGCATCCTCGTCGAGGGGTGCAACGTCGGTATCGGCGGGGCGGCCGAGCTGCGGACGATCGGCATCGGCGGGAGCAACGCGATCCACGCCAGCGGGCAGGCGACGATCAACGGAGATCTGCTATCGTCGGTGGGATCCGTCCCCGGCACGAATCGCATCGCCTATCGCAACATCGCGCTACCACCCATCGTCGCGGGGGCGACGATCTCCCCGCCCGCGCTGCAGGCGGTCGACGCGATGCTGCCGCCCTGTCCGGCGGCGGGGGCGGTCTGCGGCGACGGCACGGTGGACGCGGGCGAGCAATGCGACGACGGCAACAACGTCGCGTGCGACGGCTGCTCGTCCGCCTGTCGCAGTGAAGGGTGCGGGAACGCGCACGTCGAGTGCAGCGAGCAGTGCGACAACGGGCCGGCCAACGGCACGCCGGGCAACGCGTGCGCGGCCGACTGCACCATCATTCCGACGGCTGGCGGCGTGCAGTCGATCCCCGGCGGACACGGCACGACGGCATGTCAGGTGGAATGGGAGGTCACGAACCCGGGCGGCGAGGTGATCGACGGGTTCCCGTCGACCGAGCAGCGGTGCATCGACGGCGATCCGGGTTGCGATCGCGACGAGGCCGACGACGGCACGTGCACGTTCGACGTCGCCGTCTGCCTGGCGGCGAACGACACGCGGATCGGGGGCTGCCAGCCGACCGGGCTCCAGTACTTCACCCTGCAGAAGCCGAACCTGCTGACGGCGACCGATCCGATCGACGTCGCGAGCGGGACGCGGATTCGCGACGCCGTCGCCGCGCTCGGCGTCCAGGTGCGCGTCGGCTCCAACGTCATCGTGCCGGGCGCGCCGATCACCGGGCGCGATCTCTGTACGGCGCCGCTCGCCATCGCCGTCCCGCACGGCGCGGGCGTCGTGGGAAGTCGCCGCATCGAAGCGGCGTCGCGCGACCTCGCGGGCAGCCGCATGCGCCGCAACACGGTCGACCTCATCTGCGCGCCGAATCCGTCGGTGTGCGGCAACGGCATCGTCGAGATCGCGGAGCAGTGTGACGACGGGAACAACGTGTCCTGCGACGGCTGCACGCCCACCTGCCGGCGCGAGGTCTGCGGCGACGGCATCGTCGAGTGCGGCGAGCAGTGTGACGAAGGCCCCTCGAACGGGACGCCGGAGAGCCAGTGCACGGCGACGTGTACCGAGAAGGTGCCGCCGTTCCGCATCGCCGGAGGCGGATCGCCGGCGCTCGACTGCCTGGTCGAGTACGCCCTCAACACGACGGCGCCGACCCTCGATCGCGCCGGCCGGCCGTCGAAGAAGCAGGACTGCGTCGACAACGATCCCGCCTGCGACCTCGATCCGACCGTCGGCAGCTGCCGGTTCAAGGGCTGGGTCTGCGTCGGCGGCGCCGATCCGCGCATCGCGTGCCCCGCCCAGACCGTCGCCTCGCTCGAGCTGATGAAGCCGAGCCTCCGCGACGTGGGCCCGCTGGCGGCGCTGCGCACGGCGGCGCAGCAGCGGCTTTCCGCGATCGCACTCCCCGCCGCCGGCGGCGAGGTCTGCACGCAACGCATCGACATCAGCATGCCCGCGGGTCGCCGCCCCCTGACTCTTTCGGTCAAAGGCCGCGACCTCCTCGGCAAATCCGATCGCGACACGCTGAAGGTCCGCTGCCTCGCGCCGCCGACGTAACGGCGCGCGTCGGGGCCGCGGGGTGGGGGGGGGGGGGTGGGGGTGGGGGGCGCCCCCGCGCCCACACACCCCGCCCGGCCCGGGGCCCAAAAGCGGGGCGCCGCGGCGGCGGGGCCGCCCCCGCCCCCCCC
>Ga0335084_10000927_pt1 | contig 26306 bp, 24 predicted proteins | sample Lox_Sample_44_FD_206721 | JGI IMG/M metagenome (GOLD analysis project Ga0335084, IMG submission 206721) | Soil microbial communities from Loxahatchee National Wildlife Refuge, Florida, United States - Lox_Sample_4.4 | ecosystem: Environmental > Terrestrial > Soil > Wetlands | place: USA... | reverse complement strand
GCCACTACGGGAAGTCGGTCACGATCGCCACCCGGGGCTGCCCGCATCGGTGCGACTACTGCACGATCCCGCTCCTGTACGGGATGGGTACCATGCGCTACCGCCCGGTCGAGGAGGTCGTGCGCGAAGTCGCGGGGAGCCCCACCCGCGCGGTCGTGTTCTGGGACGACAACATCGGCGCCAACCCGCGTTACTCGAAGGAGCTGTTCCGCGCGCTCGCGCCGCTCGGCAGGTGGTGGACGAGCCAGTGCACCGCGACGGCCGCGAAGGACGAGGAGTTCCAGCGCCTGGCCGCCGCCAGCGGCTGCAAGGCGCTGTTCATGGGCTTCGAGTCGATCTCGCAGGCGAGCCTGGACTCGACCAACAAGGGACACAACCGCGTCGCCGGCTACCGCGAGCTGATCCGCTCGCTCCACCAGCACGGGATCGCCGCGCACCTCGGGATCATGTTCGGCTTCGACCAGGACGATCGAGGGATCTTCCGCCGCACGGTCGAGTTCCTCGAGGAGGCCAGCGTCGACGTGACCACGATGAGCATGGTCGTCCCGATGCCGGGCACGCCCACGTTCCAGCGCTGGCAGGCCGAGGGCCGGATCCTGACCACCGACTGGTCGAAGTACAACGGCAAGAAGCACTGCGTGTTCCGCCCGGCGCAGATGTCGCCCGAGGAGCTGGTCGCGGGGACCGAGTGGGCCTCGCGCCGCTTCTACTCGCTCGGCTCAATCGCGCGCCGGATGTGGGGCTCGCGCTCGGGGGTGTGGTGGAACCTGCCCCGAAACCTCGGCTACCACCTCGCGCTCCGGCGTTATCCCGAGCGGGGCCGAGACCCCGGCCGGGACGAGCTCGTCGATGGAAAGATCAGTCGCCCGTGACGGCCTCCCGTCGGCCTCGACGCCCTCAGGCGCCCGTCCCTCCCGCGCCGCCCTCCCGCTGCCTGCGCAAGAAGTCCTCGAGCTCTCGCATCAGCTTGTCCGAATCGAGCTCTCCGCCAGGCAGCGGTTGCTGCTCCTCGCCCGCCGCCGCGTCGTACTCCTGCTCCAGCTTCCGCACGTGCTCTCGGGTTTCGCGGTCCCGAGCCACCGCTCGATCACACTGGACGCGGAAGTCCTGGATGGCCGCGGCGAAGTGGGACATGTCCGGGCTCAGGTTGAGCAGACGGGCCACGTAGGTCACCAGGGCTTCGATCGCCGCCGGATTCTGGGCATCCGGGAGATAGTGCGGCGCTTGCCCCATGAAGCCGACATGGTGCATTCCCCGTCGCTCGGCCGCGTCCAAGACGATCGTCGAAATCCCGGTCGGGCCTTCGTAGGTCGGAGGACGAAAGATCCCCCAGGCTTCGAGCAACGACCTCGCGGCGGGGTCGGTGCACCGCGCCGTGACCCGCACTGGCCGGGTATGAGGAGCACTCGCCAAGAGCGCCCCGAGCGAGACGATCCGCCTCACCCCGCAGCGCTCGGCCACGCCGAGGAACGCCTTCGTATAGGTCTGCCACCTCTGATGCGGCTCCGGGCCGCGAAACAGCAGGAGACCATCCCGGCCATCTCCTGGATCCCAAGCCGAGAATTCGCTCCGTGGCCATCGGATGTCGCGACCCCCATCGGCCCTCAACCGCACCTCGGGCCGCTCCTGGGTGAACACGAAGAACTCTTCGGGGTCTATCCGCGCCAACCGCACGGCGCGGAGGTCGCGGGCCAGGTGGCGCAGGGCGCCCGTGGCGGCCCGGCCGGCATCGATCCATCCCCCGAACGCCATGACCATCGTCGTCAGGTTGGTGGGCGGCTCACGGTCGAACTCTACATGGTCCATGCACATCCTCTCGGCAGTGCGGCGTGCCCTCATTGTCGGCGAAGACCTTGAGAGAAGACAAGCACCTTGGAGGGGCGAGACCCGACCGATGCTGCGCGCTCCTGCGATATAGTCGACGCCGGGCCTCTGGCCCACCGCTCGTTCGCGAGGGTACCCGGTTACCCGAGAGCCAAAGGAGGCCGACCGTGAAAGTCGTCGATGCCGTCGCCCGCATTCTCAAGATCGAAGGCGCCGAGTTCCTGAGCGCCTACCCGACCACTCCGGTGATCGAGGCCGCGGCCAAGGCCGAGATCCGGCCCGTGCTCTGCCGCCAGGAGCGCGTCGGCGTGGGCATCGCCGACGGGTACGCGCGTGTGACGAACGGCAAGAAGCTCGCCGCGTTCTGCATGCAGTACGGGCCGGGGGCCGAGAACGCCTTCCCCGGTGTCGCCACCGCGTACTCCGACTCCACGCCCCTGCTGCTCTTGCCGCTCGGGCATCAGCGCGACCGGGCTCAGGTATTTCCCCTGTTCAGCTCGGCGCGCACCTTCGCCTCCGTCACCAAGGGGGTCGAGACCATCACGGTGGGTAGCCAGGTCGCGGATGTCATGCGCCGGGCCATCAGCCTGATGCGCATGGGCCGCCCAGGCCCGACGATGGTGGAGATCCCCGCCGACGTCGTGAACGAGGAGGTACCCGACGCCTTGGTCGACGCCTACCGGCCGGTCAAGGTGACCACGGCGGGCGCCAACGTGCGCGACATCGAAGCGGCCGCCCGCGTGCTCCGCGATGCCCGGCGACCGGTGATCCACGCCGGCCAGGGGGTCCTCTACTCCGAGGCCTCGGACGACCTGATCGAGCTGGCCGAGCTGCTCCAGACGCCGGTCATGACCACCCTCGAGGGCAAGAGCGCCTTTCCCGAGGATCACCCGCTCGCTCTCGGCACCGGGGGCCCGGCCGTCACCGGACAGACCTTGCACTATCTCCGTGAGGCCGACGTGGTGTTCGGCATCGGCTGCAGCTTCACCCGTCATGGCATGGCGACCGCCATCCCCACGGGCAAGACGATCATCCACGCGACCAATGACGAGCGCGATCTCAACAAGAGTTATGTCGCCGACTATCCCCTCCTCGGCGACGCGCGCCTCGTGCTGCGCCAGTTCATCGAGGCCATCAAGAGCCAGGGCGGCCGCCCGGCCGGACGGGAGAGCGTGCGCGCGGAGCTCGAGCGCGTGCGGGCGGCCTGGCTCGCCGAGTGGGCGCCCACCCTCGGCTCGACCGAGGTCCCGATGACTCCGTACCGCGTAATCGCCGAATTCATGCGAACCGTCGACTCGCGCGAGGCCATCGTCACGCACGATTCCGGGAGCCCGCGCGACCAGCTCCTACCCTTCTATCGGTCCGCCTCACCGCGCGGCTATCTCGGCTGGGGCAAGTCGCATGCCCTCGGCACCGGGCTCGGGCTCATCATCGGGGCCAAGCTCGCCGCTCCCGACAAGTTCTGCGTCAACTTCATGGGCGACGCCGCCTTCGGCATGACCGGGCTCGATTTCGAGACGGCGGTTCGCTGCGGAATCCCCATCCTCACCGTCGTTCTCAACAACTCGGCCATGGCCATCGAGATCCCGCACCTCGTCGTCTCGCACGACAAGTACGGCACCCGCGACATCGGCGGTCGCTACGCGGACCTGGGGCGCGCCATGGGAGGCTGGAGCGAGCGGGTCGAGCGGCCCGATGACATCGCAGGCGCGTTCGCCCGGGCGAGAAAGGCCACCGAGGGCGGGCAGGCGGCGCTGCTCGAGTTCATCACCAGCCAGGAGACGCGCTTCTCGCATCGCGGCGCGCTGCGGTAGGTCTCGCCCCGCCCAGCCGCAAGGGTTCACGCGCGAGGCGCGCCTGGACGCCCGGCGGCGCCGGCCCGGCCTACAGGATGGCGACCGCCTCGATCTCGATCAGGTAGTCGGGGTGCGACAGGGAGCTGACCTCGACCATCGTCGAAGCCGGCCCGCGCTGGCCGAAGAATTCGTCGCGGACGAGGCGGAAGTCCATGCGGCGGCGGACATCGGTCACATAGGTCGTGATCTTTACCACGTTGTCGAGCGTCCCACCGGCGTGCTCCACGAGCGCCTTCACTGCGCCGAACACTTGGCGGGCCTGTCCCATGAAGTTGCCGATGTGGTTGACGGTTCCGTCAGGAGCGTAGGGTACCTGGCCGGCGAGAAAGAGGATGGTTTGGGCTCCGGTGACCTTGATGGCCTGGCTGTAGCTCGGCGTGTCATATACACCGGGGGCGCAGTATTTCTCGATAGTGGCCATGTCGTCTCCTCGCAATGGTCGCTGCCCGCGATCAAGTGGGGGTTCACGTCGTCCTACAGTAGCTGGGCCAGCCGGCGCGTGCCCGCGCGAATCTCCCCTTCCGTGAGGGCGGCATAGCCGAAGAGGAGGCCCGCGCGCCGCGGCGGCTGGGCATAGTACGGCGCCACCGAGTAGACTCCCACGCCGGCCCTGGCCGCCCGCGCGACGAGGGCGTTCAGCTCCCGCGGACGGACGTCGTTCAACCAGACCACCAGGTGCACGCCAGTATTCTCGCCGGCTATCTCCGCCCGGCTGCCGAAGCACTCGCGAAGCGCAGCGATGAGAGCCCGCCGGCGTCCCGCGTTCCGGGCGCCCGCGCGGCGGAGATAGCGCTCGAACTGGCCGCTGGTGATGAGCTCGGCCAGCGCCTCCTGGTAGAGCGTGGCGGAAAAGCGATCCGCCACCCACTTGGCGGCGAGGAAGGGACGCACCAGGGCGCGCGGCAGCACGAGATAGCCCACGCGCAGCGCGGGGAATAGGGTCTTCGAGAACGACCCCATGTAGATCGTCCGCTCGTCGCGGTCCAGCGACTGGAGCGCCTCCAGCGGGCGGCCCTCGTAGCGGAACTCGCTCACGTAGTCGTCCTCGACGACCCAGGCGCCGACCCGGGACGCCCACTGGAGCAGTGCCACGCGCCGCTCGAGCGGCATGATGACCCCGCTGGGGAACTGGTGGCAGGGTGTGACGTAGACGAGCCGCGGGCGCTCCGTGGCGGGCGGGAGCTTGGCCGGATCGAGCCCGCCCGCATCCACCGGCACGCGCAGGAGACGGGCTCCCACCGCCTCGAAGGGAATGGTGGCGCCCGGATAGTGCGGTTCCTCCACCACCGCGCCGTCGCCGGGATCGAGCAGCACGCGCGCGATCAGGTCCAGCGCCTGCTGCGTCCCGTTCACCACGACGATGCGCTCGGGGTCGCTCACGACACCGCGCGCCCGACCGAGGTACTCGCTGAGCGCCGTGCGCAGGGGGCCGTGGCCGGCGGGCGAGCCGTAACCGAGCGTGTCGGGAGAGGCGCGGCGCGCGTGAGATGCTAAGAGCCGGCGCCAGATCTCGCGCGGGAACTCGTCCACCGCGGGGCGGCCGTACCGGAAGTCGTAGCGGAGCGCCGGACGCGCGGGCCCGAGGTCGAGGCGCGCGGTGAGGCGCCGCGCGTAGGCGGACATCGGCGCGGGACGCAGCGCCACGGGGTGAGCGGGCGCCGGGGCGGGGCGCGGCGACGCCACGCCCGCCACGGAGGTGGCGCCGCGGTGGCGGCTCACCAGGTAGCCCTCCGCCGCGAGCTGCTCGTAAGCCAGCATCACGGTGTTGCGCGACACGCCGAGGTCCCTCGCCAGCGCGCGAGTGGAAGGGACCTTGGTGGCCGGGCCGAGGCCGCCGGCCCGGATCTTGACCTTGAGCGCCAGGTAGACGCGGCGATAGAGTGGCCCGCTTGCCTCCCGCAGGCTCAGCAGCATCGCGCTTTCCTCGGGGCCCGGTCGATCTGGCCCCTTTGACTCGCAGAAATCTGGCTCTTTCTCGGGGCCAGCATCGGGCCTAGGATAGCCGTGCTCGAACGACGACGGAAGGAGGAAATGACCATGGCGAGCAGGGCGGACGATCTCGACACGCTCGAGGCCTTGAACCAGGGATATCTCCTCGCGGCGGAGAAGTCCGACGTGGCCTGGTACACGGAGCACCTGGCCGAGGACTACCGCGCCACCAACCCCGACGGCTCCTTCGTGGACAAGGCGGGCTTCCTGGCCCGCATTGGACGGCCCCACACCCTCACGGGCCTCCGGGCGCCCGAGGTCTCCATCCAGCGCGTGGGCGACGTGGCCCTGATCCACGCGAGCTTCGAGGACACGCGGCCCGACGGCAGCCACGGCCGGGGACGCTACACCGACATCTGGCAGCTACGGAGCGGGCGCTGGCTCTGCGTGTCTGCCCACTTCACGAGGTGCTGACGATGGCCACCGACCAGGCGACGCTGGAGGCGCTCAACCGCGAGTACATCCGATCGGTCAGCGAGGCGGACGTGCGGTGGTTCGACATGAACCTCGCGCCCGACTTCGTCAACAGCAATCCCGACTGCTCGCTGGCGGACCGGGCGGGCTTCCTCGCCCAGATCGCACGCGGGTCGACCGTGAAGAATCTCGGCATCGAGGACGTGCTGATCCGCGTGCTGGGCGACGTGGCGCTGATCCACGCCCGCACCACGTATACCAGGGCGGACGGTCAGCCGGGCGCGGGGCGCTACACGGACGTGTGGGCGCGACGCGGGGGCGGCTGGGTCTGCGTGGCGGCGAACGTCACGCGCCTCTGAGGCGCGGGCCCGGCGGGGCCCTAGGGAGCCAGGGCGCGGCGTACGATGGGCTAGAGGGTTCCTAGTGTGAGCAAGAAGACGCTCGTCTGGCTCGGGTTGGCGGTCGGCTCGGGGATTGGCGGCTACCTTCCCGCGCTATGGGGCGGAGACCTCATCTCGCTCTCGTCGGTAGTCTTGAGCGCCGCCGGCGGCATCGTCGGGATCTGGCTCGGCTATCGGTTCGGGGAGTAGAGGAGAGCCGTGGCCCTCTTCCACGGTGGCCGGCACTCGAGATCGGCAGCTAGGCGACCGCCATTGTTCCGGGACGGACGCGCCACCCCGCGCGTGGTACGATCGCCGCCGTGGAGGAGCCTGCCCCGGCTGCCGCCCGCCTCGATACCACGCGGCTGCAGCGACTCGTCCATTCCTACCGCGCCGCCGCCGCCCTCATGGCCGCGGTCGAGCTGGGTCTCTTCACCCACATCGCGCGGGGCGCCGACACCGAGGCGGCCGTCGCGCGCGCCCTCGATCTCAGCCCGACCAACGCGGAGCGCCTGGTCACCGCGTGCGTGGCGCTGGGCCTGCTGGCCCGCGACGGCGAGCGCCTCCGGAACGCCCCGGACGTCGCCCGGTTCCTGGTTGAGGGCGAGCCGACCTACGCCGGGCCGTGGATGCTCTTCAGCAAGCCGGACTGGAACGAGTGGGGCCGGCTGGGCTCGCACCTCCGGCGGCGGGACACCGTCGTGCTGGGCAAGTACGCCCAGGGGTGGACGGTGGAGCAGGCGCGGAAGTACCACGAGGCGACCTACTCGATCGGCATGGGGGCGGCCCGGCGCTTCGTGCGCCAAGTGGACCTGACCGGGCGCCGGCAGATTCTCGACCTCGGCGGCGGGTCGGGGTGCTACTGCATCGTCGCCGCGCAGCGCCACCCCGGTCTGCGCGCGATCGTCTTCGATTTGCCACCCGTCGTCGAGGTAACGCGGGAGTTCATCGCCTCCCACGGCCTGGCCGATCGGGTGACCGCGCAGGCCGGCGACTTCACGCGCGATCCTCTGCCCACCGGATCCGACGTCATGATCATGGCAAGCAATCTGCCGCAGTACAGCCGCGAGATCATCGGGACGGTCATCGCGCAGGCCTTTGCCGCGCTCGCGCCCGGCGGTGAGCTGCACCTGATCGGCGAGATGCTCGACGCCGACCGCGCCGGACCCCGCGATCCCGCCCTCTGGGGGCTGGCCGAGGCGCTGTGGGGGAGCACGGGGATCGCGCACTCGGCCGCGGAGTGCCGCGCGTACTTCGAGCGGGCCGGCTTCCGCGCCGTCGCCGCGCACGAGTTCGTGCCCGGCGTCCTCACGCGCGTGTCCGGGACCCGGCCCGCGTAGCCGGCGAACCCCTCCCCGCTCTTACTCCGAAGGTCTCCGACGGGATAGACCTTGTCCCATCTCCGTTCTAGACTCGCCCCCGACGCGCGGCGGTGACGGGCTCGTGCGCCTTGAGGAAGCGCCGCGCGTGCTCCACGACCTCGTCGATGTGCGCCTGCGAGTCCTTCCAGGGATAGATGGTCACCTCGGCGTTCGGGGCGAGGCTGGCCACCTCCATCGCGACCTTGTACGGGTGCGCGGGCACGTCGTCGGGCGCGATCAGCAGCGGTTGCCGGATGGAGCGCACGAAATCGCGCGACACGGTGAACACGAAGTCGGCGCGCTTGGTGTACATGCTCGTGAGGAAGTCGTGGACCATGGCCATCGTGACGTCAGGGCGCTTCTCGCAGAGCTGCGGCCCCCAGCCCTTGATGTTGTTCTGGTAGAAGAGATCCGGCATCTCGGGCCTGGACCCGCTGGGCTGCATCATCGCGGCCGCGACGACGCGCTCCGGAGCCCGCCGGATGAGGTTGTGGATCATCGGCCCGCCGATGCAGAAGCCCATGACCAGGAACTCCCGGACCCCGAGGTGGTCCATCAGCCCGAGCTGGTCGTCGGTGTAGGCGTCCCAGGGGCGGTCGATCTCCAGCGGGCCGCTGGACTGGCCGGGGTTGGCGTTGCGCAGGTCAGCGCAGATACAGCGGAAGTCGCCCTTGTACCGTTCCATCGGGTTGAAGGGCGAGGCGGTCTGCCAGGATGACAAGGCTGAGTTGAGCCCGCCCCCCGGGATGAGCAGCAGGGGGAAGCCGGAGCCGACCTCTTCGTAGTGGATGCGGACGGGGCCTCGTTCGTAGAACGGCATGGCGATCCTCCTTACTCTACGTTTGGTCGTGACTCCGGGATGCTACGCGTGGAGGAGCTCGAGCGCCTCCTCGTAGATCTCCATGTTCTTTCCATAGGAGATGGCCGACGCCTGGGCCGCGCTCACGAGATGGCGCCAGCGCCACGGAAGACGGGTGGCGTGGAACTCCTCGAAGGTCGCCTGATGGTGCTTGAAGGCGTGCATCTCGGTGAAGTTATCATGCACGACAATCGTGGCCAGACGGCCGATGAGCACATCCGGGTCGTACCCGAGGTCGGCATATTGCTGCGCCAGATTCACGGTGTTCTTCACCTCGGGCACCGCGCGCATCTGCCCGAGGTTGGTGACCTTCGACCAGTCGGTCGGCGGCTGTGTGTAGATGCTCTCCTCGAGCGCATCCAGCAACGCGGCCTGGCTCCGATGCGGCAGCGCCGCGACGGCCTCCGGATTCGGCTGGGGCGGTGGCTCCATGCGATTCTGCGTCGAGCGCACCTCGGGGCCGGTATGCCACGTGAGCAGCGCCAGCAGCTTGTTGCGCAGGCTCACACCTGGGAGATTCAAGAGATACCGGCGCAGGTTCGCGCCCGTGTGCAGATGCACGTCCATCGGATTGCCGGTGAGCGATCGCATGAACAGGCCGGCGGCCCCGATCGACAGGGCTTCGCCTGTGCCCTGGAGCGACAGACCGTCCGCGAGGGCCTGCGCGAGCATCCTCGGGATGTCCGCATAGGTATCGCACTCGGTGATCGCCCCGCCCAGGAGGCCGATCGCCGATGTTTCATCCGGACTCGTGTGGAACCCCAGCGGACGCTTCAGGAGCTCGTACTCCTCGAGCAGCGGCTCGATGTCCCGCAGCGGGGGCGGCGTGGGGAACCGGCTGACATACCGCACGGCCGGTCGCATCAGGAACGGCGTGTATTCGCGTCCCAGCCAGTCGAGGGCGCGCCACGTGAACATGGGGAAGATGAAGTAGTGATCGTCGAGCAGGTTCTTCGGAATCGCCACGGTCAGCAGCAGGTCCAGCGCCTCGGCATGCGGGATGTTGTCCCAGAGCCAGAGGAAGGCGTGATCCGCGGCGTTGTACAGGCCGCGATCCACGGCGGCGAAAAACGCCCTCTTCGTGCCTTCGACGCCGCCCGAGTCCACGGGCTTGGCATCCGCCAGGATGTACGGGCCCATCCCGGGGTGATTGATGTGCTTGTTCGATAGCGCGACGTGCTGAAGGATCGGCAGGAACCGCTGTTCGCCCGACACGCGCTCCACGGTGTGGTGGAGTGCATGAAGCCCGACGAGCGGGTGCAGCGGCCCGCCATGATGGCCGGGCGGCAGGTCCGAGGAACGAGTGACCGCGAGCGCCGACGCGGTCAGGAGCTTCTTGACCGACAGGCCATCGCGCAGCTTGCCCAGGGTGGCCTCGAGGATCCGGCCGGGGTCGGTCTCCTCGACGAACTGCACCACCGGCTCGATGTCATCGGCAAACCGTACGGGCCTGTGCATGATCTCTCTCCTCTCGTTCGATTTCGAGAGCCTGGCGGCCGAATCCTACCGCGTACCCGGTTCCTGCGCAGCAATCTTGTTGCAACGTAAGAGTCTGTCGGAAATGCAGAAGGCGGCGATGCGGTTGAGGCTGCCGGCGGCCCGGAGCACGAAGGTCCCGGGAGACATTCGTCCGGTCTGCCTATTTTTCGGGCGGGCGCGCACCACGCAAATTTAGCGTGGCCGGGGACCCGGCTCCTTCGATCGGGCGCCGGGCCCGATCCGCCGAGAATAGACGAATTTTCGGGACTGACATCTCGTCCATTGGACAGCGGCACCGTGCGGGAATACGCTCTGACGCAACGGAGTCCCTCGATGAAGCGCGCGATCGTCCGCTCCCTGGCCAAGGTCGCCCGCCTCGCCCGATACGAACTCGTTCCCCGCTGGCGCCTCGACTACTGGGAGCGGGCAGAACATCTTCGGCAAGTCTTCTCTCGGATGGATATCCAATGCGTGCTGGATGTGGGAGCTCACAAAGGGCGCTACCGCGACTTTCTCCGTCTGGTCGTGGGCTACGCCGGCCATATCATCTCCTTCGAGCCGGTGGCGCATCTGGCCGCCGATCTGAAGCGCGCGAGCGCCAAGGACGACGCCTGGACGGTCTATCCGTTCGCGCTGGGCAGCACGGACGCCGAGCTCGCCCTCAACATCATGGCGGCCAGCGACCTGAGCTCGCTCCTGACCCCGGACACCTCCGCCGTCCCTGAGTTCGAGCGCTTCAATCGCATCGTCGATCGTCAACCGGTGTCGGTGAAACGGCTCGACAGCATCATGGACATGCTGAGATGCGAGAATCCCGTGCGCAACATCTTTCTGAAAACAGACACGCAGGGCTATGACCTCGAAGTGGCCAGGGGCGCGGAACGCACGCTGTCCGAGGTGCTCGCGGTGCAGTCGGAGATGTCGCTGCGTCCCATCTACGCCGGAATGCCGGACTGGATCACGGCCGTCCACTTCATGCAGGACAGAGGGTTCGACATCACCGGCATGTTTCCCGTGAGCCGCGACAGCCAGCTCCGGCTGGTGGAATTCGATTGTGTGATGGTCAATCGCACGATCAAGCAACTGACCGGACCAACTGAGTCCCTTCCCGCCTAGTGCGGTGGGGTACCCCAGGTCAGCTCTTCCCGGCCTTCCTTCTCACCAACGAGTTTGAGCTCTACCGTCATTCTGCCCGTGCCAAAGCCAACGGCCCCTTGGCCATATCCCGCACAACGACGTAGTGGACCTTGCCTCTCTTCACGGCCACTTCGAGATAGGCCTCATCGGGAACGAATATGATGGTCTCCCCGGGCTCCGTCTCCCATGAAAGAAAGCCGCGCTGGCCCGCGATGGATCCGATCTCTCTGTTGCCGTCAGTAACCCGGATCTTTCTTGCGAGAGATACGAGGTTGAATCTCCAGAACGTTGGCTGACGCATCACGTAGATACATCCTTTTTGCGGATCCTCGACGGCCACCTGCTGGTCCGGGAGATGTACGAGTTGTTGCGACGCGCATCCGGTCACCAGCACAAGCGCGAGCAATGTGACCCGTCTCCGCCGCCGTCTCCGCGAAGTGTCGATCCTCAGTACAAATCCCTGATCACCTGCGCAGCGAGTGCTCGCCCCGCGCGCTCCAGCTCCGCGCGAAGCATGCGCGCGTCGTCCTTGCCCCACTCGAAAAACGTCGCCTTGGCCCCTCGTTGCTCCCAGGACCAGGCACCGAGTTCTTCGCCATCCAAGGCCCGGACCAGCTTGCCGTGGATGGACATCCGGAGCCGAAGCCCTGGTCTCATGTCGGTCGAGTCCTTCGATGTCAGCGAGACGTGGAGCGATTCCAGCTCCAGCAAGGTGTCCACCGCCGGACTGTCCGGATCCACGGCGGGGACGATCGGGCGCTGCCCCGCTGCCTCGATGATCCACAAGGTGAGCGCGTCTGAAAGATTTGCACCGGTGAACGCGCGTTCCAGCGCCGCCGTGTTCTGGTCGACCGCGTCCTTGGAGGGGGCCGTGAGCGCCCCGACCGCGGCGCCAACGCCCGCTCCCACGGGAGCGAGGATGGCGCCGGCACCCAGCAGCATCAGACCGAAGATGACCACGCGGGCATCACCGCCATACTCGGTCACGACCATCCCCGGCACGAGCGGCACGACGGCCCCGGTCCTCGCACCGTGCTTCGCGCCCGGCCCCGCGCCGATGGTGCCAGGGCGCTGGAAGGTGGCATCCGGGCCCTGCTTCGTGATCGCGAGGCCGACGGTGCCGGGGTCGTACTTCTGCTCCGGCGGCCACGAGATCGGCGTCCGCCGAGCGCAGCCGGCGAGCTCGAGGACCAGCAGGGCGGCCACGAGCGCGGCGAGTGGGCGCAGGCCATTACGCCGAGAAGCAAGAGCGCCGAGGCGGCCAAGCGCAGAGAACCTAGGCCGCGGGGCCATGCCTCACCGTGCCGCTCGGCGTCTTGATCGGATAGTAACCTCGAGCGGGAATCAGCCACGTGGGGAACGGCCTTGGGAACATCAGTGCGCCCCAATCCGTGACCCGCACCCGGCCCTCGAGCTCGAAACGTGCACGGATGCTCCAGAGATAGAGCGTGTCCGGCTCGAGAGGCGTTTCGACCCGGTGCACTGGCTCGACGAGCCCGGCTCTCGCATACACCAGCTCGCCGGGTAGCACGAGACCTTGACCTGGCGCGTCCTGGTTCTTTTCCGCACGCCAGATTCTCAGCTCGTAGCTGATGTTGGATACGGCCGGAGCATCCACCGGCCGCGGGAAGGTCTCCCATCTGAGCGTGGGCTGGAGATCGTCGGCCCGGCGAAGGATCGGATCTGGCGCCCAGCCGCCCATCATGAGCACCGGCACGGGACGCAGGCCGATGGACGGATACGGTCTCGCGCAACCCCCCGCGAGCAGGATCAGCGTCAGTCCGAGCATCGGGCGCATCACGGCCGGCCTCCCGGCCGATACACGAGGAATACGTCGTCCACCAGACGCTCGGCCAGCTCGTGACAGGCCCGGGTCGCCTCCTCCCGCAGGGCGCTCTCGTCCGCCGCCAGCCATTCCTCGAGCGGTCGGGAGCGGGAGAGGTACACGGTCCGGTAGCTGTAGATCTCGGCCCCATCGGAAGCCCGGACGAGACGCGCGCGCTCCGTCATGATGAAGCTCAGGGATGGATTGATCGTCCACGGACCGGTGAGCCCCAGCCTCTCGACGGCGACCTCGAAGATCGTGGAAGCGGTCTCGCTCGACGCGGCGGCGATCCGGGTCTGCGGAGTTTGCCGACGCATGGCCTCCTCTGCGCAGGCGGAAGCCCCTTCTTCGATTTTCAGGGCTTGCAGCGCGTCCCTCACCGCCCGCTCCTGCTGTTCCACTTTCTCGGCGGGCGCGGCCTTCGCGGCTCCGACGATGGCGCCCACGAGCGCGCCGACCGGGGCCAGAACAATGCCGGCCAGGACGCCGTAGCCGCCCGCCGCTGCACCCGCTGCCATCGTGCCCGTGGCACCCATGCCCGCGCCCCGCCGCGCTCCCCCACCCGCTCCCTTGGCCGGTCCCTCGAACTGGAAGGTCGGCTCCGTGGGAGCCGCTGTCACCTGCACGTCTGCGAGCCGCGCGCGAACGTCTTCCGATGGCGGGAACTGATACCGCTTCGCGGCCGTGCCGCCGGCGCAACCCGACTGAATCGCCAGCACCGCCGTCATCAGGACAAGGCCGACCACACGCCGCATGGCGCACGCTCCCCGGCAAGCGCGGTTGACGCTTAACGTTGCCGCGTCCCCTCTAGGCAACCGCAATGCCAGGTAAGCGCCCTGATTTTCCCAACGGTTTGGCGACCATCATCGCGGTGGTGGTGGTGGCGGTGGTGGCGGAAAGTGGGCCGGGTGGCTGTGTCTTCCGGCCATGTTCGCGAAGCCACGCGGCACCTGCGCTGAGCGCGGACGACTTGGACCAAGGTCCCATAGGCAGATCACGATGCGTTCACTAGACTCAAGAAGATGATGAGATCTGCACGACTGGTCAGTCCGTCGGCTTGTGCGAGGCTCGCGAGATGAACGTGCCCCGCCGGTTAGCCGGATTCATGGAGGCCCACCGGGGCTGCGGCCTCCCCCGCGCCAAGACGGAGCCTACGATCACGGACGGCTACTTGCTCTGGATCGACTGCCCGTGCGGTGCCAGCTTCGAGCGTTGGGTGGCATCCAACGAGGACGAGCAGTTGTTGCGCTCAGCACTGCGGCCGTTCGAGACTTAGCCGCCCAATTCGTCCGCCGGGCTCCACGCTGCCGAGTTGTCGATTCCTTGTGATGGCCTTAAGATCTGACCTCCAAGCTCGCACAATCTCATGACCGATTCTGAGCCAGGCCGCGTGTCGCGCCCGCAGAGGGGCTCCGAGCAGACCGGCTGGATACGCTGGCTGCCGGGACTACGCACGTTGCGCAGCTACGAGTCGGCGTGGCTGCGCCACGACATCGTCGCCGGACTGGTGCTGACGACGATGCTCGTTCCTGTCGGCATCGCTTACGCGGTGGCATCGGGCGTGCCGGGCATCTATGGCCTCTACGCCACGATCGTTCCGCTGCTCGCCTATGCGCTGTTCGGCCCCAGTCGCATCCTGGTGCTGGGACCCGACTCTTCCCTGGCCGCGGTCATCCTCGCCGTCGTCCTGCCGCTGTCTGGTGGCGACCCCCTGCGGGCCGTCGCCCTGGCAGGCATGATGGCCGTCGTGTCGGGGATGGTGTGCATCGTGGCCGGCCTGGCGCGCCTGGGCTTCATCACCGAGCTGCTTTCCAAGCCGATCCGCTACGGGTATATGAACGGCATTGCGCTGACGGTATTGATCAGCCAACTCCCCAAGCTCTTCGGCTTCTCGATCGAGAGCGACGGACCACTGCGAAACATATGGGCCATCGCCAACGCGGTGCTGGATGGAAGAACCAACTGGACCGCGTTCATAGTCGGCGCAGGCACCCTGCTGCTGATCCTGGCGCTCAAGCGCAGCCCCCGCGTGCCGGGTATCCTGATCGCCGTGGTCGGAGCGACCGTCGCCGTTGGCGCGCTGGACCTTGCCGCGCGCGCTGACGTGTCGGTCCTCGGTCCGCTGCCCCAGGGCCTGCCTGCGTTCGCCATTCCGTGGATCACCTACCCCGATATCATCCCCGTCGTCATCGGCGGTTGCGCCGTTGCCCTCGTCTCGTTCGCCGACACCAGCGTGCTCTCGCGGGTCTATGCGGCGCGGACCCGCACCTATGTCGACCCGAACCAGGAGATGGTGGGGCTCGGCATCGCCAACCTGGCCGCCGGATTCTTCCAGGGCTTTCCGATCAGCAGCAGCTCGTCGCGCACCCCCGTGGCCGAGGCTGCAGGCGCCAGAACCCAGCTGACCGGAGTCGTCGGGGCGCTCACGGTTGCCCTGCTGCTGCTGGTGGCGCCGGCCCTGCTGCAGAATTTGCCCACCAGCGCACTGGCTGCGGTCGTGATCGCGGCAGCGATCGGGCTGTTCGAATTCACCGACTTGCGCCGGATCTACCGCATCCAGCGCTGGGAGTTCTGGCTATCGATCGTCTGTACTGTCGGCGTGACCGTGCTGGGCGCGATTCCAGGCATCGGCCTCGCGATCGTAATCGCCGTCATCGAATTTCTGTGGGATGGCTGGCGGCCGTACTCCGCGGTTCTGGGACGCGCCGAGGGCGTCAAGGGCTACCACGACATCACGCGCTATCCCGACGCGCGTCGCATCCCCGGCTTGGTCCTGTTTCGATGGGATGCGCCCCTGTTCTTCGCCAATGCCGAGCTGTTCCATGATCGGGTGCTGGACGCGGTGGTTACATCACCTACGCCCGTGCGCTGGCTGGTGGTCGCGGCGGAACCGGTCACCAGCGTGGACGTCACCTCCGCCGACATGCTGGCCGAATTGGACGAGACCTTGCACGCAGCCGGCATCGAGCTGTGCTTTGCCGAGATGAAGGATCCCGTCAAGGACAAGCTGAAGCGATTCGGGCTCTTCGCACGGCTTGGCGAGGAGATCTTCTTCCCGACCCTTAGTGAGGCGGTCAGCAGCTATCTCGAGACGCACAGAGTCGCCTGGGAGGACTGGGAGGACCGCAGGCCGTGAAGCGACTCTCCACCCCCCAGCGGGAGGCCCGGCCCTGAGCCGCGTCTACCGCCTGGCCCGCTCGCCGACTAACGCGATGCGCAAAGGTCCTCGCATCCGCGCTCGATGGGGCTCTCCACCTCCGTCGGCCGAATGGGGGCGCCGGCCGCGGGAGCAGCGAGGAGGCCGGTGAAGCTTGTAGCCGCCAGCAAGGTGAGAGCGGTCAGGGTCACGCGGCCCGGGATCGAACGCCATTGATTGTCCATGACGATTGACCTCCTGCCCGAAGGCTCAGCATTGACAGTGCCATGGGGGCGGGGGCTCGGACTTCTCGGTTTTCTCGGGTGTTACGGCACTCGCCGCGCGCGAGTGCGGGCAGATCGCCCGGGCCTCGCGGGCAGATAGCCGCCCGGGGCGGCGGCTGCCGAGAACGGCCAGGCTGACCCTGGATCACGTCTCCCCGAGCGCGCGGTCCAGGCGCGTCCGGATGTCGGCCCAGGCCTCGTCCACGTCGGCCAGGCTGGGCGGGCGGGCAACCGCGATCTCGCGAATCCGCTCGTAGATCTGGTGCTTGCCCCAATCGCGCACCGCCGGCGGTACGCTCCCGAGGACCCGGTGAGCGGCATCCTGGATCGCCGGTGGCCAGCGTCGCTCCATCTCGGCCCGACGCTCGCCGTAGTCGAATCCCGCGCTGGGCGAGGCGGGCATGGCCGCGCGCCGTCTTGCCGTCGCCTCCGCATCGACCTGACCGTCGGCCAGCGCGACACCGTACGCCTCGCGGGCCCTCTCCACGCCGAGGAACCCCGCGCGCACGTCCGCCCGTACCGCCTCCGGATCCCGGCGGCGCGGATCGCCGTGGCCACCCCCGCTCGGCGAGAAGAAGCTCACCACGTCGCCGGGCTCGAGGTGCAGCACGTCGACCTTGCCGATGTCGCGCGCTCGCGGTGTCCCGCGGTTGACCACGCAGCTCCCCATCGTCCCCGCCCGGCCACCGGCCACGCCCCAGGGCTCCAGGCGGCATCGCTCCATCCCGCGCGCCGTCACGATGGCGTGCGGGTGAAACACCTGAAAGTCGAGGCGGACGGCGAGGCCGCCGCGGTATTCGCCCGCGCCGCCCGTGTCGGGAATCAGGTGATAGCGGCGCATGACGATCGGCACCTCGGCCTCGATGCTCTCGACCGGCGTGTTCCGGAGGAAGCCCGCGGTTGAATCGGCGCCGCTGATCCCGTCCATCTCGGGGCGACCCCCGCCGCCGCCCAGCATGGGCTCGACGACCTGAACCTGCCGCTGGCCGGTTGTGAGATCAAGGATCGAGGCCACCACGGGCGAGATCCCTCCCGCCGGCGCGGCGGGCACCCGCCCGGGGAGCGCCTGGGCGAGCGCGCCGAGAACCGCGTCGAAGACTCTCAGCACGGTCCCGTAGCGCACGCCGATCGGCGACGGGAAGAGCGCATTGACGAGACTGCCGGCCGGCGCCGTCACCCGCACCGGCCGGAGAATGCTGGAGGCCTTGGGGATTCCCGGATCGTCGGTGACGAGGTAGGCGTTGATCGCCTGGCACAGGAACGGATGCGTCACCCCGTGGCTCGCGATGTTGAGCGCCGAGCCCACCTGGGGATCGGTGCCGGTGAAATCGAGATGGATCGAATCGCCCGCGATCGTCAGGGCGACCTGGATGCGAACCGGCACCTCCGAGCGGAGGTCGTCCTCCATGTACTCGGTGAACCGATAGGTGCCGTCGGGGATCTTCCGGATCGACGCCCGCGCCCGCTGCTCGGCGTAATCGAGGACCGCGTCGATCCCCTCCACCACCGTGGCGGAGCCGAACTTGCCGATCATTTCCCGGATTCGCCGTTCGCACGAGCTGACGGCGGCCACCATCGCCTTGATGTCGCCCCAGTTGACCTCGGGGATGCGGCAGTTGTCGGAGATCAGGTTCTTGACGTCTTCCTGGAGGACGCCGCCCCGGAAGAGCTTGGTCGGTCGAAGCCGTAGCCCTTCCTGGAAGATCTCGGTCGCCCGCGGCCAGACGCTCGCCGGCACCGCGCCTCCGATGTCGGAGGAGTGGACGAAGGCGTAGCCCCAGCAGATGACGCGCCCCTCGTGGAAGATTGGGCGGAGGATGTGGATGTCCGGCAGATGCGTGCACAACGGGCCCGACAGATACGCGTCGTTACAGATGACGATGTCGCCGTCGTCGTAGTGATCGAAGTAAGCGAGAGTCTGGGCCATGTTGAGCCCGAGATACGACGAGGCGCCCAGGTTCCAGGGATAGGCCACGTACTCCCCGCCCGTCGACACGAGCCCCGTCGAGAAGTCCGCGGTCTCTTTCACGAAGGTCGTGTAGGCGGTGCGCTCCATGATCCGCGCCATGTCCTCGACCACCGCCTGGTAGTGATTGCGCAGGATCTCGAGCATGACCCGGTCGATGGCCATGGTCATTTGCCCTCGATGACGAGGTTGCCGAACGCGTCGACGGAAGCGCGGAAGCCCGCCGGCACCAGCGTCGTGGTGTCCTCTTGCTCGACGACCGCCGGGCCATCGAGGTGCTGGCCCGCCATGAGGTCGCGCCTGTGGTACACCGCGGCGTCGTGGCGCTGCTTCCGGTAGTGGATCGGGCGTCTTCCCGCCGGCGTCGCCGGACCGCGTCCGGTCGGCCCCGCCTTGAGCGCGGGCTTCGGCGTGGCGCCGGTTATGGTCGCCCGCAGGTCGATCAGCTCGACGTCGGCGGCTCGGTCGGCGTGGGCGTACAGGCGGTCGTGGCGATCGTGGAACGCGGCCCGCAGGCGGTCGGTGCCGGGCTCCTCGAGCCACGCGGGGTCGATCGGCACCTCGATCTGGAAGGCCTGCCCCACGTAACGGAGGTCGGCACTGTGGGTGATCGTGCTCTCCGAGACGGCGGGCGCCTCCTCGCGGAGCCAGCGCTTCGCGCGGTCGGACAGCTCCGCGCACTCGGCCGCGAGCAGCTTTCCCGGGGTCGCGGAGAGCTTCCGGTGAATCGTCTTCACGTAGTCGCTCTTGACGTCGGCCATCAGAGCGCCCTGAGCGCAGAGCGTGCCGGGCGACGGCGGCACGATGACGCGCGGGATGTGGAACTCCTCGGCCAGGAAGCACGCCTCGACGGGGCCGGCGCCGCCGAAGGCGGCGAGGGCGAAGTCGCGCGGGTCGAGCCCGTGCCGGGCGAGCACGTTCGAGAATGCCGCGTACATGTTCGCGGTGGCCACCTCGACCACCGCCTCGGCGGCCTCGTGCACGTCGAGGCCGAGCGCCTCGCCGAGCGGCCGCATGGCCAGCGCGGCCTTGTCGGGATGAAGTCGCAGCCGCCCCCCGACGAAGTTGTCGGGGTTGAGGAAGCCGCACAGGAGGAAGGCGTCGGACAACGCCGGCTCGGTCGCGCCACGGCCGTAGCAGGCCGGACCGGGATCGGCGCCGGCGCTCCGCGGGCCGACCTTCAAGACCCCGACGGGGTCGAGCCACGCGATGGAACCCCCGCCCGCCCCGATCGACGACACGCCGACCACCGGCATGACGATCGGAAAGTCGCCGACGGTTTCGCTGGTCGAGTACACCGGCCGACCATCTCTCACCAGTGCAATGTCGGCGCTGGTGCCACCCATGTCGAAGGTAATCAGGTCGCGGTAGCCGGCCCGGACGCAGACGTACGTCGCCCCGATGACGCCCGAAGCCGGGCCCGAGAGCATCGTCTCCGCGGTGGCGTGGCGCGCGTCCCGGGCCGTCGTCACGCCCCCGTTCGACTTCGTGATGTACAGCGGCACGCGCACGCCGACCCCGCCCAGCTCCCGCTCGAGCCGCCCCAGGTACTGGTGCACGCGAGGCCGCACGTAGGCGCTCAGGATCGCCACCATCGTGCGCTCGTACTCCCGGATCTGCGGCCACACCTCGTGTGAGCAGGTGACGTGGAGACCGGGAAAACGCTCTGCCAGCACCTTGCGCGCTTCGGCCTCGTGTGCGGGGGCGCGGTAGGCATTGACGAACGACACGACGAGGGCCTCGGCACCTTCCCGCTCGACGAGCCGCGTCGCCTCGCGCAGGAGCTCCTCGCGGTCGAGCGGGGTGTCGACGGTGCCGTCGGTCAGGATGCGCTCGGTCACCTCGCCCACGCGATAGCGCGGGACCAGTGGGAGCGGGCGCGTGGCCGTGAAGTTCACGGGGCTCGCGAGCCGCAGCCGCTGGATCTCGAGCAGGTCGCCGAAGCCCGCAGTGACGAGGAGCCCCAGCGAGGCCCCGTTGCGCTGGATGACGGTGTTGATGGCGATGGTCGTGCCGTGGACCAGATAGCGCAGCACCCCCGGGTCGAAGGCCCGCTCGGCCACGAGGGCCCGGACGCCGTCGAGAACTCCGCGGCCGGGATCGCCCGGCACCGTCGGAGACTTGAAGCTGGAGAGCTCACCGGTTCTCTCGTCGAGGAGGCTGAAGTCGGTGAACGTCCCGCCGATGTCGATGCCGAGCCGGTAGCCCCCCACCTCGTCACCCCTCGATCGCGACACCGCGCACCCTCACTTGACAGCCCACCTGTCCCGATTAGAACTCGAGCCGGTAGAGTCGGACCCACAGGTCCGGCTCGCTTCCGCCCTCTTTCCTGATGTTGAAACGGTCGCCGTCCCCTGGTCCGGGCACAGGAGTCGTTCGCCAGAGGGACGGCCGCTGGAAGAGCTGCTGACGGAATTCCTCCGTGGCCCAGATCTGCCCCGGATCGACGTGTGGCTCGACCCGGGTCGCGAGAAGAATAGCTTCCCCGCCGCCGATGCTGGGCAGCCTGTCACCGACCCGCTGCCGAACGTGCACCTGACCATAGTGCAGCGCAACGCGAAGGCGAGGCTGCCCCGGCGCGCGGTACACCTCGTCGATGAGATGCCGCGCGGTCTGGGCCAGCTCGGCTGGATCCTCGTGGGCGATCAGCACGGAGTCGCCCGCGCCCGCCTCGGCACATACTGCCCCCTCGGCGTTCCGCTTCACCGCTTCCTCCAGTGCCTCCCGGACGGGCCCGTCCTTCCCGGCCCGCATCAGCACCCCGAACCCGTGGATGTCTCCCTTCAGCACACAGAGCGCGCGCACCGTCGGGACGCTGACCGCGCTCGAGGCCTCACGCCACGGCCGTCCGTAGCCGACAATGGTCACCCGCTCGATGCGGTCGAGGTACCCCGGATTGATACGGCCGATCACGTCCGATAGAGCCGGATGCACAAAGTAGTCCGTCGCGCGAGGGAGAACGCCGTCAGGTGCGAGCGTGCCCTCGCCCGGCCGCAAGAATCGCTGTACCCACTCCCCGCGCACCCAATCGTGGTGAACGTACCCGAGCAGGCCGACTCGATAGAGGGCACAGAACACATGCCGCTCCTCGAATCCACCACTCCCTCCGTTGTGCTCGTGGAAAAGGGCTTCAACCTCATCTCGCGTCAGCACATGTGCCGGGAGCCGCCGCAGAAAGCGCTCGAGATCGAGGTCGCCAAGGTATGGCGCGATCTCGGCCAGATACTCGTATGCGATCTCGGCGGCCGCCTGGTTCACCACTTCCTTCAAGCGGTGCTCCTGCCCCCGCTCTTCCGGTCGCAGAGCCGACAGGCGCTCCCCGATGGTCATCAGATCGCGCGGCCTGAGTAGCGTGTGACGACACACATACTCGAAGGCGTCCTCTTCCTCGCGTGTGTAGGTATGAACGACCTTCGCCCGCCCGAGGAAGGCCTCGACCGGGTCCACCCGCCGCTCCGGACGAACCATCCGGTCGCTCTTCTCGAGACGAATGTTGTTGACGAAGATCTCCCGAAGGCTCTCGGTGGAGTAGACGATGTCGACCGCGCTCCCGCGATATTGCTGCGCCATGACCGTTGTCTGTGGCAGGCGGGAGTACGCCTCCTTGCGCACAGCGGCGAAGACCTTCAGATGGTGATTGATGCGTCGAAGCTGATAGGCGACCTCGACGAGACCGAGTTGCGCGAAATACCACACATTTGGCGAGAGTTGCCCCGTGACGCTCGGGCTAGCCTTGATACCCTCGATGTGCTTGTTGAAATACTCGTCGACCCCGTCGATGAAGATCGCTACCGGGGACGCGACCGCCCGCAGCAGCGGCACAAGCCGGCCATCGGTATCGGTGGCACAGCGCTGAAGGTCGCTCGGGTTGAAGTCGAGCAGGCGCACAAAGTGGTCAACAACGCTGCGCAAATGGCCATCGGCGATCAAGCCCGCCAGCTTCGGACCGACCCTCAGCCCCCCGGTCTGGCCCAGGTGCTTGAGAGTGGCGACGGCAATCGCCGTCAACCACAACTTCGACCACGGCAGAGGCGAGCCTGCGAAGAATGCCAGCGCCTCGCTGCCGAAGATCTTGTCGCCGATCGGCTTGTCGAGGAGGCTTCCGGTGGGAAGACAGGCGGCCCGTCTGTCCTGCTGGTAGAGAATCCGCTTGGCCTTGAGGAGCAGCGTCTTCCCGAAGCCCTTCGTTCCGATGACGATAAACTTGTCGTCTCGATCCGGACTCAGGAAACTGTCGATCTCCGCTGTCCGGTGAAGGAGAGATTCGTCGAAATCTTCGGCGACGTGGATGTCATCGGCGTCCACGGTCCACGCTCGCATGTGCCCCTCCAAAGGCAGCAGTGAAGGGTCGAATGAGGGACCCGAGGATACCGCCGTCCGAATCTCTTTTCCAGTCCACTAGAAAGCTGGCGATTCCTGCCTCGCCGAACTCGATCGCGGCCTGGTGCGGGCCCCCCCACCCGCGAGCGGTGGGGCGACCTCTCGTCCCTAGCAGCCGAGTCGCATGAGTATCTCGATGGCTCGCGGCGCGTCGGCTGGTCGTAGCCCGTGGCCCGGATGCGTCAGGACGAGCTCGGTGCGGAGCTCTCCCATGTCGACGTGATCGTCGATGATCACATAGCCGTCCACGGCATGCTCGGCGAGCCAGGCCGCGATCTCCTCTCCACGCTCGGCGCCGGGAGCGACGGTCGGAGTCTTGTCGACGACGCGACCGGTGAACCCCTCCGCTTCCAGCATCGCCTGCAGCTCGGCGACCGTCCTGCCATGCCGCCAGGTGGACGAGACCACGACATCGGCGCGAGCGGTCGCGACGATCTCGTTCAGCACCGCGATGCACGCAGGCTCGAGGTCCCCGTACCGATCCCAGCGGCGGATCGGGGCGAGCACGCCGTCGATGTCGAGGAAGACCACCCGTCGCATCATGTATTCCGGGTTCACGCCCGAAGTGTACCCTGTTGCCCCTCTCCGGCCGCCATCGCCTCGGGCGTGGGCCCGCGTCCCTGTGACATAATCGCGACGCCGAGCTCCAGGAGCCGATGCCACAGCGTCTCGGAGAGGTGAGCCATGAAATTCGGTCCACGACGGGCCTCGCATGAAGATCGCGGTGGTATCGGACACCCATCTGCCCCGCTTCGGTGATCGGCTCCCGGCGGAGCTCCGTCGCCGGCTCGGCGGGGAGCACGTGGAGCTGATCCTGCATCTCGGGGATTTCACCGGCCAGGAAGTCCCGCACCTCCTCGAGGACATAGCGCCGCTCGAGGCGGTCGCGGGCAACAACGATCCTCCGGCCCTCGTGGAGCGGTTCGGCCGGCGGAAGATCCTCACGCTGGGCGGCGTGCGCATCGGGATGGTGCACGGCGACGGGACGCACGGCACCACGATCGGCCGCAGCGTTCGTGCCTTCGAGAACGAGCCGGTCGACGTCATCTGTTTCGGGCACAGCCACCAGCCGCTGTGCGACCGGCGCGGCAGGCAGTGGCTCGTGAATCCGGGATCCCCCACGGACAAGCGGACCCAGGCCCGTTACTCCTACGCGATTCTGCGGATCGAGCGCGGCCGCGCCGTGCCCCGGCTCGTGTTCTTCGACCCGCGATAGGACCGCAGCCGGCCCGTTCCCGTGGCATAATCGGCCGGGCCGGAACGCCCCAGGGAGCCAGATCGTCGGCGCCACTGCCGCACCAATGGAGGAACACATGGACTACTACGACCTCGGCTCGTACACCCGCAAGGTCACCACCGCCGCGCCCGACGCCCAGCTCTGGTTCGACCGAGGCCTCAACTGGCTCTACGGCTTCAACCACGCCGAGGCGATCGCCTGCTTCAAGAAGGTGCTGGAGCTCGACCCCGACTGCGCCATGGCCTATTGGGGTATCTCCTACGCGGCCGGGCCGAACTACAACCTGCCCTGGCACCTCTACGATCCGGCCGGCAAGGCCGCCGCGCTTGCCGCCGCCTATGATGCGATGCAGGGCGCCCTGGCCCATGCCGGCGGCGCCAGCCCGGTCGAGCAGGCGCTGATCCGCGCCCTGCCCACACGCTATCCGCAGCGCGAGACCATCGAGGACCAGGCGCCGTGGGACGCCGCCTATGCGAACGCCATGCGCGAGGTGTTCCGCTCCAACCGCGACGATCTCGAGGTGCGCCACGTCTTCGCCGAGTCGATCCTGAACCTGACGCCCTGGAAGATGTGGGACCTCAAGACCGGCGGCATCGCCGAGGGCGCCGGCACGGCGGAAGCAGTCGAGGTGCTGGAGGGCGCCTTCCGCGACATCCCCGCTTCGTGGGACCACCCGGGGCTCCTCCATCTCTACGTCCACCTGATGGAGATGTCGCCCTTCCCGCAGCGCGCGCTGCGGGCGGGCGACCGGCTGCGCGATCTGGTGCCGGATGCCGGGCACCTGATCCACATGCCGACCCACATCGACGTGCTCTGCGGCCACTATCGCGACGTGCTGGTCTACAACCAGAAGGCGATCGCCGCCGACCGCAAGTTCCTCGCCCGCGAGGGGGCGATGAACGTCTACGCGCTGTATCGTACCCACGACTACCACTTCGCGGTCTACGGGGCGATGTTCCTCGGCCAGTACGGGGCGGCCATGGCGGCGGCGCAGGAGCTGATCGACACCACGCCCGAGGCGCTCCTGCGCATCCCCTCGCCGCCGATGGCCGATTTCGTCGAGGGCTACCTGCCGATGAAGCAGCACGTGCTGGTGCGCTTCGGCAAGTGGCACGAGATCATCGCCCAGGAGCTGCCCCGTGACCGGGAGCTCTACTGCTCGACGACGGCGATGATGCTCTACGCCCAGGCGGTGGCCCACTCGGCGCTCGGCCATATCGCCCAGGCCGAGGCGGCCAAGGCGGCGTTCATCGAGGCGAAGCTGCGGGTGCCGGAGAGCCGGCGGGTGCACAACAACACCGTCCGGGACCTGCTCGAGGTGGCCGAGGCGATGCTCAACGGCGAGATCGAGTACCGGCGCGGCAACCACGAGGTCGCCTTCGCTCACCTGCGCCGCTCGGTCGAGCTCGACGACACGCTGCCCTACGATGAGCCGTGGGGCTGGATGCAGCCGACCCGGCACGCGCTCGGCGCGCTGTTGCTGGAACAGGGCCGGGTCGCCGAGGCCGAGGCGATCTACCGCTCGGATCTCGGCCTCGACGGCAAGCTCAGCCGGGCCTGCCAGCATCCCGACAACCTCTGGAGCCTGCACGGGCTGCACGAGTGCCTGACCCGGCGCGGCGAGACGGTCGAGGCCGCCCTGATCAAGCAGCGCCTCGACCTGGCGCTGGCACGGTCGGAGGTGCCGGTGAAGGCCTCCTGCTTCTGCCGCATGAAGGTCGCGGCCTGAGCGGCAGCATGGCGACGGCAGGAGTGCTCGGATTCGTCGGGCTCGGGGTCATGGGCGAGGCGATGTGTCGAAACCTGGCGAAAAAGTCGGGGGCCACGGTGGTGGCCTTCGACGAGCGGCCGGCGCCGCTCGACGCGCTCGCGGCCGACGGCGTGCAGGCCGCGGCCTCGGTGGCCGAGGTGGCGCGCCGCGCGGAGATCGTGTTCCTGTGCCTGCCGGGAGAGCCCCAGGTGCGCGCGGTCTGCCTCGGCGCCGGCGGAGGCCTCGCCGCCCTCGTGGAGCCGGGCCAGACGGTGGTCGACATGAGCACCTGTCCGGTGGCCCTCGCGCGCGAGCTCCACCAGGCGTTCGGCGCGCGCGGCGCCGCCTTCGCCGACGCGCCGATCGCGCGCACCGCGCAGGCCGCCCGCGACGGCACGCTCAGCATCATGGTGGGCGGGGACCCAGTGC
>Ga0335084_10000924_pt1 | contig 26319 bp, 19 predicted proteins | sample Lox_Sample_44_FD_206721 | JGI IMG/M metagenome (GOLD analysis project Ga0335084, IMG submission 206721) | Soil microbial communities from Loxahatchee National Wildlife Refuge, Florida, United States - Lox_Sample_4.4 | ecosystem: Environmental > Terrestrial > Soil > Wetlands | place: USA... | reverse complement strand
TGATCTCCGCGAAATGCGCCTTGTCCGGCAGCCGGGCCACATAGGACGCCGCACCGATGGCGTATTCGGCGAAGCTTCCGTTGACGCTGTATCCGCTGTTGTGCTGGTCCGGGCACAGCGTCTCCCAGCCGGTGACGCAGTATTCGCAGCCGCCGCAGGCGTCGTGGAGCCACGCAATGCCGACCCGATCGCCTTCCTTGAATCCCTTCACGGCGGGGCCAACGGCGGCGATGATCCCGGCCCCTTCGTGACCGGGAATGAACGGAGGAACCGGCTTCGCCGGCCAGTCGCCGTCCGCCGCGTGAAGATCGGTGTGGCACACGCCGGTCGCGACGATCTTGACCAGAACTTCCCCAGGGCCGGGCACCGGGATCGGCACATCTTCAATCTGCAACGGCTTTCCAAACTCATGCACGACCGCGGCTCGCATGGTCTTCATGGTGGGCACCTCAAGCGAAGGGAAGGTAAGGGATGTCGCCAACGCCAAAGTGGTTCAGCTCTCAGGTCTTGCCGCGAGGATGAGCCAAATTCCGAGCATCGTCATAGCGATGGAGATCAGTGTCAGCCCCACGGTTCCCTCCAGGATGACGTTTGGCGCTACGGCGAAGCCCGGCGCGGCTGATAGGGCTCCGGCGCGGCTGCCAGGCGCTGCTGGATCACAGCCGCTTCCTGCAGCTGCACCGCGACCGGGCGCGGGATGCCGATGAAATAGGCCGACCACCAGATCTGGTTCCAGCAGCGGCCTTCGTCGTTAGCGGCTGCAGCTTCTTCGGCCCGATACAGCCGCACCTTCGCTGACTCGCGCGAGTTGACAGCGTTGTCGCCGCCGTTGATGCGGAGAAGGATGTTGTCCTGGGCCATCGCCACGGCCTCTGCACAGCCGTTGGCTCGTGCATCGGTGGAAACCGCGGAACACGCGAGTGCGAAGAAACCCGCAGCGGCCAGCGAGCGTTTCAAGCTCAACGCCGGAGCGGCAAATGTCAGCTTCATGGTCTTATCTCCTCTGTATGGCAATCTGTCGGCAACGTGCCGCCGATTGGGGACTGCCGATCATTGCATGCAGAGGAGATGGAACAGAGTAAGGTCAGGTCAGCGGTCGTAATTTGGGGTGAGGGGAGGTCTTCCAGCGCAGCGCGTCCGGACGCGACCTGGACACGAATGCGATTCACTCGCTAAGACGACCGCGCCGTTTCGCTGAAGCGCATTTGGATTGAGGCAATCAGACACATTAGTCATCGCGCGTCATGCCGTCTCGCGCGATGAGCGCCTACCTCACGGGACCTCCGAGCTGATTTCGACACTGGACTCGCGGCCCGGCTTCATCCGGGCGGGCCTCACAGCAAACAGCCGCGCCTTGCCTCGCCGCCAGCGAGCTCCCCCCGGCGAAAGGGGCCGATGCGCTGAGCGGCCAGGTTGAGCCCGCCGAATCAGCGCAAAATTTTGGGAGGGCCAAATCATGCGCAAGGCGCACGCGAGGCTGTCGGTCGGTCTGGCGCGAATGGCCGGCAAGCGCGGCAGTTCTCTCCGGGCTTAGCGGCCTAAACCAAAGGACTAGTCTGCCGCTCCATTCCGCCATCCCGGCCTGACTAAAGTGAGGGCACAAACGCCGTAGGCGGAATGGCGTGGGCCACGGCTGCACCGGTAACCTTGGCCTCAACATGGGAGGCTTGGTGACTGAGGGCATTCGCGTCGCGATCCGGCGGCACAAGCGCATCAGGAGGCGCTGATGACGATGATTTCCTCGTACTCTCAAGATCTCGGGCAACTCGCACTGAACCCGAATCATGGCGGCGGCACTCAGCCGACCTTCGTCGCGGCACACCAGACCAGCCGATCGTGCGCGGGCGAGATCGCGTTTGGGCCCTTTCGCCTGGTACCGGCGCAGCGGCTCCTCCTCGAGGGCGAAACTCCGGTCCGTGTGGGAACCCGCGCCATGGAGATCCTGATCGCGCTGGTGGAAAAACCCGGAGTCCTCCTCAGCAAGAAAGAGCTGATCGCCCGCGTCTGGCCCAATACCCACGTGGTCGACGAGAATCTGAAATTTCAGGTGGCGGCCTTGCGGCGAGCGCTCGGCGACGGGCGGGATGGTCGGCGCTATCTGGAGAACAGCCCCGGACAAGGGTACCGGTTCGTCGCCAAAGTGACCGGCGGCGCGCCCCTTGCGGCCGCGGCCGCCCGCCCCTCCGGATCGAGCGATAGGCACAATCTCCCGTCCAGGGTATTCCCGTTGATTGGACGGTCCGAGGTCGTCGCAAAGATCGTGGAACAGACGTCGCGACACCGGCTCCTCACCATCGTCGGGCCGGGCGGTATCGGAAAAACGTCGGTCGCCATCGCCGCCGCGGAACAGTTGATGGGGGCATACGAGGATGGTGTCTGGCGCGTCGACATGGCGGCGGTCACCGATGAAGCCGCGGTGGCGGGCGCCGTCGCCGCCGTCATCGGTGCAACATGCGATCCCGGCTCCCCCCTCGCCGGTCTCATGTCGGCTCTGCGAAACCAGCGGATGTTGCTCATTCTCGACAATTGCGCACACGTGGTGAGCGCGGTTGCCACACTCGCCGCGGCCGTCCTGCGACGTGCGACCGGTGTTCACGTCATCGCGACGAGCCGGGAGCCCCTGCAGGTCGAAGGGGAGTGCGTCCACCTTCTTGGATCGCTCGAGAGCCCGCCCGCATCGGCTGAACTCGACGGCGCAGCGGCGCTGCGTTATCCCGCGGTTGAGCTCTTCGTAGAGCGGGCACGGGCCGGGATCGGCGGCTTCGAGCTGCGCGACGAAGATGCTCCCATCGTCGGCGATATATGCCGCAAGCTGGACGGAATTCCTCTGGTCATCAAGTTTGCCGCGACGCACGTCGGTGTGTTGGGTGTGCGGACTTTGGCCGGCCTCCTAGAAGATCGGCTGCGCCTACTGACGATCGGCCGCCGAACGGCCCTGCCCCGTCACCGCACCATGCGAGCGACCTTGGACTGGAGTTTCGGCCTACTCACGCCCGCCGAGCAGACTGTCTTCGCTCGCCTGTCCGTCTTCGCCGGCGGCTTTACGCTCGCCGCCGCCGCCGCCGTCGCCGCGGATGAGACACTGCGGGGCAACGAAATTGTCGATCTCGTGCTGAAGTTGACGACGAAGTCTCTCGTTTGTGCTGACGTTGACGCGGTGGAACCGCAATTTCGGCTGCTCCAAATCACGCGCGCGTACGGCCTGGAGAAGCTCATTGGACGCGGCGAGCACGACGCGATCTCCCGCCGCCACGCCGAGCACTGTTGCGAGCAGATCGAAGCGACGGCGCGCGGCTCGAGCAAGCGGAGCCCGATGACCGCGCCCGCGCTCGACTTCGACAACCATCGAGCGGCCATGGCCTGGGCATCCGGGCACGACGGCGACCCATCGATTGCGCGGCGATTGGCCGCAGCCGCCGGCCCGCCGCGCCTGGCGACGCTGGCGTCCGAGCCGCGGTCGTTGGTCGAGGATGGCGGCCTGACGCGGCGAGCGCACGGTTGAGGCTCGGCGTGGGGCTCGCGGCCCGGCTCAGCGAGACCAATGAGACACCATTTTCATGGGCTCCTTCATTCAGTGACACCTCTCCACCCTGTGCGCCTCAACGCCTAATGTGGGATTTGGCTCAAATGGACGCAGGTATCGTTTCCGCGCTTGCGGCGCTCGCGGGTTCGGCGATCGGGGGGATGACATCGCTCGCGGCGTCGTGGCTATCCCAGAATTTCCAGGCGCGCGCACAGCAGGTCGCAGCAGACAAGACGCGGCGGCAGGATCTCTACAGAGAGTTTATCGAGGAGGCGTCGAAGCTCTATGGCGAGGCTCTGACAAGCGACAAGGCGGAGATCAACCATCTCGTCCGCGTTTACGCGATTGTGAGCCGGATGCGCGTGCTATCGAGCCCGAAGGTTATCGAGACCGCGGACGCGATCGTGCACCTCATCGTCAACACCTATCTCGCTCCCAACAAAACCCTGCGTGACATAGGGCAGCTCATGCAAAGCCCGCGTAGCGCGCATATCGATCCGCTGCGGGAATTCAGCGAGGCCTGCCGCGAAGACCTTAAAACGCTCCGCGCGGCCTAGATGCGCTGGCGCGCTCACAAGCAGACACGTAGCTATAGGGGATCTCATGTCCGTGCGCCCCAATCAGGTCGCGGGATGGCAAGCGCCTCTACTCAGCCGTCTTTGCTTGGCCCAAGCGCCCGGGTCAGGACGCGGCAATCGGATAGCCGATGGTCGATCGAGCGTCAGCGACACGGCCCGACGTTGCACCCGGTCGCTTTGCGTCGCGAGCGCGTCACGTTCCGTCTGATGCGGTCATGATCCTGGGCAGCGCCGCGGCGCCAGGCTACACCTCGGCCGCTTCGGGCAAATTCGCAGACGATCAGACCGAACGCCGAACCACCGCCAGAGCATGGCGCGCGATCATGAGCTCTTCGTTCGTCGGAATGACGTAACACGTGACGGCGCCGCCTTTTGACGAGATGCGTGGCCCGTGTCGGGCATTCGCCTCCGCGTCGATCGCAACGCCGAGCCAGGACAACCTCGATCCGATATTGGCACGGACAGGCGGGGCGTTCTCGCCGATCCCGCCCGTGAAGACGAGCCCGTCGATGCCTCCCATCACCGTGGCCAACTCCGCCACCATGCGCGCGGCACGCGAGCTGAAGTAGTCCAGGGCGAACTGGGCCCTCGGGTCCGCGCTCGTCAGAAGCTCGCGAACATCGCTGCTCACGCCCGACAGACCCTTCAAGCCGCAGTCGTGATAAAGCAGATTCTGGACCTGCTCGACCGACATGTTCTTATTCTGGAAAAGATAGAGAACGACGCCCGCGTCCAGGCGTCCCGGCCGTGTCCCCATCGTCAGGCCGTCGAGGGCCGAGAATCCCCAGCTCGCTTCCACGCTCTTGCCCTTGACGAGCGCACACATCGAGCAGCCGTTGCCGAGATGGGCGACGACGACCCGTCCCTCGGCCAATGAGGGATCGATTTCCTTCAGGCGACCGGAGATGAACTCGTAGGAGATGCCATGGAAGCCGTAGCTCAGCACGCCCTCGCGATGCAGCGCCTCGGGTATGGGCAGCCTCTGGATAAGCTCGTCGTGGCCGCGATGAAACCCGGTATCGAACACGGCGACTTGGCGCATCTCAGGCAGCCGCTCGTGGATATGCTCGATCGGCGCCAGCTCGCTCGGCAGATGAAGCGGCATGAGCGGTACGACCGAACGCAGGTAGCTGAGACAATCGTCATCGATCATCACGGGCAGCGAATAGCGCGTGCCTCCGAAGACGAGGCGATGCCCGATCGCCATCGGCAGCTCGCCCTCCAGATGATCGCGAAGCCATGCGGTCAGCTTCGACATGGCGGCGGCCACGTCCGGGATCTCCTGCATCGTGTATGTTCGATCGACCAGTTGCACACCGCTGCCGCCTTTCGCGCTGAGGTGAGGCCGAACCCCCAAGCCTTCGAGCTGCCCCCTGAATGCCAGCCGCAATTCGTCGCGCGGCATGACCTTGAAGGCCTCGAACTTGATGCTCGAGCTGCCGGCATTGAGGCAGAGAACTGTGTCGCTCATGCGCGGCGCCCCTCTTTGGCCCGCTGCTCGGCCAGGTGATGGGCGTACAGGCTGCCAATGGCGGTCGAGGCTATGCGCGTCCGCACGCCGTCGGCGCGACTCGTCAGAATGATGGGCACGGCGGCCCCGAGCACAATGCCGGCGGCATCGGCCTGGCCAAGGAAGATCATGTCCTTTGCGAGCATGTTCCCGGCTTCGAGGTCGGGCGCGACGAGGATCTGGGCGCGCCCGGCAACCGGCGAATGAATGCCCTTGATCGCGGCGGCCTCGGCGTTGATCGCATTGTCCATCGCCAGTGGCCCGTCGAGGATCCCGCCTCTAATCTGGCCGCGCTCGGCCATCTTGCACAGGCTTGCTGCGTCTGTGGTGCCGGGAATCTTCGGGTTGATCACCTCGACCGCCGACAAGATCGCCACACGCGGCTCTCCGAGACCGAGGCCGATATGCAGGTCGATCGCGTTTTGAACAATGTCGCGCTTCGTCTCGAGATCGGGGAAGATGTTGATCGCCGCGTCGGTGACGAACAGAACTTCGGGGTAGGTCGGGACGTCGAGCACGAAGACATGGCTGATCCGCCGTCCCGCGCGCAGCCCACTCTCCTTGGCAACGACCGCGTGCATCAGCACGTCGGTATGCAGGCTGCCCTTCATCAGGCTGTGCGCCTTGCCGTCCCGGACAAGGCGCACCGCAGCGGCAGCGGCCTCCTCCTCGGTCGCGGCATCCACGATCGCGAAACGGCCGATGTCGAGGCCGGCTTTCTGCGCTGCGGCGCGGATCCGCGTTGCTGACCCGACCAGGATGGGCGCGATAATGTTCTCCGCGGCGGCATCGGTCGGACCGGCCAGCGCGTGCTCCTCGCATGGCCATACGACCGCCGTCGGGACCGCGGTAATGCTTTTCGCGCGCGCGACCAACCGCTCGTACTTCTCGTGCGTCCGTGCCGCTCTGGGCACGGACGTATCACCCGCATCGGTCGCATAGGCGGCAGGTCTGACGCCGGGTTCGGCGGCGGGTTTGACAGCAAGCAGGGAAGTCAAGGCTTGATCCTCCTTGGCGATGGTACCGCTCGAGCCGTTGGTGGTCGCGAGAGCGGCAAGATCGCAGACCACAGCGCGTCGACCTCTCAGCCGGCTTTCGTTGCGACGTTCTCTCCAAAGACAGCCGCCACCGGGCGACATGTCGTTCCTCAAGTGCGCCGAATTGACCGCCCAACTCCGCGGCAATCCCGATGCGGCCGAATGGAGGCCTATCGTCGCACAAGCGGATCGCGGACCGGTGTGAGGTGAGGTTAGGCCGAGTGAGTTCTGGTCAAAGCCGCCGCGGACTTAAGAGCCCCGGTAGGCGTCGACCTCGCGGCGGCTTTGATTTCGTTCACGAGCGGACGGCCCGTGGCAAAATCCGAGATGCTTGTGAGCGTGGTACCCAGGATCGTTGTCAACGCTTCGCGCGTGAAGAACGCCTGATGTCCCGTCACGATCACGTTCGAAAACGAAACGAGGCGCTGGATCACATCGTCCGTGATCACTGTGCTGGACAAATCCTTGGAGAAGAGACTGCCTTCATGTTCGTAGACGTCGATCGCCATTCCACCAAGTTGCCCGGATTTGAGCGCGTCGATCGCCGCTTCCGTATCTACCAATCCACCGCGGCTCGTATTGACCAACAATGCGCCTCGCTTCACGCGTGCCAGCGTACGTGCGTTGACGATGTGGCGGGTCTCGGGCGTCAGCGGGCAATGCAACGATATGACGTCCGCCGCAGCCAGAGCCTCATCAGCGTCCACATATCGGCCGCCGATCTTCTCGAATTCGGCGGACCGGTACAGGTCGTAACCGATCACCGCACAGCCGAATCCGGCCATGATGCGGCCGAAGACGGTTCCGATTTTGCCGGTCCCGATCACCGCCACGGCCCGGCCCACGAGATCGAAACCCATGAGCCCATCGAGCTCGAAGTTGCCCTCGCGCGTGCGATTGTATGCGCGTGGGATCTTTCGATTGAGTGCAAGCAACAGGCCGACCGCGAACTCCCCTACCGAGTTCGGGGAGTAGTCGGTGACGCGAACGGCTCGTAAGCCGAGCTCCGCAGCCGCGTCCAGGTCGATATGATTGAACCCCGTAGAGCGCGTCGCGACCAGCTGTGTGCCGCCGGAAGCAAGGCGTCTCAGAACATCGGCGTCGACGATGTCGTTGACGCCGATGCTGACCGCCCGCGACCCCGCCGCCAAAGATGCGGTTCGCGAGTCGAGACGCGTATCAAAATAGACGACCTCGTGTCCGTGAACGGCATTCAGCTCGTCGAGCATCGTCCGCTCGTATTTCGCTGCGCTGAATATCGCGACTCGCATGCGTTCAGCCTCGACCACTATTCCGCCGCGATCCGGCGAGGCGCACCGGTTTGATCGCGCACCGGCTCCTCCGTGAGCGTTCGCACATACTCCGCCCGCAAGAGACGATCGGCCCGTTCGACATGCGTTGCATCGAGACGGCCGCGGATCTCGGCCACGGATGTGAAGGCGTTGTCCTGGAGCCAGCGGTCCAGACCTTCGACGAGCGTGGTCATGTACTCCGGGCCATGGCGCAATAGCGCCGACGTGGTGGCCACGGCGTCGGCGCCGGCCAGCAGGAACTTCACGATCTCGACGTGGCTTTCGACACCCGTCCCTGCAACAAGCGACAGCAGCTTGACGCGCCGCGACAGCAAGGCGATCCAGGTGAGCGGCAAATGGATGTCGGCAGCTGTCGACAGGGTGGGCTCATGTTTGATGCTCAGCGACTCGAGATCGAAGTCCGGTCGAAAGAAGCGGTTGAACAGCACGACGCCGTCGGCGCCGGCCGATTCGAGCTGCGAGACAAAATTGCCGACCGCACTGAAATACGCGGGGAGCTTGACCGAGACTGGGATTGTCACCCTTGCCCTGACATGCCGCACGATGTCGAGATACCGCTCTTCAACGCGCCGTCCGCTGACCTCTGGGTCGGTGGGCAAGAGGAAGAGGTTGAGCTCGAGCGCGGCGGCGCCGGCCTGCTGCAGTAAACTCGCGAAATCCAGCCAACCCTCGTCGCTGCAGCCGTTGAGGCTGGCGATCACCGGGATGCCGAGTGCTTCTGCCGCCCGCCGCACTGTCTCAAGATGACCCGATACGCCGTGCTGGTAGTCGGGCAGATCGGGGAAATAGGTCGCGGCCTCGGGGTGCGCGCCGGCCGTCTGCTCCGTCACGACAGCATATTCGTTATCAGCGGCCCTGATCTGCTCCTCGTACAGGGAGGCGACGACCACGGCCGCGGCGCCGGCGTCTTCGAGGCGCCGCATGCCGTCGAACGTCGCGGTCAGTGGCGAGGCGGACGCGATGATCGGGTGTGCCAATTGGAGGCCGAGATACCGGCTGGATAGCTCAACCATGCTCAGCCCTCCTCCCAATGGGGATGGAAACGGCTGCCGTCGCGGGCCGCCAAATCCTCGTAGAGCCGGTATTTCTCCTCGAGCTCGAGTTGCGCCTGCGCCGTCATGTGGCGCGCCTCGTCCGGTCGCGACTGCATCAGCGACTTGAAGCGCACCTCGTTGAGGCGATATTCCTCGAGCGGAATGCGCGGCCGCGTCGAATCGAGGCGGAAGGGATTCATGTCGCGCTTGCGCATGGCCGGATCGAAGCGGAACAGCGGCCAATAGCCGCTCGCGGTGGCGCGCGCCGCCTGCTTCATCCCGAACCGCATGTCGGTTCCGTGCGCGATGCACTGCGAGTAGGCGAGGATCAACGACGGCCCGGGATGCGCTTCGGCCTCGCGCATCGCGATCAGCGCCTGTTCGCTGTTCGCCCCCATCGCGACCTGAGCGACATAGACGTTGCCGTAGGCGATCGCCATCAGGGCCAGGTCCTTGCGCGGAACCCGCTTACCGGCGGCGGCGAACTTGGCCGAAGCGCCGAGCGGCGTCGCCTTGGACGCCTGGCCGCCGGTGTTGGAGTACACCTCCGTGTCGAGAACGAGGACGTTCACGTTGCGGCCGGACGCCAGGACATGGTCGAGACCGCCGTACCCGATGTCGTAAGCCCAACCGTCGCCGCCGACGAGCCAGACGGAGCGTCGCACGAAGAGGTCGGCGAGCGCCTGCAGGTTGGCGGACTCGTCACCGTGGATCGGCACGAGTTTCTCTTTCAGGGCCGCGACGCGCTGGCGCTGGATACGGAAGTCGGACTCCGTCACCTGCGGTGCTGCGATCAGCGCCTGAACGAGATCGCCGCCGATTTGCGGCGCCAGCTTCTGCGCCAGCGCATGTGCGAGCTTGGTCTGCGTGTCGATCGCCAGGCGATAGCCGAGACCGAACTCGGCATTGTCCTCGAACAGCGAGTTCGACCAGGCCGGCCCGCGGCCCTCGGGGTTCTTCGCCCACGGCGTGGTCGGCAGATTGCCGCCGTAGATCGAGGAGCATCCGGTGGCGTTCGCGATCTGCAGGCGGTCGCCGAACAGCTGCGAGAGCATTTTCAGGTACGGCGTCTCGCCGCACCCCGTGCAGGCACCGGAGAACTCGAACAGAGGCTGCAAGAACTGCAGGCCGCGCACGTTGGCGAAGTCGACGCGGGTGCGGTCGGCCCAGGGCAGCTTCTCGAAGAACTCGATGCTCTTGCGCCCGCTCTCGACGTGCTCCAGCCGCGGCTTCATGTTGATCGCGCGGATCGCTGAATCCACGGGGCTGTGCGTCGGACAGTTCTCGACGCAGACGCCGCAGCCCGTGCAGTCTTCGACATAGACCTGCAGCGTGTAGCGCGAGTCGGGGTAGCCGCGGGCGTTGATGGGGGCCGCCTTGAACTCCGCCGGCGCGCCGTTGAGACGGTCCTCGTCGTAGTACTTGGCGCGGATGACGCTGTGCGGACAGACGACGGCGCATTGGCCGCACTGGATGCAGAGGTCCGGCTCCCAGACCGGCACTTCCTCGGCGATGTTGCGCTTCTCGTACTGCGTCGTTCCGGTCGGATAGGTGCCGTCGACCGGCAAAGCGCTCACCGGCAGCTCGTCGCCGCGCAGGGCCAGCATGACCGACGTCACGTCGCGGACGAATTTGGGTGCCGTGTCGGGTACGAGCTTGTACGGGGCTTTTTCGCCCTTGGCCGCGGCAGGAACCTTGACCTCGAACAGGTTGGCAATCGCCTCGTCGATAGCTTCGAAATTCTTCTTCACCACGTCCTTGCCCTTGCGGGCATAGGTCTTCTCGGTCGCCTGCTTGATCGCGGCGATCGCCCGGTCGCGCGGCATCACCCCCGACAATGCAAAAAAGCAGGTCTGCAGGATGGTGTTGGTGCGCGAGCCAAGGCCCAGCGACAGCGCCACCTTGGACGCGTCGATCACGTGGACCTTGAGCTTCTTATCGATGATCTGCTGCTGCACCGGGCGCGGCAATTCGTCCCAGACCTCGTCCACGCCGTAGGGGCTGTTGAGGAGCAGGGTGGCGCCGGGTGCGGCGGCGGCGAGCGTGTCGATCTTGAACAGAAAATCGAACATATGCACGCCGACGAAGCTCGCCGATTTGAGCAGGTATGGCGCCCGGATCGGCTTGGGGCCGAAACGCAGATGCGAGATCGTGTATGAGCCCGACTTCTTGGAGTCGTAGACGAAATAGCTCTGGGCATACCGGCCGGCATCGGACGCCAGGATTTTCGTCGAGTTCTTATTGGCGCCGACCGTTCCGTCGGCTCCAAGTCCGAAGAACAACGCGCGCACCGTATCCGGCGTCTCGATATCGAAGCTGCGATCGACCGGGAGGCTGGTGTGCGAGACGTCGTCGGTGATGCCAACCGTGAATCCGTGCTTCGGTTCCCGCTGCTTCAGCGCGTCAAAGACGGCCTTCGCCATCGGCGGATCGAAATCCTTGGAGGAGAGGCCGTAGCGGCCGCCGACGATGGTCGGCATCGTCGCGACCTTCCCGGCTGCGACGCCGCGCGCATAGGTCGAGAGCACGTCGATGTAGAGCGGCTCGCCCTGCGCCCCGACCTCCTTGGTACGGTCGAGCACCGCCACCGCTCTGACGCTCTTCGGCATGGCGGCGAGAAACGCATCGCCGTCCCACGGGCGATAGAGAGCCACCTGTAGAACGCCTACCTTCTCGCCGGCATTGGAAAGCCAGGCGGCGGTCTCCTCGAGGACTTCGACGGCAGAGCCGATGGCGACCACGACGCGCTCAGCGTCCGGATGGCCGGTGTAGCGGAACAGCCGGTATTTGCGGCCGGTCAGCGCGCCCAGCTTGTCCATCGCCTTCTGCACGATGCCGGGCACCTTCGCGTAGAAGGGGTTCACGGTCTCGCGCGCTTGGAAATAGGTGTCCGGGTTGTGAGCCGTGCCGCGCAGCACCGGATGCTCAGGCGACAGCGCGCGAGCGCGATGCGCACGCACGAGGTCTTCGTCGATCATGGCCCGGATCTGCTCGTCGGGGATGAGTGTGGTGGTGTTTTCCTCATGCGAGGTGCGGAAGCCGTCGAAGAAGAAGACGATCGGCACGCGCGCTTCCAAGGTCGCCGCCTGCGCGACCAAGGCCAGGTCGTGCGCTTCCTGGACGGACGAGGCCGATAGCATCGCGAAGCCCGTCATGCGGGCGCTCATCACGTCGGAATGGTCGCCGAAGATCGACAGCGCCTGGGTCGCGAGGGCCCGCGCCGCCACGTGGAAGACGCAGGAGGTCAGCTCGCCCGCGATCTTGTACATGTTCGGCAGCATCAGCAGGAATCCCTGCGAGGCCGTGAAGGTCGTCGTCAGCGCGCCGCTTTGCAGGCTACCGTGGACGGCACCCGCCGCACCGCCTTCGGACTGCATCTGCTGGACGACAGGGACTTGGCCCCAGATGTTCTTGATGCCTTCGCCGGCCCAGGCATCGGCCAGCTCGGCCATGGTTGAGGATGGCGTGATCGGGTAGATCGCACAGACTTCGTTGACGCGATACGCGATGTGGGCGGCAGCGGTGTTGCCGTCCATCACGGCGGTCTGAAGTGTCATGGCCCGCACATTCCTTTCAGGAGCGTCGAACATCAGGGACGTACCTTGAATTTCGCTGGGGTTGTCGGTTCGCCGATCAGCCCCAACGCGGCAGGCAGAGCCGCCTCGGGGACCATCTCGATGGCGTGGGCCGGGCACTGCTCGTAACAGACGGCACAGCCGGTGCAGAGCTCGTAGTCGACGCGGTAACCCCGGCCGGGGCCGAGTTTGATGATGGCCTGCTCCGGACAGGCGGCGTAGCAGTTGTCGCATTCGAAGCAGTTGCCGCAGGACAAGCAGCGGCTCGCCTCGTATCGCGCCTCCTTCTCGGTCAGACCGTGCGCGACCTCCGCAAACCCGGTGCGGTCGGCGGCCGGCGTTTCCGGCGCTTCCTGGCGCGCCGCATCGAGGTAGACCGGCAGGTTGAGCGCTTCGAAGCGGATGACCGGGCGCTTCGGCGGCTTGGCGAAGGACTCGCCTCTGAGGAAAGCATCGATATTGCGCGCGGCCCTCTTGCCGTGACCGACGGCCGTCGTCATCGTGCGCGCACCGCCGATAAGATCGCCGCCGGCGAAGATGCCTTCGTGTCCGGTCCTCATGCCGTCGTCGACCGCGACCGTGTCGCCGCGGCCGATCTTGAGGCCGGGCACGGTCTTGAGAAACTCCACGTCCGAATGCTGGCCGACGGCGAGCACCAAGGAGTCGACCTTCAGCTTCTCGAATTGCCCGGTTCCGACGCATCCACTGCCGTCGGGCGTCATCGTCATGTGTTCGACCAGGATCTCGCCGTCGTTGTCACGACCGAATTGCTTGACGGTCGACAGCCACTTGATCTTGACGCCCTCGGCGAAGGCTTCCTGCGCCTCGTAGGGATGGGCCTCCATGTGCTCTTTGTCGAAGCGGAAGATCATTACCGCTTCCTGAGCGCCCAGACGCTTGGCGACGCGGGCTGCGTCCATGGCGGTATTGCCGCCGCCGACGATGCCGACGACGCGCCCCAGCACCGGCGCGCGGCCCTTCTCGACGTTCTCGAGGAGCGAGATGGCGTCGATCATCTTGCCGCCATCCATGGCTGGGATGTTCAAGCGGTTCGCCACCTGCGTGCCGATGCCGACGAAGACCGCGTCGAAGCCGCCTTGCTCCTTTTCCGCCAGCACATCGGTGACCCTGTGGTTGCGCATGATCTTCACGCCCATCGCCTCGATGCGCGCGATCTCATGCGCGACGCGGTCGCGCGGCAGGCGGTACGCGGGAATGCCGTAGCGCATCATCCCGCCGGGCTCCTTGCCGGCGTCGCGGATCTCGACGTCGTGGCCCAGCCGACGCAGATGGTAGGCACAGGACAGTCCGGCCGGGCCGGCACCTATCACCAACACGCGCTTTCCGGTCGGCTTACCGGCCGGAACCGTCCAGCCTTTCTCGATCGCGAGATCGCCGAGAAAGCGGTCCACGGAATGGATCGCGACGGGTTGGTCGAGGAACTGCCGGTTGCAGGCGCTTTCACAGGGATGGTAGCAAGCCCGCCCGTGTACCGACGGAAGTGGGTTCTCCTCCATGTATTTGCGCCACGCCTGTTCGTACTGGCCGGCCTGCGCGTGCGCCAGCCAGCCCTGTATGTTCAGGCCCGCGGGACAGGTGTTGTTGCAGGGCGGAAGGCTGTCAGCATAAATCGCCCGCTGCCAACGCGTCGCATTCGTCCCCTTGGCGATCGTCGCCTTGTAGACCGGGGTCATATCCTTCGGGATCAAAGTCATCGAAAACCTCGCGACTGGCGAATGGTTCGTAAAATGCGCGGCATCCGGCGACTCACATCGTGATGACGATGCGCCTGCCTACAGCGCCTTTCTTGATGTCGGCGAAGACGCTGTTGATCTGCTTCAGCTCGGCGCGCTGAATTGCCGCACGGACCTTTGCACCTGGGCAGAACGCGGCAAGAGGGTCAATGCGACCAAAGCGGCGCACGCAATGGGGCGCAGCGACGGCGGACCGAACGTCAGCTTCATTGTGTTCTCCTATGCGAACCACGAGGCCGATCGCCTTCGATCAGCTATTGGACATCGGAGCGTCGCACGCAGACGCACAGCAACCGAGTAAGTTCGGGTTAGCCGCCGTAGTTTCGCGTAGGCTTAGGCAGATGTGACCTGCTCCCCAATCTGCCCTCCGTTATGACTCGGTTATGAGTAGAGTCTGTTCTGGATTTGAACTGCTTTGCCCGCGGCGGTATTCGTCTTTCCGCCGCGGGCATCTTTCCACCCCAGACGATGTCACGAACACCGAGCCTGCCGCGTCCGCCCCTTGCGGCGGTGGGCCATCGACTGTTCGGCATGCGCCGGCCATTTCGCCGTTTCTGATTTTCTTTGTGTGCGGGTTGCGCGCACTCACAGAGCATGTCAGCAAGTGACGTTCCGGACCACGGCGCCAACGGCTGAGTCGACCCAATACTGGACCGAGTTGGACGTCAGCTGAAGTAAGGGCAGGTAAACCAAAGCTAGCGACGCAGCGATCCTGGCTGCCGTCTGTGATGTCGCGCTATCGGCGGCTGTCCCCACCCCAAAGACCAACTGCAAAAACCGCGATACCCGTCCCGGATCGCGATTGGTCCGTCGCGGGTGCTCCGGCACGAACGTGCTACGAACGCAGCGGCGCCTATCGCGAGCGAATCAAAGCCGGCGCGGCCTCCGGAGAAGCAAGATCGACCGCCTGAGCAAACCCAGTGGCCAGAATCGTGGCCAAAAACAGCAGACAGCACAGCCGGGCCAGACTCATCATGGTCATCTCCATTCATATGCTGCGACGATCCGATAATTTCCAATCCGTGGGGAGCGACCGTCGTCATGTCCGGAAACCCCAAATGTGCGGCGCTCTGCCGCCGCTGATCGCCGTGTCACGATTGAAGCCTTCGGCCACCCGGTCGTCGCCGTTCGACAACAGGCATAACGTGACGTTGATGGCTGCCAGGATGGCGTAATCGATTTGGTCCGCCGGAATTTGGTGAGTCACGATTGCTTGAAGCGCCCGATGGACGGATGGTGCCATGTGCATCGCCTCAGTTAGGGGAGAACCGCGCCGATCAGCGCAGCCGTCACGGCCAGGAACAGAAGGACTTCTAGATCCATACGCGCACCTCGATGAGCACCGGATTTTCTCGTTCAGTCGGCGCCGGCCTATTCAGGCTGCATGGCGTGGGAGTCCGCCCGGGTCGATGCCGAGCTTTTCGTAGACTTTGAGGCGGTGCTCATCGGCATTCTGCACGGCCTGCCAGGCGTCCGAGAACGACTTGATGTTCTCGCGGCACCAGGCGATCTGTCGTTCGGTCAGGATTTGCGGCTTCAGGTCTTGAGCCATGGCGGACATCCTTTCGTCGTCGGGGATCTCATACCGTTCGGCGGTCAGCAGGCGCCCGCCCCTTCTCATGGCGACTGGAGAGCATGCGCAGCCGGTACGCCTCAAGATCGATCACGTTCGTTGCCTCAGATCGCGGGTCCTTCAGCGCAGCCGTGCGGCGAGGCGCCTCGGATCGGCGCGATGAGAACGGCACGACCCAGACCGGCCATATCAACATGGCGAACCAGGCGAACGGAGAGCACTCGCCAAAGAATTGCGGAGCGTCTCTCATCGAGCATCGCTCGGGAAATCTGCCGGGATGATCGCGCTCGTGCGGCTCATTGGTCGTCCTCGGATTCTTCGCCCTGCTTGTGGCGCAGAAAGGCAGGCGCCTTGTCAGCGTTCTCGGCGGGAAAATCGGCAATCAGTCGCGCATGCCGGTAGAGGAGCCAGTGCCCCTCGATAAAGCGGAGCCAATAGGCCGACCGAGCGCGCGTTGCCAATCTGTGAACCGGCGAGGGCATGCTCATGGACCTAGGCCTTCGCTCGGCTGCGACCGCTTCTGAGCGGCTGCCGCCGAAAGCGTCATCTTCGAGATTGCTCGCTGCTCGATCTGTCGGATGCGCTCGCTCGATACGGCGAAACGGCGGGACAGCTCTTCAAGCGTAGCAGGGCATTCCTTTAGCCGGCGCGCCGTCACGATGTGCCGCTCGCGCGGGTTGAGCGAATTGAGCGCGGCGGCCATGATATCGTGGCGCCAACGGCTTTCTTCCGTGTCACCGAGGACCGCTTCCTGCGTTGGTTGCTCGTCCGGCAGCAGATCCAACCATTCGCCCTCGGCGTCCGAGCCGGTGATCGCGTTGAGCGAACTGTCGGCGCCGCCGATGCGGCCGTTCATCTCGATCACCTCGGCCTCGGTCACATCGAGACCCTTGGCGATCGTGGCGATGGTCTCGGGCATGAGGTCGCTCCTATCGAACTCGCCGAGCCTCGCCTTGAGGCGCCGCAGGTTGAAGAACAGCCTCTTCTGCGCCGCCGTCGTTCCGATCTTCACCAGTGACCAGGAATGGAGAACGTATTGCTGGATCTCGGTTCGGATCCACCACATGGCGTAAGTCGCAAACCGGGGGCCGCGCTGCGGATCGAATTTTCCAGCCGCGTGCATCAGGCCGATATTTCCTTGGGCGACGAGGTCTTCGAGCGGCAGGCCATAGCCGGCGAAGCCGCGCGCGATCTTCACCACGAGACGCAAATGGCTGCCGATGAGCTCGTCGAGCGCGGCGCGATCCTGGCGTTTGCGCCAGGCGATGGCGATCTCGCGCTCGCGCTCGCGCGTCAGCAGCGGGTAGCGCCTTGTCTCGGCAATGAAGCGCGTCAGTGCGGAATTGGGTTTCGTGGCCATCGCTTTCGTCCACGGCAGGGAGATTCAGACATGTAGAGGCTACCTGCGCCGCGCCGCGCGCTCTATTGCACGTGCGGATTTCCGATCTGTCGTTGCGGACGAGTGACACCAAACAATGGTTTAGGCGGCTGCCGAGGTCGGCCATCTCCTCACCGGAACTTGCGCCGATTAGCGCGGATTTACTGATACCGCTCGCGGTCTCGACTCATCGTCCTTCATGAAGTGATTGCGACCCAGCCCCGCCTAGGCCCCTCGCGGAACGTCCAGCCGAGCGACACCCGGCGAAAGCGCGACACGAGTTCCCCGCACCCGGCGTCCTCCCCCCGACCGGGTGCTCAGTGCGGCCGTCGTGCCCCCACGCGGCTGCGCCGCTGGATCATCGCGCGCCGTCGGGATGAGGTTCGATTCCACGGCGACGGTGTCGAGCCAGGCAGCTGCCATAAGCTCGCGCTTCGTGACGAGCGAGCCGGCGCGCCGCACCAAGGCAATCAAACGACGGTCCGCCGGATCTCGTCTTCATCATCGACGGGGAGCGATGGGCCGTCGAGGTGACGCGCGCAGATCAGCGAGTACGGTCGGCGGACGGAAGCCGTTCCCGTCGCGACGTTGATTTAAACACTGATCATCCAGGCGCAGCGCTTCCGCAGCCAGGCGCAGAACGCGAGGACGCGCTGGCCCGCCTGTCGCCCTTCTACGCGCCGCGGCGGAGCGGCCGCGGCCGCGTGCACGGGACTAGGTCACTCGGCGGGAACCGGACGCGGGCGGCCGTCGGGGCCCACCGCCACATAGGCGAACACGCCTTCGGTGACCTTGGTCTGCGCCCCACCCTCGCTTGGCCGCCGCCAGGCCTGGACGCAGATCGTCATCGAGGTGCGGCCGATCTTCGTGATCTCGGTGTAGCAGGAGACCTCGTCGCCGACTTTGACCGGCTTCTGGAAGGTCATGGCTTCGATCGAGACCGTCACCACCCGGCCGCGCGCCCGGTGATGGCCGGTGGTGCCGGCGGCCAAATCCATCTGCGACAACAGCCAGCCACCGAAGATATCGCCGGCCGGGTTGGTGTCGGCAGGCATGGCGATCGCCCGCAAGGCCGGCTCACCATGCGGACGGGCAGACTCGTCGGGCATCGCTAACTCCTCAAAAATCGGCCCAAATGCACTATCAAAATGTCCAGCGCTCTGCTGCCCAGGCGAAGGGGCAGGTCACCCTCGAGCAGCAGCCGCTGTCTCGGAAGCAATCGAAACGACCCGAACAAGACCGCGGTCCCGCTCCAGGGCGTGACGTCACAGGAGAGCTTCGAGTCCCTAGCCGCGAAGCTGTCCATCGCGATTGAATCCATCGTCATTGGCCTTTTCCTTGGTCGGATGATCGACCGAGCCGACCGTTAGCCGAAGAACATCCGGCGCTTATCGCCGAATTTAGCGCCGCGTCCGATTAACAGGCCATGACGCCGAAGTCGTCTTTGGCGATGCGTTCGTAAGGCCCACATATCGCGCGCGGTCGGGAACCTAGTACCTTGGTTTAGTGATCCGGGCAGCTCACGAGTGCCATCGGGCATGCAGCGGGAAGTTCTATGCCGGGTCCGCAGTTTGCTTGTGGCCGATAAACGGCCACCGTGCGACAATTCGGCACAAGGCCTTTTGCGAGGATCATTTTACCGAATTGGTTGCGTTATATTGAATTTGTCCTTTCCGGCCCGCAGGCGCTCCACGGGCTGGCGACCCCCCGCGACAGGGAGTAAGCCACGTGACACGCGCGATGAGCTGCCCGGCTGCGATGACCGCCTGCGTCGCGGGCATCGTGATCGCAGCCACACCGGCGGTGGCCGCAGAACCCATATGCGACAAATCGGAAATTCGGTTGGTCAATTCGATGCGCGAGATCGCGCAGCCGTATCACGCTAATCTGGATAAGGGCGGCAGATTGTTTGCCGCATGGGCGGGACTCAAGAACTACGTCCTGCAGCTCAATCAGGGCGACTCAGACAAGCAGATATCACTGATGCGGCTGCTGGTGGCCACCAACCCGAGATGCACGGTGTTCAACGTCGAGCCGAATGCCGATCTGGTTGTCAAGCCGATGGTCGACGCGGCCAACCGGTCCGGCGCCTGGATCGTCACCCACTGGGCCCACAACGAGGGCCTGCACCCGTTTGATGGCAACGATCACTGGATCGCCCACATAGCCGTCGACAGCCTGGAGGCCGGCGTGGCGATCTCGACGCGTCTTGTCGATGCCATGGGCCGTACCGGGGGAGTGGTGGCGCTGCAAGGCCGGCTGGACACCAATCCGGCGCGCAAGCGCTTTGCCGGATTGCAGCAGGTTCTCCAGCATACGCCGGGCGTCACGCTCCTCGATCAGCAGACAGCCAACTGGGACCGGACGGCGGCTTTCCCGATTATGCAAACGTGGCTCACCAAATACGGGGGCCGGATCAAGGGCGTCTGGGCGGCCAATGACGATATGGCGTTGGGAGCGCTCGAGGCACTGCGGGCGGTTGGCCTCGCGGGCAAGATTCCGGTTGTCGGCGTCGACGGCATTCCGGAGGCGATTGCCGCAGTCGAGAAAGGCGAGATGGTAGCGACGGTGTCGAGCGACGCCTACTACCAGGGCAGCATCGGCCTCGCGATGGGGACGTGCGTGCTCACCGGCCAGGTACCGCTACCCGCATCATGGCCCAAAGAGAAACGCGAATTCTACCTGAAGCTCGCGGTCATCACCCGCGACAATGCCGCGCAATATCTTCGTGAGCCGCAGGCCTCAGACTACGTGGCCGACTGGCAGTGTGACAAGCTGTGGAGCCGCAGCACCGGCAAGGCGTTCTGACGCGAGCGATCCCCATGCTTGACGCATGACGCCCGGCAATCATCAAGGTCCTGTTGGGTCAAGGCCGGCAGTCACAGGGCCGGAGCTGCGGTCGTGGGCTCCCTTGCTCGCCCTGATCGTCTTATGCCTCGGCTTCGGCTTCGCCGGGCCCGGGTTTGCGACATTGGAGAACCTATGGACGGTCGCCGACCGTTCCGCCATTCCGCTCATCCTGGCGGTCGGGACGACATTCGTCATCCTTCAGGGGTCGATCGACCTATCGATCGAAGGCGTCATGGCAGTGAGCTCGCTCACGTTCGCCATGTCCGTTCTCAACGACCGAACCGGCCTCGATCTCGGCGTGTTCGGCCTCGTGCTGGCGACCTTTGCCGGTGCCGGCCTCGGCTTGTTGAGCGGCCTCGTGACCACCTACCTGCGTGTGCCGTCCTTCATGGTCACTCTCGGCGTCTGGTCGGCCAGCACGGGCATCGCGATGCTGCTCTCGGGCGATCAGCCGCCGCTGATCAAGGATCCTATGCTGCACGCCCTTGGCCTCGGGAGGAGCTTTGCGGTTCCGAACCTTTTTCTGGTCGCAGTCACTGTTGTGCTACTCGGATATGCACTGCAGAGCTACACGCGGTTTGGACGGTACAGCATGGTGATCGGCGGCGGGGAGGATCGGGCTCGCCTCTTGGGTCTTCCTGTTGATCGCTACAAGGTGCTTGCCTTTACGTTTGCCGGGCTTCTCAGCGGCCTTGGCGGGGCGCTGGAATCCGCGCGCATCGGGCTCGGCCACGCCGATATTGGCGTCGGGCAGACGTTCGCGACCATCACCGCTGTAGTCATCGCCGGAACGTCGCTTGGCGGCGGGCGCGGCGGGGTCCTGCAATCCGCCGTCGGGACCCTTACGCTTGCGGTACTCACCGATGGAATGATTTTCGCCGGTATCAGTCCGTATGCGCAAAAGGCGGTCCAGGGCGCGCTCATCCTGCTGGCCGTCCTCGTCACCACGTGGCCTCTGCGCAGCCGCTTGAGGATCGTGAAGTGATCGAGCCCGTCCTGCGCGTCGAGAAATTGAGCAAGAGCTTTGCCGGCGTTCGCGCTCTCGACGATGTATCGTTCGATGTCCGCCCGCGCGAGGTGCTGGGCCTGGTCGGCGAGAACGGCGCCGGCAAGTCCACTCTGCTCAAGGTGCTTGCCGGCGTTCTTCATGCCGACCGCGGTCGCATCATCGTCCGCGGCACGCCGGTCAGTCCGGCGAACGTCGCCGCAGCGGCTGCTTTCGGCATCGGCATCGTATTCCAGGAACAAGCTGTCCTGCCCAATGTGACCGTCGCCGAGAACATCCTGCTTGGTCATGAACATCGGGCAGTGCGTGCCGGATTCTACGACTGGCGCACGCTCTATGCACGGGCAGCGGCTCAGCTCGACAAGCTGGGAGCCGGGATATCGCCGTCCACCCTGACCGCCACACTATCGTTTGCCGAGCGACAGCTGGTCGAAATCGCCAGGGCGCTGTCGCTTGAGGAGCGCACCCGGCACGAACCGATCATTCTCTTCGACGAACCGACCTCGATGCTGGATGCCAACGGCATCGAGACCGTCCTCCGGCAGATCGAACGGTTGCGCCAGCGCGCTTCCGTCGTGTTCGTGTCGCACCGTCTCGACGAGGTGCTACGCGTGTCCGATCGCATCTGCATCATGGTCAATGGCCGCTGCGTTGCGACTCGCGACCGCGCCGTGTGCAACATCGCGGATCTGCAGCGGCTCATGCTCGGCCGCGAGCTCGACGCCAAATATCAGCGGCAGCCCTTGTCGACGCACGGACCCAAGGTCAGGTTGAGCGTCCGTGCGCTCGGTCGCCGCAACAGCTACCACGGCGTGAGCTTCGAGCTTCATGCCGGTGAAGTGCTCGGGATTGCCGAGTCGGCAGGCTCCGGCGGCAAGACCCTCTGCCGCACGCTGTTCGGCGCCGAGCGAGCCGATACTGGCGAGATCGTGCTCGACGGACGACCGGTGCGGGTGCGCGAGCCTGCCGATGCGGTGCGGCTCGGCGTCGGCTATGTGCCGGCCGAGCGGCGTCTGGAGGGTATCGTCGGCGGCCTTGGCGTGCGCGAAAACATGACGCTGGCGCATCTCGATGAGCTCCGACGCGGCCCTTTCATCGACCTCGCCAAGGAGCGGCAGGTCGTCAAGAGCTGGATCGAGCGGTTGCGCATCAGGACGCCGACGGCGGACGCGCCGGCGCATGATCTCAGTGGCGGCAACCAGCAGAAGGTCGTGCTTGCCAAGTGGCTGATCGGGCAAAAGCTGAAAGTCCTAATCCTCGACCACCCGTCGCGCGGGCTCGACGTCGGCGCCAAGGCCGAGCTGTTCGCCCTGATCCGCGAGTTCGCCCGAGCTGGCCTCGGCGTCCTGCTGGTCGCCGATACGGTCGAGGAGGTCATGGCGCTGAGCGACAGCATCATCGTCATGAAGGACGGGGTCGTTTCTGGTCGTTTTCCGGCGTCCGCAGCGAAGCCATCCAGACTGCAGATCCTCGAGCGAATGGTCTGACGACGCCCGCATGGAGAGACGTTTCCGCGCCGTCGGGCCCGCCCTTCGGTAGAGAGTGCGACCAGACATGGAAGCTACGCCACAGGCCGATGAAAGTCCGCCGATCCCGCGGGAAGATCGCGAGGTGCGCTCGCGCGGCGCCCGGGTGACGAGGCGATTCGCGCCGCTTGCGGTTCTGATCGCCCTGCTGAGCGCGGTGGGAGCGATCGAACCATCATTTTTATCCCGTTACGCCCTCAACGTGTTGGCCGATGAATCCAGCGTCATTTTGATCCTGGCCACCGGGCAGACGGTCGTGATTCTGCTGGGCGGCATCGATCTGTCGATGGCCGCGGTCGCCTCGCTTGCCTCGGTGTTGATCGCCCTCGCCTTGCCAGCAACTGGCCCAGGCGGCCTCGTCGGGGTGCTGGCGCTCACCACACTCATCGGCGGCGTCCAGGGCCTCATCCACGCGCGCGCGCAGGTGCCGTCCTTTATTGTTACGCTCGCCGGGCTGGGCGTGTGGTCAGGCCTGGCGCTGACCGTTGCGCCGACCACCATTCCGGTCGCGGCCGGCTATTCCGCCGTCGGCTGGCTCGAGCACAACAGCGTCGGTGTCCCGAATTCATTCTGCGTTGCGCTGGCCGCCCTCGTGGGTCTCGCCGTGACCCTGCGCCGGCTGCCGCTCGGCCGCTATATCTACGCGATCGGCATGGCCGAAAGAGCGGCGCTGTTCTCCGGCATCCGTGTCGGGCGGGTGAAGATCCTTGGCTTCGCCCTGGCCGGACTGTTCTCCGGACTAGCCGGAATTGCGATGGTGGCGCGCAACTCCAGCGGAAGCCCGACCATCGCCGACAGCCTGCTGCTTCCGAGCATCGCTGCCGTCGTGATCGGCGGCACATCCATCACCGGTGGCGTCGGCGGCCTTGGGCGGACGTTGATCGGCGCGCTGACGATCACGGTGTTGCGGGTGGGTTTCGCGACAATCGGTCTCGATCCCGCCTACGAGCCGATCGCCTACGGCGTACTGGTGATGGCGGCGGTGGCTTTGACGATCGATCGGTCCAAGGCTCAAATCGTGAAGTAGTGCAGATGCGGCGCCGACCGATCCGGCGTCCAGACAGTCAGCGGGTTGCCGGTGGCCACGCACCGTCGGCTATGGCACACTTGCGGGGCAAGCTGGTCTGGGAGAGTTTGTGCTGACCGGACCGACCGTGAACGGGGCGGAGCACGTAAATTGGGGCTCGTCGCTCAGGGCGAAGACGGCCTGCAGTTCTTGTGGCAGGACGGTGAACGCATGTTCTGCCGAGGATTGCGTCTGGGCGCGGACGGCAGCCGCGGCTCCGTGCTGGTTGTGCTGCCCGCCGCGGAGCACCCGTTACCCTCGAGCCTAGAACGCCTCGCTCACGAATACGCGTTGAAGGATGAGCTGGATGGTGCATGGGCCGCGCGCCCGCTCGAGCTCGGGCGCGATCGCGGTCGAACCATGCTGGTGCTCGAGGATCCTGGCGGCGAGCCACTCGAACGGCTGCTCGGCTCACCCATGGAAATCGGGCGCTTCCTGCGCCTCGCCATCAGCATCGTCGCCGCGCTGGGCAAGGCGCACCAGCGTGGCCTCGTCCACAAGGACATCAAACCTGCCAATATCCTGGTGAAGCGCGCGAGCGGAGAAGTCAGGTTCACCGGGTTCGGCATCGCCTCGCGGTTGTCACGTGAACGTCAAGCTCCCGGGCCGCCCGAGGTGATCGCCGGGACGCTCGCCTATATGGCGCCCGAGCAGACCGGGCGCATGAATCGATCGATGGATTCCCGCAGCGATCTCTATGCGCTCGGCGTCACGCTCTACGTGATGCTGACCGGGAGCCTGCCCTTCACCGCTTCCGATCCGATGGAGTGGGTCCACTGCCATATTGCGCGACGGCCGACGCCCCCCACCGAGCGGGTGACGACCATCCCGCATGTGGTCTCGGCCATCATCATCAAGCTGCTCGCCAAGACGGCAGAGGAGCGCTATCAGACCGCCGCCGGCCTCGAGCGCGATCTCCAGCGGTGCCTTGCCGAATGGGACAGCCGCGGCCGCATCGACGCCTTCCCGCTCGGCGCGCACGACATGCCGGATCGGCTGGTCATTCCGGAAAAACTCTACGGGCGAGAACGCGAGATCGAGACCTTACGCTCGGCCTTCGAGCGCGTGGCGAGTGGCGGCACGCCCGAGCTGCTGCTCGTCTGCGGCTATTCCGGCATCGGCAAGTCCTCGGTGGTCCACGAACTGCACAAGGTGCTGGGGCCGAGCGGCTTGTTCGCTTCGGGGAAGTTCGACCAGTATCGGCGCGACACCCCCTACGCGACCCTCGCGCAAGCCTTTCGGAGCCTCGTCCGAGGCCTTCTCGCGAAGAGCGAAACCGACCTGGAACCCTGGCGCGACGCTTTCCACGAGGCGCTGGGCCCGAACGCACAGCTGGTGGTGGATCTCGTCCCGGAACTGAAGCTCATCATCGGCGAGCAGCCGCCTGTGGCGGAGCTTTCGCCGCAGGATGCCGGGCGCCGCTTCCAAATGGTGTTCCGAGGCTTCATCGGCGTGTTTGCGAAGCCAGAGCATCCGCTCGCGCTGTTCCTGGACGATCTGCAATGGCTCGACGCGGCAACACTCGACTTGCTTGAGGGCCTGCTGACCCAACCCGATGTTCGACACGTCTTGGTGATCGGCGCCTATCGGGACAACGAGGTCGACTCCACTCATCCGCTGAAACGCAGACTCGACACGATCCGTCAGGCGGGTGCACCGGTGCAGGAGATCGCGCTTCGACCTCTCGCCCCTGAGGATCTGACACGGCTGCTTGCCGACGCGCTTCACTGCGAACAGCAGGAAGCCAAGCCGCTAGCGCAACTGGTTCACAACAAAACGGACGGCAATCCGTTTTTCGCGATCCAGTTCCTGTCCGAGCTCGCCGGAGAGGGACTCTTGACCATCGATCGTGCCAAGCAGCGATGGTCCTGGGATTTGCAGCGCATTCACGCCAAAGGGTACACGGACAATGTGATCGACCTGATGGTGACGAAGCTACATCGCCTGCCCGTCGAAACGCAGGAGGCGTTGCAGCAGCTGGCCTGCCTGGGAAACCGCGCCGACATTGCGACCCTTTCCGTCATTCGCGGGACATCAGCGGCCGAGGTCCACGCGAACCTCTGGGAGGCGCTTCGCCGGGAGTTTTTGGTGCGTCTCGACAGCTCCTACAAGTTCGTTCACGACCGTATCCAGGAAGCGACCTATTCGTTGATCCGCGAGGAACGCCGCGCCGAAGCCCATCTGCGAATCGGCCGGCTGCTCAGAGCACGGACACCTCCAGAGAACGGAGACGGGGCGATCTTCGAAATCGTGGGGCAGCTCAACCGTGCAGCCGCTCTTATAACAGCGGCGGAGGAGCGCGAGCAGCTTGCCGAACTCAACTTGATCGCCGCCAAACGCGCCAAGGCGTCGAGCGCGTACGCTTCAGCCCTTACCTACTTTACGACCGGCGCCGCGTTGCTCCCGGATGACGGCTGGGATCGCCTGCATGAGCTTGCCTTCGCGCTGGAGTTGAACCGCGCCGAATCCGAGTATTTGACCGGCAATCTGCTAGCGGCGGAAGAGTGCCTCGAGATGCTGTCGCATCGGATCCTCAGCCGCGCCGAGCTCGCCGCCCTGACCTGCGTGCGCGTGAACCTCTTCACCACGTTGGATC
>Ga0335084_10000922_pt1 | contig 26357 bp, 28 predicted proteins | sample Lox_Sample_44_FD_206721 | JGI IMG/M metagenome (GOLD analysis project Ga0335084, IMG submission 206721) | Soil microbial communities from Loxahatchee National Wildlife Refuge, Florida, United States - Lox_Sample_4.4 | ecosystem: Environmental > Terrestrial > Soil > Wetlands | place: USA... | reverse complement strand
TTTCGAAATGGGCGCATGGAGGGAACCGAGGGCCAGATCAATATTGGAGAGCTCGGGGTTTTCAACGATGGAGTCAGCGTGGTGACCACAAACACGGCAGATTCAGATCGTGTCCTTGGCGACGTTCAGAATTGGTTACAACATGAGTTTCACTTTCGCGAACCCACAACTACGCCCATTCGATACTGTCAAAGCGACCTTGTGGTCAAGTTCGCAAACGCACCCGACAGGCTCCTTGCACCATTCGCACAACTGGTTGAGTTCGTTCAATCTGAGACGGCGCGTCCAATGGCATTCAGCCGCTTCGCATTTGGGGCTGAGTCAAGTGCAGGTCCCATTTCCGAGTTCGTGGTCGAACGCCGAGTTGGAGTGCCTTGGAGTGAAGAACTCTATTTCTCAAAGGCGAGCATTTCGACAAGAGCACACATACGTGCCTTGGAGATGTTCGACTCGATTCTCGAGAAAGCGGCTTAACCCCTGATCAGGTCGACCAGGCCCTGCAGGGCGACGGCCACGCTTTGCTCGCGCACACGCGCGCGGCTGCCCTTGAAGAGGAACTTGCGCGCCTGGACGGGCCCGCCGCGGTAGGCCCAGGCGAAATGCACCGTGCCCACGGGCTTGCCCGGCACCGCGCCGCCGGGCCCCGCGATGCCCGTCACGGCCACGCTCACGTCGGCATGGCTGAAGGCGAGCGCGCCCTGCGCCATCTCGCGCGCGGCGGCCTCGCTCACGGCTCCGTGGGAGGACAGCGTGGCCCCCGAGACGCCGAGCATCTCGCGCTTGGCGGTGTTGGTGTAGGTGACGAAGCCGCGGTCGAACCACGCGGAGCTTCCCGCGACGCGCGTGATCGCCTCGGCCACGCCCCCGCCGGTGCACGACTCGGCCGTGGCCACCACGAGGCCGCGCCTGCGGCAGGACGCCGCGAGGCTGCGCGCGAGCTGCGTCACGCGCTCCGCCCTCACGCGGCCACCCCTTCCCTGCCGCGGTACCAGTAGAGGTACTGCTCCACGAATCCGAACTGCGCATAGAGGCGCCGCGCCGGCTCGTTCTTCTCCTCCACCTGCAGGTAGGCGTAGCGCGCGCCCAGTTCCCAGGCCATGCGCAGCAGGCTCGAGACCACGGTGCGCGCGTGGCCCTGCCGGCGCGCTTCGTCGTGCGTGATGATGTCGAAGAGGCCCGCGCAATCGTCCTCGACGATGGTGAGCCCCGTGGCGAGCACCCGGCCCTGCGACCGGATCGCAACCGCGCGCTTGGCGAGCGGCATGCCGTCCAGGCGCGCGAAATGCGAGGATCGGTGCGCGACCGGCGAGCCGCGCAGCTCCCCCACCGCCTCCACCCAGGCGGCGAGGTCCATGGGCTCGACCTGCGTGAGGTTCAGCTTCGCGAGGTCGATGGGCGTGGCCTCCACGGCCGTGGACTCGTAGCGGACGTAGCCGCGCCGCCCGAGCTCCGGATCGAGCTGCGCCGGCTGCGAGAAGGGCGTGATGCGGAAGAGCACGGGCAGCGCGCACGACTGGTAGAGGCGCTCGCAGTAGGGAATCTTCTCGGCGAGCGGCCTGCTCGAGGGATACACCGCGTTCACGCTGCGCGCGCGCTTGGCCTTGCCGCGCAGCAGCCGCACGATCCAGCCGTCGTAGAGCAGCTGCCCGGGAGGCGCCGAGGAGTTGAGGCTGAGCTCCTCGATGCGCCGCGCATCGGGCGTCATGCCGCGAGCCGCTTGCCCGTGGCCGCGTCGAAGAAGTGCAGGCGCTCGGGAATGGCGCGGAAGGAAAGCGCGGCGCCCACCTGCGGGGTCGCGTGGCCGTCGACTCGCGCGGAGATCAGGCCCTCGCCGACGCGGCCGTGCACGAGGGAATCGGCGCCCAGCGCCTCGACGGTCTCGACCGAGAACGCGAAGCGCGGGCCGGCCCCCTCGGCCTGCAGGTGCTCGGGGCGGATGCCCACCATGACCGCATCGCCCGCCGCCTGCGCCAGGGCGGCCGGCATCGGCACCCGAACGCCGCCCAGGTCGACCTCGTTGCCGGTGCGCCTGCCCGGCAGGAAGTTCATCGCGGGCGAGCCGATGAAGCCCGCCACGAAGACGCTCGCCGGCTTGTCGTACACCTCGATGGGCCGCCCCACCTGCTCGACCACGCCCGCGTTCATGACGATCATCCGGTCGGCGAGCGTCATGGCCTCGACCTGGTCGTGGGTCACGAAGATGCTGGTGGTCTTGAGGCTGCGGTGCAGCTTCTGGATCTCCAGGCGCATCTGCACGCGAAGCTTCGCATCCAGGTTGGAAAGCGGCTCGTCGAAGAGGAACGCCGCGGGCTCGCGGACGATGGCGCGCCCCATGGCCACGCGCTGGCGCTGGCCGCCGGAGAGCTCGCGCGGGCGCCGCTGCAGGAACGGGCCCAGCTCGAGGATCCTCGCCGCGCGCTGCACGCGCTCCCGGATCTGGGCCGGCGGGACGCGCCGGATGCGAAGCCCGTAGGACATGTTCTCGTACACCGTCATGTGCGGGTAGAGCGCGTAGTTCTGGAACACCATGGCGATGTTGCGATCCTTGGGCTCCACGTGGTTCACGACGCGCCCGCCGACGGCGATCTCGCCCGCGGTGACGGTCTCGAGGCCCGCGATCATCCGCAGCAGCGTCGACTTGCCGCAGCCCGACGGGCCGACGATCACGATGAACTCGCCGTCGGCGATGGTCACGTTCACTCCGTGGATGACCCGGACGTCCTTCGAATAGCTCTTCTGCACCTGCCTCAGGACAATCTCCGCCATCACTTCTCCGTTTCCACGAGTCCCTTCACGAACCACTTCTGCATGAGCACCACCACCAGCGCGGGCGGCAGCAGGGCGAGCATGGCGGTGGCCATGATGAGGTTCCATTCGCTGGTGGCGTCGCCGCCGGCGAACATGCGCTTGATCCCGATCACCACGGTGTACATGCTCTCGTCGCTCGTGATGAGCAGCGGCCAGAGGTACTGGTTCCAGCCGAGGATGAAGAGGATCACGAAGAGCGCGGCGATGTTGGTCTTGGACAGCGGCAGCAGCACGTCCCAGAAGAAGCGCAGCGGCCCCGCCCCGTCCATGCGCGCGGCCTCGGCGAGCTCGTCCGGGACCGTGAGGTAGAACTGCCGGAAGAGGAACGTCGCCGTGGCCGAGGCGATGAGCGGCAGGATGAGCCCCGCGTACGAATTGAGCAGGTGCAGGTCGGAAGCCACCTTGAAGGTCGGAATGATGCGCACCTCGATGGGCAGCATCAGGGTGACGAAGATCATCCAGAAGAAGAAGTTGCGCAGGGGAAAGCGGAAATAGACGATCGCGAACGCCGAGATGATCGAGATCGCGATCTTGCCCAGGGCCACGCCCATCGCCATCACGAAGCTGTTCACCAGCATCGGGAGCACGGCGGCGTGCGAGCCCTTCTCCGAGCCCGAGCCCAGCACCTTCGCGTAGTTGTCGATCAACTGGTCGCCCGGGATGAGGGGCATGGGCACCGTGACGATCTGGTCGTAGGTGAGGGTCGACGCGACGAACGTGACGTAGAGCGGGAAGGCCACGATCGCCACGCCCAGGATCAGGATCGCGTGGGCGACGAAGGTGGCGAAGGGGCGGTTCTCGACCATGGCCTAGTACTGCACCTTCTTCTCGACGAACCGGAACTGCACGACCGTGAGCGAGATGACGATGATCATCAGCACCACGGACTGGGCGGCCGAGCCGCCGAGGTCGGCCGCCTTCACGCCGTCGAAGTACACCTTGTAGACGAGGATCTGCGTCGATTGCGCGGGCCCGCCCTGCGTCGTCGCGTCGATCACGCCGAAGGTGTCGAAGAATGCGTACACGATGTTGATCACGAGCAGGAAGAACGTGGTCGGCGAAAGCAGCGGGAAGACGATGGTCCAGAAGCGCCGCAGCGGCGAGGCCCCGTCGATGGCCGCCGCCTCCAGCAGCGAGCGCGGGATCGACTGCAGGCCCGCGATGAAGAAAAGCACGTTGTAGCTGATCTGCTTCCAGGTGGCGGCGATGATCACCAGCAGCAGCGCCTGGTCGCCGTTCACGTTCCAGTTCCAGTTGACGCCCATGCGGCGCAGCCAGTAGGCGACGATGCCGATGGAGGGCGCGAAGAGGAACGCCCACAGCACGCCCGCCACCGCCGGCGCGACCGCATAGGGCCAGATGAGCAGCGTCTTGTAGAAGACCGCGCCGCGCACCACGCGCTCGGCCATCACCGCGAGCAGCAGCGAGCTCGCGATGCCCACCCCCGCCACGATCACGCTGAAGAGGGCCGTCACCTTGAACGACTCGAGGTAGGTCGAGTCGTGGAAGAGCTCCCGGAAATTCTGGAACCAGACGAACGTGCTGGACTGCCCGAACGGATCCTGCACCAGGAAGGCGTAGTACACCGCCTGCGCCGCCGGCCAGAAGAAGAAGATCACCGTGATGGCGATCTGCGGCGCCACCAGCACGTACGGCAGCCACGCCGAGCGGAAGACGACCCGCTTCTCCATGGCTGCCGCGCGCCCGCTGCTTGCTTTTTCGCTACTTACTTATTGGCGGCTTCGAACTTCCTCAGGATCTCGTTGCCGCGGCGCACCGCGTCGTCCAGCGCCGTCTTCGCGTCCTTCTTGCCGGAGAACACGGCCTCCATCTCCTCCTCGATCACCTGGCGGCCCTGCACGAAGTTGCCGAAGCGAAGCCCCTTCGAGTTGGCCGTGGGCGGCTTGTTGGCGAGCATCTTGACCGCGACCTCGGCGCCCGGGTTCTTGGCGTAGTAGCCGTTCTTCTTCGCGAGCTCGTAGGCCGCATAAGTGATCGGCACGTAGCCCGTGTCCCGGTGCCACTCGAACTGGATCTCGGGCTGCGACAGGAAGTGGAAGAACCTCGCGACACCCTTGTACGCATTGTTGGTCTTGCCCCCCATGACCCACAGCGACGCCCCGCCGATGATGGCGTTCTGCGGCGCGCCCTTCACGTCGTCCCAGTAGGGGATCTCGGAGACGGCCCAGTCGAACTTCGCGTCGCGGCGGACGTTCGCCTGGCCGCCGGTGCTTTCCGTGAGCATCGCGCATTCGCCGCTCGAGAACTTGGCGCCGCCCTCGTTGGTGCGCCCCGCGTACTGGAACGCGCCCTTCTTCGCGAGCTCACCCAGCATCTGCACCTGGCGGACGTGCAGCGGGTCGTTGTACGTGAACTGCGTGTCGAGCCCCGCCATCCCGTTCTCCTTCGTGCCGATCGGGATGTTGTGCCATGCCGCGAAGTTCTCGATGTGCACCCACGACGGCCACGACGTCGTGTACGCGCATTTCTGCCCCGACGCCTGGAGCTTGTCGACGTCGACGAGGAACTCCTTCCAGGTCTTCGGCGGCTTGTTCGGGTCGAGGCCCGCCTTCCTGAAGGCGTCCTTGTTCCAGTAGAAGATCGCCGTCGAGCTGTTGAACGGGAACGAGAGCATGTTGCCCTTCGGGTCGGTGTAGTAGCCCGACACGGGGCCCAGGTAGGCCTTGGGATCGAACGGCTCGTCGGCGTCCTTCATGAGCTTGTACACCGGCACGATCGCGCCCTTGGCGGCCATCATCGTCGCGGTGCCCACCTCGAACACCTGCAGGATGTGCGGCGCATTGCCCGCGCGGTAGGCGGCGATCGCCGCCGTCATCGATTCCGGGTACGTGCCCTTGAAGACGGGCACGACCTTGTAGTCCTTCTGGCTCGCGTTGAACTGCCTGGCGAGGTCGTTCACCTTGTCGCCCAACGCGCCTCCCATCGAATGCCACCACTGGATCTCGGTCTGGGCGAACGCAGGCGTTCCTGCGAACGCGGCAGCCGCTCCCGCGGCGATGAGGATCTTGCGGATCATGGAGCCCTCCTGAGGGTTCTCGTTCTGTGGAAACTCACATTTCAGCCCAAGAATGGTACATCAGCCGCCTGACAGCGCCGCGACAACCAGCACCTCGTCGCCGGGCGCGAGCCCCTGGGCGAGGGAGGCGGCCTTCTCGCGGTTCACGAAGATGCGGATGTGCGGGCGGACGGCGTCCTGCTCGTCGATCATGCGGAAGCGAATCCCCGGGTAGCGCCGGTCGAGGTCGTCCAGCACTTCGCGGATCGTGGCCCCCTGGGCCTGGACCTCGCGGCGGCCGGCCGTGTAGCCCGCGAGCGGGCTCGGGAGCAGCACTTTCACGCGGCGAGCGCGGCCTCGACCGAGTAGATCTCGGGAAGGTGCAGGCACAGGCACTGCCACGATTCGCCCTCGTCGAAGCTGCACCACACCTCGCCGCCGGTGGTGCCGAAGTAAAGTCCCAGGGGATCCAACGCATCGCACGTCATCGCCTGGCGCTTCACGGTGAACCAGCCGTGCGCGCTCGGAAGCCCGCGGTCCTGGCGCCGCCACGACTTGCCCGCGTCGCGGGTCACGTACGCCGCGGGCTTGCCGCCGATGGGAACGCGCGGCCACACCGTGGTGCCATCCATGGGGAAGACCCACGCGGTCCGGGCGTCGCGCGGATGCAGGACCAGCGGGAAGCCGATGTCGCCCACGTCCTTCGGCATGTTCTCGCCGATGCGCGTCCAGCGGGCCTTCGCGCGATCGAGGCGGTAGATGCCGCAATGGTTCTGCTGGTAGACCACGTCGCGCGCCGTGGGATGCACGCGCACGCAGTGCGGGTCGTGTCCGTAGGCCGCGTCGGGATCGGGCAGGAAGCCCGCCGCGCAGCCCGCATTGAGCGGCGTCCACGTGGCGCCACGGTCGCGCGTCTCGAAGACGCCTCCGGCCGAAAGGCCGATGTAGAAGTGATCCGGGTCGAACGGATCGACGTTGAGCGAATGCAGCGTGTTGCCGTCGGGAGGGGCATCCTCGGGCGGCCCGATCCACTTGCGCCGGTCCGGATGGCCGTTGAAGCCCTCGATGCCGGCCCAGTGGCGGCCCGCGTCATCGGAGACGAAGAGCCCGGCGGGAGAAGTGCCTGCGTACCAGCGGTCCTTTTCGCCCGCGGGCCCGGGCGTGAGCCAGAACACGTGGCTCACGCTCTCGCCCTTGCCGTCGGCCGCCTTGGCGAACGCGGGGGGCGCCTTCGCCTCTTCCCAGCGCTTGCCCCGGTCGCGCGAGCGGTACACCGTGGGTCCGAGATGGCCCGCCTTCACCGCGGCGACGATCGTGCGGCCATCGCGCGGATCGAGCACGGCGTGGTTGACCGTTTCCCCCAGGAAATGCGGGCCCTCGATGGACCACGCGCGGCGCCTGCGGTCGGCGCCGAGGACGAAGAGTCCCTTGCGCGTGCCCACCAGGACGACGAGGCGCGCCATCGGCTGCCGCGCCCGCCCTTCAGTCTTTCTTGATGATGTTCTTGATGGAGCCGAGCAGGCCCTTCTTCTCGGGCTCGGGAGCCGGCGGCGGCGTGTTCTGCACGACGTACTTGGGCTCCGCCTTCGGCTTCGGCGGCGCCGGCGCCTGGGCGCGCTGGTTGAGCACCGAACGCTTGTTGAGGTCGATCCAGTGGTTGGGCCGGCCGATGAAGTACTTGGCGAACTCCTCCACGGCGGAGTCGTTCATCTCGGAGGCCATGCAGTTGAAGAGGTCCACGGAGAAGCCGGCCACGTTCTTGGTCACGATCTTCAGGCGCCCCGTCTCGTGGTCGCCCTCGATCTTGCCCTGCACGCGGAAGTCGCACACGACCTTGAAGACCTCGTGCGTGATCACCTTGCGCTCGTTGCGGAACTGCTCGCTCTTGTGCTCGATGTTCGACTGCCAGAGGATGTCCCGGAATTTCTCCATGTCGTCCGGGCCCTTCTTGATGGTGAGGACCTTGTCCGACCAGCAGCGGTAGGCGATCTGCACCTCGCCGTAGTAGTCCTTGTCGATGAAGTGCTTGCTGCGGAAGTCGCAGAAGAAGTCCTTGATGACGAGCCCCTCGATCTTGCCGAAGGTGGGCAGGTCGAAGACGAAGGGGCTGGGCATCTGCACGACGTTGAGCTGCTTGCCCAGGTCGTTCAGGTAGAGGAAGAGCCTGCGCAGCGCATGGTCGACCGAAACCGCCGTCGAGCGCAGGCTCTCCGTCTTGTCGGTGTCCTGGGCCTTCAGCGCATCGGCTTGTTTTTTGAGGTCGTCTAGGAGTCCCACGGGACCCTCCGCTGATTCCGGGTATCTAAGCCAAATCTTAACGTATCATCGCCGCGAAAACCAAAGATGGGCTCCGCGCCCAACCCATGAAGGCCGTCCTCGCCCTCGACCAGGGAACCACCAGCTCCAGGGCCATCGCCTTCGGCCGCGACGGGCGCATCCTCGGAAGGGCTCAGCAAGAATTCCGCCAGATCTTCCCCCGCCCCGGCTGGGTCGAGCACGATCCGGGCGAAATCTGGCGCACGCAGCGCGACGTGGCCTCGCAGGCGCTCGCCGCCGCCGGTCTTGCCGCGGCCGACGTGGCGGCCCTCGGCATCACCAACCAGCGCGAGACGACGGTGCTCTGGGACCGGGCCACGGGCGAGCCGGTGGCCAACGCCATCGTCTGGCAGGACCGACGCACCGCGTCCCGATGTGACGCTCTGCGACACGCAGGCCACGAGGCGACGTTCTCCCGCAAGACGGGCTTGCTGATCGATGCCTACTTCTCCGGCACCAAGCTCGAGTGGCTTCTCGACAACGTGGCGGGCGCCCGCGCGCGCGCCGAGCGCGGCGAGCTCGCCTTCGGAACCGTCGACACGTGGCTCGCCTGGCAGCTCACGAACGGTGCGCGGCACGTGACGGACCCGAGCAACGCCTCGCGCACGCTGCTCTACGACATCCACGCCAACGCATGGGACGACGAGCTGCTCGCGATCCTGCGCATTCCCCGCGCCGTGCTCCCCGAAGTGGTGCCTTCGAGCGCGACGATCGCCCCGACCGCGTGCGAGGGCCTGCCGCGCGGCATCGCCATCGCCGGCATCGCGGGCGACCAGCAAGCGGCGCTCTTCGGCCAGGCGTGCCACCACCCGGGCATGGCGAAGAACACCTACGGCACCGGGTGCTTCCTGCTGATGAACACGGGCGCCAGCCCCTCGCCCTCGCGCAACCGGCTGCTCACCACGATGGCATGGCGCCGCGGCCCGGCATCGAGCTACGCGCTGGAGGGCAGCGTCTTCATCGCGGGCGCGGCGATCCAGTGGCTGCGCGACGGCCTGGGCATCATCGGATCCGCCCCGGAAATCGATGCGCTCGCCGCTTCGGTGCCGGATACGGGCGGCGTCCACTTCGTGCCCGCGCTCTCGGGCCTGGGTGCCCCCTATTGGGATCCCCACGCGCGCGGCACCCTCGTCGGCATCACGCGCGGCACGACCCGCGCGCACCTCGCGCGCGCAACCCTCGAGGCGATCGCCTTCCAGAGCGCGGAGCTGATCGAGGCGATGGCCGCCGACAGCGGCATCGGCCTCAAGGAGCTGCGCGTGGACGGCGGGGCCACGGCGAGCAACCTCCTCATGCAGACGCAGGCCGACCTGCTGGGCGTGCCCGTCGTGCGCCCGCGCGTGACCGAGACGACCGCGCTGGGCGCGGCCTACCTCGCGGGCCTCGCGGTGGGCTTCTGGGAAGACGAGGCCGAGATCGCCGCGCTCTGGTCGCGCGAGCGCGTCTTCGAGCCCTCGCTCACGGGCGCGGCGGCGGCCGCGCGCCTCGCGCAATGGAAGCGGGCGGTGGAACGCTCGCGCGACTGGGCGCGTGCCGAATGAGCGCCGCGCTACGCCTCGAGGCGCAGGAAGTGCTTGCGGTAGTGGCGCAGCTCCTCGATCGACTCGAGGATGTCGGCGAGCGCCTCGTGGCGCCCTTCCTTCGGAATCGCCTCGACGATGTCGGGCCGCCAGCGCTTGGCGAGCTCCTTCAACGTCGAGACGTCCACGATGCGGTAATGCAGGTAGGCGTCGAGCGCGGGCATGTAGCGCACCATGAAGCGCCGGTCCTGGTGCACCGTGTTGCCGGCAAGGGGTGCCAGGCGCGCGCCCACCAGCGGCTTCAGGAACTCGACCAGCTTCGCATCGACCTCGGCTTCCGTGAGCGTGGCGGCGCGCACCTTCTCCACCAAGCCCGACTTGCCGTGCGTGGCCTTGTTCCACGAATCCATGCCCTCGAGCACCTCGTCGGCCTGGTGCACCACGTAGACGGGGGCCTCGGCGATGACGTTCAGGTCGGCGTCGGTGACCACCATGGCCACCTCGAGGATGCGGTCGCGCTCGGGAACGAGGCCCGACATCTCCATGTCTATCCACACCAACGGGGTCTTGTCCTGCGGCACGGGCAGATTGTGTCATGGACTCCCCCTCCCGACCAACCGACGTGACCGCTTCCGCCTTTTCCCTGCTCTTCATCGCGTTCGTCGTGGCGGCCCTCGCCATGCGCCTGTGGCTCGGGTTGCGCCAGATGCGCCACGTCGCGCTGCACCGCGACCGCGTGCCCGACGATTTCGCCGAGCTCATCCCGCTCGAGGCGCACCGCAAGGCGGCCGGCTACACGCTCGACAAGCAGCGCGTGGGCCTCGTGGAGAGCCTCGCGGTCGACGGCGTGCTGGTGCTCGCCCTCACGCTGGGCGGCGGCATCGCCGCGATCGACCGCCTCTCGGCCTCGCTCTTCGGCAACGGCGCCGCGCGCGAGCTCGCCACCGTGATCGGCGTGCTGGTCGCGACCGCGCTCTGCTCGCTGCCCTTCGACGTCTGGCGCACCTTCCGCATCGAGGCGCGCTACGGCTTCAACCGCACCACGCCCGCGCTCTTCGTGCTGGACATCGTGAAGGGCGCGGCCCTCTCGCTCGCGATCGGCGTGCCCTTCATCCTCGCCGTCTTCTGGCTGGTGAACGCCGCCGGCGCGCTCTGGTGGCTCTACGCCTGGGCCGGCTGGGTCGCCTTCACGCTGGTGCTCGTGACGGTGTTCCCGCGCTGGATCGCGCCGCTCTTCAACCGCTTCACTCCCCTCGAGGAAGGCGACCTGCGCCGGCGCATCGAATCGCTCGTGGAACGCTGCGGCTTCCATGCGCAGGGCCTGTTCGTGATGGACGGCTCGCGCCGCTCGAGCCACGGCAACGCGTACTTCACCGGGTTCGGCACCAACAAGCGCATCGTCTTCTTCGACACGCTGATCGAGCGGCTCACGCCCGCGGAGATCGAGGCGGTGCTCGCCCACGAGCTCGGCCACTTCGCGCGCGGCCACATCCCGCGCCTGCTGGCGGTGCGCTTCGCGCTCGCGCTGCTGCTGCTCGCGATCCTCGGCTGGCTCTACCGCGAGCCCGCCTTCTACGCGGCCCTGGGCCTGCCGCAGCCGCACATCGGCGCGGCGCTGGCCGGCTTCGGGCTCATCGTCCCGGTGTTCACGTTCCCGTTCCAGCCGCTCGCGAGCCTCATCGCGCGCCGCCAGGAATTCGAGGCCGACGCGTTCGCCGCGCAGCACGCGCGCGCCGGCGACCTCGCGAGCGCGCTCGCCAAGCTCTACCGCGACAATGCCGCCACGGTCACGCCCGATCCGCTGCACTCGCTGGTGTATGATTCGCATCCCCCGGCGGCGCTGCGCATCGACCACCTGAGGAAAGCGATTCCATGAACGAGCTCGCCCGCAAGAAGTGCGTGCCCTGCGAGGGCGGCGTGGCGGCGCTCACGCCCGAGCAGGTGCGCCCGATGTTGAAGGGCCTGCAGGGCTGGGAGCTCGAAGGCAAGGGCATCGCCAAGACCTTCAAGTTCGCCAACTACTACGCGACGATGGCGTTCGTGAACGCCGCGGCGTGGGTCTCGCACCGCGAGGACCACCATCCCGACATGCTGGTGAAGTGGGGCGAGTGCCGCGTGTCGTACTGGACCCACGCGATCGGCGGCCTCTCGGAGAACGACTTCATCTGCGCGGCCAAGCTCGACGCCCTGTTCGAGATCTGACGCGGGAATGACGACCCGCCGCGAACGGGAGCAGCAGGTCGTCGTCGAAGGGCGCGTGGTGGCCGACTTCGGCCGCGAGTTCCTGGTGGAGCTCGCCGACAAGCGCCAGATCGTCTGCACGCGCAAGGGCAAGAAGCAGGACGCCACCTGCGGCGACTTCGTCGAGGTGCGCCTCACCGGCTCGGCGCAGGGCTCCATCGAGCGCCTCGGCACGCGCCGCAACCTCCTCTACCGCTCCGACCAGTGGCGCGAGAAGACGCTCGCGGCCAACGTGGACCAGGTGGTGATCCTGCTCGCGCCCAAGCCGCCCTTCAGCGAGGCGTTCCTCAACCTTTCGCTGGTGGCCTGCGAGGCGGCGCGCATCCCGGTGCTGGTCGCGCTCAACAAGTCGGACCTTCCCGAGCACGCCGAGGCGCTGAAGTCCCTGGCCGCGTACGAGAAGATCGGCTACCCGATCATCAGCATGTCGGCCAAGTTCGACACGACGCAGCCGCTCATCCCGTACCTCGAGCACAAGCTCACGCTGCTGGTGGGCCAGAGCGGCATGGGCAAGTCGCGCACCGTGAACGCGCTGGTGCTCTCGGAGGTGGCGCGCGTGGGCGAGCTCACCGCCTCGCGCGAGTCGGGCGCGCAAACCACGACCTTCTCCCGCTTCTACCGCCTCGACAAGGACACCGCGATCATCGACACGCCCGGCTTCCAGTCCTTCGGCCTCTTCCACCTCACCGAGGACCAGATCGGCGAGGCGATGCGCGAATTCCGCCCGTTCCTCGGCCGCTGCAAGTTCAACGATTGCGCGCACCTGGGAGAGCCGGGGTGCGAGGTGATCGCGGCGGCGGGACGCGGCGAGATCTCCGCCGAGCGGCTGTCGTTCTACCAGGTGCTGATCGAGCAGCACCGCGAGCTCCACGAGGAGCATCCGGAGTGGAGCCGCTAGCAGCCCTCAAGGGTGCCGGATCTTCACGAATCGGCTGAGCACGTCGCAGATCACCGAGTAGCGGTCCAGGTCGCCCACCTTCAGGTCCTCGAGGACCTGGTCGACGCTTCTCAGCATGTCGATGTCGGGAAGGAGGTACTGCCCTTCCCGTTCCGGGTAGGTCCGCGCCAGGTGGCCGCGCTCCTTCGCGTAGATCGCGTGCTGGTTATCGACCGTCTTGCCGCGAGCCCGGTCGTAATGGAAGACGCGGAACTGTTGGGGCGCATTGACCGGCCGATAGCCGGCCTCCTTCAGGCGATGCGCGATCGCGTTGTCGCAGCCGAGGGTGCCCAGGTGGAATTCGCAGCGGTCGATGCGTATCGGCGCCCGGAACACCCATGCATCCTGGGAGCTCGCGAACGCCCCCTTCATCAGTTGTGGGTCGCGATACGGGGCGCCGGCCGGATCGAATTCGGTTCGCGAGAGGCACAAGACCACGTTGCGGGCGGCAAGCTCGGCCGCCATCGCCCAGTTGGCTGCCGGATCGAGGAAGATGTCGAGGTTCAGGATGCAGCAGGTCTTGCCCGCCAGGTGGGCGTTCGCGAAATCGAACGCGTCCCGGAACGTGATCCACCGGCCGTGCTCGTGCCTGCGGAATTTCGGGTGGCGGGCGAATTCCTCCGGCACCACGGCGCCTTCGCGCTCGGCAAGATCGTGAACCGACTCCACGTGGGGATTGGCGAGGTTGCGCCGGACGCACTCGTCGTATTCGGCCTGCCGCGCGGGACGTGAGTCGTGGACGTACTGCAGTATGAGGTGCAGGGATCCCCCGATTCAGCGAAATGAAACCGGGATTCTCCTCCTGCCGAATTGCCTTTCCTTCTCGAACGCCTGGAACCTCCCGGGAATCGACGTCCCGCAACTCGTGCACTTGCCGTCGGCCGTCAGCCGATACGCCTCGATGCGGTGCCAGTCGCGCACGATGAGCGCCGCGCGGCAGGACGGACAAAACGTCGTGCCGCCCTCGCGATCGTGCACGTTGCCGGTGTAGACGTAGTTCAGGCCTTCGTCCATGGCGATGCGGCGCGCGCGCGTGAGCGTCGCGGCCGGCGTGGGCGGCAGGTCCGTCATCTTGAAGTCCGGGTGGAACGCGGTGAAGTGCAGCGGCACGTCCGGCCCCAGCTCGCGGTAGATCCACTTCGCCTCGGCACGCAGCTCCGCGTCGGAATCGTTGCGCCCCGGGATGAGCAGCGTGGTGATCTCCTGCCAGCAGCCGGTCTCGTGCTCGATGTAGGCGAGCGTGTCGAGCACCGGCGTGAGGTGCGCGCCCGTGAGCTTCACGTAGAACTCGTCCGTGAACCCCTTCAGGTCCACGTTGGCCGCATCCATCTTCGAATAGAACTCGCGGCGCGCATCGGGCGTGATGTAGCCCGCGGTCACCGCCACCGTCTTGATGCCCGCATCGCGGCACGCGTCGGCCGCGTCCATCGCGTACTCGGCGAAGATCACCGGGTCGTTGTAGGTGAAGGCCACGCTCTGGCAGCCGGACTCTTTCGCCGCCTGCGCGATCGCCTCCGGGGTGGCCGCGTCCATGAGGCGATCCATGTCGCGCGACTTGGAGATGTCCCAATTTTGGCAATTGGCGACGGCGAGAAATGGCGCGAGATAGGAATGATCCGGGTCTTCTACCTCGAGGTTGTAGACGGCACCCGAATAGGGCGTGCGCTCGATGCGGCGAATGGGTACGAGGAAGAAATCGTCCGAATCGTGCGATCGGGAGCGTTCGGCACGCTCGTCGAAGCCGGGATCGAAGCGCTTGCGGAGGTACTTGACGATATACAGCTTGCTCTGCGACACGACGCGCCCTTCGATCTCCTTGGTCGCCGCCGGCGTGTGCTCGAAATAAGTCGGCAGCACTCCGAGATGCAGGCCAAGCTCAAACAGCCCCAGCGCCAGGCGCTCGGATACGGTGAGGCCGACCGCATGTGTCCCGGTGCGGTGGCCGTCGCCAGCCAGATACCCCTCCAGGAAAGCGCGCATGACGGGGCCCGAAGCGTTCAGCAACGGCGGCGGCACCTGCTTGTTGCGAGCACCGCGCCCGCAAAGGGACTCGAAGAGACGGGCAATGGAGGTCTGCCTCACTTCGACCGTGGTCGTGGTCCGGCGCGGGACGATGAGGGGCCGTGCCCCGAACACCTCGGTGAGCAACCGCGCTGTGCGCGAGATGAGCTGCTGTTCGTGGGGCCCGAAGCAGAACGAAAGGAGGGCCGAGTTGGGCCGCTCGGGATGAGTCGTGATCGCCCCTTCGGCACAATAGATTCCAAGCAGCCACGCCACATCTGCGGTCAGCGCGAGCGATTCGGCAACTCCGTCGCCCCGCTCCCCCAGGAATCGCAGCCGGCCATTGCGCGCAGTCAGGGTGACCTGCCGGAGGCTTTCGCAGCGCTCGAGCGCCCCTCGTGCGAGTTGGCCCCTCAGCTTCCGGACGTACGCGGGGTGATAACCGAGTGCCGCCCCGATTTCGCCCGACGTGCCATCCATGCGCAGCCACTCCTCCAGATGGCCCGGTTCGATGCGGCGCGGCCGTGCCGCATGAGGCGCAATGTCGAGCCGCGACAGCCAGTCTCGCACGGCGATGGTCACCTCGTTCGTGGAGGGTTGGCGTTTTGGCACAACGAGGTAGTGATCCCGCGTCAGCTCGCCGGCAGGGATCTTGCGAATCGTCGCAAGATCGGAACGGTGGGCCGCGAAGATGCCGTGGTTGGGCGTTGCAAGGATCGGAGGGCAGCTTGCCGCCCGAAGCGATACGAGCTCGCCGGCATAGGGCCGCGAAAAGATCTTATTCACCCGGACCCGGCGAGCGTGGCGCATCCAGACCTCGAGGCCCTCGGGAAATCCGACTTGGCCGTCGCCGAGCGGCACGCGGTCGGTGCAGGCATCGAACAAATCCCCGATGTGCCGCATCCCGTCGCTCGTCGCGATCCACGTCGCGGGATGGAGGCAGAACTTGCACGCGAGGTTGCAGCCCGCGGTGCCGAACGAGAACACGGCGCTGCCCGGCAGGAAGTGGTTGAGCGGCTTCTTCTCGATGGGGTCGACGCAGAAACCCGAGGAGCGCCCGTAGGTGGTGAGCACCATCGCGTCGCCCGAGCGCGCCCGCACGAAGCACGCGCCGCGCTGCCCCTCGTGCAGCTTGCAGAAGCGCGGGCAGAGGTCGCATTGCACCCGCCCGTCGTCCAGGCGGTGCCACCAGCGGCCGGGGTGGAGGGCTTCGCCCTGCAGCTCGTTGGCCGCCGCGCTCACTTGTGCTTCTCCACGCCGTAGCGCGAGAGCCGCACGTCCGGGTGCCAGAAGCGCGCGGGCAGCCGTGCCTTGCGGCGCAGCTCGCAGAGGAAATCGAGCGGATCGGGAATCGAGTCCCACACCTGCGGCAGGAACGTCGCGCGGAACTCGCGGTACTCGAAGACCACGCCGTCGGTGCCGGGCTGGAGGATCGCCGCCGCCTCGGCCTCGCTCGCGGCGGCCAGCGCCTCGCGCGCGGTGAGCACGGAGACCTCGACGCCCAGTTCGACGAGCTCGGCCCCGCTTACCGGGGGAAAGCGAGGATCACGATAGGCGGCCGCGTAGGCGTTGTGCGCCACGTCGTCGCCGAGCGGGCGATGCGGATCGACCGTGCCGATGCAGCCGCGCAGCTCGCCTGCGGCGTCGCGCAGCGTGACGAAGCTCGCGCCCGGTTCGCGCAGCCAATCCTCGCCCCAGGGGCGCATGGCGGCCTGCGGCGCCGGCACGGCGATCGCCTCGCGCGCGATCTCGACGAGGATCCGCCCGCGCTCAGCCATGGCTCGCCGTGAATGCGAACGCGCCGTAGCCGACGACCCGGTCGAGGCTGCCCGCGGTGTCCCCCGAGTTGCGCACGTCGACGATTTCCGCCGCGAGCCCATGGGCGCGTGCCGCGCGCAGCAGCCCGTTGATGGGCGCGGCGCCGCACGCCTCCTCCGGGACGAGGCGCGCCTCCAGGTGCGCAATGGCCTGCGCCGTCTCACGGTCGCGGCCGCGCGCCGATTCGTAGGGCAGGTAGTGCGAGAGGTCCGAGCTCACGACGATCAGCGTCTCCTCGCCGCCCCAGAGGATCTCCAGGATCTCGGCCATTTCGCCCGGGGATGCGTCGCCCACCACGATGGGCACCAGCGCGAAGCCGCCCAGCACGGATTGCAGGAACGGCAGGTGGACCTCGAGGGAATGCTCGAGCGCGTGCGCCCGGTCGCTCACCTCGACGAAAGGCAGCGCGCGCAGCGCATCGATCGCCGCGGTGTCGAGCGCCACCACGCCCAGCGGGGATGCGAATGCGTGCGCCGAAGGCACCGCGGCGCCGTGGACGTAGACGCGGTGCGCGGGGCCCGCGAGCACCACGCGGCCTACCTTGCCCCGCAAGGGAGCGAGCCGCGCATAGATCGAGGCGGCGACCGGCCCGGAGTACATGTACCCGGCGTGCGGCGCGATGATGGCTTTCGGGGGGCGCGCTCCCTCGGCCGGGCGGACCGCATCGGCGAGATACGAGGAAACTTCGGCGGCGAGCGCGTTGGCATCGCCGGGATAGAACGATCCCGCCACGGCGGCGGGACGCACGGCAGGCATGGGCACCTCCTCTGGGAGGAGATGGGTCTAGCCTAGCACTTTGCAAGGCCCGGGCTTCAGCCCAGGACGAGCTTCTCCTCGACGCGCCCGGCGCGGTCGTGCGCCGCCACGACGGTGACCGAGCTGCCGCGGGGCGCCCGGAGGGTCCATTCGCACTGGCCCCGGTCCCCGGTGAGGTCGAGGTTCGGCAGGAACGCCTGCAGCGAGGGCCGGTTCGCGCGCCCCTCGAGCTGCGCCCCCTCGACGCGCGGCTTGCCCGCGATGAGCTGCGCGCCGGCCGGAAGCTCGATCGTGTAGATCACCCCGCGCGTCACCTTTCGTTCCAGGGCGCGCTTGGTGACGTACGAGGGCAGGTAGCCCGAGTTCTGCACCGCGAAGCGCACGCGCCAGGTGTCGCCGCCGAGGGACTGCACCTCGGCCTTGAACTTCTCCAGGCGCGGCAGCGTGAGCGCCTGGTAGGTGATCCATTCGGGGAAGCGCTTTACCTCGCGCTCCAGGTACTTCTTCGGCGGGTTGCGGAAGATGGCGAGCTTGTTCCAGCCGCCCAGCTCCACGCGGCCCAGCTGCGGGTGGTCGAACGGATACCACGAGATGTAGCCCTCGCCCGCCAGGTCGCGGTCGCTCCATTGCAGGAGCTTCAGGTCGTCCTCGGGCGGGTGCTCGCGGTACCACTCGATGAAGTTGTAGCTCTCGACGCCCGCCTCCTTCACCGGCGCCCACATCTCCACCGTCCAGAAGAACTGGCCGAGGTGCTCGTAGATCCAGTCGAACCCGCCGGTGATGACCTGCTTCGGGTGGTACTTGAAGTCGTGGTAGATCGAGATGTTCGGGTAGCCGGTGAGCTCGCTGCCCTTCTTGCCGAAGGCCTTGTAGAGCCACAGGTCCTCGGCCGGCATTTTGTCGTCGGGCTCGCTCGAGAACGGCCGCAGGATCACGCCGCTGTGGGTGTGGAAGCTGATGCCGCCGCCGATGTTGCGGTGCCTGGTGATGTAGTCCACCACCGAGCGCACCTCCGGCTCCGAGGTGGGATAGGGGCCGGCGCCCAGCTGCTCGAACTCCTGGCGCCATCCCGAGGGGAAGTTGCGGTTCAGGTCGAGGCCCTGCTTGTCGCGGTTCACGCGGATCTCGACGCCGTCGAAGTTCACGAGCGTGCCCTCGGGGATCACGCGCCAGTAGCGCCCGCCGTAGTCGGCGGGGCCGCGCGGGATCAGCAGGCGGGCATCCTCGGGATGCTCCTTGTATCCGCCGTTGGGATCCTCGACGCGCATGGACAGGATGCGGCCATCGCCGTCCACGTCCTCGATGTTCAGGCCGTCCACCGGGTCCTCGTCGAACGGGTAGGCGCGCGTCGAGGAGCGGATGTACTTCGGCTTGTCGGCGAGCGCCCATTCGGCGCCGTCCGGGTTGATGCGCGGGCAGGCGTAGATGGCGCGCGTGTCGAGCATGCGCGTCACCTCCGCGTTACGTCCGTAATTTTCCTCGAGCCAATGCAGGTAGTAGAGGCAGGCGTTCGAGGCGGCGAGCTCGGCGGCGTGGATGTTGCCGTCGATCCACCAGGCGGGCTTGGCCGAGGCCGGGCCGGTGGCCTGGTTGGTGGCGGCCACCACGCGGATCTCGCGCCCCTCGTGGCTGCGGCCGAGCGTCTCGACCGTGAAAAGGTCCGGACGGCGCGACGCGAGCCCGTCGAGGAGCGCGTTCAGCTCTGCATGGCGGTAGAAGCGGTCGAAGCGGACTTCCAAAGGCGGGAGAAAGGCGGGTTCTTCTTGCGGCGTGATTCTACCGGATCATGCGAGCTGCAGCGCCGCCGCGAGCGCAAAAACGATGAGCCACAGCACCAGCGTGCGCCACAGCATGCCTTCCAGGCTCGCCAGGGCGTCCTCGCGGGCCGGTTCCCCGGTGCCGAGCGCCGGCCGGACCACGGGCTCGCCCGCGCCCGCGATGGGATCGCCCAGCCGCACGCCCAGGGCGCCCGCCCCGCTCGCGAGCACGATGCCCTCCTCGGGCCGCAGCCACGCGGCCGCCTGCGAGCGCCAGCAGATGATCGCGTCCTCGAAGTTGCCCACCACCGCGAAGAAGAACGCGCTCACGCGCTGCGGGATCCAGTCGATCGCATGGAAGGCGCGCGCGGCGAACCAGCCGAACTCGCGCTCCTGCGGGTCGAGCAGGTGCTCCCAGGTGAGGGCCGCGCGCAGCGCGAGCGGGTACATGACGAGCCCCAGCGGCCCGGGCAGGACGAGGAACCAGAAGAGCAGCCCGAACGTCCCGTGGTGCGCCTCGCGCAGCGCGTTCTCCGCGGCGAGCCGCGCCACCGAGCCCGGCTCGTCGCTTTCCACCGGCTCGCCCTTCCATTGCGAGAGCAGGTTGGCCGCCGCGGCCGCGTCCTGGCCGCGCAGCGCCTTCTCGATCGAGGAGAGCGCGCCGACCGTGGCGAGGAAGCGAAGCGAGAAGTAGAGCACCACGACGTCGAGGAGCCACACGAGCACGGCGTGCATCGCGGCGAAGAGCCCCGTGACGAGCGCCACGGGCACCAGCACCGCGCCCATCAGCGCGACCCACGCGAGGATGCCCGAGTTGCGGTCGCCGGCGCTCATCCGCTTGGCGGTGGACAGGCACATGCGCCCGTAGAACTCCATGACGGGCCCGCGGCCGCCCACCGGGTGGGTGTGCTGCGCGAGCAGGGCGACGAGCAGGGCGAGGAAATTCATCGAAGGATGCGGCCGATTATAGGTTGCCCGCGGCGCTCAGCGCGGGCGCCTTCCGCGCACCCTCGCGTAGAAGGCCTCGATGCGGACGATGTCGGCCTCGGGATCGTCGCTCGTGTCGAAAAGCGGCCCCATGCGCACGCATCGCGCGCCCCAGTCGAACGTCGCGAGCAGGACCGGGACGCCCGCCCCGCGCGCGATGTGCAGGAAGCCCGTCTTGTAGCGCGTCACCTTCTTGCGCGTGCCCTCGGGGGCGATGGCGAGCACGCGGGCCGGCACGGCGGCGAACGCTTCCACCGCCTCGCCCACCACGCCGTGCGCGCTCGCGCGGTCGACGGGGATGCCGCCCATCCAGCGCAGGACCGGCCCGAACGGGCCGCGAAAGAGCGTGTGCTTGGCGAGGAAGTCGAGCTTGAGGTCGAGCGCGAACATCGTCGCCGCTCCCACCACGAAGTCCCAGTTGGACGTGTGCGGCGCCACGGCGATCACCATCTTCGGCACGTCCGGGATCTCGCCCACGACGCGAAAGCGCATCGCCGCGAGCACCGCGCGGCCCAGGGCGCGCAGCGCCGCGCTGCCGCGGCGCGGCACCGAGGGCCCCAGCGGGGGAATCGGGGTCACGCGAAGAGCGTGCCGACGGCCTTCAGGTCGACGTTGCCGCCGGACAGGACGATGCCCACGCGGCGCCCGCGAACTTCCACGCGGCGCGCGAGCGCGGCGGCCGCGGCGAGCGCGCCGGTCGGCTCCACCACGAGCTTCATGCGCTCCCAGAGGAAGCGCATCGCCTCGACGATCTGGGCGTCGCTCACGGTGGCCACGTCGCTCACGTGCTCGAGCACGAGCGGCAGCGTGATCTCGCCCGGCGCCTGGGTGCGCGCGCCGTCGGCGATGGTCTGCGGAACCGGGATGCGCTGGATGCTGCGCGCGCGAAACGAGCGCGCCACGTCGTCGCCCGCTTCGGGCTCGACGCCGATCACGCGCACGCCGGGCGAAAGGTGCGTGGCCGCGATGGCCGAGCCCGAGAGCAACCCGGCCCCGCCGCAGGGCACCAGCAGCAGGTCGAGCGGGCCGATGTCCTCGAGGAGCTCCTTGGCCGCGGTGCCCGCCCCCGCGATCACGTGCGGGTGGTCGAAAGGCGGGATGACCGCCGAGCCGCGCTCGCGCGCGATGCGCTGGGCGACTTCCTCGCGGCTCTGGCCGGCGGCGCGGTCGTAGAGCTCGACCTCGGCGCCATAGCCGCGCGTGGCGGCGACCTTCACCGCGGGCGCGTCGCTCGGCATCACGATGACGGCGGGAACGCCGAGCAAGCGGCCCGCGAGCGCCACGGCCTGCGCGTGGTTGCCCGACGAGAACGCGACCACACCCCTCGCGCGCTGCGCCGGGTCGAGCTGCGAGAGCGCGTTGTAGGCGCCGCGGAACTTGAAGGCGCCCATGCGCTGCAGGTTCTCGCACTTGAAGAAGGCTTGCGCGCCGGTGAGCGCGTCGAACTGCGTGGAAGTGGCCACCGGCGTGCGGTGGGCCACGCCCTCGAGGCGAAGGGCCGCGGCCTCGACGTCGGCCCAGGAAACGTGCGCGACCTGTGCGCGGTCGTTCATGCCGCGCGCGGCCTCATTCGAGGCTGATCTTCCCGTCGAAGCTCACGTCGAGGTCGACGCCGCCCAGCGTGAGCCGGACCTTCGCGGGAAGCTCCTCGCCGCCCTTCAACTTGCCGGCCTTCATCGCGCGGCTCACGGCCTCCTCGATCTCGCGCTGCGAATGCACGCCGACCATCTTCAGGAACTTGCGGATGCTCATGTTGAACGCTTCGGGATTCATCGTTCCTCCGGGGTCAGCGCGGCGTGGTGATGGCGGCGAGGGCGTCCTTGAGCGTGTCCTCGGGCAGGGCGTTCACGCTTTCGGCGAGCAGGTCCGCCTCCGTGGCGACCTTCTCGGGCAGGTTCTTCACGTCCATGACGGCCACGAACTGCGCGGCGGCCCCCGCCAGGCGCAGCAGGCGCGCGCGCTCGGCCATGAGGATCTCGATTTCCTTGCTGAGCATGAAGGTGCCGGTGTTCTGGACTGCGGTAGTCATGTCGTGCTCCTGGTTCGAAACGTCGATTTTACGCGCTCGCGCCGGGCGGCGCGGCGAGCGGGAGGTTGACGAGCAGGTTCTGCGGCTTGACTCGCAGCGTGCGGTCCGGCCGGCAGGCGAGGCCCAGGTACACGGGCCGGCCGCGCACGTCGGCACGCACCGCGGATCGATCGTCGAATGTCATGCGGAAGAGCAGCGCGAGGCGCTCGAGGTCCTCCGGCGCCACGGGCTCCGCGCGATAGAGCGCATTGAGGATCGCGGTCGAGTCCACGTCGAGCCCGATGTGCCAGCGCCAACGCTCATCATCGATGCGCGCCAGGGGCTCGATCGCGACGGCCACCCCCGCCAGGTGGGCCACCCATCGCTCGAGCACGCGGGCGAGCGCGCGGGCTCCCTCGCGCCCCGGCGTGAGGTCCAGGACGAAGCCGTAGAGCTCGTCGCGCAGGAAATAGAGCGCGGCGTTGTGCGAGTCGAGCACGTCCATCTTCACCGGCGCCACCGCCGCGCCCTGCTGCACGAGGAAGCGGCCGGCGTTGCCGAACCCGCCCGTCCGCTGGAATGCCTCGAGGGTGGCGGCATCCGCGGCGAGGACCTGGCCCGATTCCGTGCTTACCCTCTGCGGACGGAACAGCATCTCGCCCGCGCGGCACAGCCATGCGCCGGCGCTGCCCTCGAGGAGCCCGCGCGTGATCGCGTGCACCAACGCATCCACGAAAGGGGGCGCCACGTCCACGTTGGGACGCGAATAGAGGTCGCGATAGGCCGCCTCGAGCGTGGGGAACGCGGCGACCCGGTCGCGAAAGCGAAGGAATTCGCGCCAGTTCTCCCGCGCGTCCGGATCGTCGAGCGCATCGACCGAGCCGGGGGACACGCGAGCCATCGGATCGGCCGCAAGCCGCGCATGGAGCTCGCGCTCCGCGGGGCCCGCGTCGCCGGGCGGCGCGAGCTCGTCGCGCGCGAGGAAGCGCGCGAACCAGGCCGGCGCCGGCGCGAGGCCGCCCTCGACGCGCACGAGGTCGCGATACCCGCTCGACGCCCAGAAGTCCTGGGCCATGGCTTCCCCTAGCCCGTCACGCCGGCACGGCCCACCAGCGCCATGAGCGTTTGCAGCCCGGTGGCGCAGTGCACGCGCCGGCCGCCCTTCTCCACGTAGGCATCGAGGCGGCAGACGGTGAGCGTGCGGCCGCTGCGGATCACCTCGCCCACGGCAAGCGCGCGCTCGCCCTCGGCCGCGGCCATCAGGTTCAGCTTGAACTCCACGGTGAGCACGCCGGCCTCCTTCGGGAAGAGCGTGAAGCCCGCGTAGCCGCCGGCGGAGTCCGCGATGGTGGAAATGATCCCGGCATGGAAGAAGCCGTGCTGCTGCGAGAGCTCCGGACGGAACGCGAGCGAGATCTCGACGCGCCCCGGCTCGACCTTCTCGAGCACGGCGCCCAGGTACGCCATGGCGCCCTGGCGCGCGAAACTCTCGCGCGTCCTCGCTTCGAACGCCGGATCCGCGGGAACGGACTTCATCTCGCGCCTCTTGCCCCTTGCCTCGCGCCTAGCTCCCCAGCGTCGCGACCTCGGGCAGCGGGAAGCCGTTGAAGTTGCTCGCGTAGGCGGTGGTGTACGCGCCGGCGTTCTTGATGAAGATGAAGTCGTTTTCCTGGAGGTCGGCGGGGAAGAGCTCCTCGCGCATCACCACGTCCACCGAGTCGCACGTGGGGCCGGCCACGTTCCACGAGACGGGCTCGCCGTCGCGGTCGGTGTAAATGTTGTAGCGCAACCCCTCGGTGGTCTCGATCACGCCGCCGAACACGCCCGCGTCCCAGTACATCCAGCGCTGGTTGTTGCGCATGGCGGTGCCCACCACGCGGCAGACGAAGTAGCCGGCGTCGGAGACGAGGTAGCGGCCGGGCTCCGCGATCACCTGCACCTCGGGCCCGAAGTGGCGCAGCTCCTTGTTGATCACCTCGGCGATGGTCTCGATGGAGGGAATCGGCTTCACGTGGCGCACCGGGTAGCCGCCGCCGAGGTTGAGCAGCCGGGGCTTGAGCCCCACCGCCCGCATCGAGGCGAAGACCTTGCGCGCGCGCTCCATGCCCACCTTCCAGTTCTCCGGGTTCAGGCACTGCGAGCCCACGTGGAAGGTCACGCCCGCGAGGTCGGCCTGGCAATCGACCGCCGCCTCGATCATCTCGGGCACGTCGCTCATGTGGGCGCCGAACTTGCCGGCGAGCGGCCAGTCGCTGCCGATGTTGGGCGCGTCGATGCGCAGGTACATCTTGGCGTCGGCCTTGACCGACTTCACCTTGCGGATCTCCTCGCTGCTGTCCACCACGAACCACTCGACGCCCTTGGCGGCGGCGTACTCGAGGTAGGCGCGCGACTTCATGGGGTTGGAGTAGAAGACCTCGGCCGGGGCCACCCCCAGGGACATCAGCAGGTCGAGCTCGGCGATGGAGGCGATCTCGAAGCCCGCGCCCTCCTGGATCAGCACCTTGAGCACGCGCGGGTCGGGGTTCGCCTTGACGGCGAAATGCGGCCGCACGCGCGGCAGCGCGGCGCGGAAGCGGCGGGTCTTGGCGCGCACGATGTCCAGGTCCACGATGAGGACCGGGCGCTTGTAGCCGTGCTTGGAGAGGAACTGCTTGACGCGTGAGAAGTCGAGGCTGACTTCGGGGTGGGAATCGAGCGGGTACTCCGGCAGGGGCCGGAGCTTCTTTATCGTGGCGGTTCGGGGCATCGCGGTCTTTGCTGACAGGTGTGGGAGGCAACGACGGTCCTGCGCGCGGCGGCATGGCCGCGGGCGTTCAGGCCGCAGTAGTTCCTCGCTCCTGTCATGATGACCTCCTTGGATTCGGCTTCGGGGCCTTGAAAAAGCGTTGCTAAAGAGTCCCTTGCGGGTGGATTTCCGAGAAATTTCGGCGGAAGTATAGGGCAAAAGGGGCCCGCCGGTTGTAAATATTTTGTGGAAAATTCGGCAACCCGGGCCGCGGAATCAGACCTTGGGCAGCGTGACGCCCTTCTGGCCCTGGTACTTGCCGCCCCGGTCGGCGTAGGAAGTCTCGCAGACCTCGTCCGACTCGAAGAAGAGCATCTGCGCCACGCCCTCGTTGGCGTAGATCTTCGCCGGCAGCGGCGTCGTGTTGGAGAACTCGAGCGTGACGTACCCCTCCCACTCCGGCTCCAGCGGCGTCACGTTCACCACGATTCCGCACCTTGCGTACGAGCTTTTTCCGAGCGTCACCACGAGCACGTTGCGGGGAATCCGGAAGCGTTCGACGGTCCTCGCGAGCGCGAACGAATTGGGCGGAATGATGCAGACGTCGCCCTTCAGGTCGACGAAGGATTTCGCGTCGAAGTTCTTCGGGTCGACCACCGTGGAATGCACGTTGGTGAAGATCTTGAATTCATCGGAGCACCGAACGTCGTAGCCGTAGCTCGAAGTCCCGTAGGAGACGATCTTCCGGCCGTCGACCTCCCGCACCTGGCCCGCCTCGAACGGCTCGATCATGCCGTGCTCCGCCGCCATCCTGCGGATCCATTTGTCGCTCTTGATGCTCATCGCTTCTCTTAGTTGTTCTGGATGACGATTTTCGGAAAGACGCCCGAGCGGTCCTCGGACTGCCGGGCGATGCGCGCGGCGACCTTGCGGGCGATGTCGCGGTAGATCGCGGCGACCGGGCCGTCGGGTTCGGAGACCACCGTCGGCTTGCCGGAGTCGGCCTGCTCGCGGATGCGGATGTCGAGCGGGAGGCTGCCCAGCACCTCGACGTCGTAGTCCTTGTGCATCTTCTCCGCGCCGCCCGAGCCGAAGATGTGCTCGGCGTGGCCGCACTTCGAACAGATGTGGATGGCCATGTTCTCGACCACGCCGATGATGGGAATGCCCACCTTCTCGAACATCTTGAGGCCCTTGCGCGCGTCGATGAGGGCGATGTCCTGCGGCGTGGTGACGATCACGGCGCCGGTGACGGGCACCTTCTGCGCGAGCGTGAGCTGGATGTCGCCCGTGCCCGGGGGCAGGTCCACGACGAGGTAGTCGAGGTCGCGCCACTTGGTCTCGGTGAGCAGCTGCTCGAGCGCCTGGGTGACCATCGGGCCGCGCCAGACCATGGGCGTGTCCTGCTCGATGAGGAAGCCCACGCTCATCGCCTGGATGCCGTGGCCCTCCATGGGCTCCATG
>Ga0335084_10000921_pt1 | contig 26364 bp, 27 predicted proteins | sample Lox_Sample_44_FD_206721 | JGI IMG/M metagenome (GOLD analysis project Ga0335084, IMG submission 206721) | Soil microbial communities from Loxahatchee National Wildlife Refuge, Florida, United States - Lox_Sample_4.4 | ecosystem: Environmental > Terrestrial > Soil > Wetlands | place: USA... | reverse complement strand
CCGAGCTCAAGCGGCTTACCGATGCTTGCCGCAATCTGCGCGGCCAGATGAACCTGCCGCCCGGGCAGCGCATCCCGTTGCTGGCGGTGGGTGATCCCGCGCGCCTCGGCCTGTTTTTTCCGTACATGCGGGCGCTGGCGCGGTTATCCGAAGCGACCGTCGTGGACGTGCTGCCGGACACGGAAGCTCCGACTGCGATGGTCGGCGAGACCCGGTTGATGCTGCACATCAAGGTCAATGTGGCTGAGGAGCTCGCGCGTCTGGAAAAGGAAAGCGCGAGGATCGCGGGCGAGGTCGCGAAAGCCCGCACCAAGCTCGGCAACCCCGGCTTCGTCGAGCGTGCTCCCGCGGCCGTTGTGGCTCAGGAAAAGGAGCGGCTCGCCTCGTTCGAAGCCACCTTGAACCAGTTGCGCGGGCAACTCGACAAGCTGCGCGCGTAACAAAAAAAAGCGAGCGCCTTCCGGCGCCCGCTCAAGCAAGATCCTAAGCTTTCGTTGTTGTTAGAAGCTGTGCTTCAGACCGACGGTGAAGCCCCAGAGGTTGGAACCGTAGCTCAACGGCGCACCCACGCCACCGGCGGTGGTGTAGTACTGCAGCGAGTCGTTGTGGTTCCACGTGCCCATCACGTAAGCCTGGGTCTGCTTGGACATGGTGTGATAGTAGCCCAAGCCCAGCATGTAGCCTCCGGTGTCCGCTCCACTGCAGCCCTGCCCCGGGATCGTGCAATCGCCGCTGTTGGCCTTGATGAACTGGCCGCCAAGGTAGCCCGTCGCCATGTTCCACTTCCCGCCGAAACCAAAAGCGTTGCGCTTGTACTCGAGCTGGCCGGCAGCGGTTATGCCGTTGAATAGGAACGTCCCGTCCGTCTTGTACTGCAACCGCTCGAAGTTGGCGAACAGGAAGACATCGCCGAAGGTGTACCCCAGGCCGAACTGGAAGCCCTTGTCGGTGCTGCCTGTACCGCCCAGACCGGTGGTAAGAATGTTACCGTTCCAAGTGCCCTGCGGGGTGATCGCGGCCATGCCGAACATGTCGCGGTGGCTTTCATACGCGGCCCAGGCCTGGATCGGCAGCGAGGTTCCCACGTACTTCGCGCCCAGGCCCCAGAGCCCGGGGTTGATCCCAGAGGCACCAGTAGTCGGGTTGGAATTGGTCTTGTACGCCGGCAGCGTCGCATACACCCCGCCCGTGAAGCCGTTGAAGTTCGGGCTGTTGTACCAGATCGCGTTCGAGTCGCGGCGATAGAAGTCCGCGCAGCCGATGCCTCCGTTCGCGTTCACGCAGGTGCTCGGGTTGTTTGCGCTGTCGAACACGTTGCCGAAACCGGGCGTGCCCATCATCTGCAGGTTACCGCCCATGCCGGCGGCGCCGTCCAACGGATCAACCGTGTAGTAGTAGGACTCGTACAACATTTCATTCGTGCCCCACCACACCCCGCCCCAGCTGTCGCCCACCAGTCCGATGTGGCTGTTGCGGTTGGTTGCTGCGTTGGTGGCGCTCTGGAAGTTCGCCGTCAGCTGATAGGCGAAGTCCAGCTTGAGGCCGCCGCCCAGATCTTCCAGCGAACCGATGGTGATGTTGGAGTAGTTGGTGTTGATGCCCCAGTTGCTGCCTGTGCCGCCGATACCGTTCGTGGTCACGACGCCTGGGCTTGTCGCGGTGTCGATGACGAAGTTCTGCCCGGGCGCAGTGGCACCGACGAAGCCGTTCGATGCGCCGTTGCTGCCGCCCTTTTGACTGACAAACGCTGGGCCAGCGTTGATGCTGCCGCTGATGGTCACGTCCGCATAGGCCGCGGACGCCGTGAAGGCGGAGCCGACGGCCAGAGCGATGAGAGTTTTCTTCATACCATCTCCTTGAGTGAGGCTTGCGAAATTCTGGTCTAGATGCGGGCTCTGGCGACCCTCCCACCCGCTCCCATCCTGATTCCCGCTCGCGCGGTGGAGGTGAGGGGATTCTGCCAAAGTGCAACACTTATCGGCAACGTATTGCCTTTGGATTAAGTGTTTTCCGAGCAATCTGTTGTTTTCTTGCAACAGCGATTGTTTTAGATCTCGAACAAGCGCGCCAATTCGATGCCTGGATCCGAAGCACGCATGAATGCTTCGCCGACCAGAAAGCCGTTGACGCCATGGCGTCGCATCAAGGCGACATCCTGGGGATTCGATATCCCTGATTCCGTAATCACCAGCCAGCCAGTCGGGATGCGTTCGAGCAGATCCAACGTCGTCTCGAGACGAGTCTCGAAGGTGCGGAGATTCCGGTTATTGATTCCGAGAAGAGGGGTTTGCAACGCCAATGCCGAGTCGAGCTCGGCGGCGTCGTGGACTTCCACCAGAACGGCCATTCCCAGAGACGCGCTGATCGCTTCCAGCTCCAACATCCGTTCCACATCCAGTGCAGCGGCGATCAACAGAACGCAGTCCGCTCCGAGCACGCGAGATTCGTAGAGCTGGTACGGATCCGCAAGGAAGTCCTTGCGCAGCGTTGGCAAGCCGCTGGCGAGGCGCGCCTGTGCCAGATGCTCCGGATGGCCCTGGAAGAATTGAACGTCGGTGAGCACCGACAGACAGGCAGCACCGTGTCGAGCGTAACTTGCGGCGATCTCGGCCGGGCGAAATTCCTCACGGAGCACGCCTTTGCTGGGGCTGGCCTTCTTGATCTCGGCGATGATGCCGGGCTGCCCGCCCTCGATCTTCGCTTTGAGCGCGGCGGTGAAATCCATCGGTGGCGGCGCGGCCTGGGCCTCGCGCCGAATTGCCGCCAAGGGCTTAGCACGGGTGGCGGCGGCGACCTCCTCACGCTTGACCGCCAGAATCCGCTCCAGGATGTCCGGCTGAGCGGTAGGCCGCACCATCTACTGACTCGCGGTCTTGAACCGGCCGGAGAATTCCACCAGCTCGTCGAGCTTACGGCGTGCAGCGCCGCTCGCGAGCACGCCGCGCGCCTTCTCGACCCCCGACTCGAGTGAATCCGCCAGTCCGCAAACATAGATCGCCGCGCCGGCATTTGCCGCCACTACATCGCGGGCAGGACTCGGCTCATTGCGTAGCGCTGCCAGCAGCAGATCCCGCGATCGCGTGGCGTCGGCCACCTGGATATGCTGCAGCGCGCTCACTGCGATGCCAAACTGGCCCGGATGGATTCTGTACTCGCGGACCTCTCCGTCCTTCAGCTCGGCCACCATGGTTTCGCCGGCGATGGAAATCTCGTCCAGACCTTCCAGCCCGTATACCACCATGACATGGCGGCTCCCCAGCCGCTGGAGGACGCGAGCCTGAATGCCGACCAGATCGGGATGAAAAACACCCATGATCTGGTTGCGCGCCCCCGCCGGATTGGTGAGCGGCCCGAGAATGTTGAAGATAGTGCGCACGCCGAGCTCGCGCCGGACCGGGGCTGCGTACTTCATCGCCGTGTGGTGGCTGGGGGCGAACATGAACCCCACGCCGACTTCGGTGATCGAGCGGGCGACTTGGTCCGGGGTGAGCGCGATGTTCACGCCCAGCGCCTCCAGCACATCGGCGCTGCCCGACTTGCTGGAGACCGAACGACCGCCGTGCTTGGCTACCTTGGCGCCGGCGGCAGCAGCCACAAGTGCCGCAGCCGTGGAGATGTTGAAGGTGTGCGCGCTGTCACCGCCCGTCCCGCACGTGTCCAGGAGATGCACGTGGTCGGGGACTTCGACTTTGGTCGCGAACTCGCGCATCACCTGAGCCGCAGCGGCGATCTCGCCGATCGTTTCCTTCTTCACCCGCAGCCCGATGGTAACGGCGGAGATCAGCGTCGGCGAGACCTCGCCGCTCATGATCTGCCGCATCAGCGAGAGCATCTCCTCGTGGAAGATCTCCCGGTGCTCGATCACGCGCACCAGCGCTTCCTGTGGCGTCATGCGGCCTCCCTCACCTCGATGCTCCGCGTCAGTGGGCGCTCACGAAATTGCGCAGCAGCTCGTGGCCGAACTCGGTCAGGATGGACTCGGGATGGAACTGGACTCCCTGGATGGGCAGCTTCTTGTGCTGGACCCCCATGATCTCGCCGTCGTCGGTCCAAGCGGTCACCTCCAGCACTGCGGGCAGCGATTCGCGGTCGATCACCAACGAGTGATAGCGGGTGGCCTCGAAGGGTTCGCGCAGCCCGTAGAATACGCCCCGGCCGCCGTGATGGATGACTGAGACCTTGCCGTGCATCACCCGCTTGGCGTGGACGATCCTGCCCCCGAACGCCTGCCCGATGCTCTGATGACCGAGGCAGACTCCAAGGATCGGGGTCACCGCGGCAAAGCGTTTGATGAGAGGAACCGAGATCCCCGCTTCATTCGGAGTGCATGGGCCCGGAGAGATCACGATGTGGGCCGGCTGGAGCGCGGCGATCTCGTCCAGAGACACCTCGTCATTGCGAAACACCACCACCTCCTGCTTCAGCTCGCCGAAGTACTGCACCAGGTTATAGGTGAACGAATCGTAGTTGTCGATCATCAACAGCATGTCACACCTCCCGGCCGGCCGACGCATTGAGCCCCGCCTGCGCCATCTCGGCCGCCCGCAGCACGGCGCGCGCCTTGTTCTGTGTCTCGGTCCACTCGTTGCTCGGCACCGAATCGGCTACGATGCCGGCGCCGGCCTGCACGTACAGGCGATTACCCTTGATCACCGCCGTGCGGATGGCGATGGCCAGGTCCATGTCGCCGTTGAATCCGAGGTAGCCCGCAGCGCCGGCGTAGATGCCGCGTTTGGTGGGCTCCATCTCGTCGATGATCTCCATCGCCCGGACCTTGGGGGCGCCCGTGACCGTTCCCGCAGGGAACGACGCGCGCAGGACCGACAGGGCGTCCAGCCCCGGTCTGAGCTTGCCCTCCACGTTGGACACGATGTGCATGACATGCGAGTAGCGCTCGACCACCATGTTCTCGGTCACGCGCACGCTGCCGACCTTGGCCACGCGCCCGACGTCGTTGCGACCGAGATCCATGAGCATGACGTGCTCGGCCCGCTCTTTGGGGTCTGCCAGCAGCTCCTTCTCGTAGGAGAAGTCCTCGTCGCGGGTCGCTCCGCGAGGGCGGGTGCCTGCGATCGGCCGCAGGGTGACAGTGTCCCCCTCCAGTCGCACCAGGATCTCTGGCGAGGCGCCCACCACGTGGAATGCACCCATGTCGAAATAGAACATGTAGGGCGACGGGTTGAGTGCGCGCAGTGCCCGGTACAGCGACAGCGGAGATGCAGTGTAGGCATGGCTGATACGCTGCGACAGGACCACCTGCATGATGTCGCCGTCGAAGATGTAGCGCTTGGCGCGCTCCACAGCCTCCATGAAGGCGTCCTCGCTGAACTCGTGCTGAACCACGCCGGGCTGGGTCAGCTTTTCATCCGGGATCGGCACACTTTGCGGCAGCTTCGCGGCCAGCTCCGCCAGGCGCGCCTTGCCTTTGTCGTAAGCGCCGGGCTCGCGCGGGTCGGCATACACGATGAGAAACAGCTTGCCCGACAAATTATCGACCACGGCCAGCTGCTCGGAGAGCAGCAGCAGGATGTCCGGCGTCTCGAGGCTGTCCGGTTTTGAGTGGCGCGCGAGCTTTCCTTCGATGTAGCGCACCGTGTCGTAGCCGAAGAATCCAACCAATCCGCCGCAGAAGCGCGGCAACCCCGGGCGCAGCACGGCCTTGAAGCGGCCCTGGCACGCTCGCACGAACTCCAGCGGGTCCTTGTGCTCGGAGGCCTGTAGCAAACGGTCGTGCCGGTATTCGGCGCAATGGTGGCCGCGCACCTCGAAGCGCGTCTCGGCGGGAAGGCCGATGAAGGAGTAGCGTCCGAAGCGCTCGCCTCCCTGCACCGATTCGAGCAAGTACGACCAGGGGCGATTGGCCAGCTTGAGATAGACCGACAGCGGCGTATCGAGGTCGGCGAAGGTTTCCAGAACCAAAGGGATGCGGTTGTACCCCTTGGCGGCGAGCTGCCTGAATTCAGACTCGGTCATGACGACTCCGCGAATGCTGATGAAACGAATACTGCCGAAACGGGAAAAAATTAAAGCTCGATTGCGCGCACAGCAAAAGATAGCGGGCGCCAGTAGCGCCAGCTGCCCGCTGCGAGCAATCGAATCTTTCCCGTGTTCACAGTTTCGCGGATCACGACCGGATCGGAGTAATGAGCCTTGCGGCCTCGACGAGATCAGTCACTATAGCATCGCAATCCAGTTCACGCACGTCCCCGGCGCTGTACCCATACGGGACACAGAACGCCGGGCAGCCGGCGGCGCGCGCAGCCAGAACGTCGTTGGCCGAGTCGCCAATCACCAGCAGCTCGCAAGGCTGGGCGCCGAACTGCTGTGCGCAATACAGGAGCGGCAGCGGATCGGGCTTCTGGCTTGGCAGGGTGTCGCCGGCCACCACCAGGTCGAAGAATCCGCGCAATCCGGTGGCCGCCAGCAGAGGCAGCGTGAAGGACTCCGCTTTGTTGGTGACGCAGGCGAGCTTCAGGCCGGAGCGCGCAAACAGGCGCAGCCCTTCCTCGACGCCGGGGAACGCGCGGGTGTGCTGCGTCAGCGTGGCTCGATAGTGGCGCTTGAACAGGTCGAGAGCCCGTTCGAACTCGGCAGCCGGTGGTTCACCATCCATCTGCCCCGTGAGCAGCCGCTTGGTCAGCCGCGGCAAGCCTCCGCCGATGTAGCACCGCACATTCTCCGTTGCCGTCGCCGGTTGGCCGAGGTCGGTCAGCATGCGCTGCGCGGCTTCGGCGATATCGGGTAGCGTGTCCAGCAAGGTCCCGTCCAGATCGAAGGCGGCCGCTTTGACCGCCACGGGAAACCGCATGCAGCCGCCTCAGAGCTTCGCCAGCTCGGTACGCATGGCGGCGATGGTTTGCGCGTAGTCGGGCGTGTCGAAGATCCCCGAGCCCGACACAAAGGTGTCGGCGCCGGCGCGTGCCACCGACGCGATGTTTTCCACCTTCACTCCGCCGTCCACTTCCAGCCAGACGTCGCGCTCCAGCTGATCGATGCGGCTGCGCACGGCGCGCAGCTTGTCCAGCGTGTAGCCGATGAACTTCTGGCCGCCGAACCCGGGGTTGACCGACATGATCAGCACCAGATCCAGTTCGGGCAACACGTGGTCGAGACACGCCAGCGGCGTCGCTGGGTTCAACACCAGGCCGGCGCGGCAGCCGGACTCCTTGATCAGCCGGATGGTGCGATCCACGTGCTCGGAGGCTTCCGGATGGAAACTGATGAGATCGGCGCCGGCCTCGGCGAAATCCGGCACGATACGGTCCACGGGTTTCACCATCAGGTGCACGTCGATCAGCGCTCTAGTGCGCGGACGCAGCGCCTTGCACACCATCGGCCCGATCGTGAGGTTGGGGACGTAGTGGTTGTCCATCACGTCGAAATGCACCAGGTCGGCGCCGGCTGCGGTGACGCGATCCACTTCCTCACCAAGGCGAGCGAAGTCGGCTGAAAGAATGCTGGCAGCGATGCGGAAAATGCGTTGTCTCGACATGGATGGGCGAGGGGCACGAGAAGCCCAGATTGTATCCGCAATCCCCCGCGCGCTGCGCCCACGCGCCTTGCCACGGTGCACGAAATCGTGTGCAATGCCTCGATGGAAAGCAAGCAATACCAGATCAGCGTGCAAGCGCGCTCGACCTATGTTCCCGAGCAGTCGGACGAGGATGGCGGTCGCTTCGTATTCGCCTACACCATCACCATCACCAACACCGGCACGGTTCCGGCCCGCCTCATCAGCCGACACTGGATCATCACCGACTCCGACAACCACGTGCAGGAAGTGCGCGGCATGGGTGTGGTCGGCGAGCAACCGACCCTGCAACCGCAGGAAAGCTTCGAGTACACCAGCGGCACAGCCATCGCGACCCCGGTAGGGACCATGCGTGGAAGTTACCAGATGCTCGCGGAGGACGGCACTTCGTTCGACGCGCCGATCCCGGAGTTCACGCTGAGCATCCCTCGCGTCCTGCACTGATCCGAACTTGCGCGAGCCGAGACGAGCGGCGCGCAGAACAGGCAATCGTCCCGATTAAATCGGCGGATCACGCCCCCGACTGCGGTCCATTGCGGTCCTTCCCGTCCTTGCGCCGGGGCAAGGTCCACCACACGATGAAGATCAGCAGCAGCAGGGCAACGCCCGCCTCGATCAGGAACCAGATCATGCTTGTGTGTGTCGCATAGTGCAGACGCGTCGAGCTTTACGGGTTCGATGGGAGCCTAGGCGGCGTTTGCTATACTCGCGGCCCGTCGCGCCCGACTTGATTCGTATGAGGACCGTACCGAGCGGTGTTGCCCTGATTTGCCTCGCGTTGGCAGCCTGTGCAAGTGTACCCAACAAGGCGCCGCCAGCGGCACCCGCGGCGGCCTGCCCACAGCCGCCTGCGTCGCCATCAGTCGCTCTCCCGCCAACGCCACTACCCATTTCGCTGACCAACAACTTGAGACCGGTGGCATGGAGCGATCTACCCGGTTGGACCGAGGATTCTGCTCTCGATGCATTCGCGACCTTTCTGCACGGCTGCACGGTGCTCAAGAATAAGCCTGAATGGCAAAAAGCGTGCGCGGACGCCGCTGACAGCGGTCGCGACGATGCCAGCCTGCGCCGGTTCTTCGAGGCGGGGTTCACCGCTTATGCAATCGTCAATCCTGACGGTACGGCTGAGGGCACGATCACCGGCTACTACGAACCGCTGCTGCGCGGCAGCCGCAAGCCGAGCCCCCAATATCGCTACCCGGTGTTGGGCGTGCCCGACGACTTGCTGGTGGTGGATCTGGGCGAGGTCTACCCGGATCTCAAGAACCTGCGCCTGCGCGGCCGCGTCGACGGGCGGCGTGTTGTGCCCTATTACAGCCGCGCCGATATCGAGGCTGGAAAGAGCGCTGCCGCGGGCCGTGAGATCCTGTGGGTGGACGACGCGGTGGACCTGTTCTTCCTGCAGATCCAGGGTTCGGGAAGAGTGGCGCTCGACGGCGGCGAGGTCGTGCGCCTGAGCTATGCGGAGCAAAACGGCTACCCGTATCGATCCGTTGGGCGGCTGCTAGTCGAGCGCGGAGAGCTGACGCTGGATCAAGCTTCCATGCAGGGGATCAAAGCCTGGGGTATGCGCAACCCCGACAGGCTGGCGGAGCTGCTCAACAGTAACGCCAGCTACGTGTTCTTCCGCGAGCTGCCGGTAGATGCGGGCGGTCCTCCGGGGGCGCTCGGCGTTCCGCTCAGCGCTGGGCGTAGCTTGGCGGTTGATCCGCGTGTAGTTCCGCTCGGCGCTCCGGTGTTCCTGAGCACCACTTGGCCCAACTCCACCTTGCCGCTCAACCGGCTCATGGTGGCGCAGGACACCGGGGGGGCGATCAAGGGCGCCGTGCGCGCCGATTTCTTTTGGGGCAGCGGCGACGATGCTGCGGCACAAGCGGGCCGCATGCGCCAGAGCGGACGCATGTGGGTGCTGCTGCCCAATGGTTTCCCGCGCAGCCCAGGCTCTCCGAGTCCCTAAGGCGCGAAGCGCACTTTGACCACGATACGGCTGCGCACCGGGCGGCCTTCGCGCTGCGCAGGCGCAAAGCGCGCCGCTTGGAAAGCCTGTAATGCAGGCTCCTCGAAGTAGCCGGCCGGCTCGGCTGTCACCACCGACAGCTGATGCACTGCACCGAACTCGTCGATCTGTAACAGCAGCGTCACCTCGCCGAGAATGGCCGGGGCCGACGCAGGATACTCTGGTTGCACCGGCGCCAGAGGACGAGGGTAGAGATCGAGGTCCTTCGCCTCGTACCATGCCGGATCGACCAGCAACGGCAGCTCTGTGGCGGGTAGGTGGCGGTCGTCGAGACGGGCGTACGTTGCGGCGGCTCGCGCGGGTAGCGATGGATCGCCAACCGCCGCCAACGCGGGCTTGGCGGCTGGGACGAACGCGGCTGCAACTGCGGCAGAGCGGTGACGGGAAACGCCGGTAGCCCTCGGTTCGGCCAGTGGCGGTACCGTCTGCGACACGAGCCGAGCCACGATCACCCCGGGAACGGACTCCGACGGAGCTACCGCGATCCCATAGATCAGCGACAGATGCAGCGCACTCGAAAGCGCCAGAGCGAGAAGGAACCGCAGCCCGATGTCGCGCTCCATGATCCCCTCAACACGTCGATCGGAAGTTGCCCGGGCAGATCTGTCTCTCAGTTGGTCTTTGCGCTGGACAAGAGCTTCTCGATCTGGGCGGCCGAGATAGCGCCGGGTACCCGGTCGCCGTTGGCAAATACCAGCGTGGGCGTGGCGTTGATCCCGCGCCGCGCACCGAACTCGACCAGCTTGTCGACCGGGTTGTCGCAAGTAGGCGCGGCGGTGGGAGCGATCCCCTTGTTCAGATAGTCGTCCCACGCCTTTACCTTGTCCGCCGAGCACCAGATTCGCTTCGCCTTGTCGCTTGCCTGCGGGTGCAGGCCGTCGATCGGGAATAGGAACATGTAGATGGTGACATTGTCGAGCTTGGCCAGATCCCCCTCGATGCGCCGGCAAAACGGGCAGTCCGGGTCGGAGAACACCGCTATCTTGCGTTCGCCCTTGCCCTTCACCCGCTTGAATGCGAGGTCGAGCGGCAGCTCGTTGAACGGGATCATCGCAAGCTTGCGCTTGCGCTCCGCGGTGAGGTTGCGGTCGGTCTTCGTGTCGATGATGTTGCCTTCGTAGATGATGTACTCGAAGTTCTCGTCGGTGTAGACGATCTCGTTGCCGATCACCACTTCGTACAGCCCGAGATAGGGCAGTTTGGTCACGCTCTGCACATCGGCTCCCGAGAATTTGGCCTGCACCGCCTTGCGGATGCTGGCCTCATCCGCATTCGACGCTGCGGCTGTGAGCAGCGCCAGGACCGAGGCCAGGGCGACGAGTCGTTTCAGCATGAGAATCCTTGTATGGTGGTGGATCGAGCCTCAGCCGAGCGCACGGCGGACCAACAGCGCTTTAAGCGGAAGCAGGCGGTCGGTGAGATTCAGACCGAGGTTGCGGAGCCAGACCAGCGGGGCAACCGAGTTGTTGAACAGGCGTTGCAGCCCATGGGTGGTGGCGGTCATCACCAGGATGTCTTCCTTTCTCGCCCTCTCGTAACGGCGCAGCAGCGCGCGACTGCCGACGTCGCGCTCCTGGCCGCGCGCGGCGAGCACGGAGGCCAGCTCGCGCGCATCCTGGAAGCCGAGGTTGACGCCCTGACCCGCGAGCGGGTGCAGATTATGCGCGGCGTCCCCCACCAGTGCAAGGCGTGGGGCGACCAGGTCCCGCACCCGGATCAGGCGCAATGCAAACCCGGCTGAGGGTGTGATCAGCGCCAGCTTGCCCAATACGCCGCGGGAGGCCGTTTCCACCTCGGCGCACAGCTCTGCGGGGCCGAGTCCCAGCAAGCGCTCGGCCAGGTCCTGCCGCGCGGACCACACCATCGATGCGCGATCGCCAGGCAGCGGCAGGAGCGCCAGCACGCCATCGCGTCGGAACCACTGCAACGCTGCTCCGCAATGCGGCTCGCCGGTCGCGAAGTTGGCGACCACTGCAGTCTGCCCGTAGGCGCTTTCCGAAACCGCGAGGCCGGCCTGGCCGCGCAGCCAGGAATCTGCGCCATCTGCGGCCACCAAGAGCCTGGCCGGCAGCTCCTCTCCGCTCTCGAGGTGCAATATGGCGTGTCCGGTTCCCCAGTACACCGCTGCGCATACCGCAGGGCTGAAGAGGGTCACATTCGACTGACCCACCACAGCCTCGCGCAGCGCAGCCGTCAACACCGAGCCCTCTACAATGGTGGCCAGCCTTGCGACATGCGACTCGTAAGCGCTGAAGCGAAGCTCGCTGCCCAGGCGATCGCCGAAGATCCGCATCCGCGTGACCGGCACCATGCGCTCAGCGGCGACCGGCCAAGCGCCCAAGTCCTGCAGCAAAGCCTCACTCGCTGGACTGATCGCGTAAACGCGCGCATCCCAGTCACCCATGTCGAGGCCGCTCGGGCGGACACGCTCGACCAGCGCTAACTTCAAGCTGCTGTCGGCCAGGGCGCGGGCCAGGCACAGCCCGACTAAGCCTGCGCCCACTATCACCACGTCGAAGTCTACGGAGCGCATACCTGCATTGGACGACCGTTATGGCCTAACGTTCTGATTTGCTTTGTGCGCCTACGCTGCCCGGGCGCATCCGCCGCCTTGACATGACCCGGTGCGCTCAGTACGCTTTCGACCCCTGTCAGCTTCGGGCGTGGCGAATTAGCTCAGTGGTTAGAGCAGAGGAATCATAATCCTTTGGTCCGGGGTTCGAATCCCTGATTCGCCACCAGCACACCTCCGGACGCGCTTGATTCTCCGTAACGCCGGCAGCCCGAAGCGATGGAGCAGGTTCACGCTCGCTGATGGCCGTGTGGCGGCCCCTCCACGTCGTTTCCAACCGACACGCAAGCCAATTTCGCGCTCGACCGGCTGCTCAAGTTCGGCGGCCTTGTGACGCTACTGTGACAATGCGGGCGGCCGGCAGCGCTCCAAGGCGAGAACAAGCGCCGCACGACCGGCTCCCCGGGGAGGCTACGTTTTTGGTTTTTGCGGAGGCAAACGATGAGCATGTCGTACGAAGAATTGGATCAGCGCGGGCGGTATGTCGTGGCCCACTTGCGGGCCTGCGCGCGCTACGCGGAGAAGGTGGACGGCCTGGACACGACGTCCACGGCCGGCCGGCTTGAGCGGTTGGCGTCGCATTGGAATTCCGCCGTCACGTTGACGCTTGGGGTACGCAGCGCTGTCTCGCCTCCAACCTTCGGGGAGTGGTTACGCAGGCATCGCATCCCCTCGGGCACTGCGCGCAAGCTGTTAGGGAAGTAACGTCAGGTGGCCCCAACTATACCAACGGGAGCGTTCCTCACGGTGCACTCGGTTACGCTCCGGAACGAGCTTCCCGAAGCGAGATAAGCGAATGGCCACTCGCATACTTCTAGCGGTATTCATCGTCCTCACCTTCATCTGCGGCGGGATCGCGATCTACTACAACCGCGTTTTCGAATCGCTGCAGGTGGCACTGGCCGACACGAGATCTCAACTCGCCGACGCACAGGCCCGGCTCAAAGAGCAGCGATCGGCGCTGCCCGCCAAGCCGCAAAGGCCGGCTCCCTCATCCGACTCCAAGGCCCGCAAGTAGGCGCGCCTCGTCTCACTGCTGCGCCAATGTGGTTTTCGGCGCATCCTGACACCCAGGGGCTGCGAGCGCTTCGCTCCCCGAAGGTACACTCCGACCCATCCAGAGTTGCGACACCGATGGACACCGGGGGCCGGTGTACAATCGCCGCCCTGGGCCCTCCAACAGAGGCATGGGACCGGCAGCACCCGCGTGGAAACGTTTGATTGTTAAGAATTCCGGCGATCTCAATCCGCATCCCAGATCCGCCACCACAGCGCTCGCCTACGTGTCGCAAATGTTCCGCACATTACCGCTGAGCACATTGCGCCGCGTGGCCGTCAGACTGGTGCTGGGTATCGCTTTGTCCGCAGGCACAGCAGTTGTCTTAGCTGCGCGCACCCTCCCAGGTGACGCCACGTTCGCCGAGGACGCGCAGTTCAGCTACCCGTACGTCAAAGCCGGCAAACAGATCCTGCGTCTCGCGGCGGGCGCAAGGATTTATAACGAGCGCAATCTCATCATCATGCCCGGGACCGCGCCGGCGAAAGCCAGCGTGCTGTTCAAGACCGACATCAACGGCCAGATCTCCCGTGTCTGGATCCTGACGGACGAAGAAGCAAAGGCGTATGAGGACAAGAAATAGGTCGGTGCGACATGGCTGGTAAGGTGTACATCAAGACCTTCGGGTGCCAGATGAACGAGTACGACTCGGCCAAGATAGCCGACGTTCTGGCCGATTCGGAGGGACTGCAAGCCACCCCGGACCCTGAGCAAGCGGACCTCATCTTGTTCAACACCTGCTCGGTACGCGAAAAAGCGCAGGAGAAGGTGTTTTCCGACCTCGGGCGGATCAAGCACCTGAAGCGGCGCAATCCGGAGCTGCTGATCGGAGTGGGCGGCTGTGTGGCAAGTCAAGAGGGACGGGCTGTCGTGGAGCGCGCACCGTTCGTCGACGTGGTGTTCGGACCGCAGACGCTGCACCGGTTGCCGCAACTGATCGAGGCGCGCAGGCGCACGGGGAAGCCCCAGGTCGATATAAGCTTCCCGGAGATCGAGAAGTTCGACGCGCTTCCGCCGGCCCGCGTCGACGGAGCAACCGCTTTTGTGTCGATCATGGAGGGATGCAGCAAGTATTGCAGCTTTTGCGTAGTGCCCTACACGCGCGGCGAGGAAGTCTCGCGACCGCTGGACGATGTGCTGACTGAGGTGGCCGGACTCACCGATCAAGGCGTCAAGGAGATCACGCTGCTGGGACAGAACGTCAACGCCTACCGTGGGAAACTGCAGGACGGCGAGGTCGCTGACCTCGCGTTGCTGATCGAGTACTTGGCGGAGATGCCCGGTCTCGAGCGCATCCGCTACACCACTTCTCACCCCAAGGAGTTCACGTCGCGCCTGGTCGAGGTCTACCAACGCGTCCCCCAGTTGGTCAGTCACGTGCATCTGCCCGTGCAGTCCGGCTCGGACCGCTTGCTCACCGCCATGAAGCGCGGCTACACCGCGCTAGAGTACAAGTCGATCGTGCGGCGGCTGCGGAGGGTGCGGCCCGGGATTTCGATTTCTTCGGACTTCATCGTCGGGTTTCCGGGTGAGACCGAGGGCGATTTCGACGCCACTATCCGGCTGGTGGACGAGGTTCAGTTCGATCGCAGCTTCAGCTTCGTCTACAGTCCGCGCCCGGGGACGCCGGCTGCTAACCTGCGCGACACAACGGCGCGCGCTCTCAAGCTCGAGCGGCTGCAGCGGCTGCAGGAACGGCTCGACCGCCAAGCGCAGTGCATCAGCGATGCGATGGTCGGCACGCGCCAGCGCGTCCTGGTCGAGGGCGCTTCGAAAAACGATGCGGGCGAACTCACTGGCCGCACGGACAACAACCGCGTAGTCAACTTTCCCGGGCTCGGGCGGGCTCAGCTTGCGGCCGGACAGTTCGCCGAGCTGGTCATCACCGCCGCGCTGCCGCATTCGCTGCGCGGCAACCTTGCGAGCGCGTAACCCTCCTTGAATCCGGTCCAGATCTCCTTTACCCCGGTGGACAACGAACGGTTGTCCAACTTGTGTGGCGTCCTGGACGAAAACCTGAAACAGATCGAGGCCGCGCTCGACGTCAGCATCTCGCGCCGCGGCGAGAACTTCTCCGTCTCCGGCGAAGCTGAGCAGACGCAGCTGGCGGCGGAGGCGTTGCGGCGCTTCTACCAGATGGCCGGACAGGATCTATCCGTCGAGGACGTCCAGCTCGGCCTGATCGAGGTCGCGAATCCCAACCGGGCGCCCGCCTCCGCCGACGGTGAGCCGATCCTTCTCACGCGCCGGCGCGATCTGCACGGCCGTACGCCGCACCAGGTGCAGTATCTGCGCCAAATCCAGGAGTACGACATCACCTTTGGCATCGGCCCCGCCGGCACCGGCAAGACCTACCTGGCTGTCGCCTCGGCGGTCGACGCTTTCGAGCGCGACGCCGTCAAGCGCATCGTGCTGGTACGCCCGGCGGTAGAGGCAGGCGAGCGGCTGGGGTTCCTGCCGGGAGACCTGGCGCAGAAGGTCGATCCCTATCTGCGTCCGCTGTACGACGCGCTGTACGACCTGATGGGCTTCGAGAAGGTGGGCAAGCTGTTCGAGCGCGGCTCGATCGAGATCGCGCCGCTTGCCTACATGCGCGGCCGCACGCTCAACCATTCCTTCATCATTCTGGACGAGGCGCAGAACACCACGCCCGAGCAGATGAAGATGTTCCTCACGCGCACCGGCTTTGGCACCAAAGCCGTGATCACCGGCGACGTGACCCAGATCGACCTCGCGCGGGGCCAGAAGAGCGGACTCGTGGACGCGCGCGAAGTGCTCAACGAAGTGCGTGGCATCGCCTTCACTCTGTTCACCAGCGAAGACGTGGTGCGCCATCCGCTGGTGGCCCGCATCGTCAATGCCTATGAAGCGCGCAGCAAGAGGGAGCAGCCGTGACGTCCGCCTCGCAGCCGCGGCGCAGACACCGATTCGCGCTCAGCGTCCAGTACGCGTTGCGAGCCACGCACCTGCCATCGCAAAGGCAGTTTCGCCGATGGGCGGCGGCGGCGCTGGCGCAAGATGCGAAGGTGACGGTGCGCATCGTGGGAGAAATCGAAGGCCGGCGCCTCAACCGTGAGTTCCGCGGCAAGGATCACCCCACCAACGTGCTCACCTTCGCTTACCCCGAGCAGCGCCCGCTAGCCGGCGACATCGTCCTTTGCGCGCCAGTCGTACGGCAGGAAGCGATGGCGCAAGGTCTGAGCCTGCCAGCGCACTATGCTCACCTGGTCGTGCACGGGATGCTGCATCTACAGGGCTACGACCACGAGCGCGCAGCCGCGGCCGAGGTCATGGAGTCCATGGAATCTGAAATCGTAACGCAGCTAGGGTATCCTGACCCCTACGCTGTTCAGGCCTGAGCGCTACGCCGCCTCGTTCGGAGCGCTAGGGCGCACTGCATGGATCCCCACCCTAAACCGTCCTTCCTCGAGCGCATCGGCGCGATCCTGATGCGCGAGCCGGAGGACCGGGAGCAGCTGCTGGAGCTGTTGCAGTCCTCGTACGAGCGCAACCTGATGGACGCAGACGCGCTCGCGATGATCGAGGGCGTGCTGCAGGTTTCCGAGCTGCATGCGCGCGACATCATGGTGCCACGCTCCCAGATGCACGTGGTCGACCTCCACGACCCACCCGAGAAGTTTCTCCCCCAGGTTGTCGAATCCGGCCACTCGCGTTTCCCGGTAATCGGCGAAAACCGGGACGACGTGGTCGGCATCCTGCTGGCCAAGGATCTGCTGCGCTACTTCGCTGGGCAGGAGCACAACGTGCGCGAGATGCTGCGGCCGGCCGTGTTCATCCCCGAATCCAAACGGCTCAATGTGCTGCTCAAAGACTTCCGCCGCAATCGCAATCACATGGCGATCGTGGTCGACGAATACGGCGGGGTCGCGGGCCTGGTGACCATCGAGGATGTCCTGGAGCAGATCGTCGGCGACATCGAAGACGAATACGACTTCGACGAGACCGAAGCCAATGTCTTGCTGGACCGCAACGGGCTCTATCGGGTCAAGGCGCAAACCTCGATCGAGGACTTCAACGCCACCTTCAGCACCGCGTTCAGCGACGAGGAGTACGACACCATCGGAGGCCTGTTGCTGAGCCGCTTCGGGCGCCTGCCCAAACGCGGCGAGGAGATCGTACTCGAGCGCCTGCGCTTCCGCGTGCTGCGCGCGGACAGCCGGCGGTTGCACTCGCTGCTGGTCGAAAAACTGCCTGCTGCAACTGAATGAAGCGCGGCGGGCTCTCGCTGCGCGCACGTTTGGACCTGATGCCGCTGAGCCCCGGGGTGGGCTGGTTGTTTCTCAGCGCCCTGCTGGGAGCGGCCAGCGTGCTGGGGTTTGCGCCGGTGTATCTGTTCCCAGTGCCCATTGCCACGCTCGCGGGCCTGGCGTGGTTATGGCAACGCAACCGCAGCGCAGGGCAGGGCTTTGCGTTGGGCCTGGGGTTCGGGCTCGGGTATTTCCTCACCGGAACCAGCTGGGTCTACGTGAGCATGCACGATTTCGGCGGCATGGCCTGGCCAGTCGCGGGATTCGCCACCGTCTTCTTCTGCTCCTACCTGGCCTTGTTCCCGGCATTCGCGGGGTGGGCCTACGCGCGTCTATCGACGCCTGCATGGGCGCGATTGACGATCGTGTTCCCCGCGCTCTGGGCGTTGGCCGAATGGGTGCGCGGCTGGATGTTCACCGGCTTTCCGTGGCTTGCGGTGGGCTACTCGCAGTCCCCGAACGGACCGCTGTCCGGGTTCGCGGCGTTGCTCGGCGTCTACGGTGTGTCGCTGCTTGCGGCAGCCAGCGCCGGTTTGCTTATGTGCCTTGCAGCGGCTCTCGCAGCTACGCGCGGCGAGCCACCGCCAAGCCGGGCGCGCGCCCTGTTGTCGCATCCCGCGCTGGTGGTCCTGGTGCTGCTCTGGTTGATGGGCTGGACGCTGCAGCGCGTTCCTTGGACGGCGCCGGCTGGCGAGCCGGTAACGGTGAGTCTGGTCCAGGGCAACATCGAGCAGGACATCAAGTGGAATCCGGAGTCGGCGCGGGCTTCGCTCGGGACTTATCTGGAGCTCGCGCAGCGCACGCAAGGGCGCCTGATTCTGCTGCCGGAGACCGCACTCCCGGTGTTGAACGTGGACCTGCCTCAAGACTATCTCGACGCGCTGGCGCAGCCCGCGCGCTCGAAAGGCGGGGACCTGCTGACGGGCGTCCCCGAGTACGTGCAGTCAGATCCGCCGCGTTACTACAACAGCGTGATGAGCTTCGGGACGCGCCCGACCCAGGTTTACCGCAAGTATCACCTGGTGCCGTTCGGCGATTATGTCCCGCGTTGGAGCTTTTTGACCTCGATCATGAGCACCCTGCAGATCCCGATGTCCGACTTCTCCCGCGGGGAGTCTCGTCAACGCCCGCTGGACGTCGCCGGCCAAAGGGTGGCCATCGATATCTGCTACGAGGACGCGTTCGGCGAAGAGATCATCCGGCAGCTGCCCGAGGCGACGCTGCTGGCCAATTTCACCAACGACGCCTGGTGGGGCAAATCGGCGGCATCCGACCAGCATCTGCAGATCGCGCAGATGCGATCGCAGGAAACCGGGCGCTACATGCTGCGTGCCACGAATACGGGCGTCACGGCGATCATCGACGAGCGCGGGCGCGTCGTGGACAGCGTCCCGCAGTTCGTCATCGCGGTACTGGAAGGGCGGGCGCAGGGGCGCACCGGAAACACGCCCTACATCTTTTGGGGCAACTGGGCCCTTCTCGCGCTGGTGGCCGCTGGCCTGTCGGTGCCGCTGCTTTCCAAGCGCTTCCGCCGGTGAGTCGCGTAGTCCAAGAAACCAAGTAGAATCCAATCCGCCTTCCGTCGATACCTTCCGCGGCGGGCGGCCGCATCGGCGAAACCACGATGAACTTTCAGGACCTCATCCTCCGGCTGCAGAGCTATTGGGGCGAGCAGGGCTGCGCGCTGCTGCAGCCCTATGACATGGAGGTGGGCGCCGGCACGTTCCACACCGCGACTTTCCTGCGCGCGCTGGGCCCCGAGCCCTGGCGCGCTGCGTACGTGCAACCTTCCCGCCGTCCCAAGGACGGGCGCTACGGCGCGAATCCCAATCGCCTGCAGCACTATTATCAGTATCAAGTCGTGCTCAAGCCCTCGCCTGACAACATCCAGGAGTTGTATCTCGATTCGCTGCGCGAGCTGGGCATCGATCCGCGGCGCAACGACATCCGCTTCGTAGAGGACGACTGGGAATCGCCCACGCTAGGCGCCTGGGGACTGGGCTGGGAGGTATGGCTCAACGGCATGGAGGTCACGCAGTTCACCTACTTCCAGGAAGTGGGCAGCCTGGTGTGCAAGCCGGTGCTGGGCGAGATCACTTACGGCCTGGAACGCCTGGCGATGTATCTGCAAGGCAAGGACAACATCTACGACCTGGTCTGGGTCGATGGAGTGAGCTACGGCGACGTTTACCACCAGAACGAGGTGGAGCAATCGACCTACAACTTCGAGCAGTCCAACGTGCAGATGCTGTTCGAGCACTTCAACCAGTTCGAGCGCGAAGCCAGGCGTCTGGTCGAAGGCGGCCTGCCACTGCCCGCCTACGAAATGGTGATGAAGTGCTCGCACACGTTCAATCTTCTCGATGCGCGCGGCGCCATCTCGGTGACCGAGCGCGCCGCGTACATCGCTCGTGTGCGCACGCTAGCCCGGCTTGTGGCTCAGGCCTACTACGATTCCCGCGAGCAGTTGGGCTTTCCGATGCTGAAGTCACCGAAGAAGGCTGCGTGAGGGCGTGAGGCACACGCTGCTGATCGAGCTGCTCACCGAAGAGCTGCCACCGAAGTCCCTCGAGCGGCTCGGTGCGGCGTTTACCGAGGCGGTCAAGCTTGGGCTTGCCGAGGCCGGTTTCATCGGGCGCGACGCCGGCGAGCTCGGAGACGTCCTCGCCACGCCCCGGCGCCTCGCAGTCCTGATGCCCGACGTCCTGGCCGTCCAACCAGAGCGCTCGATTGAACGCAAGGGCCCGTACCTGGTTCAGGGTCTCGATGCGCAAGGCAAGCCGTCGCAGGCGCTGCTTGGATTTGCCAGGAGCTGCGGTGTCGCTGTGGACACCCTGGAGAAATCGTCCGATGCGAAGGGCGAGTTCTTCGTGTTCCGCGCAACCAAGCGCGGTGAGCCGCTGGAGTCGCACGTGCCGCGCATCGTAGCAGAGGCTCTCAGCAAGCTTCCCACCCCCAAGGTGATGCGGTGGGGCAGCAGCGAGGCGCAGTTTGTGCGCCCTGCGCACGCACTGGTGATGATCCTGGGCAAGCGCGTGATTCCTGGCGAGGTGCTAGGACTATCCAGCACCAATCGAACGCTCGGACACCGCTTCATGAGTCAGGGCCAAATCGAGATTCCGAGCGCGGACGCTTACCGCGATCACATGGCTCGCGAAGGTCACGTGATCGTCAGCTACAGCCAGCGGAAAGATCACATCGCAGCGGCATTGCACACCGCGGCAAGAGAGCATGGCGCGGCACTTGTCGCCGACCATGACCCGTTGTTGGGGGAGGTCACCGCTTTGGTCGAGTACCCGGTCATCTACCAAGGTAAGTTCGACCCGGCGTTCCTGCAGGTGCCGCAGGAGTGCTTGATCCTCTCGATGCAGCAACACCAGAAGTATTTTCCGCTGCTCGACGGCAAGACAGGCAAGCTGCTGAACCGGTTTCTCATCGTCAGCAACATCCAGACCGACGATCCGACGAACATCGTCCAAGGCAACGAGCGCGTGCTGCGCGCGCGCTTGTCCGACGCCAAGTTCTTCTACGACCAGGACCGCAGGGTCAAGCTGGCTGATCGCGTCGCACGCCTTGCCAACGTCGTCTATCACAACAAGCTGGGGAGCCAGCTCGAGCGCGTGCAGCGCATTCAGAAGCTGGCCAGCGCGATTGCCGAGAAGCTAGGCAGCGATGTGAAGAGGACGGAGCGCGCTGCCTGGTTGTCCAAAGCGGACCTGCAGACCGATATGGTGGGTGAATTCCCCGAGTTGCAGGGGACGATGGGCCGCTACTACGCGCTACACGACAAAGAGGACGACCTGGTAGCGCGCGCGATCCAGGAGCACTACCTCCCCCGCGTCGCAGGCGACAAGCTGCCCGAGGACAACATCGGCTCCGCGGTCGCACTGGCCGACAGGCTCGATGCGCTGGTCGGCATCTACGGCATCGGCCTCGCGCCCACCGGGGACAAGGATCCCTATGGTCTTCGCCGCCAAGCCTTGGGCGTGCTGCGGATACTTTCCGAGAAATCCCTGCCCCTGGATCTGATCGAGCTGCTCAACCTGACTAAGCTCAGCTTCGCGCCGGGCGTCCTGCACGACAGCGTCGCGGTGGACCTGCATGGCTTCATGCTCGAGCGGTTGCGCGGCTACCTGCGCGAGCGCGGCTTCGCGCACGACGAGATCGAGGCGGTAGTGAGTCAGCAACCGACTCGCATCGATCAAGTCGTTCCCAGGCTGGAGGCGGTTCGGGTTTTCCGCACGCTCCCGGAAGCGGAGAGCCTGGCGAGCGCGAACAAGCGCATCCGCAACATCCTCAAGAAGACCACCGTTACTCAGACCGTACCCGATCCTGCGGTCCTGCGGGAAGCAGCGGAAAAGGACCTGTTTACCGCCACGTCCCAGCTGAGCCCAACGATCAGCTCCTTGTGGGAAAGTAGAGACTACACCGGAGCGCTGCGCCAGCTGGCCGGCGTGCGCAAAGAGGTAGACACTTTCTTCGACCAGGTCATGGTCATGACCGACGAGCCGGTGATCCGCAACAACCGCCTTGCCCTGCTGTCTCAGCTCGAGCGCCTTTTGAATCAGGTGGCCGATATCTCTAAGCTTGCGTCCTAGCGTCTCTGCGGCAATGCGAGCGTGGCTCAGAGGTCGCGCAACCGGCCCGGGGTTGTCGACTTGATGCGCTGAAGCAGCGGAGCCATTTCACGCGCAGTACCGTAAATCACCGAGGAGCGATCGATCTTACGGTCGTACTGCTGAGCCACCAGCACGAACCGCTCCGTCTCCCACAGGCGGATCTGGTCGGAGAACTGCCCGGCCATCCCGCTGCGCAGCGTGACGCTCCAGTCCTTGCCCTCCCCGAACCGGGCTGACAGAAACGGCAAGACGTCGGCGAAGCGCGCTTCAGGAAAATACGCCGTGACCTGCACCAGACGCCGGTCAGCAAACCGCGCCTCCACAGCGCTTAGCGAGACGCCGCCCAATGTCCAGAGCGCCCCAGCCAACGGGACACAGCGGCGAATGTGCGGGTCCGCGCGATCCTGCCGGCAGGCCAGCTCGGCCCCTTCGAGCACGCTGCTAAGCTCGCTGCCTACCGCCTCCGGCGCCAGACCTCCGAAAACGTCCTGCGCCTCCGGGGCAGCCGCAGACAACAGCCCACAGCAGGACGCGATCAATGTGCCGGCCACCCAGATGCGTATCAAATCCTCCCGAACTCCTTGATCACGTGCTGCTGGCGACGGCTGACCGGCAACCGTTCGTCCAGCCCGCGCAGCTTGACCACCCAACCGCTTTCGGGGCCACCCTCGGCGCCGCGCTCGAAGCTCTCGATGTGATCGCGCGACACCAGATAGCTGCGGTGGACACGCACGAACTTGTCGCGGAACTCCTGCTCCAGCCGTGTGAGCGACTCTTCAAGCAGATACTCGCGTTCCATGGTGCGGATAGTCACATATTTCAGCTCAGCGCGCATGAACAGCACCTTGTCCATTGGCACCAGGAGCACCCGCCCGCGCTCCTGCACCGAGAGGTGCCGGCGCGGCTCCGGGGTGAGCTGCTGCAGCACGTCCAGGCTGAGCGGCGTGATCGAGCGCACGCGCGACAATGCATCGTGCAAACGGCGCAGCCGGATCGGCTTGACCAGGTAGTCCACGGCGTGCAGCTCGAACGCCTTCAACGCGTAGACATCGTAGGCGGTGGTGAAAATCACCGATGGCGCGTCGTCCAGCTTCTGCATGTGCTGTGCCGCTTCGATCCCGTCCATCTCGGGCATACGGATGTCGAGCAGAGCAACATCCGCCGGTGTGTGCTGCAACAGTTCGATCAACGCGCAGCCGTTGGCCGCCTCGCCCACGACCTCGAGCGCAAAGCTCGCCGCGCAGTCTTCCAGCAGGTCGCGGATGCGGCTGCGGGCCGGCGCCTCATCGTCGGCGATCGCAATGCGCAGAGCGTGGCCGTGCCGGTTCACCGCGCCTCCTTGCGATAAGGAATGACGATGTGGACCTGATAAGCGTCGTCCGTGACGCTGCTCTTGAGGCTCGCCTCGGCGTCGAAGTGCAGGGCCAGACGCTCACGGATGTTGCCCAGCGCCATCTTGTTGCCGGCGTGGTGGTCGCCATCCGGGCGGTAGGGATTGCGTAACACCAGGTGGACCTCGTCGCGCACCTTGTACACGTTGATGCTGATCACCCCGGGCTCAGAACGAGGCTCGATGCCGTGATACACCGCGTTTTCCACCAGCGGCTGCAGGACCAGGGGCGGGATCAGCGCCTCATCCGGCATGTTCTCGGTATGCCACTCGACTGTGAGCCGCTGGCCCAGGCGCAGCTCTTCAAGGTTGAGATACTGCCGGGTCAGCTCCACCTCGCGTGCCAGCGTGGACAGATTGCGGTTATCCGCCATCAGCACGCGGAACAGGTCGGCCATGTCCTCCAGCGCGGTCTCGGCGCGCTTAGGCTCGGCTCGGATCAGACTGAGGACTGCGTTGAGGCTGTTGAACAGAAAATGCGGGCGTATGCGCGCCTGCAAGGCCTGCAACCTGGCTTCTGTCAGCGCGGGCGATAGCGCGCGGTTGCGCAGGTGGAAGTAGTACAGGATGAGCCCTGTGGCGACCACGATGTACAGCCAGTAGCGCTCGATCTGGCTGGGGGCGTCACCGCCGAAGAATTGTTCGCCCAGTCGATACACCACGGAAGCGACGAGCAACTCGATCAAGACCACGATCACGATCCCGGTCCAGTATTCGAGGCTGCGCAGCCAGCCACTGAGCCCGGACAGCGCCAGAATGCTTAGCACCAGCACCGGCTGCACCGGCGCGGATACCTCCAGAAACCGCGGCAGCACGGCCTGCCAGCTGCCGGCCTGAGCCAGCGCGAGAACGCCCGACAATGCCAGCACGATCAGGACCACGCGCAGGATCACGCCCAGATTGCGAAAGTCCGGCAGAACGTCCCGGTGGACGTTTTGATTTATACTCTTCACTGCTCCAAATACCTGTCTGAACGGGCTTTTCGGCCAAAGACGAGACTGTTTGCGGGACATCGGAGCACAGGATGTGCCAGCGCCTGCCGGCCCGCGCAGTGAGGCCCACAAACCCCGGTCACACCGATGCAAGACGACACCTCTGACGAGAAAGCGCGGTCCGGCCGCTTCAGCGAGCCGGTCGACGAACTGGTCAAGCACTACACCGCTTCGGTGAGCATCGACCAACGGCTGGCTGAATTCGACATCCAGGGCTCGCTCGCACATGCGCGCATGCTCAAGAAGATCGGCGTTCTGTCGAGCAAGGACTTGAAGGACATCGAACGCGGTTTGGTGCAAGTCGGCGACGAGATCCGCTCCGGGAGCTTTACATGGTCGGTGGATCTGGAAGACGTGCATCTCAATATCGAGAAGCGGCTCACGGAGCTGATCGGCGAAGCAGGCAAGCGGCTGCACACTGGGCGCTCGCGCAACGACCAAGTCGCCACCGATGTGCGTCTGTGGTTGCGTGCTGCGCTCGATACCATCGACCGCTTGATCCGGATCCTGCAGGCACGGCTGGTCGATCTCGCCGAACAGCATGCGGACACCGTGATGCCGGGCTTCACGCACCTCCAAGTCGCTCAGCCAGTCAGCTTCGGTCATCACCTGATGGCCTACTACGAGATGCTCAAGCGCGACCGCGGCCGGCTGGCTGACTGCCGGCGGCGGGTCAACCAGCTGCCGCTGGGCGCGGCAGCGCTCGCCGGTACGACCTACCCGATCGATCGCGACATGGTGGCTCGCGAGCTCGGATTCGAAAGCGTGTGCCTGAACTCCCTGGACGCTGTCTCCGACCGCGATTTCGCCATCGAATTCGCAGCAAGTGCGGCGCTGCTCATGACGCATCTGTCGCGCCTGTGCGAGGAGCTGGTGCTGTGGATGAACCCGCGCTTCGGCTTCGTCGCGCTCGCCGACCGCTACTGCACGGGCTCCTCCATCATGCCGCAGAAGAAGAACCCGGATGTCCCCGAGCTGGTGCGTGGCAAGACCGGGCGGGTGAACGGTCACCTCGTCGCGCTGCTCACATTGATGAAGTCGCAGCCGCTGGCCTACAACAGGGACAACCAGGAGGACAAGGAACCCCTGTTCGACGTGGGAGACACTCTGATCGACACGCTGCGCGTGTTCGCCGGTTTGCTGGAGGGGCTGACCGTCAACCGAGAGGCCATGCGGCGAGCCGCGTCGGAAGGGTTCGCCACCGCTACCGATCTCGCCGACTATCTGGTGAGGAAAGGACTGCCGTTCCGCGACGCGCATGAAGCCGTTTCGCGTGCCGTGCGCTTCGCGTCGGCCCAAGGACTCGAGCTCGCGGTGCTTCCCCTCGCCGAGCTGCAGCGCTTCTCGCCCCTGATCGCAGGCGACGTGTTCGAGGTGCTCACCCTAGAAGGCTCGCTGCGTGCCCGAAACCACGTCGGCGGCACTGCGCCGGAGCAGGTGCGCGCGGCGATCGCGCGCGCGCGTGAAGAGTTGACACGTTAAGCGTCCCGATGGTCATCGGCGCGTGGAACGCGGTTGCAGCTTCCATCGCGCGCGCCACCGGCGAGCCATTCAGGGTCAAGCGAGCCAAGCCGCTCAACGGCGGTTGCATCAATCGAGGGTTCCGCGTCCAGGGCGGCGGGCGTGAGTTCTTCGTCAAGCTCAACGCACCCTCCGCGCTGGCCATGTTCGAGGCCGAGGCGGCTGGCCTGCAAGAGATCGCCGCAACCCGCACGGTGCGCGTCCCGGCCCCGGTCTGCGCTGGAACCGATAGCGTACGGGCCTGGCTGGTGCTCGAGTACCTGCCGCTGTCGAGCAGCGGAAGAGGTGCCTCGGCGGCGCTCGGCGAGCGCCTGGCGGCGATGCATCGGACCACACAGGAGCGCTTCGGCTGGACGCGCGACAACACCATCGGTTCTACGCCGCAGATCAACGC
>Ga0335084_10000920_pt1 | contig 26429 bp, 26 predicted proteins | sample Lox_Sample_44_FD_206721 | JGI IMG/M metagenome (GOLD analysis project Ga0335084, IMG submission 206721) | Soil microbial communities from Loxahatchee National Wildlife Refuge, Florida, United States - Lox_Sample_4.4 | ecosystem: Environmental > Terrestrial > Soil > Wetlands | place: USA... | reverse complement strand
GAGCGAGCGCGCGAGCGGGCCGGTGAGCTCGCGATCAAGGCCAAGATGGAAGGCGAGTTCGTCCTGCCGCGTGCGCCCGACATGCCCGGGCGGTACGTCAAGAAGGGCGAGCTGCTCGCGCATGTGGTCAACAACCAGGCGATCATCGTGCGGGCGATCGTCTCGCAGCAGGACATCGACCTCGTCCGCAACCGGACGCGCCGGGTGGATGTCCGGCTCGCCGAGCACATCGCCGACCCGGTCAAGGCGTCGGTCAAGCGGATCGTGCCCTCGGCAGCCGATCAGCTGCCGAGCGCGGCGCTCGGCACGCAGGGCGGCGGGACGGTGGCGGTCGATCCGAGCGACAAGGAAGGCCGCAAGACCGTGCAGAAGTGGTTCCAGGTGGACGTCGAGCTGCCGGTGGAAGACCGCCGGCTGCACGTCGGCGGCCGGGCCTACCTGCGGTTCGACCACGGCTGGGAGCCGCTCGGCCTGCAGTGGTATCGCCGCGCCCGCCAGCTCTTCCTCGCGCGCTTCAATGTCTGAGCTCGCGCTGCCGCCGCTCGCGTCGACGGCAGCCTACCCGGAGCAGGCGTTCGAGCGGCCGGGCATCATCGATCGCATCGCCGACGGGCTCGTCGCTCCGGCCGCACGGCGCCTGCAGGCGCGCAAGGCGCTCGAGCCGGCGATCGTCGAGGCGACGCGGCAATTCGCCAAGGAGGCGGAGCAACTCAGTGACGCCGGCGTGAAGAAGGCTGCGGCGGAGCTGCGCCTCGTGCTCCGGCGCGACGGGTTCACCGTGCCGGCGGTGGCGCAGAGCTTCGCGCTCGTCCGCGAGGTCGCCGGGCGCGCCCTCGGGATGCGTCACTTCGACTGCCAGATCCGCGGCGGCTGGATCATCCTGAACGGGATGATCGCGGAGATGGAGACGGGAGAGGGGAAGACCCTCACCGCGACTCTCCCCGCGTGCACGGCGGCGATGGCGGGGCTCCCGGTCCACGTCATCACCGTCAACGATTACCTGACCGCGCGCGACGCGGAATGGATGGGGCCGGTGTACAAGATGCTCGGGCTGACGGTGGGCGTCGTCGTGAACGGCAAGGAACCGCAGGCGCGCCGCGCCGCCTACGCCTGCGACGTCACCTACTGCACCAACAAGGAGCTCACGTTCGACTATCTCCGCGACCGGATCGCGCTCGGTTCGCAGGTGAACCGCATCCAGCTCTCGATCGAGCGCGTCGCCGGGACCGAGAGCCGGTCGAGCAGGCTGGTCCTCCGCGGGCTCTTCTTCGGCATCGTCGACGAGGCCGACAGCGTGCTGGTCGACGAGGCGCGTACGCCGCTCATCATCTCCGGCCGGTCGGACCAGGCACCGGAGAAGGAGATGTACGAGATGGCGCTCGCGATGGTCGCCAACCTCAGGGAGGGCGAGGACTTCGCGATCGAGGGCGGCGAGCGGCACACGCGCCTGACGGCGCAGGGCAAGCAGAAGCTCACCGCGGTGGCCGAGACGCTGCCCGGCGTCTTCCGCGGCGCGCGCCGGCGCGAGGAGCTCGCGACCCAGGCGCTGGTCGCCACGCACGTCTTCAGACGCGACATCCACTACCTCGTCCACGACGACAAGGTGCAGATCATCGACGAGTCGACGGGACGGATCCTGCCCGACCGGTCATGGGAGCAGGGACTCCATCAGATGGTCGAGGCAAAGGAGGGGTGCGCGCTCACGAGCCAGCAGACTTCCGTCGCGCGGATGACCTACCAGCGCTTCTTCCGGCGCTACCTCCGCCTCGCCGGCATGACCGGCACGGCGCACGAGATCGCCCCGGAGCTGTGGTCGGTGTACCGGCTGCCGGTCGTGAAGGTGCCGACGAACCGGCCGGTGAAGCGGCACGACCTCGGCGAGACGGTGTTCGCGACGACGGCCGAGAAGTGGCGTGGCGTCGTGGAACGGCTGCACGAGCTCCACCGGACCGGGCAGCCCGTGCTCGTCGGCACGCGCTCGGTCGGCGCGTCCGAGGAGCTGAGCCGGTTGCTGACGGCCGCCGGGCTCAAGCATCAGCTCCTGAACGCGCGGCAGGACAAGGAGGAGGCCGAGATCGTCGCGCAGGCGGGGCAGGTGGGCGGCATCACCGTGGCGACGAACATGGCCGGCCGCGGCACGGACATCCGGCTGGGGAAGGGGGTCGAACCGCTCGGCGGCCTGCACGTCATCGCGACCGAGCTCCACGAGTCGCGGCGGATCGACCGGCAGCTCTTCGGGCGCTGTGGGCGCCAGGGCGACCCGGGCTCCTTCGAGGCGATCGTCTCGCTCCAGGACGAGCTGAGCCGGGTCTACCTGAAGGGATTGCCGCTCGCGCTGGCGCAACGGCTCGTCGGCGACGGCCGCGGGTTCGCGCAGGCCCTGCTGCGCAAGCTCGTGCGCTTCGCGCAGATCCGCGCCGAGGCGAGCCATGCGGCGATCCGGCGCGAGCTGCTGGCGATGGACGAGCAGCTCGGCGACCTGCTCGCGTTCTCGGGGAAGGGCGAGTAGCCCGGGCGATCCCCGGGCCGCCCGCCGAATCGCAGGACTACTTGAGGAACTTGACCCGGCACTTCGCGCCGGCGGGGATCAGCTGCTTCTCGTTGGGGAGCTCGAGGCGGACCCCGAAGGTGCCGCTCGCGGCGTTGATGACGCGATCGACGACGCGCACCCGGGCGACGAACTTCTGCGCCGGCGTCTCGGGCAAGACCTCGGCCCGGTCGCCCTGCTGAACCGAACCGTACAGGCTCGCCGGGAGGATCACCTCGACGTTGAGCGGATCGATCTCGGCCACCTTGAGGATCGGGTCCTTCACGTTGGTGGTCGCGAATTCGCCGGCCTTGATGTAGCGGTCGACGACGACGCCGGTCACCGGGCTGCGGATCGTGCGCATGCCGAGCACCTCGGCGGCGCGCTGGAGCTCGAGCTCCGCGAGCCGCTGGTTCTCGCGGGCGACCTTGAGGTCCGATTCGGCGAGCTGGCGCTCGGTCCGGGCCTCCTCCACCGCGTTGGTCGAGATGAAGTTCTGGCGGGCGAGTTCCTCGGCGCGCTTTTCCTTCTTGGTGGCGAGCTCGAGCCTGGCCTCGGCGGATTTCACGGCGCCCACGGCCTCCGCCCGCTGCTTCGCGACGGCGACGGCGGCCCGCTCGGGGCCGGACTCGAGCGTGACGAGCACCTGACCTTTCTTGACCCCTTCACCGCGTTCGACGTGGACCTTCTCGATCAGCCCCTCGACCGGGCTGCGGATGTCGACCATCTGCCGCGCCTCGATGATGCAGTCGAACTCCTGCGCCACGGCGGGCCGCGCCCCGGCGAGGGCCACAGCCACAACGAGCGGAAAGAAAAAGAGTCTCATCGGTCAGGTATTTGCGAACGGCCCCGGATTCTCACCGCGGGGTAGAGGGCTGTAAAGGCCGGAAGCGACGTTTTTCTGACAATGTGCTGGTCCAACGTAGAATCGGATCGGGGTCGCAACCACCGATGATCGTCTTCGAACTCATCTGCGCGGAAGAACACCGGTTCGAGGGCTGGTTCGGCTCGGCCGAGGCATTCGAGCAGCAGCGCGACGCCGGCCTGCTCGTGTGCCCGGTGTGCTCGTCGGCGGCGGTCGGGAAGCTGCCTTCGGCGCGGATCCGGCGAGGGTCCCAACCGGCGACGGAAGGGAAGCCTTCGTCAGCGTCGGAGCCTCAGAAGCCGGTCGCTCAGGGCTCGACGATGACGCTGGCGAGCTTCATCGATCAGGTGCTCAAGCACACCGAGGACGTGGGCGCGAGGTTCCCGGAGGAAGCCCGGAAGATCCACCACGAGGAGGCGCCGCGACGCGGCATCCGCGGAACTGCGAGCCGCGAGGAGGCTGAGGCGCTCGCGGACGAAGGCATCGCGGTATTTCCATTGCCCATCCCACCGCCCGAGGACTGGCACTGATCGCCATCGCGTCGATCAATTTCTCGGGGGACCTCCCCGCATGAGTCCCTGAATGTGCATTATGTAAAGTCTACGACGCTGGCTGATGGAGGGCGTTCGATCAGTGCCTTTACTCCTTCGCCCCCGCCTGCTTCAGGAGTTGCGCGATGTCCGTGTTCCCACTCTTCAGCGCCCACTGAAGCGCGCTCGCACCGGTATCGGCTTTCAGATTGGGGTCGGCGCCTTGGGCGAGGAGCAGTTTCACGACCTCCTCGTGACCGTTGCGGACCGCGCTCATGAGAGGCGTTATCCCGTTGGGGGCCTTGGCATTGACCTCGGCCTTGTGGTCCAACAGGTACTTGGTGACCGGAGCACTCCCCTGGAAGGCGGCGTAGTGCAAGTCGGTCCAGCCGCTCGTCTTCAGTTCGGCGCCACGCGTATAGAGAAGCCGGACGGTGCCAAGGTGACCTTTGAAGGCCGCGAGCATGAGGGCGGTCTCCCCAACGGCGTTCTGCTGATTCACCTTGGCCTTCCGGTCGAGCAGGAGCTCCACGACTTCCACATGTCCTTCCCTGGCACCCTCCATCAACGCCGAGTACCCCTCCTTGTTGGTCGAATTCGGGTCCATGCCCTGATCGAGGTAGATCCGCAGCTCCCTGACGTCATTGGCCTTTACGGCCTTGAACAGGTCGTCCAGGGTCGGCGCAGCAAGGCTCGGATTCCCCAGGAATAAAGCCTGAATAGTGCATATAAACAGATAGATATATTTCATATTTCGACTAGTTGTTGAGATTTAAAGATCTTGAATAGCCGGAAGAAGTTCGCGCTCGTGGCTTCGGCCAGGGCCTCGAGGCTGAGGCCCCTCAGCTCGGCAACCGCCTCGGCCACGTACCGGACGAACGCAGGCTCGTTGACCTTGCCCCGATGTGGGACAGGGGCGAGATAGGGGGAGTCGGTCTCGACGAGGATCCGGTCGAGCGGCAGCGCCTTCGCCACCTCCCGCAGGGCGGCGGCATTCCTGAACGTCACGATGCCCGAGAAGGAGATGAAGAACCCCAACTCGACCGCAGCGCGGGCTACTTCCAGGGTCTCGGTGAAGCAGTGCATCACCCCGCCCGCCTCGCCGGCGCCCTCCTCGCGCATGATCCGCAAAGTGTCCTCGGCCGCGGCGCGGGTATGGATCACGAGCGGCTTGCCGGTCGCCCGCGCCGCGCGGATGTGCGCGCGGAATCGCTGACGCTGCCATTCGAGGTCCCCGGTCAGCCGGTAATAGTCCAGCCCGGTTTCGCCGATCGCGACGATCTTCGGATGATCGGCGAGCCGCACCAGGTCCTCCAGGTGGACTTCGCGCTCGTCGGGGTAGTCGGGATGCACGCCCACGGTGGCGTACAGGTTCGGGTGGCGTTCCGCGAGCGCACGCACCCGGGGGAAGTCGGTCAGGGTGACGCTGATGCAGAGCGCATGCGACACCCCTGCCCCGGCCATGCTCGCGAGCACCGCCGGGATCCGGTCGCGGAACTCATCGAAATCGAGATGACAATGCGAATCGACCAGCTGCATCGGGCGCGGCGTCAATAGGTGTGAGTCGACCGCGTCGACTGCAGCACCCCGCCCAGGATCGACTCGATGCGGCGTTTCGCGGCCTGGCCGCTCTCGTCCTCGGAGAACTGGACGCCGATGCCCTGCGCCTTGTTGCCCTGGCAGTTCGGCGGCGTGATCCAGACAACCTGCCCGGCGACCGGGAGCTTGTTCGGGTCGTCCATCAGGGTGAGGAGCATGAAGACCTCGTCGCCGAGGCGGTAGGGCCGGGTGGTCGGAATGAAGATCCCGCCACGCTTGAGATGGGGGATGTACGCGGCGTAGAGCGCGGACTTCTGCGAGATCGTCAGCGACATCACGCTCGGGCGGATTCCGCCCTTGTTCGGATCGTCAGCCACTGCTCGCCTCCCAGATCTGCGCGTAGCGCAGGAAAACGTCCTCGAGGAACAGGCGCGGGTTGAGCGGGTGTTGCGCCACCGCCGCCGCTTCCGTGAGGGACCGCTCGAATCTTAGCAGCCGCTCCAATACGAGCGAACCGGCGAGCATGCGCAAGGCGGATGCGTGCCGCTGGTGATAGCGGATGCGGCCGGCGGTCCGCGCGAGCGTCAGGTCGACGATCCATTTCTGCAGCCAGAAGATCACCCGCGCAGGCGCGATGCCCTGGCAGGCGTCGGCGAGCTCGAGCGCGTCCCGGTTTCCGCCGGCAAGACGGCCGACGAAGAACGAATCGCGAACCGCACGCTCCTCCGCGTCTTCGAGCGCCGCGAGCGGTGCGTTCGCGGCGTAGGCGAGCGCGGCTTCCGCGTCCTGCAGGCCTCGGGCCCGCAGCCAGCCGACGGCCTCCGCGGCGGCCGCCGGCGCGACGGCGATGTTCTGGCAGCGGCTCCGCACAGTGGGAAGCAGCCGGTCCGGCGCGCTCGAGACGAGGACGAACGCGGTCTTCGGGGGCGGCTCCTCCAGGCTCTTCAGCAGCGCGTTGGCGGTTGCCACGTTCATTGCTTCGGCCGGGCGGACGACGACCACCCGCATACCGGCCCGGTGGGTCCCGATGGTGAGGAAGTCCTGCAGCTCGCGTACCTGGTCGATCCGGATCTGACGGCTTGCCACCTCGCCTTCGCGCCTCCGCAGCTCGCCTTCGGTCGCGCGGGATTCGGCCTCGGCTGCGGACAGGGCCTCGGGCTCGAGGTTGCGGAAATCCGGGTGGTTGCCCTGTTCGAACCAGATGCACGCCGCGCACTCACCGCACGGCAGGTCGCCGCCGGCCGGGCCCTCGCACAGCAGTCGCCGGGCGAAGAGCCGCGCGAGGACGGTCTTGCCCAGCCCGGGCCGGCCATGGATCAGCAACGCATGGGGCAGGTTCGCGCGCCTCGTCTGGAGCTGGTTCCACGCCGGGATCAGCCAAGGATATATTTCTATATTCATATTGTTGCAATTATTTCTTCAAGCGACTTCCTAACTTCTGGCAGGCTGCGCGAAGCGTCGATCACCCTGAACCGGCGCGGGAAGCGCTGGACCCGTTCGAGGTAGACCGCCCGGACCCGCTCATGAAAACCGGTGTCCTCTCGCTCAAACCGGTCATGGACGGCCTGGGCGGCCTTCAGGCGCGCCTGCCCGACGCTCACTGGGACATCGAAGAACAGCGTGAGATCCGGCTGGAGACCTTCCTGGACCCAGTCCTCGAGCGTCTCCAGCTTCGCCGCAGGGAAACCCCGGCCGCCGCCCTGATAGGCGAAGGTGGCATCGGTGAACCGGTCGCAGACGACCCAGCTGCCCCGTTCCAGCGCGGGACGGATGACGCGCGCCAGATGTTCCTGCCGCGCGGCGAAGACGAGCAGGGTCTCGGTCCCGACGTCGATCGAGTTGTGCAGGAGCAGGTCGCGCAGTTTTTCTCCCGCCGGGGTGCCGCCCGGCTCGCGGGTCACCACCACCTCTCGCCCCGGGCGGCGCAGGCGTTCGGCGATCCAGCCCACGTGGCTGCTCTTGCCCGCCCCGTCGATGCCCTCGAGCGTGATGAACGTGCCGCGCATTAAGGTCGCCCGCCCCGCTGGTACTTCGCCACCGCGCGATTGTGCTCCTCGAGCGTGCGCGAGAACTCGCTCGATCCGTCGCCGCGTGCGACGAAATACAGGGCGTCGCTCGCGGCGGGGTTGGTCGCAGCCGCAATCGATGCGAGCCCCGGCAGGGCGATGGGCGTCGGCGGGAGCCCGTCGCGCGTGTAGGTGTTGTATGGCGTGTCGGTGACGAGGTCGCGCTTGCGCAGGTTGCCGTCGAACTTGTCGCCCAGCCCGTAGATCACCGTCGGGTCCGCCTGCAGCTTCATGCCGCCGCGCAGGCGGTTGACGAACACGGCGGCGACCATCGTCCGGTCGTCGCCCTTCCCCGTTTCCTTCTCCACGATGGAGGCAAGGATCAGCGCTTCATACGGGGACGTGAGCGGCAGATCGGGCCGCCGGTCCGCCCAGGCGGCATCGAGCCGTTTCGCCAGTGCGCGGTTGGCGGTGCGCAGGAGCTCGATATCGCTCGTCCCGCGGGCGAACCGATACGTGTCCGGGAAGAACAGGCCTTCGGGATGCGGTTCGCTCAGGCCCAGGCGCTCGAGGACCGCCGCGTCGGGGAGCCCCTTCGTGTCGTGCCGGACGTGCGGGTGGCCGTCGAGTGCCTCGCGCAGCTGCCGGAACGTCCACCCTTCGATGAACTTGACCTCGACCAGCGCGAACTCCCCGCGCGTCAGCTTGCCGAGGAGCTCGAGCGGCGTCGTGCCGAGGGTGACCTCGTAGGTGCCGGCCTTGATCTCGCCCGGCTTCGCCGCGGTTCGCGCCACCACCTCGAAGGCGAGCGGCGGCATCTCGACCCCGGCCCGCGCGATCACGCGCGACGCTGCACGAAGCGAGCTGCCCTGCGCAATCGTGAACTCGACTGCCGGCGCGGCGAGGCGAAGCGGCTCGTGCGCGAACCACCAGAGCCAGCCGGCAGCGGCGAGGAGCGCAAGGCAGGTCAGCAGGAAGAGGTACTTGAGCGCTCGGAACATCGCGACGGCGGGCCGGAGACAGTCGACCCGGCCGATATAATACCGGGGTCCCTCCGCCCCTCTCGCTGTCGTAATGCACCCCGACTGGCTGGCCGTCCTCGCGTCCCGCGGCGCAACCGTCGCGGACGGCGTCGTCCGCGACTTCGGCGATGCGCCGCGTGAGCGCGCAGCCACCGCCGGCGGGAGCATCGTGGCCGACCTCTCGCAGTACGGCCTGCTCAGCGCCGCCGGCGCGGACGCCCGGACGTTCCTGCACGCCCAGCTCAGCTGCGACCTCGAGGACCTGGCCGATGACGCCGCCGTCTATGGCGCCTACTGCACGGCGAAGGGAAGAGTGCTCGCGAACTTCCTGCTGTGGTCCGAGGCGGGAACATTCTTCATGCTCCTGCCGCGCTCGCTCGCCGCGGGAATCCGCAAGCGGCTGCAGATGTTCGTGCTGCGATCCAAGGTCACGCTCGGGGACGCGAGCGATGATCGGGTCGCTTTCGGCCTGGCCGGGGCTAGGGCCCGCGAGGCAGTGATGGCGCTCGCAGGGACCGTACCGACGGGATCGCTGAAGATCGCCCGCGGCGGTGGAGTGACCGCGCTCGCGATCGACGGCGGCCGCTTCGTCGTGATCGCGCCGCTCGCGCAGGCGGCCGCGGCCTGGGATCGTGTCGCCGGCGCGCTCACGCCGGTCGGCGCGTCATGCTGGGAGTGGCTCGAGATCGCGCACGGGCTGCCGTGGATCACCCCGGCGACGCAGGACCAGTTCGTGCCACAGATGGCGAACCTCGAGCTGATCGGCGGCGTGAGCTTCCGCAAGGGCTGCTATCCCGGCCAGGAAATCGTCGCCCGCACCCAGTATCTCGGGAAGCCGAAGCGGCGGCTTTTTCTCGCCCACGTCGATGCCGAAGCGAGTCCGGCCCCGGGGGACGCGCTCGTCGCCGACGGCGGCGACCAGTCGGCCGGAACGGTAGTCAACGCAGCGCCGGCGCCGGAAGGCGGGTTCGATCTGCTCGCGGTCGTACAGACCGCGAGCGCGGATACCGCGACCGTGCGGCTCGGTTCGGCGGCCGGGCCGGCGTTGCATTTCCGTCCCCTGCCCTACGCGCTGCCGTGAGCCCGCCGGGCCACCCCAAGGGCGAACCCCTGGCGCCGCTTGGCGCGAGGATAGTCCGATGAGCCGCAGTTACTACGTGTACTACCGCAGCGCGGCCGCAGCGGCGGTGGTCCGCGAGGCGGTCGCGGCGATGCAGGCAACGCTCGCGCAAGCCACCGGCGTCCGAGGCCGCCTGCTCCGGCGGGTCGAGGACGACGGGACGTGGATGGAAATCTACGAGGGCGTTGGCGATCCGGCGCGCTTCGAACGCGAACTCGCAGCGGCGGCGGGGAGTGCGCGCCTCGAGGCGCTGCTCGCGCCCGGCGCGGCCCGACACGTCGAACGATTCACCACCGACTGACTGGCGCGCGATGTGCCTCATCCTGTTCGCCCACCGCGTGCACCCGGCCTACCCGCTCGTCGTCGCGGCGAACCGCGACGAATGGTTCCGCCGGCCGACGGCGCCGGCAGCCTTCTGGCCCGATGCACCGGAAGTGTTCGCCGGGCGCGATCTCGAGCAGCAGGGCACCTGGCTCGGCATCACGCGAACCGGGCGCTTCGCCGCGCTCACGAACTATCGCGATCCGGGCAGCAATCGTGCCGATGCGCCCTCGCGCGGCGCGCTCGTGAGCGCATTCCTGCGTTCGGAGACGCCGCCACCGGAATACCTGGAGCGCCTGCGCGACGACGCGGCCCGGTACAACGGGTTCAGCCTCCTCGTCGGTGATGGCGTTGCGCTCAGCTATTTCTCGAACCGCGACGGCGACATTCGCAGCCTTTCATCCGGCCTCTATGGCCTGTCGAACAGTCTGCTCGACGTGGACTGGCCGAAGGTGCAGTCCGGCAAAGCGCGGCTCGCAGCAGCCCTGGATGGGACCTTGAGCGCGCAAGCGCTGCTCGAGCTCCTCGACGACACCGGGCTCGCGTCCGACCGGGAGCTTCCCAGCACCGGCGTGACCCTCGAGTGGGAGCGTCGGCTCTCGTCGCTGCGCATCGTCGCCGACGGCTATGGCACGCGCTCGTCGACCGCGCTCCTCGTCGGCGCCGACGGCGAGGTGACGTTCGTCGAGCGCTCGTTCGACGACACCGGCGGCGAGACCGGGATCGTGCGGCAGCGGTTCAGCCTCGAGCGCTAGAGCGCCCGCGCCATCGCGACGTGGGGGATGTCCGCCTCCATGAATTCCTCGCCGAACGCGGCGAAACCATGGCGGGCATAGAACGGAACCGCGTGCGTCTGGGCATTGAGGACGAGACGCCTCATCCCCCGCGCTGCCGCGCGGTCGACGAGTGCGGTGAGGATCGTGCCGCCCACGCCCCGTCCGCGCCAGTCTCGCAGCACCGCCATCCGGCCGACGTGCCCATCCGGCAGGAGACGGCCGGTTCCCACCACCTCGCCGCCCGGTGCGAACGCGAGCGCGTGCTCCGACTCGGGATCCCATTTGTCGAGCTCGATCTCCGGCGGCACGCCCTGCTCGACGACGAATACCGCCTCGCGGACGCTCATCGCCGCCGCGCGTGCTTCCGGCCACGCGAGAATCCGGATCGAGATCGGGTCGTCCATTCGCGGTCGCTCAGGGAGCCCCCGCTATAATACATACGGCGTTCTCGGTACATCCCCGATCGATCGATGCAAAGTCTCTGGCACGACGCGGAAGCTGCCGGTTTCGAAGGCGAACTCGGCGCGCGCGTCTACACCTCGCGCCTGCTCGGACGCGACAAGTCGCTCGTGCTCCACGGCGGCGGCAACACCTCGGTCAAGATCGCCGAGCGCGACCGCTTCGGCGACGAGCTGAACGTGCTCTACGTCAAGGGGAGCGGCTGGGATCTCGAGTTCATCGAGCCAGCGGGTTTCGCCCCGGTGCGGCTCGACCATGTGCTCAAGCTCGCCCGCCTCGACCGGCTCTCCGACCCGGACATGGTGAACGAGCTCGTCACGCACATGCTGCGCGGATCCGCCCCGGCACCGTCGATCGAGACGATCCTGCACGGATGCATGCCCTTCAAGTTCGTCGACCATACCCATGCCGACGCGGTCCTCGCCATCACCAACACGCCGGGCGGCGAGGCGCGCATCCGCGAGATCTACGGCAAGGCCGTGATCGTCATTCCGTACCTGATGCCGGGGTTCGATCTCGCCCAGGTCGTGGCGCGCGAGTACGCCCGCCAGGCGACGCGGGAGACGATCGGCCTGGTCCTGATGAAGCACGGGATCTTCTCGTTCGGTGCGAACGCGCGCGAGTCCTACGAGCGCATGCTCGACCTCGTCGCCCGCGCGGAGCGTTATCTCGCGCAACATCGCGCATGGCAGGTCGTGACGCCGGCGCTGCCAGCGGAGCCCGAGATCGGCGGCGTCGAGCTCGCCGAGCTTCGCCGGCGGATCTGCGACGCCGCGGGGTTCCCGCTCGTCATGCGCACCCGCACGACCGGGCAGACGCTCGCGTTCGCACGACACCCTCAGGTCGCGCGCATTTCACAGCAGGGACCGGCGACGCCCGATCACGTGATCCGGACCAAGCGCGTCCCCATGCTCGGCACCGACGTCGACGGGTTCGTCGCGGCCTACCGCGAGTACTTCGCCCGCCACGAGCCGAACGCGAAGGAACGCAAGGTCATCCTCGACCCCGCGCCGCGGATGGTGCTCGATGTCCGCCTCGGGCTCGCGAGCCTCGGCCGCACCGCGAAGGATGCGCGGATCGTCGAGGAACTCTACGAGCACACGATCGACGTCATCTTGCGGGCCGAGGCGCTCGAACGCTACGAAGCACTGCCGGCGCAGGACATTTTCGACGTCGAGTACTGGGATCTCGAGCAGGCGAAGCTGAAGAAGGCCGGCAAGCCGCCGCAGTTCGCGGGCGAAGTGGCCTGCGTGACCGGGGCCGCATCGGGCATCGGCAAGGCGGCGGTGGCGTCGCTGCTCGCGCGCGGCGCGGCGGTCGTGGGGCTCGATCTCAATCCGGCGGTCGAAGGCCTGCACCAGCGGGACGACTATCTCGGACTCGCGTGCGACGTCACCGACGAGCGCGCGATCGCTGCGGCGATCGAACGGACGGCGCGGGCGTTCGGCGGGCTCGACATGCTGGTGCTGAACGCGGGCATCTTCGCGGCGGCGCGCAGCATCAAGGACCTCGGCACCGAGGAGTGGCGCAAGGTAATGAACGTCAATCTCGACGCCAACCTGGTGCTGATGCGCGCCTGCCACCCCTATCTCGGGCGTGCGCCGAAAGGCGGACGCGTCGTCGTGATCGGGTCGAAGAACGTGCCGGCCCCGGGACCCGGCGCGGCGGCGTACTCCGCCTCGAAGGCGGCGCTGAACCAGCTCGCGCGGATTGCGGCGCTCGAATGGGGCCCGGACCGGATCCGGATCAACACGCTCCATCCGAACGCGGTATTCGACACCGGGATCTGGACCGACGAAGTGCTCGCCGAGCGCGCCCGCCGCTACGGCATGACGGTCGAACAATACAAGACGAACAACGTCCTGCGCACCGAGGTCACTAGCCGCGACGTCGCGGAGCTGGCGGCCGAGATGTGCGGACCCCTGTTCGCAAAGACCACCGGCGCGCAGCTGCCGGTGGACGGCGGGAACGAGCGGGTGATCTAGGATGCCCGCCCAGGTCGTCGAGACGCTCCGCTGGCGGCGCGACCGGGTCGAGCTGCTCGACCAGCGCGCCCTGCCCCAGCGCGTCGAGTACATCGGCTGTACAACGGCGGCCGAGGTGGCGGCAGCGATCCGCGAGATGGTCGTGCGCGGCGCCCCGGCAATCGGCTGCGCCGCGGCATTCGGGATCGCGCTCGAAGCCGGGCGACCGACCTTCGGCTCGCTCGAGGACTTCTACCGCGCGATCGAGTACGCGTTCGTGGAGCTCGGCGCGAGCCGGCCGACGGCGGTCAACCTGTTCTGGGCGATCGACCGGATGCGACGCGCATTCGAGGCTTCCCGCCATCTGCCGCCCGAGCAGATCGCCGCGACGCTCGTCGCCGAGGCGGAGGCGATCTACGCCGAGGATCTGGAAGTGAACCGCTCGATCGGACGCCACGGTGCCGGCCTGCTGCGCGACGGCGCGCGGGTGATGACCCATTGCAACGCCGGCGCGCTCGCCACGGCGGGCCACGGGACGGCGCTCGGCGTCGTCCGCTCCGCGCGCGACGACGGCAAGAAGGTATCGGTGGTGGCGACCGAGACGCGGCCGTACCTGCAGGGCGCGCGGCTGACCGCCTGGGAGATGGTGCGCGAGGAGATCCCGGTGACGCTCGTCACCGACAACATGGCCGGACACCTCATGCAGCGCGGGGACGTCGACCTGGTGGTCGTCGGTGCGGACCGGGTGGCGGCGAACGGGGACGTCGCGAACAAGATCGGCACGTACACGCTCGCCGTGCTCGCCGCGCGTCATCGCATCCCGTTCTACGTCGCGGCGCCGCTGTCGACGATCGATCTCAAGCTCGCCGACGGCAGCACGATCCCGATCGAGGAGCGCGGCGCCGCCGAGGTCACCGGCTTCCGCGGCGAGCGTTGGGCGCCCGAGGGCGTCAAGGTCGTGAACCCTGCATTCGACGTGACGCCCGCCGAGCTCGTGACCGCGCTCATCACCGAGCGCGGCATCGTTTCGCCGGTCACCGCCGAGGGGATCCGGCGCCTGTTCGAAAACTGAGCGAAGGCTGATCGCGATGCGGTGCGCCGCCCGCGCGCTCGTCCTCGGCCTCGGCCTCACGGTCACGCTCGCCGGCTGTGCCGGGCGCTACTTCCAGGACGCGGGCCTCCCGCCCGCTCCGCCTCGGCACTCCCTCGCCGAATGGCCCTGGGAGGAGTACTGGACCGGGATCGTCTTCAACGGCAACAAGATCGGGTACGCGCACGTCGAGATGCGGCGGGCTGCGGACGGCGGCGAAGCATTCGAGATCACCGGGGAGAGCGCGTTCCATCTGCGCTTCATGGGCTTCGACAAGCGCATCTCGCTGCGCGCCCATGATCGAGTGAAGGACGACTTCGCGCTCGAGTCGTTCGAGTACGCGTATCACATTGACGGGTCCGACCTCGCGCTCCTCGGTGAGCGGCGCGACGGCGTTCTTCGGGTGAAGGTGACGAACGCCGGGCGCACGAGCGAGCAGACGCTCCCGCTGCAGGAAGCCGTCTATCCGGCGAGCGCGATCGACATGGTGCCGGTGCTCCGCGGCCTCGTTCCCGGCGCGGAGTACCGGTATACGGTCTACGTCGGCGAATCGCAGCGCCTCGCCGAGGTGCAGCAGCGCGTCGAGGGCTACGAGCGCAGCACCCTGTTCGAGGGCGAGGCGTGGAAGGTCACGACCGATCTCGAAGGCTTGCGCACGACGACCTGGATCGACCGGCTCGGCCGGCCGGTGCTCGAGATCGGCATGGCCGGTGTGATCATCGCGGGACTCGAGGACGAGCGTCGGGCGAAGCGCGATCTCGCGCGCGCGACGCTCGGGCAGGACGAGGCATTGCTCGAGCTGGCGCTGATCCGGACCGCGACGCAGATCGCCGAGCCGCGTACGGCAACGCGGCTCAAGCTCGTGGTCACGAGCCCCGCTGCGGCGACCCTGCCGCCCGACGATCCGCGGCAACAGTGCCGTCCGACCTCCTCCGCGGTCGAGTGCGAACTGCGGAGCGTCCCCGTTCCAGCCGTGCGGAAGCCCGAGCCTGCGGACCTGCAGGCCTCGGTCGCCGCTCCGAGCAGCGATTCACGCATCCGGGACCTCGCGTCGGCGATTGCCGCGGGGAAGCCGACCGCGCGGGAGCAGGCGCAGGCCATGCTCGACTGGATCGGGCGAAATATCCGCAAGGAGCCGGCGGACGTGTTCTCCGCGCTCGACGTCCTGGCGACCGGGCGCGCAGAGTGCCAAGGGCACGCCTACCTCTTCGCTGCGCTCGCCCGCGCGAACGGCATCCCGACTCGCGTCGCGAACGGCCTCGTGTACTCGGCGGAGCTTGAAGGGTTCGCCTATCACACCTGGAACGAGAGCCTGATCGACGGGCAGTGGATCGCGATCGACCCGATGTTCGGCCAGTTCCAGGCCGACGCGACCCACTTCAAGCTCCTCTACGGCGAGAACCTGGGCGATCTCACGCCGCTCGCCGCGTGGATCGGGGCGACGCGGATCGAGGTGCTAGAGGTCCGTTGAGATCTCGACCGGCGTCCCGGCCGGCACGAGGTCGAAGAGCTCGACGAGATCCCTGTTCCGCATCCGCACGCAGCCGATGGAGCCGGGCTTGCCGAGCTCGATCGTATCCGGTGCGCCATGGATGTAGATGTAGCGGCGCATCGTGTCGACGTCTCCCAGGCGGTTGAAACCGACCTCGCAGCCCGACAGCCAGAGAATCCGGGTGAGGATCCAGTCGCGGTTCGGGTATTGCGCGGCGAGATCCGGGGTCCAGATCTCTCCGGTAGGCCGGCGGCCGACGAACACGGTGTTGACGGGCGCGCCGGCGCCGATCTTGGCGCGGACGATGTGCCGGCCACGCGGCGTGCAATGGCTGCCCGCTCGCTCGCCGGCGCCGTTGGTCGCGGTCGAGACCGTGTAGGTCCGGACCACCCTCCCCTGGTCGCCGTCGAGCGTCAGGGTCTGGTCGGGGATCGAGATGCGGATCCGCGGCACGCTCGCGTCACCCCGCGTTGTTCCGTGCGCCGTTCCGCCGGTCGGCGAAGAACTGCTTCAGAAGCACACCGCATTCCTCGGCGCGCACGCCGACGGTGACGAGGGTGTGGTGGTCGAGGCGGGGCTCGGCGAACACGTTGAGGACGCCTCCGCACGCGCCGGTTTTCGGGTCGGGTGCGCTCGACACGAGTCGCCGGATGCGCGCCTGCATGATTGCCCCGGCGCACATGGCGCACGGTTCGAGCGTGACGCAAAGATCACAGCCGGGAAGGCGGTAGTGGCCGAGCCTCGCGGCCGCCTCGCGTAGCGCGGCGATTTCGGCGTGCGCGCTGGGATCGTGTCTGGAGATCGGCGCATTGAATCCGCGGCCGACGATCGCACCATCGGCGACCACGACAGCACCCACGGGCACCTCTGCGAGCCCCACTGCCTCTCCCGCGCCTCGCCATCGTCGCTTACACCCACCGGCCGATACCGCTCGATTGATGACGGCCGATGATACGGCATGTCCAATTGACGCCGGCGCCGTTACGTCCGGCGCGCAAATCCGGCTAGACTCCCGCCACACAGGAGGGAGTCATGACGCCCGACCGCTTTGTAGCCGCGCTGCTTGTGCTCGTAGCCACCGGCGCCGTGGCACAGACGTTTCCCAGCCGGCCGGTCACGCTCGTCGTGCCGTTCGCGGCCGGCGGGCCGACCGACACGATTGCCCGGATCCTCGCCGAGCGCATGGGACGCACGCTCGGGCAGACCGTGGTGGTGGAGAACACCACCGGTGCGGGCGGAAGCATAGCCGTCGGCCGCGTGGTGCGGGCTGCGCCCGACGGCTACACGATCGGAATCGGGCATATCGGTCCGTATGTCTTCAACGGTGCGATCTACTCGCTGCAATACGACCTGCGCACCGACCTGCAGCCGATCGCCCTCGTCGCCAACAACGCGACCGTGCTCGTGTCGAAGCCGGGGCTGCCGGCGAGGGACTTGAAGGAGCTGATCGCCTGGGTGAAGGCGAACGGTGACAGGGTATCCGTGGGGACCGGCGGAGCCGGCACGCCCGCACATATCAGCGCGTTCAACTTCAAGCAGTTCACGGGCAGCGACCTGCAGATCATCCACTACCGCGGCGCGGCGCCGGCGATGCAGGACGTGATGGCCGGGCACATCGACCTCTACTTCGACCAGGCGGTGACCGCCGTACCGAACTCCAAGGCGGGAAAGGTCAAGCCGTTCGCGGTGACGGCGAAAAGCCGCATTGCGGCGGCGCCAGACATCCCGACCGTGGACGAGGCGGGCATGCCGGGCTTCTACATGTCGGTGTGGCACGCGATCATGGGACCGAAGGGCATGGCGGCGCCCGCCGTCGCCGCGCTGAACGGCGCGATCGTCGAGTCGCTCGCCGACCCGGCGGTACGCAAGCGCCTCATGGACCTCGGGCAGGACATCCCGACGCGCGAGCAGCAGACACCGGAGGCGCTCGGCGCGTACCACAAGGCCGAGATCGAGAAGTGGTGGCCAGTGGTGAAGGCAGCGGGCATCAAGGCAGATTGAGCAGGCACTGCGATCTCCGGAGTCCTGGGCGGCACGAGGTCGAAGGGCGCGACGAGATCGCTGTTCCCCGTCCGGTTACAGCCGATCGAGCCCGGCATCCCGAGTTCGACCGTGTTCGGCGTGCCGTGGATGTAGAGGTAGCAGCGCATCGTGTCCACGTCGCCCGGGCGATTGAAGCGAACCTCGCAACCCGAGAGCCAGAGGATGCGGGTCAGGATCCAGTCGCGGTTCGGGTATCGGGCGGCGAGCTCCCGAGCTCCCGAGCTCCAGCTCTCGCCCGTGGGCCTGCGGCCGACGAATACCGTGTTCGCCGGAGCGCCGGCGCCGATCTTCGCGCGGATGATGTGGCGGCCACGCGGGGTGACTGCCCGCGCGCGCGCCAGCGCCTTTGCTGGCGGTCGAGACCGTACCGCAGGTCCGAAGCGCCCCGTCCCGGTCGCCAACGGGCGTCAGCGTCTGGTCGGGCATCGAAATCCGGATCCGCGGCACGTTCGCGTCACCCCTCGGTGCTGCGCGCGCCGTTCCGACGCGCGGAGAAGAACTGCTTAAGGAGCGCGCCGCACTCCTCGGCCAGGACGCCGCCGGTTACCGTCGTGTGGTGGTTGAGCCGGAGTTCGGCAAACAGATCGACGACGCCGCCGCACGCCCCGGTCTTGGGGTCGGCCGCGCCGAACACGAGCCGCCGGATGCGCGCCTGCATGATCGCCCCGGCGCACATGACGCACGGTTCCAGCGTCACGTATAGGTCGCACGCGGGAAGGCGGTAGTTGCCGAGCTTTGCCGCGGCGTCGCGCAGCGCGGCGATCTCGGCGTGAGCGCTCGGATCGTGCTTGGAGATCGGGGCGTTGAACCCGCGCCCCACGATCGCACCGTCTGCAACAACCACCGCGCCCACGGGCACTTCGCCACGCTCAGCCGCCTCCGCGGCAGTCGCTAGCGCGATGCGCATGAAAAGCGCGGCGTCGTTGACGCTCATCGCCATGTGCGGCCCGGACCGATGCTAAAACCCGTGGAAATCATGGCGAGTTGTCATCGGACATGACCCGGTCCGTCGATGACCGGATGCCGCTCGAGGAAGCGCTCGTCGACCTCGAGACCGCGTCCGAATCCGGCCGGCCGGTACGGCGAGGATGCCCTTCGATGCCGATCTCGATTCGGCGACGGCGCCATCATCCCCAAAACGGTGGGCGCGGAACCCTGCCGTGCCCCAGTCGATGGCAATCAAGCGGGGATGCGCTTGCGGCCAACGAGGTAGGTGGCGCCCTCAGCTCCGAACCATTCGGTGTGCTCGCAGCCCGCCGCCATGACGAAGATCTCGCCGGGGCCGAATGTGCGGTGCTGATCCTCCCAGCCTAGCGTCAGCTTGCCGGTGAGCATCAGCGCGCGAACCTCGAAGGGGTGGCAGTGCGGAGGGTTGTACAGATTGGGCGCCATCGAACGCGCCTCGATCTCGTCGAAGCCCTCGCTCGCGAGCTGGGAACGGAACGCAGTCTCATCCATGGTGGGCTGCCCTCAGCCGGGGGGGTTGGAGGTTGACTCCGAGCCGCCACTATAGCTCGGTCGCCTGATCGCGGGTATCGCCACCGGGCGTCCGCCCGGCAGCTTTCCGCGACTCGGTGAGTTTTCCCAATCGATTATGTGGCGGAGCCTTGCGCTATGACAAAGCCGATGCGGCGCGGCAATCGTTAAATGACATCGGGTGTTTGCTATGAAGAACCGGCATTTTCGCCACGCGATGGAGAGAGGTGCGTCATGACCACCGGCCCAGAGTTCTCGGCACTCGATCTTGCGAAAGTCGCTGCGCGGCCGTTGATGGATTTCGAGCGAAGCGAGACGCCCGATCTTTTCGACAAGACCCGCCGCCTGTTCGACTGGCTCGAGCAGTTCCGCCAGCTGGGCGTGTTGCAGGTGATGTACCGGGTAGCGCTCGAAGGGCCACTCGATCACCGGATCTGCGTGCGCGATCCGGCCACCGGTGCGGAGCGCGAACTGATCTGCTTCGACTCCAACAGCTACCTTGGCCTGCATCTGCATCCGCGCGTGTTGGCCGCGACGCACCGCGCCCTCGACGAGATGGGCTACGGCACGCCGAGCGCGCAGCTCCTCGGCGGGACGAACCGCCTGCTGCTCGCGCTCGAGAAGGAGGTGGCGTCGTTTCACGATCGCGAGGCGGCGCTCGTTTATCCGTCGGGCTACCAGGCGAATATCGGCATCCTCACCGGCTTGCTACGGGAAGACGATCTCGTCGTTGCCGACGCGTATTCCCACGCGAGCATCCACGACGGCGCGCGCTTCGCCGGGTGTCGGACCGCTTCCTATCGGCACAACGACATGGCCGACCTGGAGGATGTGCTCAAGCGCCTGGCGCCCGAGGCTCGCGGCGTGCTCGTCGTGACCGACGGCATGTTCAGCATGCATGGCGACCTCGCCCCGCTGCCCGAGTTGCGCGAGGTGACCCGCCGCTATGGCGCGCGGCTGATGATCGACGAGGCGCACGGGACCGGCATCCTCGGCGAAACCGGTCGAGGGCTCGAGGAGCATTTCCGCCTGCCTGGCGCAGCGGACGTGCTGATGGGTACGTTCTCCAAGGCGCCAGGGGCCGTCGGTGGCTATGTCTGCGGCGACCGTGCCATGGTCGAGTACCTGCGCTACTTCTCGCGGCCCTCCATCTTCACCGCAACCCTGCCGGCCGCGATCTGCGCCGGGCTCATCGAGGCCTTCCGGATCATGCGTGACGAGCCCGAGCACCGGCAGCGGCTTTGGGCGAACACGCAGCGCATGTGGGAAGGCCTGAGAGCGCTCAAGCTCGACGTCGGCGCGAGCCCATCGCCGATCCTCACCGTAGGCATCGGACACGAGCGCAAGCAGCCGATGCTCGCAGTCGAGCTCTACCAGGCAGGCCTCAAGTGTGGGCTGGCTCGTTATCCGGCGGTGCCGCACGGCCACGCCATCCTGCGGATGACGATGAATGCCCGACACACCGAGGAGGACATCGACCGGACGCTCGAGGTTCTGGCTGAGATGGCGAGCCGTCACGAGTTGCCGCGGACGAGCAGCGAGGGGACGTCGCCTTGAGCGTTTCCGCCACCCCCTTTCCGGTGACGAGCTGGGGGTTCTGGCGTGCCTATGGCGTGACGCTGCGCCCATATCTCCTGTTCGTCTCGGGGGTGAGCGGTTTGCTGGGCCTTGCCCTTGGCGATACCCTCCACGGTCTGCCGCTCGCGGTCGCAGCCGTCCCGTTCTTCATCTCCTACGGCCTCGGGCAGGCGATCACCGACACCTTCCAGACCGACACGGACGCGCTTTCGTCGCCGTTCCGCCCGCTCGTGCGTGGCGAGATCGCGCGCGGGCCGGTCCTCGCCCTGAGCCTCGGAGGGCTGCTCCTGATCGCCCTGCTCTACGCGTTCCTGAACCCGTGGACCCTGATGCCGGCCGCGCTCGCCGTGGCGGGCGTCGTGCTCTATACGCCGTTCAAGCGGCACTGGTGGGGAGGCCCCCCGTGGAACTCGTGGATCGTCGCGACGCTGCCGCTGCTTGGCGTGCTTCTTGGCGGCGGAACGCCGGCCGAGGCACTCGCACGCCCCGAGACGTGGCTGGCGATGGGCAGCGTGTACTTCTCGTACGCGGTATTCGTGCTGCTCGGCTACTTCAAGGACGTGGAAGCCGATCGCGCAACCGGTTACGACACGATCGTGGTGCACTTCGGCCGCAGGCTGACGCTCCGCGTCAGCGCGCTGCATGCTGTGCTTGCGCTCGTCTGCTCGGTGGCGCTCGTTCGCATCGGCCTCGACGCGACGCCGCCCGGCTGGGCCGGGCTCGTCGGCGGGGGGTTATGGCTTGGGGGCGCCGTCGCGCTTGCGGTTGCACACGTCCGCATCGCGGGCACGATCCGCGACGCGGAGGCGCACCCCGCGGTCGCGCTCGTCGTCGTCGGATACGTCGCCTTGCACCTGGGCGAGGCGACTCTGCTTCGGCCGGGGTTCGGGATCGCGGCCGCGCTCGTCTTTCCGCTCTGCCTCCTCATGCTCGCCCGTCGCCCGGAGAAGACCCAAGTGTGAACTTGCCGGTGCGCGCGCTCATCGTCTTGAACCCGGCAGCTCACGGCGGTGCGGCCGCGCCTCGATTCGACGCGGTCCGCCCGATCCTCGAGTCGTCGTTCGATGCGCGCACCGTCGTCGGCCGGGCGGACGGCGAGTGGCGAAGCGAAGTCCGTACCGCCCTCGAAGACGGCGTGCGCGCGTTTGTCGCGGCCGGGGGCGACGGCACTGCCCATGCACTCCTGAACGTCCTGATCGAGGCGCCGCGCCGCCCGCCCCTCGAGACGCTCACGCTCGGCGCCGTGGGACTCGGCTCGAGCAACGATCTGCACAAACCCGCGCGACGCCGCGCGGACGGTGTTCCGCTGCTCCTGGACGTCGCCCGCGCCGCACCACGCGACATCGTACGGTGCACGTACGTCGACGCCGCAGGCCGGCACGTGGTGTACATGCTCATCAGTGCATCGATCGGAGCCACTGCATCCGCCAACGCCCGGTTCAGCGAGCGCACACGCGCCGCACGACTATTGCGCCGCGTGTCCACCACCGCCGCGGTCGTGTGGGCCGCGGCACGCACCGTTGCGACGTGGCGGAATATTCCGGTGCTCCTCGGCATCGACGAGGGCGTCCCGGAGCGTATCGCCGTGACCAATCTGAGCGTCCTCAAGACGGAGTGGCTGAGCGGCCGGTTCCGGTTCGGCCGTCCCGTCGAGCCAGCGAGCGGGGACTTCGATGTCGCGCTCGCCGAAGGACTTGGTCGGTTGGGCCTTCTCGTGGATATTCTCGCGCTCCTGCGCGGTCGTTTTGACGGGCGTGCCGGGCACCGGCGCTGGCGCGCGCGATCGCTCGACGTCCGCGCCGACAACGAGGTGCCGCTCGAGGTGGACGGGGAAATCGTAAGAGCGCGCGAGGCTCGCTTCGACGTGCTCCCGGAAAGGGTCCGGCTATGCGCTTGATGAACGACATCTTGGAGAACCGGCTGCTCGAGCGCTGGGGAGCGCTTCTGCCCCGCGCGCCGCGGCAGGTCGGCCGCCTGCACGAGACCGATGCCGAACTCCTCGACCTCGGCGACGGGCGACTGCTCGCGCTCAAGGTGGACGCGGTGGTCGAGGAGGTGACGGTCGGACTCTATCGCTCACCGCGCACGGTCGGCCGGATCGCGGCCGTCTCGTCCCTGTCGGATCTCGCAGCCGTCGGTGCAGATGCGCTCGGCGTGCTCGTCTGTGCCACGCTTCCTCACGCCGACCGCGAGGCGGTGCAGACCGCCGTTGCGGAGGGGTTGCGCGACACGCTGGACCCGGCGGGGATCTTCGTGCTCGGTGGAGACACGAACGCGGGCGAGCGGCTGAGCCTCGCGGTCAGCGCGGCCGGCCTCGTCCCTCGCGACGGTGTGGTCACCCGGGTCGGCGCTCTGCCCGGAGACCGGGTCTTCGCATCCGGGCTGCTCGGCGCGGGCGGCGCCCTCGCGGGGTCGGTCCTGATGGGCCTCGGAAACGTGGGCGAAGAAGCGTTTCGCCCGGTCGCGCGCCTACGCGAAGGCGCGCTCCTCCGCGGGGTCGCTTCGTGCTGCATGGACACGAGCGACGGTTTCATCGCGACGATCGATCAGCTCGCGCGCATCAACGAGGTCGGATTTCGCATCGAGGCGCCACCCGCAACGCTGCTCCACCCGATCGCGGCGCAGGCCCGCTCGGACACGGGGCTGCCCCCGTTCCCATTTCTGGCGAGCTACCACGGCGAGTTCGAGCTGGTGTTCACGGTTCCTCCCGCACGGATCGCGGCGCTCGAGTCGCGGGCGCGAACATTGGGCTGGATGCCGATTCCGGTGGGCGTGGTCGAACGTGCGCCCGGCGTGCGATTCGGGGACATCGAGATCGACACGGCTCGGTTGCGGAACGCGCTCGAGGAATCGGGCGGCGACGTCACCGCGTACCTGAGGATGCTGCTCGAGGTCAAGTTGCCGTAGCGGCCCGCCCTGTCGCGGGCACGCGGCCGAGGCAATGCCGGGCCGGACCGGCAGCTCAGTGCGTCCGTTCCGCGCTCTCCCCTGCACGGCGGCGCCGCGAGACGTCCTCGTAGGCGCGGTTGAGGTCCTGCTGCCGGACTTCGGGCGTGACCTGTCGATTGCGGTTGTATGCGCGGTCGCTCTGCAGCGACTCTTGCTTCATCTTGGCGACGGTTTCGCTGTTCTCCTTGGCCCGCTGGACCGCCTCTTTTTGCTTCGCCTTGGCCGCCGCATCGGCCTCGGCGTTTTCGGCATGTTGCCGTGCGGCGCGCCGGGCGGAGCAGAACGCCGTAAGGAACTCGTCCGCGATTCTCGTGTATATGTGCGGTGCACGGCCGAAGCGGTCCGGACGCACAGCCGCAGGATGCGTTCAGCGCGGCGACGCGCCGGAAGGCGACCGTCAAGAAGACTCCTCAATGGGAGACACTGTGATGCGCTCACGCCTGTCCGCAGCCAGCCTGGCCATCATCGCGCTCGCAACGCTGAGTGCCTGCGAGCAGAAGCCCCCCGAGCCCCCCGCGAAGAAAGCCGAAGCGCCGGACGCAGCCAAGCAGGCGGCCGAAGCACCGGCGCCGGCTCAGCCCGCCGCGGTGCCCGCCCCCGAGGCCGCGCCACAGCCCAACCCGGAGCGCAACGCCTACTTCGGCGAGGAGCACATCCACACCAGCTGGTCGGTCGATGCCTGGCTGATGGGCAACCGCCTTACCGGCCCCGATGACGCCTACAAGTACGCGCAGGGCCAGACCATCAAGCACCCGATGGGCTACGACATCAAGATCGACACGCCGATGGACTTCATGGGCGTGACCGACCACTCGGAGTACGTGGGCGTGACGAAGGCGGCGAACACGCCGGGATCCTACGTCAGCAAGTTGCCCGAGGCCCAACCGCTCATCCTCAAGGACCCGAACAGCCAGGAGGAAGTTCAAAAGACGTTCACCTACCTTGTCAAACTGATGGCCGGAGCGCCGGTGAAAGCGTTCATGAGTCCCGAGGTGGCGGGCAGCATCTGGAAGGACACCGTCAGGATCGCGGATGAGAACAACCATCCCGGCAAGTTCACCGCGTTCTGCTCGTACGAGTGGACGTCCATGCCCGACAATCGCAACCTGCACCGCAACATCTTCTTCAAGGACTGCGCGAAGGTCCCCGAGATGCCCTACAGCGCGCTCGACTCGACGCACCCCGAGGACCTGTGGAAGTGGATGGACGAACAGCGGAAGGGCGGCAACGAGCTGCTCGCCATCTCGCACAACGCCAATCTGAGCGACGGCTGGATGTACCCGGTTGATGTCGACAGCCGCGGGCGCCCGATCGACGCCGCCTGGGCGGCCGCGCGCGACCGCAACGAGCGCCTGGTCGAGATCAAGCAGATCAAGGGACAGTCGGAAACTCACCCCCTGCTTTCGCCGAACGACGAGTTCGCGAGCTATGAGATGGCGACCGCTCTCCTCGGCATGCCGGCGACCGAAGGCCGGATCGATCGCATCCAGGGCAGCTTCGCGCGGCAGGCATACAAGGACGGCCTCGCCATGCAGGACGTGCGCGGCTACAACCCGTACAAGTTCGGCATGGCGGGCGGCTCGGACTCGCACAACACCGGCAGTCCCTACCGCCAGGACAATTTCTTCGGCGGCCACGCCCAGATCGACGGCACGCTCGACCGGCGCATGGCAGGCGTGCTGGCGTTTGGCACCATCGATGTTCGACTGGAGAACCCGGGCGGGCTGACCGGCGTGTGGGCGGAGGAGAACACTCGCGCCTCGATCTGGGATGCGATGTATCGCAAGGAGACCTTCGGGGTCAGCGGCCCGCACATCAAGGTGCGCTTCTTCGGCGGCTGGGGCTACAGCCGGGAGATCGGGAACGCCGGCGACTGGGTGAAGCAGTCCTACGCAGGCGGCGTGCCGATGGGCGCGGATCTGCCGCCGATGCCCGCGGGGGGCAAGGGCACGGCCCCGAGCTTCGTCGTCTGGGCGGTGAAGGACCCGACTTCGGCCAATCTGGACCGCATCCAGGTCATCAAGGGCTGGACGCAGAACGGCCAGAGCTTCGAGAAGATCTTCGACGTCGTGTGGTCGGGCGACCGCAAGCCCAACAAGTGGACGGGCCGGGTGCCGGCCATCCAGAGCACGGTGGACCTGGCGACGGCCACCTACACCAACAGCGTCGGCTCGACCGAGCTCAAGACGGTGTGGACCGATCCCGAGTTCGACGCCAGCCTGCACGCGTTCTACTACGTGCGCGTGCTGGAGATTCCCACGCCGCGCTGGACCCTCATCCAGGCCGTCAAGGCCGGGCTGCCGCCGGCCGACGTGGTGCCGCTCACCGGGCAGGAGCGCGCCTGGAGCTCGCCCATCTGGTACACGCCGTCGGCCGAAGCCCGCAAGGGCGCCCCGGCGGGCATGACCGTCACCGAGCTGAAGAAGAAGGGTGCCGCCGCCTTGAGTGACGCGCAGCTGAAGGCGCTCGTGGTCGGCAAGGCCTTCTGGATGCGCAACAACGTCACCGGCGAGCAGTTCAGCCAGAGCTTCACGGCCGGAGGCCAAACGACCCTGTTCCACGTGGGCAAGTACACCGACGTACCGAGCGGCTATGGCAACGCGCTGCGCGAGGGCTACCTGGGCACCACCATTCCCTACAAGATCGAGGGCGGCAAGCTGATCACCCTCGTC
>Ga0335084_10000919_pt1 | contig 26439 bp, 24 predicted proteins | sample Lox_Sample_44_FD_206721 | JGI IMG/M metagenome (GOLD analysis project Ga0335084, IMG submission 206721) | Soil microbial communities from Loxahatchee National Wildlife Refuge, Florida, United States - Lox_Sample_4.4 | ecosystem: Environmental > Terrestrial > Soil > Wetlands | place: USA... | reverse complement strand
ATGTACACGCCGGTGCCCCGGATCTCCGCGACGGCCGTGGAGGTCTGGATGTGGCGCGAGCCCGGCCCAAACACGGCCACCATCGCTCCCGCGCTCAGCCGCAGCCCGGCGATGACCGATGGCTGCCCGGGTAACGACTTTTCCAGGTTCAGCCGGGACTTCTCTCTCAAGAGGAACGCATCGGGACCGATCACGAGCACCAGCTTGCTCTTGGGTCCGGTCTCGATGCGATCGCCCGGGCGCACCCGCGTGGCGCGCGAGGCGGGCTTGCCGTTCACCTTTGCGCTGCCCTGCAGGTCCCGGATCTCAGCGGAGCGAGCCACGCCGGGCATCAGCAGCGTGGCGCCCAGCGCGGCGCTGGCCTTGAGAAACCGACGCCGGCGCATCACACCGGTCCGCACCCCCTTGGGATCGAAGCTCATCCGTCCTCCTTCTGCTGTGGTTGCCGTGAAGTCGCGCGTATTCTCGCTCGGCCTCGCTTCCAATGCATCGGTTCGCCGGTTGCAAGCTTGAGCGCTCTCGCGGCGCGGCTTTGAAATCGCGCCGCTCTGAGCTAGACTGTTCCGCGAGGCCAGGTTGCGCCCACGGGCGCATATGCAGAAAGCAACCGCCGAATGGCTGCCAAGCGTACCCTGATTCACGTCCTGCTGGCGTTCGCCATGCTGCTGGCCCAGCAGGTGATGCTCGCGCACGCCGCGACGCATCTGGGCCAGCCGCCTGTCAGCCAAGACAAGCAGCCGCTGCCTCACAAGGTCTGCGAGCAGTGCATGCTGTCGGCTCAGCTCGGCGGGCTGCTGGTCGGCAAGACCCTCACTTTCGACGCGCCGCGCGGCTTCACGATCCTGCTCCCCGAAAACCCGCGCGTCGTTCACGGTCCCACCCTCCGCGCATTCCGGTCCCGGGCTCCGCCCGCCTCCCTCTGAGCCTTCGTGTAGTCGTTCCACCCGCTTGAGAAAGCGGGCGTGTATGGCTTCTCAACGAATCGGAGGGCAAACCCATGCTCAAAGCCAACGTCATGGCGGGCGTCATAGCGCTCGGCTTGGTGCTTCCCGCGGGAGCGCCGGCACAAGACGCGGCGCAGCTGGACGAGATCCGCAAGCAGATACAGGAGTTGAAGGACAGCTACAACGCACGCATCGAAGCGCTGGAGAAACAACTCAAGGCGGCGGAGGAAGCCGCAGCGAAGGCCCAGTCCGCCGCCACCCAGGCGCAAACCGCGGCCAGTCAAGCGAAGCAGAGCGCGGAGGCGGCGCAGGCACCAGCCGCCAAGCAGCCCGCGTCGCCGTCCGCGTTCAACCCAGCGCTGTCGCTGATCCTGATGGGAGGATATTACAACTCGGACCAAGACCCCCGAACGCGAACCGTCACGGGCTTTCTGGGGTCGGACGAATACGGCTTGCCTAATCGCGGCTTCGACCTTGGCGAGACGGAAATCCAGATTTCGGCGAACATCGATCACCTGTTCTACGGCCAGGCGACATTCTCCATTGAGGACGGCACGATCTCGGCCGAGGAAGCATTTTTTCAGACCACGGGGATCGGCCACGGCTTGACGGTCAAAGGCGGCAGATACTTTTCCGCAATCGGTTACTTCAACTCCGTGCACAACCACGCCTGGGATTTCCAAGACCCCGCGCTCGTGCAGAAGGCCTTCCTCGGCGACAACTTCGGCATGGACGGAGTGCAGGTGAGCTGGATCGCACCGCTCCCCACCGTCTACGTCGAGGTCGGCGGTGAGGGCGGAAAGCCGGTCGAGTTTCCCTTCCCAGACAGCTCTTACAACAGCAACGGCTTTCAGGTTGGGACGGCCTACGCGCATCTCGGCGGCGATATCGGCGAGAGCAGTAGCTACCGACTGGGAGTCTGGGGTTCGACCTCGCAGAACGGCGTCACCGACCAGCCCGTCCCTGCCCTGGACTTCACCGGGTTCACCAACACCCTTTCCGGCGGGAGCGACAATCTCTGGGGCCTGGACTTCGTCTACAAGTGGGCGCCCAACGGCGATCCCTCTTACCAGAACGCCAAGGTCGTCGCAGAGTGGATGCACCGCAGCCTGAATGGCACCCTCACCTATGCCCCAGGCCTGCCCCAGTCCCAAGTTGGCAGCTTAAACGCGAGCCAATCGGGCTGGTACATCCAGGGCGTATATCAGTTCCACCCCTACTGGCGGGTTGGGCTGCGCTATGACCAGCTCAACGAGGGCTCGTATGGCCTCGGTCCCGGGCTCGTCGGCGCGCCCGGCTTGGCGCCACCGGATTTCACGCCTAGACGCTGGTCCGTCATGACCGACTGGAGCCCGTCCGAGTTCAGCCGCTTCCGGCTCCAATTCCAACAGGATAAGTCGCAGGTGGGCCTTACCGACAATCAGGTCTTCCTCCAGTACATCTTCAGCCTCGGGACGCACGGCGCGCACAAGTTCTGACGCCTTCCTTTCTCGGGCACGCTATCGACTCGAACGGAGTGATCCAATGAGAATCCTCTTGAGCCTGTTGAACTTCACCGCCCTGCTGGTTTGGGCCGCGCCGGCGGTGTCCGCCATCAATGTCTTCGCCTGCGAGCCGGAGTGGGGGGCGCTGGCGACTGAGATCGGCGGCAATCGTGTCAGCGTCTACACCGCCACCACCGCGCTCCAAGATCCACACAAGATCCAGGCGCGCCCCAGCCTGATCGCGCATGCCCGCGTCGCGGACCTGGTTGTCTGCAGCGGCGCGGAACTCGAGGTCGGCTGGATGCCTGTGGTCATCGGCCAGTCCGGAAACGATAAGATCGGGGTGGGCAAGCCCGGAAATCTGGAGGCCACCAATTACGTTCAACTCAAGGAAGTGCCCCGGCTTCTGGACAGATCGATGGGAGACGTGCACCCGAGAGGCAATCCTCACATCCAGTGGGGGCCGCAGAACATCCAACTAGTGGCCGATGAGCTGGCCAAGCGGCTCGGCTATATCGACCCCGCGGGGAAGACCTACTACGAATCGCGCCTGGCGTCGTTTTCCCAGCGTTGGGAGCAGGCGACCAAGCACTGGGAGCAGGAGGCCGCGTCGCTCAAGGGTGTTTCCGTCATCGAGCACCACAAGGAGCTCACCTACCTCTTCGATTGGCTCGGCATGCCGGTGGTCGGAGCGCTGGAGCCGAAGCCCGGCGTCGAGCCCACCTCGTCGCATCTCTCTGAGCTGGTCGAGCAGCAGAGGATCAATCCCGCGAAGCTTATCGTGATCACCACGCAAAAGAATCCCGAGGCTGCGGAGTGGCTCTCGGGGCATATCAAGGTCAAGCAAATCGCGCTGCCCGCAACCGTGGGCGGGACGCCGGGGGCCAAAGACCTGTTCAGTATGTACGATGACGCGATCAGCCGGCTCCTCGCCGCTGAGAGATCATGACCGCAGTCGGCTCGGCCACAGCCTTCCCGCAACGCGAGGCGCGGGGGGAATCTCTTCTTGCCGGATCTCGAAGCTCGATGGACAGCGACGATTACTTACTTCGTGTGGACGCACTGTCTGCCGGATATGTGCGTCCCGTAGTGGGGCCGGTGAGCTTTTCGGTCCGCTTAGGCGACATCGTCGGCATTCGCGGACCCAACGGCTCTGGCAAGTCGACCCTGCTCAACGCGATCACCGGAGGGTCAAGAATATTCTCCGGCCGTGTGATCAAGCGCCCAGGCGCGCGCGTTTCTCACCAGCAGCAGAGCACCCTGCCTCTCGACAGCGTACCGCTGTCAGGGCGGGAGCTGCTGGGTCTCACCGGTGCAACCGAGGAGTCCTTGCCTGCCTGGATCAAGCCGCATGTCAGGCGTCGACTGGATCGGCTGAGCGGTGGCCAGCTGCAGCTTCTCTACGTCTGGGCTTGTTTGAAAGCGCCCGTCGATCTTATCCTGCTGGATGAGCCAACCAACAACGTCGACCCGCCTGGCATCGAGCACTTGGCTGAAGAGCTGCTGCGCATGCGAGCCTCGCACGCGGTGCTCGTGATCAGCCATGAACATCGTTTCCTGGAGCAAGTCTGCACGCGCATGGTGGATCTTCCGCAGTGAACGTCGACGCCCTGTTGGACCCGCTGTTTCGGCTGCCTTTCGTGACCGGGCTCGTGTTTGCGCTAGTGCTTCCGGTGCTCGGGATGTACCTGCGACTCAGGGAGGAATGGCTCGCGGCGCTCGCCTTCGCTCAAGTCGCGGCCGCCGGCTCACTCGCGAGTTCGATACTCGGGCTTCCCCCACAAGCGGGCGCGTTGGCGTGCGCCGGCGGCGCGGCCGCATTGAAAGGTTGGATTGCCCGGGCGGGGAACAACGGCTACGCGCTGCTCATGATCGTCGGCTGGGCCGCCGCCATCTTGATGCTGGCGAACGTTCCGATCGCCGAGCACCTCGGGCATGCCCTCTTCGACGGCCAGCTGTACTTCACCGGCACCGGGCACTTGGCGGTCGCAGCGTTGTTCCTCGCTGTCACTGCAACCCTGCTCCCCTGGCTCTCGCAGCGGCTGCTGCTGGAACGGATGTTCCCCGACTTTTTCCGCGCCAGCGGGCTCTCCGCGCTCCGGTATCACCTCATCTTCGACTTGCTGATCGCCGCCGGGCTGGCCCTCGCCACCTCTTCCATCGGCGTGATGGCCGCGTTCGGGTTGGTGTTCGTGCCGTCGATGATCGCGTATCGGGTCGCCCCCAACTGGAAGGGATCGGTTGCCATCTCAGCCGCATCCAGCTTGGGTGCCTACATTGTCGCCTTCGCCGCAGCGCTACTGCTCGACCAGCCGTTCGGGCCGGTGCTCGCGATCACGCTCGCCGCTCTCGCAGCTTGCGGCTGGCTCGTGCTGGCCGCGCTTCATCGCCAGGCTCCGCACGGCCTCACAGCGCGGAGCTGATCGTCACTACGGCGCGGCGGGGTGCCGGCTCGAGGATCAGCACGGCGCCCTATCGCAAGCCCCTGGCTGCCGCCCTCGCGCTCAACGCCGCGATCTCCGTCACAGAGGCGATTGCCGGACTGCAAGCGGCGAGTCTCAGCCTGGTGCTGGACTGCGTCCGTAACCTGTCCGACGCGATGGCATTGGCATAGCTCTATTTTGGCTTCGTCCTGCCGCTCGGCGTGTCGCGTCAGCCCGGATGTCTCATGAGGGACTTGGGGTCGCGCTGCGACACGTTACCGCTTGCGGCCGTTTGGGGGAGCAGCGCGCCTCCGCCTGTCCCTGCCCAGATGCACCCACTCGCCGCGGGCCAGGCGGCACAGCGAGGCGAGTTCCGAGGCAGTTGTGGCTCGACCCTCGCAGCCACTAGCCCTGACTATTGGCATAGAGGGGTATGCCGCAACTGGCTGGAAATCACCCGTTAGCACCCGAGTAGCCCAGCCGTACGAAACGCACCCGGCTTGAGCCGGCTAGAAGCAACACACATACGGGGACTCGCGTAATTCGTGGGCGTCTTCATCAAATATCCGGGTTAGGCCCTCAGCGCGGCGTCAGGGGGCACGCCGGTGATCGTGTCCGATGAGCCGGTCTCATGAGCCTGCCGCGGGAGGAACGGTTCCGCCGGCGACTTCCCCGCTGGCCGCGTCTTCCACCCACACCCAGAAGCGATTGCTGCCGTTCACCTGCTCCCGCGCGCGGGGGCGGTAGGCGTGCCCCCCTTGCGCGCGAAACGAAACCTGTGCTTGAGCGATAGAGACACCCGACATGCAAAGCCTTGGGCCTTCGTTGCAAAGATAGACGTAGAACAGGGCGGCCCGGTCCCCGGCCGAAATCTCCAAGGCCGAGCGCAGCCGCCAGCTCGGTTGCACACCGTCGATCGAGACGATCTCCACGTAGCCGCCGCGATACGCCGCGCCCCAGAACCCAGGCTTGACTACTGCGGTCTCGCCGCTGGGCTTCGGCTCACCCAGTAGCGAACAGGCGCACAGCGCCAGGGCCGCGCCGGCGATCGAGAACGATGTGAAAACATTCATAGGCGCAGTGGGGTCGACACGACGGCCACGACTGGCCGACTGGTGTGTAGCTCAGGATGGTTGCGGTCGATCATAGCACTGGAGTGGCGGGACAGCCTTGCAAGGCTTATGCTCCAGCGCAAGACAACGCAGCAGAAGCGAGCAACGCTGCGGTTGAGTTGGCGGCTCCAATCGGATCCGGACTCATGCTGTGCCAAGAGCGCGGCCCGGCCCGGATCTTGCGAGACATTCTCGGCTCATCTATCCCGCGCATCCTCCGGTGACCGAGCAGTCGCGCAGCATACGTCCACCTCTGGTTCTCGACAACCTTCCCACGGCTCAGGAGGCGGCCGTGCTATACGCCGACGGTCGCGAAGAGGAAGCGGAGGCGTTCCTCCGGCGTGCGCTGGAGCCCGATGCACCCGAGCAGGACAGGCCAGAGATTTGGTATTTGCTGTTCGATCTTCTGCAAGTACGCGCGGACTGGGCGCAATACGAGCAGCTGGCGAAAAGGTTCGAGGCTTCGTTCGGAACCGCTGCGCCGGCATGGTTGAATGCGGACGAGCTGGCGCGCCTACCGGAAGAGCTGCGCCCTGGCGGCGCCGGCTACATCGAGATCGTGGGCATGCTCGACGATGCCTGCGCCTCGCAATGCGAGCGTGCGCGCACCGCCGCACGCATGCTGCCGCATGTCCATCTCGACCTGAGCCGGATCATCGACATGGACGAGGAGGGCTGCCGGCTCGTCGCAGATCTGCTCCAGGCGCTCTCGGCCAACGGCACGGGCGTGCTGCTCACCGGTAGCGATCGCTTCGCCGATCTGCTACGAGAGATCGCCGCAGGCAACCCGGCGGTCGAAGACTATTGGCTGCTGCTGTTGGATCTGTACCACCTGCAAGGCCTACAGAAGGAGTTCGAGCGCACCGCTGTGGAGTACGCGCTGGCGGCCGGTGTGAAGCCGCCCGACTGGCAGCCCATGGTGATGCCGGTCCCGCCTCGCTCGGCCCCGCAGGAGCGGCGCGATCAGCCGCGCTATGACCCGGGACCGGAGGCGATCCATCTGACCGGTGTGATGCAGGGCTCCACCGACCCTCAGCTCCACGAGCTGCAACAGTTTGCCGCGGGGCGGCGGTTCGTCAACGTCGACCTCGCCCGGCTTCGGCGCATCGACTTCCGCTGCGGCAATTCCTTGGCCCAACTCGTCAACGGCCTCGCGGCCGGCGGCGACACGGTCCGCTTGCTCCGGCCGAACGCATTGGTCGCCGCCTTTCTGGCCGCGCTGAACCTCGACGGCCGGATCACGGTGGTTCGCTCCGACAGACTCGGCTGACCTGCGCCGCGTGGCAGGCGCGCGCGGGTGTGGTTTAATCGACCTCTGGCGCTTGAATCGAGGGCGATCGGCCTCACCTGCCCGCAGATGGACATCCATCACGGGACTACCATCTTGTCCGTGCGCCGCGCAAACCGCGTCGCTCTGGGCGGTGACGGGCAGGTGACACTCGGCAACGTGGTCGTCAAGCAGACCGCGCGCAAGGTGCGCCGCCTCTACCACGACAAGGTCCTCGCCGGGTTCGCCGGCGGCACCGCCGACGCCTTCACATTGTTCGAGCGCTTCGAGGCCAAGCTCGAGCAGCACCAAGGGCACCTGGTGCGCTCGGCCGTGGAGCTGGCCAAGGACTGGCGCACGGACCGCATCCTGCGCCGCTTGGAGGCGATGCTCGCAGTCGCGGACCGGGAAAACTCGCTCGTGATCACCGGCAGCGGCGATGTGCTCGAGCCGGAGCAAGGACTGCTCGCGATCGGCAGCGGCGGGGCTTATGCGCAGGCGGCAGCCAAGGCGTTGCTCGACAACACCGATCTCACCCCCCCGGAGATCGTGAAGAAGGCGCTCGGCATCGCCGGTGATCTGTGCATCTACACCAACCAGCACCATGTGATCGAAGTGCTCGAGTGAAGGGTGAAGAGTGAAGGGTGAAGGGTGCTCTGCGCAGCGTTGAGGTGACCCTTCACTCTTCACCCTTGACCCTTCACGCTTCCGCCGTTATGACCCCCCAAGAAATCGTCCACGAGCTGGACAAACACATCATCGGTCAGGACCGCGCCAAGCGCGCCGTGGCGATCGCGCTGCGCAACCGGTGGCGCCGGCAGCAAGTGGCCGAACCGCTGCGCCAGGAGATCACGCCCAAGAACATCTTGATGATCGGGCCCACCGGGGTGGGTAAGACCGAGATCGCGCGGCGTCTGGCCAAGCTCGCCGATGCGCCTTTCATCAAGGTGGAGGCCACCAAGTTCACCGAGGTCGGCTATGTCGGGCGCGACGTGGACACGATCGTGCGCGATCTCGTGGAGACGGCGATCAAGCAGACGCGCGAGCAGGAAACACGAAAGGTGCAGTCGCGTGCCGAGGACATCGCCGAGGAGCGGGTGCTGGATGCATTGCTCCCGCCCGCCCGCACGGCGGGCTTCGGCGCGCCGGCCGATGAGCAGGAAAGCGCCACCCGGCAGAAGTTCCGCAAGAAGCTCCGCGAGCACGAGCTCGACGACAAGGAGATCGAGGTGGAGGTGGCCGCGGTCCAGCCGCAGATGGAGATCCTCGCGCCGCCGGGGATGGAGGACCTCACCTCGCAGATCCAGACGATGTTCCAGAACCTGGGCGGCGGGCGCCGTAAGCTGCGCAAGCTCAAGGTACGGGAGGCGATGAAGCTGCTCACCGAGGAGGAGGCCGCCAAGCTGATCAACGACGAGGACCTCAAGGTGCGCGCCATCCGCAACGTCGAGCAGAATGGCATCGTCTTCCTCGACGAGATCGACAAGATCGCCAGCCGCTCGGAGGTGGCCGGTCCGGACGTCTCGCGGCAAGGTGTGCAGCGCGACCTGCTGCCATTGGTGGAAGGGACCACGGTGTCCACCAAGTACGGCATGATCAAGACCGACCACATCCTGTTCATCGGCAGCGGAGCGTTCCACTACGCCAAGCCCTCCGACCTGATCCCCGAGCTGCAAGGGCGCTTTCCCATCCGCGTCGAGCTCGCCCCGCTCTCGGTGGACGACTTCGAGCGCATCCTGACCAGCACCGATGCCTGCCTGACCCGGCAGTACGAAGCGTTGCTCGAAACCGAGGGCGTGCAGCTGCAATTCCAGCGCGGCGCAATCAAGCGCATCGCCGAGATCGCCTGGCAAGTCAACGAGAGGACCGAAAACATCGGCGCGCGTCGCCTGTATACGGTGATGGAAAAGCTGCTGGAGGACATCTCCTTCGACGCCGGCAAAGCGAGCGGACAGCGCTTGGAGATCGACGCGGGCTACGTCGATGCACGCCTCAAGGAGCTGGCGCAGAGCGAGGATCTCGCCCGGTACGTGCTCTAGCGGCGAGCGATGAGGCGCGCGAACGCCTCGCTGCGCGGGTGTGGTGCTCCGGCGTCCGCCGTCATTCACCCTAGCCTTCAGGGCCACCGTTCCCTTACGCCACGCTTGTCGTTACTCGCGGGGCGCGAATGGCGGTGTTGGCGCGTCTCACCCGGCCCCCATACAATTGAGCTGCCGCGGCCATAATCTCCAACGAATCCCCGCACGCCCGCCATGAATAACCGCTCGACCTTCTCGCTGGAGGTCAACCCCAAGATCCCGCGCCGCCTGGCGCGGCTCGAAGAGCTCGCCTCCAACCTGTGGTACAGCTGGGACCGATCCACCCGAACCCTGTTCTCACGCCTGCACACGGGCCTCTGGGATGCCGTGGGGCACAGTCCCAAGGCGTTCCTGAAGCGGGTGGACGAGGAGAGGCTGGTGGACGCCGCCGACGATCCGGTGTTCCTGGGCAACTTCAACCGGGTGCTCTCGGCGTATGACACCTACCACAACGAGCCGCTGCGCCGGAACGGGTCCGAATGGCTGCGCTCGTCGGACTTAGTGGCCTACTTCTGCGCGGAGTTCGGGTTCCACGAGAGCTTCCCGATCTACTCCGGCGGTCTGGGCATCCTGGCCGGGGACCACTGCAAGGCGGCCAGCGATATGCGCCTGCCGTTCATCGGCGTGGGCCTGCTCTACCGCCAGGGCTATTTCTCGCAGACCATCGACGCGGAAGGCAACCAGCGCGCCGAGTACACCGACTCCGACTTCGACAGCCTCCCGATCACACCGGTGCTGCGCCAGGACGGCAGCGAGGTGCACGTGCAGGTGGAGTTGCCCAACCGACGCGTGTTCTGCAAGGTCTGGCACGCGCGCTGCGGTCACGTCGGGCTGTACCTGCTGGACACCGACCTGCCAGAGAACGACGAGCGGGCCCGCGACATCACCCATCAGCTCTACGGCGGCGACCGCCAGACGCGCATCGAGCAGGAGATCGTGCTCGGCGTCGGCGGTGTGCGTGCGCTAGAGGCCCTCGAGCTGAAGCCCACGGTCTGGCACATCAACGAAGGCCACGCCGCCTTTCTGCTGCTCGAACGCATGCGCGCGTTGGCCAGGCAGGGACTCGATTTTGCCGCCGCGCTGGAAGCCGTGGCGGCGAATACGGTGTTCACCACGCACACCCCGGTCCCGGCGGGGCACGACCACTTCGGCGAAGACATGATGTGGAGCTACTTCGAGTCCTACTGCCAGGACCTGAAGGTGAGCCGCGAGGACTTCCTCGCTCTGGGGCGGGTGAACGCAAGCCGTGAGTTCAACATGACGGCGCTGGCGATCCGTGGCTCGCGCTACCAGAACGGAGTCAGCCGCATTCACGGCAGCGTGTCGTCGCGCATCTGCGCGGATCTGTGGCCTCAGGTCGATCCCGGCGAGAACAGCATCGGCTACATCACCAACGGCGTGCACGTGCCCACCTTCCTGGCGCAGGAGTGGGCCGACCTGTTCGAGAAATATCTCGGCTTCGACTGGACGCAGCGGTTGTCCGACGCCGGATTCTGGAAGCGCATCGACGAGATCCCCGACCACCTGTTCTGGAGCGTGCGCCAGTCGCTCAAGTCGCAGATGCTGTATCTGGTGCGCCACCGCATCTCGTTGCAGCACTTCCGCAACCGCGGCTCGGAGGCCCACCTCGACCGCCTGCTGAAGTATACCAATCCGGTCAATCCCAATGTCCTGACGATCGGCTTTGCGCGGCGCTTCGCCACTTACAAACGGGCCACGCTGATATTCCAGGACCTCGCCTGGCTGCGCCAGATCATCTCCAACGACGAGCGCCCGGTGCTGCTCGTGTTTGCCGGCAAGGCGCATCCGGCCGATCAACCGGGGCAGGACCTGATCCGCCGCGTCGTCGAGATCGCACGTATGCCGGAATTCGAGGGCCGCATCCTGTTGATCGAGGACTACGACCTGCGCCTCGCCCGGCGTCTGGTCTCCGGAGTGGACGTGTGGCTGAACAATCCGGTTTATCCGCTGGAGGCGAGCGGCACATCGGGCATGAAAGCGGGCATGAACGGAGTGCTGAATCTGTCGGTGCTGGATGGTTGGTGGGACGAGGGCTATGACGGCCACAACGGCTGGGCCATCAAACCGGTGGGCGAGCACATGGATCCCGCACGCCGCGACCGCGAGGAGGCCAAGACGCTCTACGAGCTGTTGCAGGACCATGTGATCCCGCTGTACTTCAAACGCGGGGAGATGGGCTACTCGCCAGAGTGGGTGCGGATGGCGAAGCACTCCATCGCCACCCTGCTGCCGCGCTTCAGCTCCACCCGGATGGTAAGCGAGTACCTGGCCAAGTTCTATCTGCCCGCCTCTCGGCAGGGCCGCCGCTACGCGGAGAGCAGCTTCGCCAACGCCCGCCGGCTGGCGGTGTGGAAGGCGCAGGTAAGGCGCAGCTGGGCCGAGGTCCGCCTGCGGCGCCTGGACACGCCCAAGCGCAACATCGCCTTCGGACAGGGCGTGAAGCTCGAAGTCGGCGTCTTCCTAAACCGCTTGAAGCCGGAGGATGTGGTGGTCGAGCTTCTGATCGGCCGCCAGACCCGGGACGAAAGGCTCCGGGAGCTGCGCGGTTACCGGTTCGAATGGGAAGGCGTGATGACGGATCAGGGCGAGCACCGCTTCGCGCTCGAGATCACGCCGGAGATGTGCGGCAGACTCGAATACCGGGTGCGCATCTACCCGTTTCATGAGCTGCTCACCTATCCCTTTGAGATGGGCATGATGCTGTGGCTTTGAGGCGTCCATGGCGCACCGCGGCTTGCGCCAGCGCTGCGAGGTGACAATGCAGACATTCGTCTGGGCCGTGCGGGCCCGCCTGCTGGCGCTGGCGGTGCTGTGGTGGCTGGCGCCAACTGGTGTCTCCGCTGTTCAGCTCGGCGGGGCTTCCTGCTCGATCAGCCTTCCCGACCTGTACGAGCAGGTTTCCCCCGCGGTGGTGATGGTCACGGGTAGGGCGATCAACCCGTACCGCCTGCGGGACCGCATCAGCCGCGTTCTCGGCTCCGGGTTCATCATCGATAAGGACGGACTGATCCTCACCAACGCGCACGTGGTGTTCGGACTGCAGTCTCTGGCGGTCACGCTGGACGACGGCACCGTCACGTCCGCGAAGCTCATCGGCGCCGACCCGATCTTCGACATCGCGGCGATTCAGATCCCCAGGCCGAAGAGCGCGAGACTGCCCACAGTGCCGTTGGGCGATTCCGACAAGCTGCGTGCCGGCGAGGAGGTGATCGCGATCGGCAATCCGCTCGGTTTGGACCAAACCGTCACGCGCGGGATCGTCAGCGCCGTGAACCGCATCCTCCCGGAGACGCCCCTGTCGCTCAGCGAGCCGCTGATCCAGATCGACGCACCGATCAATCCCGGCAACTCGGGTGGGCCGCTGCTCAACCGCTGCGGAGAGGCGGTGGGCATCAACTCGGCCATCGTAGCGGAGGCGCAGAACATCGGCTTCTCCGTTCCGATCAATCTCGCCAAAAACATCCTTCCGTCGCTGATCAAGGACGGGCGCTTGATCCGGCCCTGGATCGGCTTCCACGGGCAGTTGATCGGAGTCGAGCTCCAGAAGCTGCTGCAGATGCCGCTCACCGAAGGCTTGCTCGTGGAAGTGATCGAGCCCGGCAGTCCGGCGGACAAAGCCGGCATCCGGGGCGGCGACATCGAGCTCACCATCGGCGGCGCCTCGCTGCTGCTGGGCGGCGACATCGTGGTGAGCCTGAACGGCGCCGCCATGAATCAACCTGAAAAACTCTCCGGCATCATGCGCGGCCTTAAGGTCGGCAGCGTGCTCAAGCTCAAGGTATTTCGGCAGGGGAAGTACCTCGACGTGCAATACACTCTGCCCGAGCGACCCATGCTGCCCGGCGATCTTTCCGAAGCGACTTCCTTCGCGCCGGCGGCCCCCCTCAACGAGCCTGGCAACATTGCGCGTCGCCTGCGCGGCGTTCAGCGGCCTGAGCCGTGAACGGACGTGCCGCATCCGTCCCAGCGAGTCGGGAGCCAACCGATGTCGACCAGGGACTCGCCGTCACTCTAGCCGAGCGCGGCTGGGCCTATGCCCGGAGCTTCCTGCCCGACCCGTTATGGAAGAGCCTCGCCACGGAGCTGCGCACAGTGCAGGCCGGCAACAAGCTGCGCCGCGCCGGGATCGGCAGCGGCGAAGGTCACCGCCTTGCGGAGGAAATTCGCGGCGACTGGATCTGCTGGCTCGACGCAGCCCCTCGATCGCCCGCACAACGCCAGGCGTTGGCGCGGCTCGAGCGGCTTCGCCGCGCCTGCAACCGCGAGCTGCAACTGGGGCTGTTCGAGTTCGAAGGCCATTTCGCCGTCTACCCCGACGGCGCGCATTATCGGCGCCATCGCGACCAGCCTCGCGACTCCGATGCCCGTGTGCTGTCCTGCGTGCTCTACCTCAACGAAGACTGGCGGCCTGAGGACGGCGGCGCGCTGAGGCTCTACCTGGACGAGGGCGAGGCGCGCTATGTCGATGTCCTGCCCGAGGGCGGTGCGTTGGTGTGCTTCCTCAGCGCGCGCTTCTTCCACGAGGTGTTGCCGGCGCGCCGCGGCCGACTGTCGCTCACCGGCTGGTTTCGCCGCCGCACGGACTGAGGCGGGGCACCCCAGGCACAGGTCGCGCAACGCGATAGGCTGTGTTGCAACTTAACGCGCCGCCACGTATGCGGCCGCGATCGCCACCGTGAGCAACGCCAGCGGCACTCCCGTCCGTGCATGGCGCCACCAGCCGATGCGTATCCCGTGCTTGACCGCTACGTCTATGACGATGATGTTGGCGATGCTGCCCACGATCAGGAGATTCCCCGCCAAGGTGCTCACCAGAGCGAGCAAGGGACCCGCCCCGGGATGGTGGGCTACGGGCAGCAGAAGCATGACCGCGGGCACGTTGGAGACCAGATTCGACAAGACCACGGTCACCGCCGACAACCAGCCGGCCTGGTCCAGGTCCAGGCCGGAGTGCGCGAGTCGCGCCAGCAGATCCGCGGTGAACCCGGTCTGCTGCAGGGCATGATTCACCACGAACAGACCCATGAACAGCACCAGCAGCTCCCAGTCGACCTGCCCGAGCATCTGGCTCGAATGCAGCCTGCGACTCATGAGCAGCACACCGGCGCCGGTCAGCGCGACATGCTCCCTGGGCCAGGGGCCGATCAGGAACGCGACAAGCAGCGTCGCCGCCACCGCCAGTCCCTTGATCGTCTGCCACAGGTTCAGCGGCACTTCCTGCCGGACCGGCTCGTCCGCACGGCCCGTCGCACGCTCCGCGCCGACCGGGTGCCAGCGCCCCGCGCTCTGCCACGCGATCAGTCCCCATGTCAACAGCAGGCCCAGGATGACGGGCGGAGCGGCCACGAGGAAATATCCCGCGAAGGACAGCCGCAACGTCTGGCCGATCAGCATGTTCTGGGGATTGCCGATCAACGTCGCCGCGGAGCCGATGTTCGCAGCGCAGGCAAGCGCGAGCAGGAACGGGATCGGGTCAAGACTGCGCTTGCGGCAGGTGTCGATCATCACCGGCGCTACCGCAAGGCAGACGACGTCGTTGCTGAACACGGCCGACAGCGAGGCGATGACGAAGGTCGTCGCGCCGAGCAGCAGCGGCGGCGCGAGCGGCAGCGAGGCAAGCTTGCGCGCGACCCAATCGTAGAACCCGCCGAGGCGCATCTGCGCCGCGATCACCATGAACGAGAACAGCAGGATCAAGGTCGGCAGATGGATGGACTCCGCCGCCTCCTGCAGGCCGACGGCGTCGACGGTGATCAAAGCGATGGCGCCGAGCAGCGCGACCCCTGTGCGGTCGAGCTGCAAGAACGGCAGCCCCCCCAGGATCATCCCGGAGTACACGGCCAAGAAGATGAGGGTGGTGGTTGCCGTCACGTTCGTCGCCTGACCGGACCGGTGAAGTGTACCGGCGGACGACGGCGTAGGAGCGCGCCGTGCGGTGATCGAGCGCCGTGCGCCGGATGCGGTTGGTAGCGCGGCCCGCTAGCGCGAAGCGCCCGCCTGCTTCGTCTTGTCCAACACGCTCATCGCGGAAGCCACCAACCCCGCGACGTCGGATACGTTGCTGGGCACAATGAGCGTGTTGCTCGTCTTCGCCAGGTTGGCGAAGGCGTTGATGTATAGCTCCGCGACCTTGAGATTGGCGGCCGACTGGCCGCCGTCTTTGCCGATCGCTTCGGCCACGGCAGTGATTCCTGCCGCGGTGGCCTCGGCGATCAGCCGGATGGCGGTGGCATCGCCCTGGGCCTTGTTGATGGCCGCCTGCTTCTCGCCCTCGGACTGCAGGATGTCCGACTGCTTGGCGCCTTCCGCCAAGTTGATCTCCTTCTGCTTCTCGCCCTCGGAGGTGGCGATCACGGCACGCTTCTCGCGCTCGGCGGTGATCTGCGCCTGCATCGCGCGCAGGATGGAGTCCGGCGGGGTCAGGTTCTTCAACTCGTAGCGCAGCACCTTCACACCCCAGGAGCGGCCGGCTTCGTCCAGCACGGAGACGATCTGTTTGTTGATCTCGTCGCGGCTCTCGAAGGTCTTGTCCAGCTCCATCTTGCCGACCTCGGAGCGCAGCGTGGTCTGGGCGAGCTGCGTGATCGCGGTGAGGTAGTTGGAGGTCCCGTACGAAGCAAGACGCGGGTCGGTCACCTGGTAATACAGGATCCCGTCCACCGAGAGCTGGGTGTTGTCCTTAGTGATGCACACCTGCTCGGGCACGTCCAGCGGCACCTCCTTCAGCGAGTGCCGGTAGGCGACACGGTCGAAGAAGGGCACGATGATATTCAGGCCCGGCTCCAGCACGGAGTGGAAGCGCCCGAGCCGCTCCACCACCCACGCGTTCTGTTGTGGTACCACCCGCACGCCTTCGATTACGAACACGACCGCCGAAGCGATGACGAAGAACGGGATCGCATAGACCCGCGTCGGTTCGAACGCAGCGATGAGGATGGTCAGGATGACTACGGCCGCGAGCTTGGGAAACATCGACACCTCCTTGCGAACCTCGGTTGCCGGCGCATCCGCCGGCTCGGACGCGGGCGCCGCCGCAGGCTTACGCGGGACGGGTCTTGGCGACTTCGAGGGTGTTGCCATGAACGGCGCTGATGTAGAGAACTTCGCCCGGCTGGCCGCTGCACTCGCCGCGCACCTGCGCGTCCCAGGACGCGCCGCGGTAGCGCACTCGTGCGAAGCGATCCGGCTCGTTGACCCAGGCTTCCCAGGTGACCGGCTGGCCGAGGTCCGGTGAGGCCATCGCAGCCGGCGTGACGAGCCTGCGGCGCTGCTGGATCCAGGCGACACCCGCGACGGCGACAACCGATGCGACGAGCGCCTGCACCCAGAATCCGAAGCCGGCGAAAGCCAGTGCCGCACCGGCCAGCGCCGCGATCCCGAGGACCAGGAGATAGAAGGTCCCCGTCATCAGCTCGGAAATCACCAGCGCCAGGCCGACAACGGCCCAGATCACGTATCCAGCCATGCGTACCGAGTGTCAGATCGAGGCCGGCTCAGTGTAGCGCAGAATCCCATCGGTATTGCTCGCCATCGGCCGCTGGAACGGCCCGGGAAAACCGTTACAATGCGCACGCGCAGCCGCTCGCCGGAGCGATCCGGGGCGGCGCTGCTTTTTTTATCGACGCTTTCGTAACCGGCTTGATGGGAAATGGCTGAGTACAAGAAGCACGTCACCTTCCAAGGCAAGATCCTGATCGTCGGGTTCGGCGCCGTTGGCCAGGGCACGCTGCCGCTCATCCTGCGGCACATCGAGATGCCCAGGGACAAGATCAAGATCATCACGGCCGAAGACTGGGGCCACGAGATCGCGCGGGAGTATGGGATCGAGTTCCGGGTCGAGCCGCTCACACGGGACAACTATCTGCAGATCCTCAACCGGGAGCTGAAAGCCGGCGACTATTTGTTCAACGCGTCCTTCGACGTCTCCAGCCTGGCGCTGATCGAGTATTGCAGCGAGCGCGGCATCCTCTACCTCGATGCCTGCATCGAGCCCTGGGCCGGCGGGCACCGCGACACCTCGATCCCGGCCGCGCGCCGCTCCAACTATGCATTCCGAGAATCGGCGCTGGAGATGCGCAAGAGATATCGAAACGGCCCGGCGGTGGTGCTCATGCATGGCGCCAATCCCGGCCTGGTATCGCACTTCGTCAAACAGGCATTGATCAACATCAACCGCGACACCGGCGCGGGTCTGCCGGAGCCGCGATCGAAGGAGGAATGGGGACGTCTTGCCATGCGACTCGGCATCAAGGTGATCCAGATCGCCGAGCGCGACCGGCAGACCACCGGCAAGCGGAAGCAGTGGGGCGAGTTCGCCAACACCTGGTCGAGCGGCGCCTTCGTCGGGGAATCCTTGCAGCCGGCCGAGCTGGGCTGGGGCACGCATGAGAAACACTGGCCCCACGAGGGCATGGAGTTCGGCTTCGGCTGCGGCTCCTCCATCTATCTGAACCGGCCCGGCTGCAGCACACGGGTGCGCGCCTGGGTGCCACTAGAGGGCCCGTATCACGGCTGGCTCATCTCGCACGGCGAGTCCCACTCGATTCCGGACTACCTCACGGTCCGCGAGGACGGGAGAGCCGTGTATCGTCCGACCTGCTATTACGCCTACCACCCCTGCGACGACGCGGTGCTGTCGCTGCACGAGATGGTCGGACACAACTACAGCATGCAGGAGAGGACCCGGTTGCTGCGGGAGGACCTCACGGACGGCTGCGATGAGCTGGGCGTGCTGGTCATGGGGCACAAGCGCGGCGCTTATTGGTACGGCTCCCAGCTCACCATACACCAGGCACGCGAGCTATGTCCGCACAACAACGCCACGAGCCTGCAGGTCAACGCCGCAGCGCTGGGTGCAGTGGTCTGGGCGATGCGCAACCCCAACGCCGGGATCGTGGAGCCGGACGAGATCGATTTCCGAACCGTGCTGGATATCTCGATGCCCTACCTGGGCCCGGTCTCCGGGGTGTACAGCGACTGGACGCCGCTCGAGGGCCGCGGCAAGCTGTATCCGGAAGACGTAGACTTCGAGGATCCGTGGCAGTTCAAGAACTTCCGGGTGGTCTGAGCGGCGAGATCGCAGCACCGCGCTTGCCAATCGACGATGCGATCGTGCATTCTTTAGCGCGATGATCTCGCTTCTGAAGAAGATCGTGGCTGAGCTCGGCGCCGCGACGCAGGTGTGCTTCCGCGTCACGTACCCCGACGGCTCCAGCTTTCAGAACCGGGACGGCACGCCCGTGGTGCATGCCCACTTCAAGACGAGCGCCGCCGCGTGGAATGTCGTCCTGTTCCGCCATATCGGGATGCTCGAATCCTTCTTCGATCAGTCCCTCGACATCGAGGGCGACTTCGGTCAGCTGTTCGCCATCGGCTTCGAGAGCGGCTTCGAGCGCTCGCCCGGGCCGCTGGTTTGGCTGCGCAACCAGTGGCACGAGCTGCGTTTCGGCAACCGCACGATCCAGCAGGCGCGCGTGAATGCCCGCTATCACTACGGGCTGGGCGCCGACTTCTACGCCTACTGGCTGGACGATCCACTGATGATGTACACCTGCGCCTACTGGAAGCCGGGTACACGCACGGTGGAACAGGCGCAGCAGAACAAGATCGACCATGTGTGCCGCAAGATCCGGCTCAAGCCGGGGGAGAGCGTGGTAGACATTGGCTGCGGCTTCGGCGGCTTCATGTTCCGCGCCCGGGAGCAGTTCGGCGCACGCGTGTGCGGCGTGAACACCACCACCGAGCAGGTCGACTGGGTGCGCGGCCAGATCGAGCGCCGAGGCCTGTCCGACCAGCTCGAGGTGCGCGAGGCGGACTTTCGCGAGGTGCACGCCCAGTTCGATAAGGTCGTCTCCATCGGAGTGCTGGAGCACGCCGGTCGGGACCAGTTGCGGGAGGTGGTTCGGGCGCACGCGGATTTCCTCAAGCCCGGAGGGCTCGGCATGCTGCACTTCATCGGTCATGTCGGCGTGCGCGACACCGAGTTCTATATCCGCAGGCATGTGTTCCCGGGCGGCTGGATCCCCAGTTTGGCCGAAACGATCACGGCGATGGAGGACTGCGGGCTGGAGATCGTGGACATCGAGAATCTGCGGCGCCACTACGCGCTCACGCTGGACGAGTGGGCGGCGCGGTTCGACCGCAACTGGGACCGCATCCACGCGCTGAACCCGAAGAAGTTCGACGAACGCTTCCGCCGCATCTGGAGCACTTACCTTGTGGCCTGCGCCGAGATGTTCCGCTCGCCCAACTCCAGCACACACCTGTTCCAGATCTTGTACAGCAAGGGCAACATCAACAAGGACAACTACCCGATGAGCCGGGCGTTCCTTTACTCCGGCGATTTCGAGCAGCGCGTCGCCGCCGAGTCGGAGCGCGCTGCGGCCATCTGACGCATCGTCCCGCGCATGCGCTTATCGAGCGGTGTAAGCCGGCCCGCGCCCGGTCGATCAACACCGGGTTGTTGTGTGCGCTCCCGCCTCGGTCTGAAGGTGTGCGGGTGACGGTATCGTTCGCGGAGCGCAAGGCGGAGTTCGCGCGTCAGATCGCAAGTCGGCCATCAGACGGCCACACCGGCGCCGTCGGCCTCGACAAGAGCACATCCAACCTTTTCCGCGACCGCGCGCGGGCGCCCAAGCGCCGGCTGGATGCGAGCGCTTTCCATCACGTCCTGGAAGTCGACTCCGGCGAGGGCTGGGTCGAGGTCGAGGGCATGACGCCGTACGACACGCTCGCCGCCGCGACGCTGCGCAGCGGGGTGATGCCCTGTGTCGTGCCTCAGCTCAAGTCGATCACGATCGGCGGCGCCGTAGCAGGCGTGGGGATCGAAGCGAGCTCCTTCCGCTACGGGTTGGTGCACGACACGCTGATGGAGTTGGAGATCCTGCTGGGCGACGGCAGCATCGTGGTCGCCAGACCGGACAACGAGCTGAGCGACCTGTTCTTCGGCTTCCCCAACTCCTACGGGACGCTCGGCTATGCGCTGCGGGTGAAGACCAAGACCATCCCGGTCAAGCCCTACGTCCAGGTGAGCCACCTGCGGTATCGCGACGCGAGCGAATACTTCCGCCGCCTCGGTGAGTGGTGTCTGGCGGGCGATGTGGATTTCGTCGACGGCTCGGTGTTCGGGCCCGAGCAGCTGTATATCACGCTCGGCCGCTTCGTCGACGAAGCCCCGTATACGAGCGACTACACCTACGAGAACATCTACTACCGTTCCATCGCGCAGCGGGAGACGGACTATCTCACGACCGAGGCATACCTGTGGCGCTGGGACACCGACTGGTTCTGGTGCTCCAAGAACCTGGGCGCCCAGCATCCGCTCGTGCGGCGGCTGCTCGGCAGGAAGCGGCTCAATTCGCGCTTCTATACCAAGGTGATGCGCTGGAACAGCCGCTGGCGCTTGACCCATGTTCTGGATCGCCTCTCCCGCTTGCACCGCGAGTCCGTGATCCAGGACGTGGACGTGCCGATCGAGCATGCGGCGCAGTTCCTGGATTTCTTCCAGCGTGAGATCGGCATCTCGCCGGTATGGATCTGCCCGATCGGCGCTTCGGACCCGGCGCGGCGCTGGACGCTCTACCCGCTGGACCAGTCCAAGCTGTACGTCAACTTCGGCTTCTGGGATGTGGTGCGAGTGGAGCGGGCGCGCCCGCCAGGGTACTACAACCGGCTGGTGGAACAGAAAGTGCAGGAACTGCAGGGGATCAAATCGCTATACTCGGACAGCTTCTACCCGCCCGAGGAGTTCTGGGCCACCTACGATGGCGAGGCGTACCGAGCGCTGAAACGCAAATTCGACCCCGGCGGCGTGTTCAAGGACCTGTACCAGAAGTGCGTGCTCAGGCAATGACGAGAATGGCCTACCGGGTGACACCCACAGAGCCCAATCTCCCGGAGCCGTATGGCCGGTCGATCTGAAGTGAAGCATGGCTCGAGATCGGTCCTCGAGCCGCGGCCGGAACATCCGGCTGGAGCGCGAGCAGCCGCGCGCTTGAGCCGTGACTGGGTCGGCTGGGTCGGACTCGCGATCGGACTGCTCGCCATGACGTTGGCACTGATCCCTTCCTGGCTCGCACCCCTGTACGACCCGCCCGCCAAGCCTGTGCAGCAGCGCGCGGCCGACTGGTTGAGCGAGCTGAAGGACAGAGCGGCTGCGGCCATCAAGATGGAGCCCGCGCCACCCCCGCCGCCCGAGGTTCGTAACCCCTGGCGCGATCCGCGCATCGCGCTCGCATCCCTGATCTGCGGGTTCGGCGCGCTGGTGCTGGGCATCCTCGCCTTCGTGCTCCACGAGGAGCAACGCCTGGTCGCCTGCTGTGTAGCGCTGGGCGCAGGCACGATCGCGGCCCAGTACCTATTGACCGCCGCGCTCATCCTCGGCTTCGCCGTGCTCGTCGGCGTCGTGCTCGCACGTACCGCCTGATCCACGGCACGTCACGATGGAGTATCGGTCACCGCTGCGTCTCCTGGGACTTCCGCTCGTGCACGTTTCCACGGCACGGATCGAAGGCGGGCGATTCCAGCGTGGCCTCGCGCGGGGCTGGATTGCGATCGGCGATGTCTCCTTCGGCGTGCTGCTGGCGATCGGAGGCGCCGCGGTAGGCGGGATCGCGATCGGGGGCGTGGCCGCGGGAGCATTCGTGCTCTCGGGAGCCGCCGTTGCGGTGCTCGCGCTGGGCGGCTTCGCGCTGGGCTATTGTGCGGTCGGGGGCGCGGCGGTCGCCTGGAAAGCGGCGCTGGGCGGGCTTGCAATCGCACAGCACTTCGCCATCGGCGGCTTGGCGATCGCCCAGCACGCAAACGACGAGATCGCACGCCGGTTCTTCGAACAGGATGCCCTGCTCGCGATTGCGCGTGACGCGGTCGAGTATTCGCGGTGGCTGCTGATCCTCACTGCCATCCCCCTCGTGCTCGCGCTGTACCGGCGCAGGCGGCGGAACGAATCCGGCACACCGCATCCGTGATCCGAACCGTTGCATATTCGCGTGTCCTGCTTGCGCTCACGGGCAGCGCAATCTGCGTCACGCCCACCCCAGGGCGCGCCGACCTCGGACCGGGCGACCATACCTTCCCGTTAGACTATCAAGGGCGGCATCGTAGCTACATCGTCCACGTGCCTCAGGCGGCGTCGAGCACAGCACGCGCGGTGGTGCTCAACTTCCACGGGGGCGGCGGGTACGCCGCGAACCAACAGAGCTACTCGCGCATGGACCTGACCGCCGACCGCGAGGGGTTTCTCGCCGTGTATCCGAATGGAACCGGCCGCCTGCCGACGCGTTTGCTGACCTGGAATGCCGGCACTTGCTGCGGGTACGCAGCCGAGCACAACGTGGACGACGTGGGATTCACGCGCGCGGTGATCGAGGATCTCAGCAAGCGAACTCCCGTGAACCGCAGCCGCGTTTATGCGACGGGACTCTCGAACGGCGCGATGCTGGCCTACCGCCTGGCGCTGGAGGCGTCCGACCTGATCGCCGCGATCGCGCCCGTGGCCGGCTCCGAGGTCGCGCCGTTCCGCCCGGTGCGCCCGATGTCCATCCTGCACATCCATAGCGTGGACGATCCGCGGGCGCTGTATGCCGGCGGCTTGGGCCCGCCGTTTCCTTTCACCGACAACCGGGTGCAGCATCCCGCGGTGGAGCAGGTGATCTCGCAATGGGTCGACTATGACGGCTGCCCGCGGCAGCCGCAGATCGACCCGACCCGGCGCGGTTCCGGAAAAGCCGTGCTGCATACGGCGACCCGGACCGTGTACGCGCCCTGCAAAGACGGCGCCGAGATCGTGCTTTGGAAGCTCACGGGCGCAGGCCATGTCTGGCCGGGAGGCAAGCTCGACTATCTGCCGCGCCTTCTGGGCCCGGGTACCGATGTGATCGACGCCAATATCGAAATGTGGCGGTTCTTCTCGCGCTTCCGGCGCAGTCCATGAACGAGCTGGAGCTGACCGGCCGCGCCCGTACGCATATCGAGCAGCTCGTAGACCCGCGCGTGGCTTTGCACCGCGATGTGGTCGAGCCGTTCCTCGCGCTGCGTGCAGCGGCAGCCGATCAGGGGCTGGAGATCGCACCCTTCAGCGCCTTCCGCGACTTCTCCTCTCAGGTAGAGATCTGGAACAGGAAGTTCCGCGGCGAGCGGCCGCTCTATGGCCGCGACGGCGGCCTGCGCGAGCATGCCGCGCTCGACACGCACGAGCTGGTCGAGGCGATCCTGCTCTGGTCCGCCGTGCCCGGCGCGAGCCGCCATCACTGGGGCACCGAGATCGACGTCTACGACAAGGCGGCGCTGCCGGAAGGCTCACGTGTGCAGCTGGTCCCCTCCGAGTACGCGCCCGGCGGCGTCTTCGGCCGGCTCTCCGGCTGGTTGGACGGGAACCTGCACCGCTTCGGCTTCTACCGTCCCTACGACCGCGACCGCGGCGGCGTAGTCCCGGAGCCTTGGCATATCAGCTACGCTCCGGTCTCGACGGCCGCTCAAAGGCAGCTCAGCGTCGATATCATCGCCGACGCCCTGCGCGACTCCGATTTGCTGTGCAAGCATCTGGTGCTTGAACGGCTGCCGGACTTCTACTTGCGCTTCGTCGCCAATGTCGGCGAGCCCCCTGCCGGGCTTGCGGCATAGGGCGCTGCGGTCCTAGATCCGATGCCTACGCCGATCGGGCACGCGGTAGCGGCAGCCGCCATCGGGACCGTAGTGTTGCCAAAGGCGGCGGGATTGCGCGCGTGGGCGCTCGGCATCGCTTGCGCGATGTTGCCGGACCTGGACGTGATCGGGTTTGCGTTCGGCATACGCTATTCCGACATGCTCGGGCACCGCGGGCTGTCGCACTCGCTGCTGTTTTCTGTCGCGCTGGGGCTAGTGGTCACCGCGCTGGCTTTTCGCAAGGCGAAGCGGGACAGCACGAAGCTGCGCATCGGGCTGTTCCTTTGCCTCGCCGCCGCATCCCACGGCGTGCTGGACGCCTTCACGAACGGTGGTCTTGGGATCGCGTTCTTCGCTCCGCTCACCGCCGAGCGCTACTTCTTCCCGTTCCGGCCGATCGAGGTCTCGCCCATCGGCGTTGCCTTCTTCTCGGAGCGCGGGCTGGACGTGCTCAAGAGCGAGCTGATCTGGGTCTTGTTGCCCGCCGCGATGATCGCGATGCTGGCACTCACAGTTCGAAGCTGGGGGCCGCGCCGAACTCTCGCCGAGGCGGGGCGGGGCGCGACGACGTCGGGATCATCCGCCTCGGAAACCGCATCGAAGTAGTCCCTGCGAGGCGCCCCGACCGATACAGGGTCGAGCGCGCCGGCTAAACAGCAGCGCTGGCCGTCAGTACGGGTTCGCGATCGGCAGCTCCTGCGCTGGATACAGCGAGATGATCTGCGGGCCTTTGGGAGTGAGCACGACCTCCTCCTCGATGCGAGCGGCCGACATCCCGTCGGTGGCGGGGCAGTAGGTCTCCACCGCGAACACCATCCCCACCTTGAGCTCGATCGGCTCGGTGAAAGAATTCAGGCGGCTCACCACGGGGCGTTCGTGCAGCCCCAGCCCCAGCCCGTGACAGAAGTTGAGACCGAAGGCGTCCATCTCGCTCGCGAACCCGATCTCCTGGGCCTTGGGAAAGGCCCGGGCGATGCGGTCGCTCGCCACGCCCGGCTTCATCAGGTCGATGGCGCGATCCATCCATTCGCGGGCCTTCCGGTAAGCGCTGCGCTGCGGGGCCGTGGCGCGGCCGACGCTGAACGTGCGGTAGTAGCACGTGCGATAGCCGGTGAACGACTGGATGATGTCGAAGAAGGCCTGATCGCCGGGACGGATCAGCCGGTCGGTGAAGTTGTGCGGGTGGGGCGAGCAGCGCTCGCCGGAGATCGAGTTGATCGCCTCGACGCAGTCGGAACCCATCTGGTACAGGCGTCCGGTGGCGAGCGCGACGATCTCGCTCTCCCGCACGCCCGGTTTGAGCGCCTCCGCGATGTCCTGATACACACCGTCCACCATCGCCGCGGCCATGTTGAGCAGCGTGATCTCGTCGATGCTCTTGACCTCGCGCGCCTGCAACATCGTCTGCTGCCCGTCGCGCACCTCGATGCCGAGTCGCTGCAGCTCGAACAGCATGGGCGGCTCCACCACGTCCAACCCGAGCGGCATGTCGGCGACGCCTTCCGCAGACAGGATCGATTGGATCTCCTTGGCGGCGTCGCGAAACAGCGTGATGTCGGAACCGACGGCGCCACGCATGCCGAGCAGCCCCGCGCGGCAATGGTCCTGGAGCAGCCACGGTGCATGCAGGCGGTGATGCCGCGCGGCGGAACCGAAGTCCCAGATGTAGGGGTCCCCGTTTCCGGTGATCAGCGAGTAGCGCGTGAGCTTGTCGCGCGCCCATTCGCCGATCACCGTGCTGGTGGTGTAGCGGATGTTGTGCTGGTCGAAGCACAGCAGCGCGCCAAGTCCGGAATTGGCGAGCGCCGCGCGCACCCGCGCCAGGCGGTAGTCGTGCAGGCGCCGGAAGTTGACCCGCTCCTCGAAGTCGACCTGCGTGTGGCCCGGCGCCTGGATCGGGCGGCTCCAATTGTGATGCGGATCGATGTCGTCGGGCCGGACGAGCTTCGGCTCCCGCGCTTTGCGTTTCGCCATTGGCATTCTCCCCGCGCCGTCAACGCTTGACCACGTCCTCCCACTTCGGGCACGTGCGCTGCGCGTCCGCCACGTCGTGCCCCTGATAGTTCGTCGAGTCGATTACGGTGGCCGGGAACACCACCTCTTTCGGCACGGGCAGTTTGCGCAGATACCGGATCGCAGCCATCGTGCCGATGCATCCCTGCAGGTAGCCGTTGTAGTCGCCGGTCGCCAGCAGCTTGCCTGCCTTCACGGCCTCCACGCCCTCCTTGGTCGCGTTGATGCTGATCACCAGCGCTTTGCGATTGGCGCCTTCCAGCGCCTCGATCGCGCCCATCCCCATGGCATCGTTCGCCGCCAGGATGCCATCGATCTTCGGGTAGGACTGCAACAGGTTCTCGGTCACCTGCAGCGCTTGCAGCCGCTGGTAGTTGGCCGGCTGGGAAGCGAGCAGCTTCACCTTGGGAAACTCGGTCAACGCCTTGTTGAAGCCTTTCATCCGCTCGACGTTGGT
>Ga0335084_10000918_pt1 | contig 26460 bp, 19 predicted proteins | sample Lox_Sample_44_FD_206721 | JGI IMG/M metagenome (GOLD analysis project Ga0335084, IMG submission 206721) | Soil microbial communities from Loxahatchee National Wildlife Refuge, Florida, United States - Lox_Sample_4.4 | ecosystem: Environmental > Terrestrial > Soil > Wetlands | place: USA... | reverse complement strand
GCGCCCGCGATGGCCGCGAGCGGCCACGGATTGCCATCGCCCCAATCGACGAGCCGGTGGGGTTCGTGCGCAAGCACATCGTCGAGCGTGCGCACCCGCTCGAGGTGACCACCGAGCGCCGCGTACACGTCGCGCCGCATCGTGAATTCGATCGGCGCGACGATTGCGGGCGTCGGCACCATGCCGAACGAATTCGCAGGCATCTTCGTGACGTCGGTCATCACCGTGATGCCGCCGCCTGGCCACACGTATGCGGGCGCGCCGCCGAGCGTGACGCGCGTCAGCAGGTCCTTGATCGAACGCGTCAGCAACACCGGGTTCTGAGTCACGCCCGCACGCAGGCTGCCTCCCGCGCCGGCGAGAAAGAGCACCGTGGCCAACGCCGGTTCGCAGTTTTCGCCGATCCGACGGACCACGCTTTGTACCGCGTCCGGCATCTCGGCCTCCTGCGGCACAAGTTTCTCGTCGAGCACGTAGTACTGCGCGTGCTCGCCGGTCGTGGAAACCATCAGCAGGCGCAAGCCCGGCCACGCAACGCGTGCATCCCATCCTTCGATGATCGTCAATGGATCGCTGATATCGGTGCCGCCCCATCCGGTGCCCGGATCGGCCACCTGGAAGTAGCGGCCCGGTGTCGATTTGCGGCCACGCATGCGAATGCCGGTCGGCGGCATGTCGAGACACTTGCCGGCCTGGTGCTCGCTCAGCACGCCGGTGATGTGGTCGTCGACCACGACGACCTCGTCGACCTGCCCGAACCATTGCTTGGCGAAGATGCCGATCGTCGCCGAGCCGCAGCCCACGCGCATGCGCGCCTCTTCGACGTCGTTGACGATGGGCGCCCTGCCCGGCTGGATCCGCAGGCGCGCGCCGCCTTCGATTTCGAGATCGACCGGCGCGCAATTGCCGAGCGCCATCATCAGGTCGCACGTCACGCGCCCCTCGCGCTTCGAGCCGCCGGTCAGGTGATGCACGCCACCCAACGAGAGGAACTGCGATCCGTATTCGATCGTGGTGACGTGACCGACCGCTTCGCCCGCATGGCGCACGGTTGCCTGTTCAGGACCGAGGTAACGATCCGTATCGATCTTCACCTTGAAGCTGCAGTACGAAAAGATTCCCTCGGTGACGACCGTCACCATGTCCACGTCGGCGTGCCTGCTTGCGACGATGAACGGCGCGGGCTTGTAGTCGGGATAGGTCGTGCCGCTGCCGACACCCGATACGAACACCGGTGCGGGGTCCAGCAGTTGGCCATCCCAACTGCCGTGCGTCGACGCAACCACTTCTGCACCAGGGCGCCGCAACAGCAGGATCGAATCCATTCGCGTCAACTTGCCGTCCACATTGCCCCAGCGATCGCACGCGCCGAGACGGCCCTCGCTGATCTGGCACAGAACAGGGCAGGCATCGCACAACACTTTGTTGGCGGCCATCTTCTCGGGGGCTTTCGCCGCGACCACGAGCGGTGCGGCAGCACCGACCCCGGGCTGCGCGAGATCGAACTGCTCGCCGAGTGCATTGGCGCCGACGCGCTCGCTCATCTGCCTTCCTTTGCCCGCAGCAGCGCACGGAGGCGGTCCGGCGTGGCCGGTGCGTGCGCAGGCCGCACGCCGCACGCGTGATAGATCGCGTTGAAGATCGCCGGCGCGGTCGCGATCAATGCCGGCTCGCCGACACCCTTGGCGCCGAAGGGGCCCAGCGGCTCCGGATCTTCGATCAGGTGCACGACGATTGGCGGCACGTCGCCGGCGGTGGGGATGAGATAGTCGTGCAGGTTGTCAGTGCGACCCGCGTGGTATTCCTCCATCAACGCCATGCCGATGCCTTGCGCGATGCCGCCGTGGATCTGTCCTTCCACCTGGGTTGGATTGATCGAACGGCCCACGTCGTGCGCTGCATGCATCGCCAGCATCCGGACCGTGCCGAGATCGAGATCGACTTCGACCTCGGCGAACTGGGCGCCGAAGCCGTAGGTCGCATACGGCACGCCCTGGCCGTCGGCATCCAGCGGCACCGTCGGCGGATTGAAGCGGCCCTCGCCGACTGCGACGTCGCCGCGTGCGTCGACTGCCAGCGCTGCGAGGTCGAGACGATGTTCGCCGCGCGCGTCGTGCGCGATCAGCACGCCGCCGTGAAGCGCCAGCTTTCCGTCGTTCGCTGCCGCGGCGAGCGCCAGCAGCTTGCCGCGCAGCTCGAGTCCCGCGAACCGCGCCGCATTGCCGGACACGAACGTCTGGCGCGATGCCGAGCTCTTGCCCGCATCGAGCGTCAGGTCGGTATCGGCGAGCACCTGGTCGATCAATGCAAGCGGTACACCGAGCGCGTCGGCGCAGATCTGCGCGATGATCGTGTAGCTGCCCTGGCCGATATCGACGGCGCCGTTGTATAGCATGAAGCGGCCGTCACGCCGCAGCCCCACCTGCATCGCCGATGGATTGGCCATCACGGTGTTGCCGATCCCGTACCACATGCATGCCAGCCCGACGCCACGCCGCTTGCGTTGCGCGTAGCGCTGATGGGGGTCCGTCGAGGCAGGATCGCGCACCGCCGATTGCGCATCGACTCGGTTGAACGCTTCGCTGCGCGCACGCGCCTGCTGCCACGCCGGGCGCAGCGCCTCGAGGCACGCACGCAGCCCGACGCTCGCATCGAGCCGCTGTCCGGTCGGCGTCCTGTCGCCTGCGGCAAGCGCATTGCGCAGGCGGAACTCGAGAGGATCTTCGCCGACGCGTTCGGCAAGCTGCTCCACCAGCGTTTCGTTGAGCAGTGTCGACTGCGGTACGCCGAAGCCGCGGAATGCACCGGCGACCGAATTGTTGGTGAGCACGGCGCGCGTCACGGCACGCGCGTCGGCGAAGCGGTAAGGGCCGCTCGCGTGAATCGGCACGCGGTTGGCCACCGTCGGACCCCACGAGGAGTACGCGCCCGTGTTGAAGTCGCCGCGGAAGTCGTACGCGATCAGCTCGCCTGCGTGATTCGCCGCCAGCGTCGCGTGCATCGCGGCGGGATGGCGCTTGGTGGTCGAGAGCATCGATTCGGGTCGCGTGTAGACCATGCAGGTGGCACGTCCGAACTTGCGCGACGCCGCTGCGAGCAGCGGCTGGATCGATATGTCGAGCTTGCCGCCGAAACCGCCGCCGACGGCCGAGGGAATGATGCGCACCTGCGTCGGCGCCAGCTTGAACATCGATGCGATCTCGTTGCGATCCATGTACGGCGTCTGGGTGCACGCGAAAATGGTGACCCGTTCGATGCCGTCTTCCTCGGACCAGAACGCATAACCCGCTTCGGGCTCGATATACGCGTGCTCGACGTAGCTGGTGGTCAGCGACGCTTGCACGCGGATCGGCGCCGATTCGATCGCGCGCTCGACGTCGCCGCCCGCGAGGCGCCCGCGGCACAGCACGTTGTCGGGCCAGCGCTCATGCACCACCGGCGCGCCCGCCTCGAGCGCGGGCGCGATGTCGAGCACCGCACGCTCGGGCCGCCATGTGATCGGAACGTCGCGTTCGTCCAGGCTCGCAAGCGCCTCCTTCGTGCCGACGAGCGCGAGCACCGCTTCGCCGCGAAAGCGCGTGCGCTCTTCGGCGAGCGCCGGCTGGTCGCGCAGCTCCGGGAAGATCGCAAACCGATTGAATGGAATGTCCGCTGCGGTCACGACGCCGGTGATGCCGGGATGACGTTCGACGAATGCAGCGAGGTCGCCGAACTCGAAAGACGCAGCGGAATGCGGCGAACGGACCACGCGCAACCACTGCGCATCGGCCGGCACGATGTCGGCACCGTAGCGTTCGCTGCCGGTCACTTTGGCGATCGCATCGACGCGGTGGACTCTTGCTCCCACCGCAGCGCCCGCGGGAGTCGCGGCGATCGCGACACCGGCGCACGCTGCAGTTGGCGTCGCGTACGCGGCCGCCAGCACCGCCTCGACGATCTTGCGATACCCGGTGCAGCGGCACAGCACGCCGCCGATGCCGTCGAGCACCTCGGACTCGGTGGGCCGTTCCAGCCTGCGCAAAGTGTCCGCCGCCGCGAGCAGCATGCCCGGCGTGCAGATTCCGCACTGGGCCGCGCCGTGATCGATGAAGCTCTCCTGCAACCTAGCGAGAAGCGGATCGCGCTGTGCTTCGGCCTCGACCGTGACCACCTTGCGCTCGGCGACCTGTGCGACCGGAACGAGGCACGCGCAGACCTGCTCGCCGTCCAGCAGGACCGTGCACGCGCCGCAGTCGCCGGCTGAGCAGCCGACTTTCGTACCAGTCAGCGCGAGGTCGTCGCGCAAGACGTCCGAAAGCCGCTTCGCGGGTGCGGCGGCGACGGCACAAGTGCGGCCGTTGACCTCGAACTCGATGGTTGCGACCCGCAGCTCGGCAGGCTTGTTCATGCGCCGGTCCCACGCGCAAGTTCGCCGATCGCACGTTCGATCAGGCAGCGCGCCGCATCGAGGCGGTAGTCGCCTGTCGCGCGCACGTCGTCGATAGGAGCAAGCGGTGCCAACGCCTCACCGTTGAGCAATCGCGCGGCCTGCACAGGCAGGTCGCCACGCGGGGCACCGAGCAATCCCGCTTCGAGCGCCGGAAGGCGGCACGCGGCTGGGGAACAGGCCCCGACGCCGACACCGCAGTAGGAGACGCGCTCCTGTCCGTCGAAGTCGAGCGCGACCGCCACCATGACGATCGAAATGACAAGGTAGCGCCGGTGGCCGAGCTTGAGAAACGTCGAGACGGCATTCGGTGAACGCGGCGGAAGCACGATCGACGTGAGCAGTTCGTCAGTGGCAAGCGCGGTCGCGCGATTGCCGAGGACGAAGCGGTTGACTGGAAGCAGACGCCGGCCGCGCTGGCTTGCGAGTTCAACGGTCGCATCGAGCGCGAGCAACGGCGGAATGCCATCAGCCGCAGACGATGCGTTGCAAAGATTGCCGCCGAGCGTGCCGCGATTCTGGATCTGGATTCCGCCGACTTCGCGTGCCGCCTGGACCAGGCAACGGGCAAACGCGGGCAGCGGCTTGCGCACGAGATCGCTCCATGTGGTCGAGGCCCCGATGCGCAGCGCGCTTGCATCGCCGTTCCAGTCGATGCCGCGCGTCTCGGGGAGCAGCGAGACGTCGAGCAGCGGGGATGGCGCATCCGTCCCGACGCAGGCTGGATAGATGTCCGTGCCGCCCGCGACCACCGTGTGCGGGCCGCGTGCCAGCTCGGCCAGAGCGGCCTCGAGGCGCGTCGGTCGCAGGTAGCCGCCTGGCGCGATCAAGCGAAGTTGCCCAAAAGGTCCAGCAATGAAGTATTTACTTCATATGACGCGGGAAACTTACTTGAGCCGTCATCCGCCGTCAATCGTCGCCACGCGTCTTCGCACGCGGGCCGCGTCACTCCGACGGTGCACGGACGAACCCGAAGCGTGCAGGCAGGTCGATCGCACGCAGACGCTCGATGCGCCGCGGTGGCGAGTCGAGTTCGAGCCGCGCTGCGTCGACGAACGCCTCGTCCTTGCCTTCGAACCAGCGTTCGATGCCGCGTTCGTTCAACGGCAGGCCTGCAAAATCGGTCACGGCGCGCAGCAGCAGCGCGGCGTCGCGGTCGTCGACAACCCCTGCGCCAAGATCGGTCGCAAGGAGGAACCGCCCGTCATCGAGCAGCGCGGCGCTTGCGAGCGCGCGCGGGCGCGCGCCGGTGTGCGCGGTCAGCGGTTGGCCTGGTGCGAGCCGATAGACCCAGGGCGTCACCTCGAGCTCGACGAAGACGCGCTGCGGACCGTTCTGGAAATACCAGCGCCCTTGCGGGTCGACGGCGTAGTTGCGACTGATGAAGTCGCGCACCGCGCTGTTCTCGATCCGCTCGCCGCGAATGCGCCATTCGCCGCGAGCGGTCAGCGCGAGCCAGCCGAACACTGCCGGCACGTTGGGCCATTTCGCAATCGCCGCGAGGACGATCTCGTCCAAGGTGCTATCCCTGATCGGCGAAGAAAGCGAAGACCCGCTCGGGCAGGTATCCCAGCTCGCCGGGCGGATGTCCGCGCGCGAAACCGACGTGCCCGCCGTGGCGCGGCTGCTCGAGCCGTACGAATCGCGAAACTTCGGAGGCGGTCGCCAGGCTTGCCGCGGGGACGAACGGGTCGTTCAGCGCATTCAGCACCAGATGCGGCACCCTGACGCTGCGCAACCACGGTTTGCCGGATGCGCGCGCCCAATAGTCGTCGGTGTTCCGAAAGCCGTGCACCGGCGCGGTGAATTCGTTGTCGAACTCGTACAGGTCGCGCGCGCGTGCAATCACGTCGGCACGCACCAGGCCGGGAAAGCGCCGCGCCTTGGCGAGCGCCTTTTTCTTCAGCGTCGCGAGGAAGCTCCGGGTGTAGACGAGATTGAATCCCTGCCCGAGCGCCGCGCCGCCGGCGGCAAGATCGAGTGGCGCGCAGATCGACACGGCAGCGCGAACGAAGGTCGCATCTTCCTCGCGTTCGCCCAGCCATTTCGCGAGCATGTTGCCGCCCAGCGAAACGCCGACCGCGTGCAGCGGCGCGGCCGGCCAGCGCGCATGGATTCGGCGCAGGATCCAGTCGCCCTCGTCGGAATCGCCGGAGTGATACGCGCGCGGCAGCCGGTTTTCCTCTCCCGAACAGCCGCGATAGTGCGCCACCATCGCGCGCCAGCGCCGATCGGCCGCCGCCCGCATCAGCGCGCGCGCGTAGTGCGAGTTCGAGCTGCCTTCGAGGCCGTGGAACAGCACGACGACCGGCGCCGCGGCGTCCTGCGACGCTGGTTCCGGCTGCGCGAAATCGACATCGATGAAATCGCCGTCCGGAGTCTCCCAGCGCTCGCGGCGGTAGTCGACCCGCGGCGGCGGCACCAGCGTCGCGGCGACGATGGTCTGAAGGTGCGCACCGGGCAGCCAGCGTGGCGGCTGGTAGGACATTTCGTCTACGTGCGCCGTCACCACCTTCAAACCGGAATCGCCAGCTCCCAAGACGCGACCGGCCCGCTCAGTGAAGCGGCCCGACCGGCGTTTCGACTTCGCGCGCCTGGCCGGAAGGCAAGCCGGATGCGTGGTGCAGCACCATCTTCCAGCCGGTCGGCGTCTTGACGTACGCGTTGGTCGCAATCACGTGCACCACTTGCTGCACGCTGCCCTCGGATACGACGAGTTCCTCGATCACGTTGTGCACGCTGACGGCGGGTGTCTCGAGCGTCTTGCGCGCGGACGCACGCACCTGCACCGGGCCGTTCGAGAGCAGCGCGCGCCACGATGCCGCCACGGCGGCGTAGCCGAGCAGACGCGGTCCGTTGGGATGGACGCAGCACACGTCGTCATCGTCGAGCCAGAGATCGTTGACCGCGTCGGCGTCCGCGCCTTCCAGCGCTTCGTAGAACGCCTGCTCGCATTCGGCAGCCGAAACGAACAACACAGGCTTGGTCAGTCGCGACATGAGATCCACTTGCTGCGAGGGCCGGTCCGCACGCGTGCCGGCTTCTGCGGAGACGCTAGTGTCCGGCGACGTGCTCGCCGGGCCTGAGCCGATAGCGCGTCCCGCAATACGGACACATCGCTTCACCGGTCTTGGTCACATCGAGGAACACCCGCGGGTGATGGTTCCAAACCGGCATGCTCGGGTTCGGGCAGAAAGCCGGGAGGTCCTTGGCTGCCAACTCGACGACGGGAAGTTCGGTGGTGCTCATCATCAGACCTTTGTCAGCCAGTGCTTGTACTTCGCGGAGCGCCCGTTGACCACGTCGAAGAACAGCGCCTGGATCTTCTCGGTCACCGGGCCGCGCGATCCGCGACCGATCGGGCGACCGTCGAGTTCGCGGATCGGTGTCACCTCCGCGGCGGTGCCTGTGAAGAATGCCTCGTCGGCGAGGTAGACGTCGTCGCGCGTCATCGGCATCGGACGCACTTCGAGTCCCAGGTCGCGCACGAGCTCGATCACGCTGGCACGCGTGATCCCGACGAGGCCCGACACCATCTCGGGCTCGAACACGTTGCCGCCGCGAACGATGAACAGGTTTTCGCCCGCGCCTTCGGCCACGAAGCCGTTGGTATCGAGCAGCAACGCTTCGTCGTAGCCATCGCGCGTCGCTTCGAGGTTGGCGAGGATGGAGTTGACGTAGTGGCCCGCGGTCTTCGAGCGCACCATCGAAACGTTGATGTGATGACGCGCGTACGACGACGTCTTCACGCGTATACCCTTCTGCAACCCTTCTTCGCCGAGGTAGGCGCCCCACGGCCACGCGGCGATCGCCACGTGCACCTTCGCGCCCTTGGGACTGACGCCCATCTTCTCCGAACCGTAGAAGACCAGCGGCCGCAGGTAACACGAGTCGAGCTTGTTGGCGCGCACCGTCTCGCGCTGTGCCTCGGCGAGCTGCTCCGGCGTGAACGGAATGTCCATCATGAAGATCTTGGCCGAGTTGAACAGCCGCTCGGTGTGCTCGCGCAGGCGGAAGATCGCCGTGCCATCCACCGTCTTGTACGCGCGCACGCCCTCGAACACCGCGAGCCCGTAGTGCAGCGAGTGGGTCAACACGTGCGTCGTCGCATCGCGCCACGGCACCAGCTTGCCGTCGTACCAGATCCACCCGTCGCGGTCGGCCATCGACATCTTTGTCTCCTCGATTCGAGGCGACGATTCTAGCCGCCGCAGGCGCGCTTACGCCCGGGATCCGCAACAGCGACCTTAGAATGCCGCGGTGACACCGGATCCCTCGCGCGCGCGCCGCCAGATCACCCTCCTCGTCGCCTGTCAGGCGCTGCTCTACATCAACTCGGTCACTCTCATCACGATCAACGCCCTGGCCGGACTTGCACTCGCGCCGAGTCCGCTCTGGGCAACGTTGCCCGTGACGAGCTACATCATCGGCTCTGCATTGATGACGGTGCCGGCATCGCTTGCGATGGGGAAGTTCGGTCGGCGTGCAGGGTTCACGACAGGAGCGACGCTTGCCATCGGCGGCACGCTGCTCGCGGCGCTGGCGGTTCACATCGGCAGCTTTGCGCTGCTCTGTTGCGGCACGTTCATCGTCGGTTTCTACAACGCGTTCGGCCAGTACCTGCGCTTTGCCGCAGTCGACGTTGCCGATGCGTACGACCCGTCGTTGCGTGAGCGCGCTATCTCGTGGGTGCTGGCAGGCGGCATCGCCGGAGGCATCGTCGGGCCTGAGTTGTCGAAGCTGAGCCGCGAAGCGTTGCCCGTGGTGTTTTCCGGCTCGTATGCGACGCTGGCCGGCGTGGCGCTGCTCGCGCTGTTCATCGCCTCGCGGCTTGCGATTCCCGCGCCGAAGGCGGCTGCCGCCGGCAGGGCGCGCCCGCTGCGCGAAATTGCCGCGCAGCCCGCATTCGTGGTGGCGGTGCTCGTGGGCGCGATCAGCTACGGCGCGATGAACCTGCTGATGACGGCGACGCCGCTTGCGATGAAGGTGTGCGGGTTCGGTTATCCGGAAGCCGCCGACGTGATCAAGTGGCACGTGATCGCGATGTTCACGCCGGGATTTTTCAGCGGCAACCTGATCCGGCGCTTCGGCGCACCGCGCATGATCATTGCGGGCTGTGTCTTGATGGGCGTGACGATCCTGGTCGCGCGCGACGGGATTTCATATCTGAACTTCTGGGTCGCGCTGGTCATGCTCGGACTCGGCTGGAACCTCATGTTCACCAGCGCGACGACGCTGCTGACGACCACCTACACCGTCGCGGAAAAGGCCAAGGTCCAGGGCGTCAACGACCTGGCGGTGTTCCTGACGATGATCACTTCGTCGGCGGCATCTGGCGCGCTGCTGTCGGCGACCGGCTGGCACGATCTGAACATCTACTCTGCGCCGTTCGTGCTGATCGCCGTATTGGCGACGTTCTGGCTGCTTTCGCAGCGGCGGGCCGCCGCGGCCTGACTACGCCGGCTTCGCGTCGTCGGTGCCGAAGACGACGCCCCATAGCGCGCGCACATCCTGCACTTCGGCGCGAACCCGCTCGGGTTCGACGCGTGCCGCTGCCGACTCTTCGGCCTCGGCGTTCAGGCGCAAGCCGTGTTGCAGCCGCCGGTACGTGCGATACGCATCGGCCACCGCACGCGCGAGCGCAGCGTCGACCAGGCCGAGTTCACCAGCGATGCCCAGCAGCGCGATGTTGCCGAGATTGCCGAGCAGTCGCGGGTGTGCGTGCGCATGCGCGAGCACCAGGTATTGGACGATGAACTCGATATCGACCATGCCGCCAGGATCGTGCTTCAGGTCGAACAGGCGCGTGCGGTTCGGATGACCGTCGTGCATGCGCCTGCGCATCGCGAGCACGTCGTCGCGCAGCGGACGCTCGTCGCGCGAGCGCGCCAGCACTTCATTGCGCAGGTCCTCGAACGCGGCGCCAAGATGGCGCTCGCCCGCGCAGTAGCGCGCGCGTGTGAGCGCCTGGTGTTCCCAGGGCCACGCGCCACGCCCATCCTCGTTGCGCTGGTAGCGCTCGAATGCACCACGCTCGGAGACGAGCAATCCTGCATTGCCGTTCGGCCGCAGCCGCAGGTCGATCTCGAACAGCGTTCCGCTCGACGTGCGGACGGTGAGCCAGTTGACGAGCCGGCGTGCGAACAGCGCGTAGATCTCGGCGGCATCCGCGTGCTCGTCGTCGAACAGGAAGATGAGATCGAGGTCGGAGGCGTACCCGAGCTCCTTGCCGCCCAGCTTTCCGTAAGCGACCGCGGCGAACCGTGGATCGTCGCGGTGCTTGCGGTTGAAGCCCTTCCAGACATGGCGCAACACGATCTCGAGCACGCAGTCGGCCAGCGCGGACAGGTGATCCGCGAGTCGTTCGACCGACAGGCGGCCGTCGAGGTCCGCCACCAGAAGGCGGAACACCTGCGCGTGGTGCGCGTCGCGCATCACGTTCATCGCGCGTTCCGTGTCCTCGACCAGATCGGCGAGGTGATGCTCGACGTCTGCCCGCCAGGCGGAAAAATCGACCGGCGTCGCGTTGCTTAGATTGGTGAGCCGGTCATCGAGCAGTTCATCGAGCAGGATGGGATGGCGCACCAGATAGTCGGTAGCCCACCGGCTCGCGGCGAGCAGGCGCAGGACGCGCGCGAACGCCTGCGGATATTGCGCGAGCAACGCCAGGTACGTGGTGCGCCCCGCGACGACATCGAGCAGGCGCACGAATCGCGCGAGCAGTTCGTCGGGGGCAATGGGCGGCGTGGCTGCGCCGGCCACTTGCACGATCGGCTCGAGCGCGCCGGCGAGCAGGCGTTCGACCGCACGGCGCGAGGCGTCGCTCGCCACCACGCGGCGCGAGTTGAGCAACGTCTCGACGAGTGCGCCCGATTCGGCCGGCTGGCGATACCCGAGGAGAGCGAGGCGCTGCGTGGCGGCCTCGCCGGTCAACGGGGCATGCGCGTCGCCCGCCGCGCGACCCGCGCGTGCGAACACCGCATCGAACGTGGTCGCGACGAACTCGCGCGTCTGCTCGAATTGCTCCATGAGCGCGCCCGCCGACGGCACGCGCATGAGGCGTGCGATGCGCTCGCGAGCGGTGCCGTCTCCCGGCACGAGATGGGTCTGCGCGTCGTCGACGTACTGCAGCGCGTGCTCGAGGCGGCGCAGGAATTCGTACGCTGCGGCGAGACGATCGCAGATGTCCGGCGCGAGCAGTCCAAGCATGCCCAGCAGCGCCAGCGTGCGCAGCGTCGAGCGATCGCGCAGGCGCGCATCGCGACCGCCACGAACGATCTGGAAGCTCTGCGCGATGAACTCGATCTCGCGAATGCCGCCACGCCCGAGCTTGACGTTGTCCTCGTGGTTGTCGTGACCGCGCGCGCGGCGCGCGCTCTTGCGCCGGGTTTCGGCGCGGATCAGTGCGTGCAGGTCGCGCAGCGCCGCGATCGCGCCGAAGTCGAGGTACTTGCGGAAGACGAACGGCTGCACGATCGACTCGAACGCGCGCCGCTGCAGGGCGAAGGCATCGGCATCGGCGAACACCGGCTGCGAGATCACCCGGCCCTTGAGCCACGCGAAGCGCTCCCATTCGCGTCCCTGGCGGATCAGGTACTCCTCCAGCATTTCGTCGGACACCACGAGCGGTCCCGAGTCGCCGTTCGGACGCAGCCGCATGTCGACACGGAAGACGAATCCGTCGGCGTTCGCATCGGACAACGCGCCGTTCAGGCGCCTGCCGAGCCGCTCGAAGAACTCCTGGTTGGAAAGCGAACGCTGCGCATCGGCAAACTCGCCGAACGCTCGCGTCGTTCCCTCCTCGTCGTAGACGAACACGAGATCGAGATCCGACGAGACGTTGAGTTCGCCGCCGCCGCCTTTGCCCATCGCGACGACAAGAAGGTCCTGCGCTGCGCCCGTCGCCGATTGCGGCACGCCGAAGGCACGCGCGAGGTCGCGCGCATGCACCGCCAGCGCACGCTGCACCGCCAGCTCGGCCAGCGCCGTCATCGAACCGACCACTTCGGAGAGAGGTGCAACACCGGCCGTGTCACGCGCGATGACACCGAGCAACGCGCGGCGGCGCAGGCGGCGCAAGCCAGCCGCAAGCATCTCGGGTGTCGGCTCCATTGCGCCCGGCCCGAGCAATCGGTCGAGCTCGGCCGCCAGGCGCTGCGCGGTCCATGGCGTCGCGGCGTATTCGCGCAGCAGCTGTTGCTTCGCGGGGCCGTCGGCGCCATGGCCGAGCTCTGCGCCGAGCGCACGGTCGACGAACCGGGAATCCGCGAGGAGCGTCTCCATCGTGAGGGATCGCAAAGGGAACGCGAGGACCTTTTTGCTGCCGAACCGAGGGCAGAGTGCGGTTCCGAAAGGGAGTAACGGCGGCGGCCGATGGTACTTCGGTCAGGACGGCGGCTGAGTGTCTGTTCGACCGTTCGGCGGGGGACTCGGCAGGCCGTTGCTGTGATAGCCTGCCTCGGCTGCACTCGGGGCGATCCGCTGCACTCGGGGCGATCCGATACCTGATTCTCGGGTGGTTCCCGCGCTGCGCATGTGCGCCCGGCCGATGTGAGTTTCGTTCAGTTCAACGTGGCACCCGACGACTCTCAATCCTCGCCGCAGACTGGTGCCACGCTTGGCGGCGCGGTTGCGGCACTCGATCGCGTCGAGGCGGCGGTCGAAGGCGTCGTGGAGCGCGCGGCGACGGCCGCGGAGCGCACCGCAAGACGTCACTTCGGGCATCGCACGGTCGCCGTGCTCGCCTGGATTCTCAAGGCGATCGGCCTTCTGCTGCTGATCGTCTACTTCGTGTTCGGGCTGCTGTATCTGGGCACGCGGTATTGGTTGATGCCGCACATCGACGATTACCGGCCGCGCATCGAGGCGGCGGTGAGCCGCATGATCGGCACGAAGGTGCTGATCGACCAGATCGACACCGAATGGCGCGGGATCAGTCCGCATCTGCGCCTTGCGAACCTGCGCGTGTACGACGCGGCCGACAACGTCGCGCTTACCCTGCCGCAACTGGAGGCGACGCTTTCCTGGAGGAGCGTCGCAGTCCTCGAGCCGCGGTTCGCGGCGGTCATCATCCGCACGCCGGATCTCGAAATCCGCCGCCTGCCCGGGAACAAGTTCGCGATCGCTGGCTTCATCGTCGATCCGAACTCGGCCGGGTCGAAGGAAAGCGTGTTCGACTGGGTGCTCGAGCAGCGCCGTATCACGATTCGCGACATGCGCCTGCGCTACGTCGACGAGACGCAGGCGGGCGACGGCCCCGCAAAGACGGTGCAGATCGAGGACGGCGATTTCGAATACCGCCACGGGCTGCTGACGCATCGGCTGGCGGTGCGTGCGCGGGCGCCCTCGGAGCTCGCCGGCATGCTCGAGTTGCGGATGGAGTTCCGCCATCCGGCGCTCGCGCGCATCTCCGACTTCGAGCGCTGGACCGGGCGCCTTTTCACGCAGGCCGACTATGCCGACATCGCGCGCCTGGTCGGATTCCTGCACCTGCCGGCGTCATCGTTCGAGCTGCAGCAAGCACAAGGCGCGATGCGCGCGTGGCTGCAGTTCGACCAGATGCACGTCGAACGGATGACCGCCGACGTCGCGCTCGCCGACGTCGATGTCCAGCTCGCGCGCGATTACGAGCCGCTGCGGCTCGACGGCGTCCAGGGCCGGTTCGTGCAGCGCCCGCTCGACGGCGCCTGGCAAGGCGGCCAGGAGCTGACGTTCAGCAACTTCAGAGTCGTCGGCGCCGAGGGTGTCGAGCTGCCCGAGACGGACCTGAAACTTCGCGTCGCGCCCTTCGGCGGCGTGTTCGACATGGGCGTGGCCAACACCACGGGAGCAAGTCGCGGCGAATTCACCGCGAGCCGGGTCCGGATCGAAGCGATCATGCGGCTGGCGCGCCACGCGCCGATCTTCCCGACGCTGCAGGACGAACTGAACGCGCGCAACCTGCGCGGCGAGCTCAGCAACGTGCAGGTCGCATGGCAGCGCGCCCCCGGTGCGCCCCTGCGCTACAACATCCAGACGCAGTTTGCCGGGCTCGGGTCGCGCGGGCGCGATGCCGACCCTCCGACGACGCGCAGCGGCCTGCCAAGACCAGGCCTGCCCGGTTTCGAAAACCTCCGCGGGACGCTCACCGCGACTGAAGTCGGTGGCAAGGTGCAGGTCGATGCCGAAGACGCCGTGCTCGAATTCCCCGGCGTCTTCGAAACTGCACGCCTCGCTCCGGGCAAGGTCAAGGCCGCGGCGGGTTGGGCCACCGAGCCTCATCTCGAACTGCGCATCGCATCGGTATCTCTTTCCAACGCCGACGTCGAGCTCACCGGCAGCGGGTCGTATCGCGGCACCGGCAAGGGGCCGGGCATGCTCGACATCAGCGGCCGGATCACCCGCCTGAAGGCGCCGAGTGGCTACCTCTACGCGCCGCTCGTGCTGGGCACCGGGGTGCGTGCATGGCTGCGGACCGCGTTCACTGAGGGCGAAGCCGTCGACGCATCGGTGCGCCTGCGCGGCGATCTCGCCGATTTCCCGTTCGCGAACGGATCCGGCGAGTTCCTCGCGCTGGCGCATCTGCGTGGCGTGAAGCTCGACTACCTGTCGCAGCAATTGCTCGCTCCCGGCGAGCCTCCCGCGAAGACCCAGTGGCCTGTCGCGGCAGACGTCGAGGGCGACCTGCGCGTCGAACGCAACAAGCTGCAGTTCATCGGTCAGCGCGCCAGCGTGCTCGATAGCCGGCTGGAAAACATCGAAGTGCGCATTCCGGAGCTGGTCTCGCCGGATCCGCACCTGCTGGTCAGCCTCCAGGCCAACGGCGCTGCCGCCGACGTGGTGCGCTTCGTGAACGCGAGTCCGGTCGGGGGCTGGCTCGGCAACTTCCTCGCCGGAACAAAAGCCGGAGGCACTGCGCGGACGGATATCCAACTCGACGTTCCGCTCAAGGAGACACATTCCACGCACGTCAATGGCGCCATCACGCTGGCGGGCGGCGATGTGGAACTCGTCCCCGAAGTGCCGACGTTCTCGGGAGCGACCGGTCGCATCGAGTTCAGCGAGTCGAACTTCAAGCTCTCCAACATCGCTGCCGGATTTGTCGGCGGACAGGCCAACGTCGAAGGCGGAATGCGCCTCGACGGTTCGATCGTCATCAACGGCAACGGCACCGCGACGCCGGACGGCGTGCGCACTCTCGTCGATGTCGGATTCGTGCAGAAGGTTCTCGAGCGCGCGCAGGGCACGACGCGTTATGCGGGCACCCTGACGCTGCGCAGCGGCCGTCCGGACTTGCACATCGACACGGACTTTGTCGGGTGGTCGCTGGATCTTCCGGCGCCGCTACAGAAGGCGCCCGCCGAGGAGTGGCCGGCGCGCTTCGACATCGCGCAGCGCGGGGACGCGACATCGGCGAATCGCGGCGATCGCATTCGCATGTTCATCGCGAACAAGTTCGCGATGCAGATCGCACGCGCAACGCCACGCGGTCAAGCTGCGCACGTTCTCGGCGGCGTGGTTCGCGTCGGCCGCGGCACGGATGCAGACGTCGACGCGGTGCCCGAAACCGGCCTGCGGCTGATGATCGACGTGCCGCGGCTCGAAGTGGATCGATGGACGCCCGTGCTTTCGGCGCTCGGCGGCAGTGCACGTGGCTCCAACGCTTCGGGCACTGGCTCCGGCGCTGTTGCGTTGCCCGACCTGATCGCGGCGCGCGTCGATGAACTCGTCATCTCGAACAAGACCATCGCGAACCTGGTGCTCGGTGCAACGCGCGCGTCCGAGGGCGACGACGTGCTGTGGCTCGCCAACGTCGTCTCGGACAACGCGACAGGCTCCGTCACATGGCGGATGCCGAAAGACGACAGCCCCGGCCGCGTAAGTGCCCGGCTCGCTCGCCTGCTGATCCCCGATGCAGGCCACAGTCCGGTGACGGATGTGCTCGACGCGCCGCCGGACGATGCTCCCGCGCTCGACGTCATCGTCGACAGCTTCGAACTCGGCGATCACCGGCTCGGGCGGCTCGAGTTGATCGCGCAGAACACCGGCAGCGGCAGCAGCGCGGAATGGCAATTGCAGCGGCTCGAGATTTCGAATCCGGACGCGCGCATGCACGCGACCGGCCGCTGGTATCGCGAGCCCGATGCGGAACGGCGCACGATGGCACTCGACCTGACGCTGGAGTTCAACAACGCGGGCCATCTGCTCGGAAGGTTCGGCATGCCCGATGTGCTGCGCGGAGGCGAGGGAACGCTCGACGGCAAGATCAGCTGGCGCGGCAGTCCCTTGTCGATCGACTACCCGACGCTGGCCGGATCGCTGAAGCTCGTTACCGCGAAGGGACAATTCCTCAAGGCCGATGCAGGCGCGGGCCGGCTGCTCGGGGTTCTTTCCCTGCAGTCGTTGCCGCGCCGCATGACGCTCGATTTCCGCGACCTGTTCTCCGAGGGATTTGCTTTCGATTCGATCACCGGCAACGCGAGCATCGGCGCAGGCGTCATGTCCACGCGCGATTTCCGCATGCGCAGCGCCAATGCGACCGTGCTGATCGAAGGCTCGAGCGACCTGCGGGCCGAGACGCAGAATCTGCACGTGCTCGTGCTCCCGGAGATCAACGCGGCGTCGGCCTCGCTCGTGTATGCTCTTCTGGCGAATCCGGCGATCGGACTGGGTACGTTCATTGCTCAGCTCCTGTTGCGCGATCCCCTCTCCAAGGCGTTTTCCTTCGAATACGACGTCACCGGATCCTGGCGTGAGCCCGTCGTCAAGCGCCGCGAACGTGTTCCCGCCGGCAACCCCGCAGGCGAAGGCACTTTGCTGAACCAGCCGCAACCGCAGTGAGCAGCGCCAACACGATCACCGTCGCCGCCGTGCAAATGGTCTCGAAGACCGACGTCGGCGCGAACTTGCGCGATGCGGGCGAGTTGATCGCACGCGCGGCGCGCGCGGGAGCGCGTCTCGTGCTCCTGCCCGAATATTTCTGCATCATGGGGCGCTCCGATCGCGACAAGGTCGCGGTGCGCGAGCGCGATGGCGAAGGTCCGATCCAGGCGTTTCTTGCCGCCGAAGCCAAGAAGCATGGCATCTGGCTGATTGGGGGCACTACCCCGCTGGACGCGCAACAGCCCGATCGGGTGAAGAACAGCTCGCTCGTCTATGACCCGCAGGGCGTGCGGGTCGCTCGCTACGACAAGATCCACCTGTTCGCGTTCTCGCGCGGCGAGGAGTCGTACGACGAGGCGCGCACCATCACGCCGGGGCGGGAGCTGGCGTCGTTCGAGTTCCAGCCCGTCGAGGGGCCGCGCATCAAGGTTGGACTATCGGTGTGCTACGACCTGCGCTTTCCGGAGTTGTATCGCGGGCTCGGACCGGTCGACCTTATCGTGGTGCCCGCCGCGTTCACCGCCACCACCGGCCGCGCGCACTGGGAAACCCTGCTGCGGGCGCGGGCGATCGAGAACCTCTGCTACGTCCTCGCGTCCGCGCAAGGCGGCCGGCACGAAAACGGCCGCGCGACGTTCGGCCATTCGATGCTGATCGATCCCTGGGGCAATGTAATGGCCATGCAGGACGAAGGGCCTGGGGTTGTCGTGGGCACCATCGACACCAAGATAATTGCCCAGATGCGCACCGACCTCCCGGCCCTGGCGCATCGAGTTTTCAAGTAAAAGCAGCCCGCTTTTCTCCGCGGTCTTCTCAATCCATTTTCGAACGCGCGCCATGAACCTGACCGATCCTGCCCTCGATCGCCTCGCGATTGCCCGCGGACTGCTGCTCGAGCCATACGGGCTCGACGAAGGCAAGCTGGTGGGCGCGCTCGGAACGATCTTCGAGAACCGCGCCGACTTCGCCGATCTCTACTTCCAGTACACGCGCAGCGAGTCGTACTCGCTCGAGGAAGGCATCGTCAAGAGCGGGAGCTTCGGCATCGAACAGGGCGTCGGCGTGCGCGCGGTTTCCGGTGACAAGACTGCGTTTTCGTATTCCGACGATCTGTCCGAAGACGCGCTGCTCGAGGCCGCGCGCTCGGTCCGCTCGATCGCGCGTCGCGGCGGCGGCACCGCGAAGCTCGCGCGCCTTGCCAGCAGGCCACAAGCAAAGCTCTATGGCAGCAGCGATCCCGTCGCATCGCTCGATGCCGCCGCGAAGGTCAAGCTGCTCGAACGTCTCGAGCAGTTCGCGCGCACGCGCGATCCACGCGTCAAGCAGGTGATGGCGAGCGTGGTCTCCGAATACGACGTCGTGCTCGTCGCACGCTCCGATCGCAAGGAGACCGGCGTCATCGCTGCCGATGTGCGTCCGCTCGTGCGCGTCTCGCTCACGGTGATCGCCGAGGATGGCGGCCGGCGCGAACAAGGCTATTCCGGCGGCGGCGCGCGCCGCGATCTCGGTTACTTCACCGAGGCCGTGTTGCAGGAATACGCGAGCGCGGCGGTCTCGATGGCGCTCACCAACCTGCAGGCGAAGCCGGCGCCTGCCGGCGTGATGACCGTGGTGCTCGGCTCCGGCTGGCCGGGCATCCTGCTGCACGAGGCCGTCGGCCACGGACTCGAAGGCGATTTCAACCGCAAGGGTTCCAGCGCATTTTCCGGCCGCATCGGCCATCGGGTCGCATCGCCGGGTGTCACGGTGGTCGACGACGGCACGCTGCCGGAGCGGCGCGGCTCGCTCAATGTCGACGACGAGGGCAACCCGACACAACGCACGGTGCTGATCGAAGACGGCGTGCTCAAGGGCTACATGCAAGATACGCTCAATGCGCGCCTGATGAAGGTGCCGGCGACCGGCAATGGACGCCGCGAATCGTTCGCCGCGCTGCCGATGCCACGTATGACGAACACGTACATGCTCGGCGGCAAGCACGAGCACGAAGAGATCATTCGCTCCGTCAAGAAAGGCGTCTACGCGTCGAACTTCGGCGGCGGGCAGGTCGACATCACGAACGGCAAGTTCGTGTTCAGCATGGCCGAGGCCTACCTGATCGAGGACGGCCGCATCACGACGCCCTTGAAGGGAGCGACCCTGATCGGCAACGGCCCCGATGCGCTCACGCGCGTGACGATGATCGGCAACAACATGCAACTCGACACCGGCATCGGCACGTGCGGCAAGGACGGCCAGAGCGTTCCGGTCGGCGTCGGCCAGCCCACTCTGCGCATCGAGGGTCTCACCATCGGCGGCACGGGCTGACGGGTTCGTCGGCCTGCAAGGTCTGTCAGAGCCGCTTGAACCTGCCGATCAAGTTCCTCCCTCCACTCGTTTGGCTGGTGCGGGTGCTGGTCGGCGCGTACCCGCGCTGGATCGGCAGCGTGCCGAGCGCCAACCAGCGCATCTACTTCGCCAATCACTCGAGCCACATGGACACATTGGTCCTGTGGGCCGCGTTGCCGCACTCGCTGCGCGCCAATACGCGGCCGGTGGCCGCGCGCGACTACTGGGGAACCGGAGGCATTCGCCAGCAGATTGCGCAGCAGGAACTGAACGTCGTGATGATCGATCGTGCGCGCGAAGATCCCGACGCCGACCCGCTCGAGCCGCTGCAGGAAGCGCTGCGACTCGGGTTCTCGCTCATCTTCTTTCCCGAAGGAACCCGTCAGCCGCAGCCGCTGCCGGGGCCCTTCAAGAGCGGACTGTTCCGGCTCGCGCAGGCCTTCCCGCAGGTCGAGCTCGTCCCGGTCTATCTCGAGAACCTGCACCGCGCGATGCCGAAGGGAGCGCTGCTGCCGGTTCCCATCATCTCGACCGTGAGCTTCGGCGCCGCGATGGGGCTAGCCGAGGGCGAAGACAAGGACACCTTCCTCGAGCGAGCGCGCGCTGCGGTGGTCGCGCTCGCCGACGTGGACCTGATGGCAGCATGAGCCTGCAAGAGACGTCCTTCGGCGTGCTCGCGGCACTGACCTTGCTGCTCGCGACGGCGACCGCGTTCGGCACGTGGCTCGCCGGACGCACGCACGACGCCGTCAAGCTCGCGTGGATCGGACAGATGAACACACGCATTCGCGGCGCGTGGGGCATCGTGCTGCTGTTCGCGCTCGCGTTCACCGCGGGCCGCGGCGCCTTGCTGGTGTTGTTCGCGATCGCGTCGTTCTTTGCGTTGCGCGAGTTCGTCGCGCTCACGCCGATTCGCGCGTCGGATCACTCTGCTCTCGTGCTCGCGTTCTACGTCGTGATTCCGGTGCAGTACGTGCTCATCGCCGCCGACTGGTACGCGATGTATACGGTCTTCATTCCCGTCTACGTATTCCTCGTCCTGCCTGTCGTCATGGCACTCCGGCAAGACACAGAGCAGTACCTGATGCGGATCGCCAAGGTTCAATGGGGTCTGATGATCTGCGTGTACTGCGTGAGTCACGCTCCCGCGATCGTTGCGCTCGAATTGCCCGGGTTCGAGGGACGGGGCGCCTTGCTGCTCCTGTACTTTCTGTTGGTCCTGCAGATGTCCGATTTGCTCGCGGTCATCGCCAGCGCCGCAATCGGACGCACGCCGTTGAAGTCGAATCCGAACAAGAGCCGCGAGGGTGTCCTGGCGGGCGGCGCCGCAGCCGTGCTGCTCGGAACCGGGCTGTTCTGGATGACGCCTTTTACGTGGTGGCAGGCGGCGCTCATGGCGCTCGCCATCGTCGTGGCGGGATTCATGGGGGGCCTGGTTCTCGCCTCGGTCGAGCGCAGCCTCGGCGCCAGGATCTGGACCGACGACGGCGTTCTGCTTACGCGAGGAACTCTTCAACGCCTGGATGCCTTGACCTTCGCCGCTCCGGTCTTTTTTCACCTTGCGCTCTACTTCTTCGCGCCTTGAGATCGACGCCGCGCCGCGGTACCCGGCAGGCGACGCGTGCACGGTGTTGCGTCCGCGGAAATTCATACCCTTGGACTATTGGCAAACGCAGGATTCCGCGCTCCAATGCAAATCCAAACGCGCTGACGCGCGCCGTAACGCCGCTACAAAGAGCCTATGAAAACCGGCTGCGTACGTGCAAGGCTGCTGTTCCTTGGTGCGGCGTTCGCATGCTCTGGCGCAGCGAGCGGATACGAGTCTGCGCGCTTTTCCGCCTCGATCCTGCACGTATCGATTGCCGGGGCCTCGTCGTTGTACGAGTTATCGGATCCGTTGCCGCTCAGCAGCGCTCGCTGGGATGTGTTGTCCGATTCCCGGCGCGAACTCTCAATGGGATTGCTGCCCGGCCAGGAAGTCCGTGTCTCGACTTCGGCACGCGCGAGCAGTTGGGCCGGCTCCGACCCGGGCTTGTCCGTCGCCGACGCCGCGTGGACGGTCGATCCGCTGCGTGCCACGTACCGCTACACGTTCCTCGAGGTCAGCGACTGGGCCTGGAAGGTCGGCGTCACGACCCGGCTCGGCGACGCGGATTCTGCGCGCGCAGCCGCGCTTGGAGTGGATCGCACGCGGTTCGGCAGCCTTCCCCAAGTGCACTTCGCCACGGAGGGCAAGCTGGCGAAAAACTGGCTGCTGACGGTCGATGCCGACGGACTCGTCACGACGCGCGGCCGTGCTCTCGACTTTGGCGTGCGCGTGAACTATGCGCTGACGCGGTCGTTCTATCTCTTTGGCGGCTACCGTCTGTCGGACCACTATTTCGAGGGTGACGACACCTCGCTCGGGCTGACGAACAGCGCGAACGTAGGGGTTCGCTACCGCTTCTAGGCTATTGGACGTGGAGATGCGGCAACGCGCTTGCCGCGCTGCACGACCCTCGGCTAAATTCCCACGCATGAGTTCCCGCGCACGCTCGTTCTATTTCTTCTTTTATGGCTTTTTCCAGCCTCGGGCGGAAAGAGTCGAGCAGCGCACCTAGCAGAGAGCGAATCGACCCAAACCGCCAGGCCCAAGCCCCTGGCGGTTTTTTTTTGGCCAGGCGGACCTGGCGGTTACACACAGGAGCACGCCGTGGATGGAGTCAAACCGATGCGTTACATGACCGACGACCTCCGCATCAAGGAGATCAAAGAGCTTGCGCCGCCGTCGCATCTGCTGCGCGAATTTCCCTGTGACGAAGCGGCCTCCCGCACGGTCTTCGATGCCCGCAACGCGGTGCATCGGGTCCTGCACGGCATGGAGGATCGGCTCGTCGTCGTCATCGGGCCCTGTTCGATCCACGATCCCCGGGCGGCGCTCGAATACGCGCAACGTCTGAAGGCGCAGCGCGAGCGCCTTGCACCCGATCTCGAAATCATCATGCGCGTCTATTTCGAGAAGCCGCGCACCACGGTCGGCTGGAAAGGACTCATCAACGATCCCGACCTCGACGGCAGCTTCCGCATCAATCACGGACTGCGCGTCGCGCGTGAACTGCTGATGGAGATCAGCGAGGCGGGCCTTCCGGCCGGCTGCGAATACCTCGACATGATCACGCCGCAGTACATCGCCGACTTCGTCGCGTGGGGCGCCATCGGCGCGCGCACCACCGAAAGCCAGGTGCACCGCGAGCTTGCCAGCGGGCTCTCGTGTCCGGTCGGCTTCAAGAACGGGACCGACGGCAACGTGCGCATTGCAGCCGAAGCGATCCGCGCCGCGCAGCAGGCACATCATTTCCTGTCGGTCACCAAGGGCGGTCACTCCGCCATCGTCTCCACCAAGGGCAACGAGGATTGCCACATCATCCTGCGTGGCGGCACCAAGCCCAATTTCGATGCCGCAAGCGTCGATGCAGCCTGCCAGGAGCTGTCGCGCAACGGCCTGGCGCAGCGCCTGATGATCGATGCCAGCCACGCGAACAGCCAGAAAAAGCACGAGAACCAGCTGAGCGTCGTCGAAAACGTCGCTCAGCAGATCGAAGCGGGCGAGACGCGGATCATCGGCGTGATGGTGGAAAGCCACCTCGTTGCCGGGCGTCAGGATCTGGTTCCGGGCAAGGCGCTGACCTACGGCCAGTCGATCACGGATGGCTGCCTCGGTTGGGAAGACAGCGTGCAACTGCTCGACCGCCTCGCGCTCGCAGTGCGCAACCGCCGCCTCAAAGGCAACGGGTTCAGCGGGAAGTGACCGCGCGCCGCAAGGCGCGCGGTCATCCCGAGGAGCGCAGCGACGAGAGATCTCGGCGCAGGCCGAGATGCCTCGCCTTCGGCTCGGCATGACACCGCCGCGACCGTCCGTCGGCGCTGCGTTGACAACAGGCTTCGCTTCTATCAAAGTGATATCACTTTGACATCATCGGAACGGACATGAACCAGTCGACGCGCACCACCGAGATCACGCGCATGAGTTCCAACGGCTACCTGATGTTCGCGATTGGCCTCGCGTTGCTCGCGCTCGGCCTGTACCTGGTCGTCGTTCCGCCGGTGTTTCCGTCGAAACTCCTGGTGGGCATGATCCCGCTGATCCTCGGCGTGCTCACGTTTGCCGGCCTCTACATGCTGCAACCGAACGAGGCCGCGTTGCTGCTGCTGTTCGGCGCATACGTCGGTACCGACCGCGCCGACGGACTGCGCTGGGCCAATCCGTTCCTGCGCAAGAAGAAGATCAGTCTGCGCGCGCACAACCTCATCAGCGACAAGCTGAAGGTCAATGACAAGCGCGGCAACCCGATCGAAATCGCCGCTGCGATCGTCTGGCGCGTGCGCGATACGGCGCAGGCAAGCTTCGATGTCGAGGACTACGAGGCGTACGTCAGGGTGCAAGCCGAAGCGGCGATCCGTCACATGGCTTCGAGCTTTGCGTACGACGAAGGCGAAGATCTCTCTCATGGCGAGCCGACGCTGCGCGCGGGCCAGGACCGCGTTGCGACGTCCCTGGCGCGCGAGCTGACCGAGCGCTTCGACCAGGCCGGCGTCGTCGTGGAAGACGCCAAGCTCACGCATCTCGCGTATGCACCCGAGATCGCGCAGGTGATGCTGCGCCGTCAGCAGGCCGAGGCGATCATCACGGCACGGCAGAGGATCGTGCTTGGCGCGGTCACCATGGTCGAGATGGCGCTGAAGGGTCTGTCGGAGCGCGAAATCGTCAAGCTCGACGACGAGCGCAAGGCCGCGATGGTGTCGAACCTGCTCGTCGTGCTCTGCTCGGAATCGGAAGCGCAACCGGTGATCAACGCCGGCACGCTTTATCAGTAGCCCCGGACATGGCAACCGTGTAGCCCGTGGCGAGTCCTGACAAAAAAGCGTTTCTGCTTCGGCTCGATCCCGACGTGTGGGCTGCGCTTGAATCGCTCGCCGCGCAGGAACTGCGCAGCGTGAACGGCCAGATCGAGTATCTGCTGCGCGAGGCGCTCGCGGCGCGCGGCCGTACACCGCAGGCGCGCGCGGGAGGCGCGCCGCCGCGGCGCAAGTAGGTCGCAGGAAACGGATGGCGGCGCGGCTCGCGCGACGCGTAACCTGCCCGCGACTGCAATAGGCAAAGACAACGATGCGCACGCGCGATATGTTCGACCTTGTCGCCCTCGCCGCCCTCTGGGGCGCGAGCTTCCTCTTCATGCGTCACGCCGCGCCGGCATTCGGTCCGATCGCGCTGGTCCAGGTGCGTGTCGCGATTGCCGCTGCGATCCTCACGGTGCTGCTCCTGCTGCGCGGCGATCGTGCGGCGTTGCGCACCCACGCGGCGGCCCTCGGTTTCGTCGGCGTGATGAACTCGGCGCTGCCATTCGTTCTTCTCACCTACTCAACGCTCTACGTGACCGGCGGCTTTGCCGCCATCCTCAACGCGACGACACCGATGTGGGCTGCGTTGGTCGGCTGGATCTGGCTGCGCGACCGAATCCGGACGCTGCAATGGATCGGGCTCGCCATCGGCGCGCTCGGCGTCGCCGCCCTGCTCTGGGGACGGCTGGACTTCCGACCCGGCAGCGGCGGATGGCAGATCACGCTTGCGATCGGCGCCGCGCTGCTCGGCGCACTCGCCTACGGGATCAGCGCGACGTTCGCCAAGAACCGCCTGGCGGGTGTTCCGGCCCTGATGGTCGCGACCGGAAGCCAGATCGCCGCGGCCATTGTGCTGCTGCCATTTGCTTTCGCCGCGTGGCCAGAGCGGACGCCGGGCCTTCATGCTTGGGCTTCCGCCGTCGCACTCGCGGTTGCATGCACTGCGCTCGCCTATCTCCTCTATTTCCGCCTCATCGCGCGCGTCGGTGCGGTGCGCGCGTCGGCCGTCACGTTTCTCATTCCGATGTTCGCGACGTTCTGGGGCAGCGTGTTTCTCGACGAGGCCGTGACGCTGCAGATGATCACGGGCGGCTGCGTCATCCTGGTCGGCACAGCGCTTGCGCTCGGCTTGATTGGCGCGCCGACTCTCGGACGCAGAGCGACGCCGATGAACACCGATCAGCGCCAGCAGCCATCGCGCTGATCCTCGCTGAGCACTGCGCTCAGCGGAACATCTCGCGCAATCGCAATTTCGAGAACTTGCCCGTCGACGTGCGCGGAATCGCGTCGATGAACTCGAAGCGATCGGGCAGCTGCCACCGTGCAAACTTCGGAGCAAGGTATTCGCGCAACTCTTCGGCGCCGGCGGACTTGCCGGCCTTGAGCACCACGCAGGCGAGTGGCCGCTCGCCCCACTTCTCGTCCGCGATGGCAATGACGGCTGCTTCCTGCACGGCCGGATGCGCCATCAGCTGGTTTTCCATGTCGACCGAGCTGATCCACTCGCCGCCCGACTTGATCAGATCTTTCGCACGATCGGTGATACTCACGTATCCATGCGCGTCGATCGACGCCACGTCGCCGGTGCGCAGCCAGCCGTCGGCGCTGAACTTCTCCGGATCTGCCGCACTGTCGTGATACCCGCCGGTAATGAAGGGTCCGCGTGCCTGGATCTCGCCGACGCTCTTGCCATCCCACTCGCATTCGCCGTTGTCACCGATCAGGCGAAGATCGACGAGCGGGGCGGGAACACCCGCTTTCGCGTACCACGCGAAGCGTTGTTCCTCGGATAGGGACTGTAGCTCCGGCTTGATGTAGGCAACCGTACCGAGCGGACTCATCTCGGTCATGCCCCAGCCCTGCTTGATCACGGCGCCGTGGCGCCTATATGCGCGAATCAGCGACTCGGGCACCGCGGCGCCACCGACGAGCATGCGCATGCCGGGCGGGAGACGGTAGCGCTCCGG
>Ga0335084_10000917_pt1 | contig 26469 bp, 17 predicted proteins | sample Lox_Sample_44_FD_206721 | JGI IMG/M metagenome (GOLD analysis project Ga0335084, IMG submission 206721) | Soil microbial communities from Loxahatchee National Wildlife Refuge, Florida, United States - Lox_Sample_4.4 | ecosystem: Environmental > Terrestrial > Soil > Wetlands | place: USA... | reverse complement strand
AAGTATCTCGTCAGTGCCGGAGCGCACCGGGTGCTGGTGGACTGCGGCCTGTTTCAAGGGCTCAAACAGCTGCGGCTGCGCAACTGGGACCCGCCCCCGGTGGAGCCGCGGGAGGTAGAGTCCGTCGTACTCACCCACGCCCATATCGATCACAGCGGTTATCTTCCGCTGTTCGTCAAGCGGGGCTTCACCGGTCGCGTCTATTGCACTCCCGCAACCAGGGATTTCTGCGGGATCCTGCTCCCGGACAGTGGGCACCTGCAGGAGGAAGAAGCGGAGTATGCGAACCGGCACAGCTACTCCAAGCACTCCCCCGCCCTTCCCCTGTACACACGCCAGGATGCGGAGGCGTGTCTAGCTTCGTTCTCGCCCATCGACTATGACCAGGAAGTGAATCTCGGCGACGGGTTGCGATTTCGGTTTTTGCCCGCTGGCCACATCCTCGGCGCTGCGATGATAGCGATGCGGTGCGCGGAGGTGTCGCTGCTATTCACAGGCGATCTGGGTCGCCCCGCGGACCCAGTGATCAAAGCCCCTGCTCTGGTGACCCAAGCAGACTACCTCGTGTTGGAATCCACTTACGGCGACCGCCTGCACGACAGCTCCGATCCCAAATCGAAGCTCGGCGAAATCATCAATCGCACCGCCGAGCGCGGGGGCACGGTCATCATCCCGGCCTTCGCAGTCGGCCGCGCACAAGAGCTGATGTATTACATTTGCCTGCTGAAGCAGGAGCGTGCTATTCCAGATGTACCGGTCTTCCTCGACAGCCCGATGGCAGCCGACGTGACGCAGCTGTTTCATCGCTATCAAGGCGAGCACCGGCTGACGCGCAGCCAATGCGGTGCCATGTCCAAAGTCGCGCGCATCGTCAACAGCGTGGAAGAGTCCGAATGGCTCAACACGCGCACGCTCCCAATGATAATCATCTCGGCCAGCGGGATGGCTACCGGAGGCCGGGTCCTACATCATCTGCGCGCTTTCGCTCCCGAGCCCCGAAACACTATTCTATTTACCGGGTTCCAGGCGGCCGGAACGCGCGGTGCGGCCATGCTCGCTGGTGCTGCTTCGGTCAAGATTCATGGCCGCTACGTTCCAGTGCGAGCGGAGATCGCGGCCATTTCAAATCTTTCCGCGCACGCGGACTATGCGGAGATTCTCGGCTGGCTGGCCCACTTCGGACGACCGCCACGCCAGACCTTCATCACGCACGGAGAACCGGTGGCCGCCGATGCTCTACGTCACCGGATCGAGGAGCAGATGCACTGGAGCTGCCTGGTGCCCGATTACCTCGAGACTTGCGAGTTGTCCTGAGTTTGGTGCTCAGGCCTCGAGGCCGGCCTCGTGTGCAATGCCGCGCACGATGTAGCCGCCGGACTTCTCGTCGCGCTTGAGATCGAGCAGTCCGCGGATGGCGGCTTCCTCCAGCAGGTCGTTGAAGCTCTTGAAGCCGTAGTACGACTCGTTGAAGCCGGGATGACGGCGCTTGAGCGTTTGCTTGATCATCGAGCCCCAGATCTTCTCGTCCTCGCCGCGCTCGGCGACTAGCGCATCCAGTGTGCTCATCACGAGGTCCAACGCGTGGGCTGTCTTGTCCTCGTGCTCGGGCTTTTCCCCGGGCTCGACAGCAGCGGCCTTGGTGGAGGAAGCCGCTTTGGGAGGCGGCTTCTTGCGCGTGCCCTTCGCCTTGGTCTTCTCCTCGCGCACCAGGTCGTCGTAGTAGATGAACTCGTCGCAGTTGGAGATGAGCAGGTCGGAAGCGGACTGCTTGACCCCCACGCCTATCACCGCCTTGTTGTTCTCTCTCAGCTTGGACACCAGGGGAGAGAAGTCGGAGTCGCCGCTGATGATCACGAAAGTATCGACGTGCGACTTGGTGTAGCACAGGTCGAGCGCGTCCACTACCATGCGGATATCGGCCGAGTTCTTGCCCGACTGGCGCACGTGCGGGATCTCGATCAGCTCGAAGGCGGCTTCGTGCATCGTAGCCTTGAACTGCTTGTAGCGCTCCCAGTCGCAATACGCCTTCTTGACCACGATGCTGCCTTTCACCAGCAGCCGTTCGAGGACTTTTCCGATGTCGAACTTTTCGTACTTGGCGTCGCGCACGCCGAGCGCCACGTTCTCGAAATCGCAGAACAGCGCCATATTGTGCGTTTCGCTGGAGGTAGCCATGGTGTGAGTGCGGCACGGCGTGAGCGCCGCGCCCGAGGTTGATAGGCGCTCAGGTGTGCGGTGTGCCGCCGACCACCTCGATCTCCACCCGGCGGTCGGGCGCGTAGCAGGCGATCTTCTCCACGCGCGGCAGCGAGTCGCAGTCCTGCGTCTTCGCCAGCGGTTCCGCGCCGCCCTTGCCCTCGGTCTTGATGCGGCTCGGATCCACGCCCTTGGACACGAGATACTGCTTGACCGATTCGGCGCGCTGCTTGGACAGCTTGTCGTTCATCACCTTCGGCCCGGTCGGATCGGTGTGCCCCACGATCAGGACGCTGTCATACTGCATGCCCTTGAGGTGCTCCACCATCTCATCGAGCGCCTGCTGCCCCGAAGGCTTGATCTTCTTGCTGGACAGCGCGAACAGTCCGCTTGCCGAGAGCGAAAGCTTGTCGAACTCGGGCTCGGCCATGATCGGCGCCTCGACCGCCAGGGCGGTAAGGGGTTCTTGTTCCGCGTTTTGCGCGCGCTCGAGCGCCAGCGGATGTTCCTCGCTTGCGGGGGGCGGCCGCGGTGGCAGCGGCACTACCTCTACCGGCTCGACTCTAGGCGCGTACTCGCGCGCCGGCAAGGGCGCGGGCGCAGAGCCTGCGGGCGGCGCCTTCGGAGGCTGGGTCATGGCGACCGTGATGGTTGGCGGTGCCGGGGCCCGCGTAGGCGCCTGGGTCACCGTTGTTGTCGGGGCATCCTTTCGCACCGGGGTCACGGCTGCCGGTGCCGCGGGGCTGGCCGGGAGAGCCGGCTTGCTGGCCACCAGCGAGGGATGGCAGTCGGCATTGGCGGTCTCTGGCGTCCACAGCCCCATCCGCACACACTGGCCAGTCGCTCCCGAGCGGATCGTGCGGCTGGCCGCATCGAATGCGTAACCACCGCGAGCAGAGGATTGCGTCGACGAGCCCGCGCTATCCCCTTGGACACCGGCCACCTGTGGCTGAGCCTCAGTGCTCTGCGCTGCGGGTTTGGCGGGACGGTTCCACGGCAGCCAGGCGAACAAGCGGCGGTACCAGGGTTGCTTCGGCTCGGCCGCGGGTTGGGGCGCAACCGACGGCTGCGCAGCCTTCTCCGGTTCCGCAGCCTTCGCAGCGGGCGGAGGTGGCGCCGGCGCCACCGCCGCGGGCGCGGGGACCGAAGGCGTGGGTGCGCCCGAGGCCGGCTGACCGGCGGGCGGAACGTCGTACAGGCTGGGGGGTGGCAGCACCGGGCCGAGCTTATCCTGGTCAGCGCCAATGGCTGCAGGCAATGCAGTGATCAGGAGCGGGAGGGTCAGCGCGAAGTGCCGCATGGTCGGCTTGAGCGTGAAGAGCATGGGAAGCTCCCTAAGCGCACGGCCGAACCGCACACCGGAAGCGGTCCAGGGTCGTCGCAGCGACAGATTATAGCCGACCTCTGAAGCGCAAACTTGGTGCGGGCCACTCCATCGCCGGGCCCCAAGCATGCGCGCTACGCGATACCTCTAGGCCGCAGAGCGGGCCGCTCGACCTTTCGCAAAGAACGTCTTCACCGCCTCGGCAACGGTGTGCACGTCCTGGGTCGCGATGTCCAGATGCAGGACGAGACGGATGGTGTGGCCGCCTCCGATGAGGATGCCGCGCTGCTTCAGAAACTGGCGCAGCGCATCGCTCAGCGTTGGCTCTACGCCCATGTAGACCATGTTGGTCTGAGAGGGGCCGTATTCGATCTTGATCGCGTCGATGTCGCTGAGCGCCTCGGCCAGAGCACGCGCGTTCTCGTGATCGTGCGCCAACCGCGTCACGTTGTTCTGCAGCGCGTAGATCCCTGCCGCTGCCAGCACCCCAGCCTGGCGCATGCCGCCACCGAGAACTTTGCGCCAGCGTCGCGCCTTCGAGATGTGTTCCCGGGCACCGCACAGCAGCGAGCCCACCGGCGCACCCAGTCCCTTCGAGAGGCACACGGATACGGTGTCGAAACCGCGGGTGACGTCGCGCACGTCGACCCCGTGCTTCACGGCGGCATTGAACACGCGCGCGCCATCCAAGTGCAGTGAGAGTTTGTGTTGCCGGGCGAAGTCGTGAGCCCGCGCCAGATAGTCCAGTGGCAAAGCCTTGCCCGCCTGGGTGTTCTCCAGGCACAGCAGCCTGGTGCGCGCAAAGTGCGGATCGTCGGGCTTGATGGCTGCGGCCACGCGCGCGAGGTCCAAGGTGCCATCGGGCTCGAAGTCCAGCGGCTGCGGCTGGATGCTGCCCAGCACCGCTGCGCCCCCGCCCTCGTACTTATATGTGTGCCCCTGCTGCCCGACCACGTATTCATCGCCGCGCTCGCAATGCGACATCACTCCGAGCAAGTTGCCCTGCGTGCCACTCACCACGAGCAGCGCCGCCTCCTTGCCCAGCATCTGGGCAGCGAGCGCTTCGAGACGGTTGACGGTGGGGTCCTCGCCGTAGACGTCATCGCCCACCTCGGCCTGCGCCATGGCCGCGCGCATTCCCGCCGATGGGCGGGTTACCGTGTCGCTGCGCAGGTCGATCGGTTCCATTTCACGTTCCGCGATAGTCTCTGGTGAGATGTTACCGCAAGCGCGGAACGGCGGCGTGACTGGTGACGGGGGAAGCGTGATTCGTGACTCGTGACGAATCGCGAACTACGGCCCCTTAAACGGATTGTTCTTGGCGAACCACTGCTGCGCCCGCTTGCGCTGCGTCTCGTTGAAGGTTGCGAGATGCTCCGATTGCGGGTCCAGGAACAGCGCGACGCCGAGCGCGGCCTCGCGTTCCTGAGCATCGGCTGCGTACTTGGCCTCGACGGCATAGGCCCAGGGCCACGGCCACATCACGCGTTGGCGCTGCGCTAGATCGAGCAGCGCTTCTTTGAAGCGCGCGTCCCGGGTCAGCTCGTACAGCCTCTCGCAGGTCTCGAGAAGCTGGAACGCAGGGGGTATCGAAACCTTCGCCGGATCGGGCCAGCTGAGGTGTGCCTGCCAAAGGCTGTCGAGAGCGGCGCGCACATCGCCGTTGAGCCCCTGCAGATACGCAGATGCCAGGAGGTAGTAGAAGTCGGGGCCGGCTCGCTGTTGGAAATCCGCCAGGAGGGCCTGTGCCTCCGCACCGCGTCCCGCCTTGACCAGGCTGGCGATGAGGTAAGGCAGAGCGAGTGCCGCTTGTTGCTGGACGTTCTGGGACCGGTTGAACCCGACCTCGGTGAGCTTGGTCAGATGCTCGATCGCGCCTGCATAGTCGCCGCGCTTGAAGGCCCGATAGCCCGTCGCGAGCGGCGCGTAGCTGGGGTCGGTTCCGTTGCCCGCGGTCGAAACAACCGATGCGAAAGCTCGTTCGCTAGGCATGCGATCCAGCATCACCGCGTTGAACACAAAGTACTGTCGAAGCATCGCCTCCGTACCCGCGTTTCCCGACAGGCTCTTCCAATGCTTCGCGAAGCCGATCAGTTCGTCCTCGCTCGTGGCCGCGATGCGGTGACCGGCGACCGCGGCTGTCCAGGGCGGTGTGTCCTCGAATTGCTTGGACGCTTCGTAAAACGTGCGCCAGCCCTCGGTTGGATCCCCGATCAGAAACGACGCGTAGGCCGCATCGGAAAGGCCCCATGCGTCCTTGTGCTGCTGGTGCAACCGGCGACCCAACCTGCGGATCTCGGGCCAGTTGTGGTCGAGCCGCGCCAGCCACAGCCCGCTCCATAGTTCGGCGCTGGACCCGGTCTGCGATCCCGCTGCGAGCTTGAACAGGGGACGCGCCAGCTCCCCCTCTCCGGCGCGCAGCAGCAGCATCCCGCCTTCCTGCGCATGGTTCGACAGCGTCACCGCGTCGGCCTTCCCGCCGCGCCAGAGCGGGTAGGCCAGCAGCGTGCGCTGTGCCTGGCGCGGCTCACGCGCCTGCAGCTGAACTTGCGCGAGGCGGTAGTAAAGCGCCCATTCCTCGGGTTGCTCCCGGATCCTCTGCTCGACCAGCGACGCGTAAGCGGCGGTGTCACGCCTGTGCTCCGCCAACTTGAGCAGGAAGTCATCGCGTGCGGGGTTGCCGATGAAGCGCTCCCGCGCCTGCTCGGCGACCTCCTCGGCCGCCTGATTGTTCCCGAGCCGTTGCAGCAGGGGCTGGACGGTGCTGACATGAGCGAAGTCGTACTGCGAAAAGTTGAGCGCTCTGAGCTCATGCGCGACGTTGCTCTCCACGTCCGCCCTGTTGAGCTCGTGCGAGGCCTGCCGCGAGTCTGACCGCGCCTGAGGAGGCGCCCGCCAGTTCCGAGGCGGCTCGTCCAGGTAAGCGCGCTGCAGATCGCGTGGCAGCGCCCACGCCAGGGTGCGCTGCGTCTCGGTTTCCCCGCCTCCCCAGGCCATCAGGTCGCCGAGCAGCCGGCGCTGCCGCTCGTCCAGCATGCGATCCGGAGAGCCCTGGCGCTCATAGCGCAACTGGCCGAGTGCCCATGCGGTCCCTTCTTCCAGCGCCGGCTGACCGGCGAAAGTCTGACCCAGCGCGCCGGCAAAAGCGAGGAAAGCCTCCGGGCGAGTCTGGCGAGCAGCGAGCGCGCGCCCGGAGTTGGCGGCGGCGGCACGATTCGCTCCGTACAGCGCGTCGTACAGATCCCATTGCGCGAGGCGATCGAAGGCCCGCGCGGCACGCCACTGCGACGCGTGTGAAAGCCAGAGCGGCGCGTGACTGCGCTCGATAGCAAGCGGAAGGCGCACGATGTCTTTCGAAAACATAATCTGCTGGCTGAACTGTGCCGCGACTCTGCGGATCAGCGCGGTCGGCTCGTCCGCCGCGACCGGGACTCCAAGCGCGCTGAGCTGCCGCCAGATCAGTTCGTGCGCCGCCGGTTCGAACCATTCGTCGCTCGACAATGGGACGTGCAGAAATGCGCCGTATGCAGCGTGCTTGTCGAGCAACGTCCTGCGCCGCTCGCGAAATCCGGCGCTGCGTCCATAGCGGGTGCGCGTACCCTCGAGTTCGATCTCGGTGATCAGCACCGCCATCGGATCGGTCAGGTGCGCTACCAGCGATTGCGCTTCGAACAGGTTGCCCTGGGCCTGCGCGAACAGGAGGCGCGCTTCTGGCCGGTTCAGCCCGCGCAGCAAACTCAGCGCATAGGGCCTGCGGTACAAGTGCAGCGCCGCCCGCGCGCGTGCGGCGCGCGCTGCCTCGTCGTGACGTGGCAGCTGTCCTAAAGCAATCAGTGAGCGCTCCCACAGATGCTCGCCGTTCACGTCCGAAGGCGGATAAGTTACTGCCATCAGCTGCAACCTTTGCGCGCGGGCAAGCGCCGAGCCGGGGTCGTTCACGAGCTCGCCCGGAGTCGACGGCAGCTCGGAAGGCCGTGATGCCGCGGCCACATCCTCCGCGCGCGGGTCTACCGGCAGTCCCAGATGCTCCACCACGCCCGGCACGATCTGCTCGAACGCGGCCTCGGGCGGCAACTCATCGGAGAACGCGACCGGCCCCCACTCCGATCCTTCGCCTGCAGTCCAGCGAGGTTTGTCGCCCGGTGCGCGCGAGTACACCTGTACTGTGACGTCGTAGACTTGTTGGGCGCTGTCGAGCTTGACGCCGCCGCGCACGATCCAGCGCGCACCAGCGGCTTCGGCCAGACGCGAGATCTGCTTCCAGTCGTAGCTCCGGGCGCGGGGACCGAGAGCGCGGGCCACGAGCGTCGGATCTGCCACGCACAAGGTCCCGCCTCTAGCGATGCCAGCGGCGATCTGGCGTGTCATCATCGAGCGCGCTGGACGATCGAGCGAGTGCGCCGGTCGAGCGTTTGGCGCTTCGCCAGTTTCGAAGGGCACCACGAGGACTTCGCACTGCTCCCCGCTCAGCACCTGTGTGAACAGCGACTTCTGGCGCTCGACCCAGCCGGAGGCACGCGAGCGCTCCGGCACCAGCGCGAGCACGATGTCCCGAACCTGGCTGCGTAGCTCCATCGCGCTGTACACAACCGCGCCACACAGCAGCGCTCCGATTCCGGCATGGCGCAGGATCGGGCGCAACGCTACCTTGAGCTCTGCGTTGCCGCGCTGTGCTGCGAGCAAGGCCTCGCCCACGGCGACCAGCGACACTCCGGCCACCATCGGCAGAATCCCGGCTGCGAGGTAGAGCGCGACGCCGACGCCGTCAATCCATAGCGCGCCGGAGCCAGCCGTAAACTCGGTGAACGGCGATACGACCACGACCGCGACGCAGACCGCAGCCACTCCGCCAGTAGCCAACCTGAGAAGCGGCGAGGTGTTCAGGTTGGCGGCGTAGGAGACGCGTTCACTGATGAACCAAGCGCACGCACCCAGAACCCCAGCGCCCGCCGCTTGCGTCGCACACTGGTGGTAAAGCTGGCCATGAAAGTCCACCGTCAGAAAGTACGCCGCGCCAGCACCCAGCGCGGCGAAGCCGAGGACAGTGAGGAGCAATCCCCAGGGGACATGGATGCGCAATGCCATTTCGCGATCGGGGTCTGGGAGACGCGGCGCCGGTGTTTTGGCGAGGGTGTGGCTCCTATGATCGGCAGGTTGGCAGCGGCCTTTAGCGGCGATCGAGCTACAATCCGACGACTGATTTCGACTGGACTCTCGCCCATGACGCGCCCACTGCCGATCCTGCTCCTTGTGTCTGCCCTGCCTCTTTTGGCCCTCGCCCGCGAGCCCGATCCTGGAGCCGCCCCGGGCGGCCAGTTCACCTTCGCCTGGCCGCTCGGGGAGCACGCACTGAAACCACGCGGCGCCAGCACACGCGGCGCTCCCGTCGTTCTCGATGCTCTTCCTGGAGACGCGTGGAACGGCCTGCGCGAGCCCGGATTGAGCTCATTCGAGCGCGATCGCCGGGCGATACTCGCCATGGCCGGTCCCTATCGGGTGAGCTTCGACTTCCTGGAAGTCGTGCGCTTCGACCCGGGTCTGAAACCCGACGCGCCGTATCAGAGCTGGGGCACCGAATACGTCTTCGCGAGTGAGGATCGCGGGAACTTCATCGCCCTGCAACATGTTCTCGTCATGCGCATGCAACTCGAGGATGGGGCGGTGAGCGAGCCTATGGTGACGCGCCACTGGCGGCAGGAGTGGCGCTACGAGCCGGACAGCCTGCTGGCTTACGAGGGGGCCAACACCTGGGCGAAGCGATCACTGTCCGAAGAGCTACGCCGCGGCGCCTGGGTGCAAAGCGTGTTTCAGGTCGACGATTCCCCGCGCTACTCCGCACGTGGGCGTTGGCAGCACAGCGACGGCGCCTCCACCTGGATCAGCGACGAAACCTGGCGCCCGTTGCCAAGACGCGAATTCAGCGTGCGCAAAGACTATCAAGTGCTGGTAGGGACCAACCGGCACACCATCACGCCCACCGGCTGGGTACAGGAGGAGAACAACCTCAAGCTCGCGCTGGACGACACCGGCAGGGCGCGCGAGAAGCTGCCGTACGTCGGCCGCGAATACGGCGTCGCGCGTTACGAGCGCATCAAGGATTACGACTTCACCGCGGGGGAGATCTACTTGGAGCGCACCGAACCCTTCTGGGCTGAAGTGCGCACCGCCTGGCGCGAGATCGCCCAGCGCGATTCTCGCTTCACTTTGCGGGCGCCCGTCGACCAGGGGCGTTTGTTCACGGCCTTCTTCGAATACGCTGAAAAGCTCGCCCAAGGCGAGCGCTTCGACCGTCCCGCCGCACGCGCCTTCATTGAACGCACGCTGCGCGAGACCTACCTCGCGGCAGAGGTTCCGAGCAAGTCCTGAGCACTGATGCGACCTCAATCGATCATCTTCTTCGGCGTTTTGGGCCTGCTTCTCGTATACACCGGGTACAAGGCGCGTCGGATGTGGCCCACGAGCAGAGTATTGTCGTGGGTCCGGGCGATCCTGTTCCTTGCTCTGATCATCGGCTGGCAGTTCCTGTATCGTGCCGATCCCGACGCGCTCGATTCCGGCTGGTTCCAAGCCTTGGCCTGGGTGAGCTCTCTCGGTTTGGGGCTTTGGGCCACATTCATCTTGCTCTCAGTCCCGCTGGATATCCTGAGTGTGGGTGCTGTGGTGGTCCGTCGAATTGCAGTCGCGGCTCGACTGAATCCCGAGCGCCGCAGATTTCTCACGCAGTGGATCCCGTTCGGCGTTCTCCTGGCTTCCGGCGGTATCGCAGGTGTGGGATTCGTCCAAGCCGTGCGCGGCCCTCGAGTCAAAGAGGTCTTGCTGCCCATACGCGACCTGCCCGCCGCGCTTCAAGGACTCAAGATCGCGCAGATCAGTGATCTGCATGTGGGCCCAACCATACAAGGGGGGTATGTGGATGAGGTTGTCCGGCAGACCAACGCGCTGAATCCGGACCTCATCGCCGTTACGGGCGATCTTGCCGACGGCTCACCGGCAGTGCTCGGCCAGCATCTGCAGCCGTTGGCGAACTTGAAAGCACGCCTCGGGACATACTACGTGACAGGAAATCATGAGTACTATTGGGGCGTGGAGAGGTGGCTCGAGAAGGTCAGGTCTCTGGGGCTCGTGCCGCTTCTCAACGAGAATCGAGTCATTACCGTGGAGGACACGAAGGTCCTGCTCGCCGGTGTGACCGACTCCACCGGAGGGAACTTCGTCACCGGCCACCGTCCCGATCAAGAAAAGGCAATTCAATCGCGCGAGGAATGCCAACTCAAGATCCTCCTGGCTCATCGGCCAGACCAGTGGTTCGAAGCGGAGAAGTTGGGTTTCCATCTCCAGCTTTCCGGCCATACGCACGGCGGGCAGTTTTTCCCTTGGAGCGTATTGATGCCAATCGCGTACAAGTACTATCGCGGCCTGAACCGGCCGGGTCGCATGTGGCTGTTCGTGAGTTCCGGCACAGGCTACTGGGGGCCGGCGCACCGGTTTGCTATTCCTTCCGAGATCGCGCTGCTCAGGCTGACCGACGCATAGCGCGCTTCGAAGGACCATAGACCGGCTGCGCGAAACACGCGAGGCGCAGCAGATGCCCGGGGCCCACACCCGCACTCAGGGGTGAAGCGCGTCGCGAAAAGCGCGATCGTCCAGCGCCTGATTCACCACATCGCGCAACGTCCTCTCCGTAAGCGCGCGAATTCCTTCGGCCGGCCGAACTGTTCCGGCCGCGAGTACGGAATAGGTTCGAGAGGCTTCTACGGCCTTCGCGGAATAAACGTGAACGAACGTCGCTTCCCTGCTGGGTAGTCGCCGCACCAGCACCTCGATCTCGACGCTGGTGTCGATATGCACATACTGAATCGAGCTGAGTTGGCGGACTTGCCCCGTGATGTCGTAAGCGGCGCCGGCCTGGACCACAGAAAACTGGCGCGCCTCGAGTCCAGCCCGAAACTGCGCCTGGACCAGCGCCGCAACCGGCTGATCGATGACGAGCGTCTCGAGTGTGTTGCCGAAGGTGCCACGGATGCGGCCGATCCAGTTCGGCTTGCTGCCGCGCATATCCGAGAACGCCCCGACAGCGATCGCAGGCGTCCCGGGGGCAGCCGGGACGGCGTTAGCCGGTGCTTGATACTTGAGCACAACGTGAGTTGTCCAGCAGGCGCTCAGGAAGAGCGTTGCTGCGAGCACGGCGAACGGCGTCTTGCGCATCGTGCGGCTTGGTCGGCTGGCGCGATGAGGTGGCGATGCGCGAGATTCTACTCCGATGGCTGATTCTGCCGGCTCCAGAGCAAGAGCAATCCGGGGAACGCCGAGCGTCTGCATCTCAAACCCAGTGCCCCAGCGTGGCGCGCAGCCGGAACCTATGTCAAGCTGCGGGGCGTCAGATTCTGGCATCACAACACCCCTACACCGAGGACTCGTGATGAATCTCGCTTCTGGGAGTCGATGCGTTGTCATGCTCTCGCTCTTCACCGCGTTCGCGATGTGCAGATCCGCGCAAGCCAACACCCCAGGCGAAGCATCCGTTCCTGGCCCCGTCGCCGGGACGCGCATGAACGCAGAGTACGTCCGCCAGATAGGGCGATTCGCCTATGTCTGGGCGTGGCCGATGACCAACCTGCACAATCGCAGAAGCGCGTTCAAGGACGTTCCGGAGCCCGGCCTGATGGGTGGCATCGTGCCCATCGCGCCCAGCAATCAGCTCGCGATGCTGCGCGACTACATCGAACCCCAGGAGCGGCTTGTCGCGTGCCCGAATCAAGACGTCATCTATGGCTTCGGCATCCTGTCGCTGGAGGCGGAGCCGGTTGTCATTCAGGTGCCGGATTTCAAGGGCCGCTTCTGGGTCTATCAGATCGGGGACCAGCGCACCGACGGCTTCGCAAACCTGGGAGCGATGTACGGCAGCAAGGCTGGCTTCTACCTGCTGGTCGGTCCCAACTGGAAAGGGGCAAGGCCCAAGGGCATCGTCAAGGTGTTTCGGTCGCCGACGAATCTTGGCTACATCATTCCGCGCGTGTTCGTAAGCGATGATCCCGTCGACAAGGAAGCGGTGCAGCCCACGATCAATCAGATTGTGGCTTACCGCTTGAGCAAGTACGACGGCAAGATGAAGACCAAGGACTGGACCCAGATACCCAAATTCCCCGCTGCCAGCCAGGGCGAGGAAGAGACCAGGTGGGTGGTACCGGAGAAGTTCTTCGACCAGCTCGCACAGGTGCTGGACGAGCTGCCGCCGCTGCGCGGCGAAGAGGCGATCTATGCCAACGTGCGCGCCGTGCTGGACGCTGCCGCGAAGGATCCCAAGCTCAAGGAGGAGCTCAAGCAGGCGGCGATGGATGCAGACGAGGAGATAGTCGCCCCGCTGTTCCAGTTTCGCAACTACGGGCTTCCACTGCCGAACAACTGGACCACGATAGACAACGGCGCCGCGTTCGGGGTCGACTACTTCACACGCACGGCGGCGGCCAAGTCCAATATCTTCGTCAACCAGAATGGTGAAACGAAGTACTTTTATCAGGACCTCGACTCCAGCGGCGAGCGCCTCACCGGCTATGAACGCTACGCGATTACCTTCCCCAAGGGTCAGCTGCCGCCAGTCAAGGGTTTCTGGTCGCTCACGCTTTACAACGAGCACCACTTTTTCGCATCCAACGAGCTGAAGCGCTACTCGCTCGGCACCAAGACCCAGACGCTCCGGTACAACGCGGACGGCTCGCTCACGCTATACGTACAGGCGGATCCACCTGCGGAGGACAAGCGCTCCAACTGGCTTCCTGCGCCGGAGAGCGACTTCTCGCTGTATCTGCGCGCCTACTGGCCACAAGCCTCGATCATCAACGGCACGTGGACGCCGCCGGCGGTGGTGCGGCTCGAGTAAGCAAGCACAGAGGCGGAACAGTGCACAGCCAAAGTGCCGCGAGCGGCTGATTCGATTTCTCGTGTCCATTATCGGGTTGTCTTGTCATCTTCCCGGGAGTATGGTTGGTAGTCGCAGCAGCGTGAACCACGAAACAGGAGGGTGAGCCATGAGCGATTTCTGGGACAAGACAAAAGGTTTGGCTTCCGATGCGGCTAACGCAGCGGCCGATGCCGCCAAGAAGGCCGCTGAGAAGGTGGCCGAGGCTGCGAACCAGACGGCCGATTTTTCGAGCAAGGCGTTGGAGGCAACCAAAGACGTCGCCAGCGCTACGCAGACAGCCGCTGAGAAAATCTTGGGGCAAACTGCGGAAGCGGCGAGCAGCGCAGCAGGCAAAGGCGCCGAATTTGCATCGAAGGCCCTCGATGCAACGATGGGCGTCGCCAGTGCGACACAGGCAGCCGCCCAAAAGGTGCTGCAAGTAAGCGCGCAAGCGGCCAGTGATGCGGCAGGCAAGAGCGCCGAACTCGCATCGAAAACGATGGATGCGACGATGGGTGCCGTGAGCGCGACTCAGGCGGCCGCCGAGAAGGTGCTACGGCAGACCGAACAGGCCGCAAGCAATGCAGCGGATAAGACCGCGGAGCTTGCATCGAGAGCCATGCAGGCAACCAAAGACGCCGCGAAGAAAACACAGCAGACCGCAAACCAAGCGGCGGACACCGTGAAGAAGAACCTCACCTGAGAAGGCACGAACGCTGTTCTAAAAGGGCCGCGTCAGTCGCGGCCTTTTTTCGCCTGTGGTCTACGGCGGTCCGAAGCAGGTATATAGCGGGCTCGGTCCGGAAAATTGCGCTGGCGCTCGTTTCCCTGGGAACGGTTTCGACCCGACTGACCTTTTTCCGTCAACGTTGCACGAGGAGGCAATCATGGATTGGCAGCACATGAATGAAGTGGCCACCACGACGCTCACGCTTTCGGGTTGAAAGTGCTTGGCGCGATCGTCGCGTGGATCATCCACTACTGGCAGGTGTACAACAAGGCGATTGCCGATGCGTTCGGTGCGGCCGGCTACCCCGTTCCCGAGGAGCATCTTCGCATGCGCAGCGCGTGAGCACGCGTCATGTCGTCCGGCGAAAAGCTGCAGCATGTGCAATAGTATGCTGGTTAGATGACAGGATGCATGACAGCGGTAAGTTCGGATTTTTTGACGGACTGTAGCCGATAGGAGGAGATCATGGAAGCTACCATGCTGGAGCACCTGAGTCGTAACTGGGGTTGGATCGTGTTGCGCGGCGTTGCCGCCGTGTTATTCGGTGTACTGGCCTTCCTCTGGCCCGGCATCACGCTGGCGGTGCTCGTCATCGTTTGGGGAGCATATGCATTGGCCGATGGCGTCCTGGCATTGATCGCGGCGTATCGCGTGCGGGATCGGGGTAAGCCGTTCTGGTCGCTGGTGATCGTGGGTCTGCTCGGCATCGCAGCCGGCATCGTGACCTTCATTTGGCCCGGAATGACGGCTCTGGTGCTGCTCATGTTCATCGCAGCCTGGGCGGTCGTGATGGGGATCTTTCAGATCATCGCCGCGATCCGCCTACGCAAAGAGATCCAGAACGAGTGGCTGCTCGGCCTTTCGGGCGTCCTGTCCGTGCTGTTCGGCATCATCATGTTCGTGGCGCCCGGCGCCGGCGCGCTTGCCGTGATCTGGGTGATCGCTGCCTACGCCATCGTCTTCGGGATCCTCCTGATCTGGCTGGGGCTACGCCTGAAGAAGCGTTCGGAACGTGGGCCTGCGCCGGCGTAACCGGCTACAACGCGTCCTCTTCGTCACGGTCGATACGGGCGGGTCGCGCCGCGCCGGAGCACTGGTGCAGCGCAAGCGCGCGCAATGGGAACAGCAGGATCGACACCATTCCCGCACCGATCGGCGATCAGCGCTACGCCGGCGAAACTCAACAGCAAGAGCGTCTGTTGCCAGCTTGTGTGCTCATGCGTCAGGATCAGCGACACGATCAGCACGGGTCCCAGCTCGCCCACCGCCCCGGCGCCGACGACCAGTTTGCCGAAGCGCGTGCTCAGCTCACCCGAATCGCGCAGGATGGGCAGTAACGTCCCATGGCGCTCGTGGTCAGCGCCGTTGCAATCATCACCGGGGCATTGAGAAAGCCGCTGATCCGCAGCAATGGTTGCATGCAAGAACTGAAATATTCCGGACTCAGTGGCGATGCTAAGGTGAGATTGAGCTCATCGATGTTTCGCTCTAGACTTGAGCGCATCAGCACAAGAAGATTTCCACGCTGGCAGGAGGGTCTCGCGCGGCGACCGGCCGTTGCGCCTCGCCAATCAGCTACCGCCCTTCTCCATTGGGACTCAAGCTCAACCGCCTGATCGCAGCGTCTCGAGAACGGTCGGTACTGCATTCGCGTCGGGCGGGTATGGGAGTCGGGCAGGAACCTGTACCAGGTCTTCGTGGCGCCGCAGTATACGGTTGTACACGACGGTACTGGGTTGCAGCAATTTGCGATATTCGCTGGGCTCAACATCCCGCTGGGAAAGCAACGGACCGACTGCATCGGATCTCAACGATGGGCCCGGCGCCGGAGCATGACGGATCGTCGCAACGTCTGACGAGGGGAGCCGAATAGTGACCAAGCAGCCGACCAAGTACGCCGTCGCAATCTCGATCTCCCTCGCCGTTTCCCTCTCCGCGCTCGCCCAGACGCCCCGTTACGAGGAGCTCGCCGACTTGCCGCTCCCCAATGGTTACCCCTCCAAGGAAGGGGCCGCCACTCTCAAGGACGAGCTGCTGTTCCAGCGCGCGGTGCAGTCGTACATCTGGGCGCTGCCCGCACTCAACATGTATGCCATGAAGGAAGGCTCGGAGAAGGTGTTCGGCAAGGGCTACAACGTCTTGCCGATCTGGAAGGACAGACTGAACGCCAAAACCCTGGTCACGACTCCGAACTCCGACGTGATCTACGCCATGGGCTATCTCGATCTCAAAACAGATGGCCCGATGGTGATCGAGGTACCGCCGGGCCTGCAGGGTATCCTGGACGACTTCTTCCAGCGCCCGATCTGCTCTGAGCGCAAGATCGAAGGGCGCATCTGGTGTGGCGACGTCGGTCTGCCCGGGCCTGATCACGGCAAGGGCGGAAAGTACCTCATCCTCCCGCCCGACTACAGAGGCGACGTACCGAGGGAGTTCTACGCGCTGCGCTCGCGCACCTACGGCGTCTTCGTGTTCTGGCGCGGCTTCTTCAAAGATCCGAAGCAGCTGGACGCGCCGGTGCAGGTGATGGAGAAAACGCGTATCTATCCGCTCGGCAACAAGAAGACTGCCAAGCCGATGCAGTTCCCGAATGCGTCCAACGTGCCGGTCAACATGCTATATCCCACCGATGGCAGCGCTTTCGACATGCTGGCGCGCTTCATCGCACGCGAATACGTCGATCCGGTCGACATGGAGATGCGCGGCATGCTGGCTTCGTTGGGCATCATCAAGGGCAAACCGTTCACGCCGGACGCACGCACGCGCGACCTCCTCGACAAGGCCGCGAGGACCGCGAACAGGATCGGCCACGCTGTCTCGTACGAGCCGCAGACCATCGTGCCGAACGGCCTGTGGTACAAGGACCGGCACTGGTTGAACGTATTCCCGGGCAACGCGACCTTCACGGCGGAGACGTTCAATTTCATCAACCCGCGCACGGGATTCTTCACCAACGCCTATTCGGCCAGCCCCGGGATGGCGGCGACCATGGTGAACGTCGGCGCCAAGTACCCGGTTACCTTCGTCGACGCGAACGGGGATTTCCTGTCCGGTTCCGAGAAGTACAAGCTGCGTCTGCCGAAAGGCATTCCCGCCGCCCTCTTCTGGTCGGTCAGCGTCTACGACTCGATCACCGCTTCGGGGCTCGACAATGGCCAGCCGTTCCCGTCGATCAACACGATGGACAAACCGGTCAAGAACAAGGATGGGACGATCGACATCTACTTCGGTCCGGACTCTCCAGGTGAAGGCAAGAACTGGCTGGCGACGCTTCCTGACAAGGGCTTCTTCGTGATCCTGCGGCTGTACGGCCCGACCAAAGCGTTCTTCGAAAAGACGTGGAAGGCGGGGGATATCGAAAAGCTCCACTGACCGCGCCGCCGGAACCGAAAGCGTCTTGGTGGGAAACCGATTAGCTGCAATCATTCTGCGACAAGACTTGGCGGGAGATCGAATTGGTCAAATGATCATCAGCTCGTCGCTCGTGTGCGAGAGGAGGAGACATCCCCGGGCAGGTCGCGCTGCCCGACGACGCCGCGCCACAGATCCTCAACAAGTCGTGGACGATCACGGCCGACAGCCGACTCATCAGCGCACCAACCCGAGCTGCCAGAGAATGAACGTGTAGGTAAACGCGATCTCGCGCAAGAAGTCGTAGCGCCCCGACGCGCCGCCGTGGCCTGCATCCATGTTGATCTTCAGCAGCACCGGGTTGTTGTCCGTCTTGGTTGCGCGGAGCTTTGCCACATACTTGGCGGGCTCCCAGTACATCACCTGGCTGTCGTTGAGCGAGGTTTCCACCAGCATCGCCGGATAGGCCTTGGGTGCAATGTTGTCGTACGGGGAATAGGACAGCATGTATTCGAAGTACTCGCGCTCCTGAGGATTGCCCCACTCCTCGTACTCACCAGTGGTCAGCGGGAGGCTGGCGTCGAGCATGGTGTTGATCACGTCGACGAAGGGCACCTCTGCCACGATGGCCTTGAATAGGTCGGGACGCAGGTTGGCGACGGCACCCATCAGCAACCCCCCGGCGCTGCCGCCCTGAACGACGAGCTGGTCGCCCGACGTGTAGGCGGTCGCGATCAAGCGCTCGGCGACGGCGATGAAGTCGGTGAACGTGTTCCGCTTGCTCAGCATGCGGCCCTGGTCATGCCAGCGCTTGCCCATCTCGCCGCCACCGCGCACATGGGCGATGGCGTAGATCACTCCGCGATCGAGCAGCGACAGTCGGGTCGAGCTGAAATGCACGTCGGAGGCAAACCCATAGGCCCCGTACCCAACGAGCAACATCGACTGCGGCCCGGTGCGGCGCAGGTCCTTCCGGTAGAGCATCGATATCGGCAGCTGTGTGCCGTCCGAGGCGGTGGCATAGATCAGCTCCGAGTTGTACGGGGCGGGGTCGTAGCCGCCCAGCACCTCCTCCTGCTTGAGCAGTTTGCGGCTCCGGGTGTTCATGTCGTAGTCGAACACCGAGTCGGGCGTCACCAGCGACTCGTAGGCGAAGCGAAAGGTGTCCGTCTCGAACTCTGCGTTGCCGGTACCAGATACGGAGTACGCCGGCTCCGGGAACTCCACCGGGTGCGACTCACCGCTGTCGAAGCTCACCACGCGCAGCCGCGGAAAGCCACCCTCACGCTCGTGTATCACCGAGTGCCGCGAGAATAGATCGACGTCCTCCAGCATCACATCTTCGCGGTGCGGGATGACTTCGGTCCAGTGTTCCGGGCCAGGATTGGCAACCGGCGCTGTGACCAGGCGGAAGTTACGGCCGCGATCATTGGTCACGATGTAGAAGAGCTCGCCGCGGTGATCGACGTGGTACTCGTGCTCCGCGGTGCGCGCAGCGATCAGGCATGGCGTTGCGCTGGGCTGGTCCGCCGAGATGGAGTGCACCTCGGAGGTCGTGGCGCTGTGCGAGTCGATGAAGATCCAGCCGCGGCTGCGCGAGCGCTGCACGCCGATGCTGAAGCGCGCATCGCTTTCCTCAAACACCAGCGCGTCCTCCCCGCCTCCCACCGCGTGGCGGTACAGACGCCAAGCGCGCTTGGCGGCGTCTTCCTTGACGTAGAACAGGGTCGTGCTGTCGTTCGCCCAGGCCACCGAGCGCGTCTTCTCGATCCGCTCCGGAAGCAGTTCGCCACTGCGCAGGTCCTTCACGTGCAGCGTGAACTCGCGAAAGCCGGTAACGTCCGTAGAGTAGGCCAACAGGTTGGCGTCCGGGCTCACGGCAAAGGCTCCGAGAGAGAAGAACTCGTGCCCTTCCGCGAGCCTGTTCATCTCCAGGATGATCTCCTCGGGGGCGTCCGGGATGCGACGCCGGCGGCAGTAGATCGGGTAGTCCTTGCCCGCCTCGGTCCGGCTGTAGTAGTCGTAGTCGCCGTAGCGATAGGGCACGCCCATGTCGGTTTCCTTGATGCGGGCGAGCATCTCCTGGTAGAGGGACTCCTGGAATGCCTCCCTCGGCTGCATGATGGCCCGCGTGTAGGCGTTCTCCGCCTCGAGGTAGGCGTGCACGCGTGGGTCATCCTTGTCGCGCAGCCAGCCGTAGTCGTCCGTCAGCACGCGCCCGTGGACCGTGGTCGTGCGCGGAGCACGCAACGCCTGCGGAGCTTCGATGGACTCGGGATCGGGTACGGAGGGGGGCATGGCGGGCGGGGCGATGCGAGATCGACTATCGATGATACCTGACCGTTGGGGACGGGCTTTCCGGCTCTGGACCCCCTACCGCCCGGCATGACATCGCACGCCTTCGCAATGGGGGCCGGACGGCGAGTTTTCAATACCGGGACGGGGAGACTCAAGTAAAATGAGCGCCCCGAAGTTCCGAGCCGTTGCAGCGAAACCGTATGAAAAAGAAGGGCTATCAGTCCGACCTCACCAAGTTCATGCGCGAATTTCTGGATCGCCACCCCGCCGTGGCTGAAAAGCAGAGGCAGGCTCGCGCCACCTGGTGGGATCGGCCGGACGCCTTGGAGGACCTGAAGCGCGAGGAAGAAACCAAGCTCCCCACGCGTGGATATGCGTACTACGATAATCCGTGAGACGTCCGAAGTCTCGGTTCGCGGGCTTCCTTCCCCTCGTGGAGACCCCTCGGGCTCACAGCGCCCGGCGGCGAGCGGCATGGGTGGGAAACCTGGCTGGCCAATCGTCTATCACCAAAGTGATAGCTTCCTGTCCCGATGTGGAATTTCGCTTGCGGTGGCGTCCTGAGATGATTCGCACCGGAAGCCCGCCTCTTCCCGGCGTCGTGAGAGGAATACAGCGATGACCGTACTTCACTTGCATACCCCGGCAGGCGGCGGTGGATACTCAAACAGGAGAGATTCATGCGTGCATTGATTTCAGCACTGGCAGTTGCCGGCGTGGTTGCTTTCGCGCTCCCGGTTTATGCGGCGGATGAAACTGCGCCCGCGGTGACGGCACCCAACAAGCCCAAGGCCGCTGGCCGCGCGATCGAAGGTGATGCGGTTACGGCTCCGAACAAGCCGAAGGCCGCCGGCCGCGCGATCGAAGGTGATGCGGTTACCGCCCCCAACAAGCCCAAGGCCGCTGGCCGCGCGATCGAAGGTGACGGCGTCAAGGTCGGCAAGCCCGCACCATATGGCCGCGCAGCCGATGACGGCACGGCGGAAAAGGGCAGCGTGAAGGTCGGCAAGCCCGCCGAGTACGGCCGTGCAGCCGATGACAGCGGCGCGGAAAAGGGCAACGTGAAGGTCGGCAAGCCCGCACCATATGGCCGCGCAGCCGATGACGGTCAGAGCACGAAGTCCAAGAAGAAGGCCAAGAAGGCGCAGCCTCAGACCCAGCCGCAGAACTAAGCCCACCAGGCTGAAGTTCTCAAGCAAACAAGAGAGGGCAGGGAAACCTGCCTTCTCTTTTTTTTGACCCCGCTACTCTTTCCGCAACAGCCCGAGCCGGCGCGCCTCTTTCACCGTTTGCGTGCGATTGCGCGTGTTGAGGCGTTTGAACAAATCCTTGAGATGCTGCTTGACGGTGCCTTCCTTCACGCGCAGCACGTCGGCGATCCGTTTGTTGGGCATTCCCTCGGCAAGCAGGGGCAGAATCTGCAGCTGCCTTTCGGTCAGAGTCGCCGCCTCGTCACTCGTCGCCGCCTGTGAATCGGGGATGAACAACGCGTCGGGGAGGTAAATCTCGCCTTTGAGGACGCGCCGCAGGGCGTCCATCAGCTGCTCGCTGCTGGCGAGCTTCGGGATATAGCCGCGCGCGCCGCCGTCGAGAAGCGCACGGATGGTGCGCGGATCGTTGAGACCGGAGACGATTACGATCGGCAGGCTTGGGTAGCGCCGATGGATGGTGAAGAAGCCGTCGAGCTCGCTCACTCCGGGCATTTGCAAGTCGAGCACCAACAGGTCGACTGGTCCCTCCAGGGCAAGCTTGTCCAGCGCGCCCTGGATGTTGCTCGCCTCCAGCACCACCGCCTGAGCATCCAGGAGCTTGAGGAAGAAGCGCAGTCCTTCCCTGAACATCGGATGGTCGTCGGCATGCAGGATCTTCATGGCGCTGGCATCCGCTCCGGTCCCATACAACCGCGGCCCGTCGTGTGAGCTCGAAGAAGGGCCATGCGTGCGCAGTGTTCTGCTTTCACTTTCGTACCGAACCCGGTGCTGCCGGGAGCGTGAAGCCGAACTGATTCCCGCCGCTCGCCGCCACATCGACCCACACCGTGCCGCCCAGCTTCGAGACGATACGCTGCACGGTGGTCAGGCCCAGGCCATGTCCCGTCGCGCGCTCCTGATGCAGCCGGGTGAACGGGAGGAACACGCGCGTGCGCTCCGTTTCCGAGAGCGGTTCGCCGTTATCGCTCACCCAGAAGCGCACGTGCGAGCCGTCCGGCGCGCCCCCCAGCTCCAGGCGCGGCGGCGAGCCGCCGTACTTGAACGCGTTGCTCAACAGGTTTACCCACACCTCTCCCACCCAGGGCGCATAGCCCAACGCCCGCGGCCAAGCCTTGGGCAGCTGCACGCTGGCGTTGGTGCGCGTCTGCAGGTCTGTGAGCTGGCTCAGCGCCTGCCCCACCAGGCGCCCCATGTCGAGCGGCTGCGCCTCCACTTTTTGCTGTGCTACTGTCGACAGCAGGAGCAAAGCATCGACCACCTCGCCGGTCATCGCGAGCGCGTCGCGCGCCTGCTGCACCAGGTGGCGCTGCTCTTCGGACAGATTTTCGGCCTTGAACTTGTACAGAATCTCCAGGAAGCGGTTGGCGGCGGCCAGCGGCGTCTTCAGGCTGTGCGCGATAGTGTGACCGTAAGCCTCCAGCTCGGCATTCTTGAGCGCTAGGTCTTGGCTCTTAGAAACCAGTTCCTTTTGCAACCGGTGCAGCTGAAGGTGATTCTGAATGCGCGCCAGCAGCTCTTCGCGCTGAATGGGCTTGGTGATGTAGTCGACCGCACCCAGCACGAAGCCCTCGACCTTGTGTGCGGTATCGTCCACCGCGGTCATGAAGATGACCGGGACATTGGCAGTGCGCGGATCCCCCTTGAGACGGCGGCAGACTTCGAAGCCGTCCATCTCCGGCATGCGCACGTCGAGCAGCACCAGGTCTGGCGTTGCCAGCCGCGCCCTGTCGAGCGCCTGCGCGCCGCTGCGCGTCAGCATCAGGTCGAAGCCGTGTTCAGCAAGGAAGTCCGAGATCAGGCGCAGGTTCTGGGGTTTGTCGTCGACGATCAGCAGTGTGGTGCCGTTCGGTTCATTCGGTGACGGCATCGCGATGCGCTCCCAGGCACTCCTCCAACAGCGCGATCAACTGCTCTTCGTCGAGGCGGCGTGCGAGTCCGTACACGCGATGAGCGAAGGCGCGCAGCGCGTCGTCTCGCTCCAGCTCCAGCGCGATCTGCTCCACACGCACGAGCTTGCCCAGCCGGGCCAATTCCAGCAGGGCGGCGAGCACGTCCTGCGGCGGCGAAACCAGATCGGCCTGCGGCCGCTGCTCCTCGGCCGCTGCGGCCGCGCCGGTATCGATGCGCCACTGCAGATGAAGGTTGCGCTCGATCGCTTCGATCAGATCCGTGGTCTGGAACGGTTTGCGCAGACACGCAGAGAACAATTGCGGATCTGCTTCTGCATGCTCGAGGTCCGCGGTGCTGGCAGAGGCCGCCATCAGCGGAACCGTCTCGAGTCCCGGCAGAGAGTGGATGGTACGCGCCGCTTCGAAGCCATCCATCTCGGGCATGCGCAAGTCCATTACGATCAGGTCGGGGCGGCGCTTGCGCACGGCCGCAACCGCTTCGCGTCCGTCTCCGGCAAGCGCGACTTCAAAACCTAGCGCCTCGAGCATACGCCGCAGCAACTGGCGGTTCTCCTCCTGATCGTCAGCCACCAGGATAGACCTGCGTCTGCCCTCGTAACCCACGATGTGCGTGCGCGCGGGAACGGTGGCCTCCTGTTCGTGAACCACTGGCAGGACCACGCTGAAGCAGAACCTGCTGCCAGCGCCGGGCTGGCTATCCACCTCAATCACACCGCCCATCCGGTGCGCGAGCTCCTGGCTGATCGCAAGGCCCAGGCCGACGCCCGCCTCGCGCCTTCGCCCCTGCTCGGTCTGCTCGAAGGGTGCGAAGATGCGAGTCTTGTCCTCCGGCGCGATGCCCATTCCGGTGTCCTCGACGCTCATGCGCAGCTGTGTCCGACCGCTCTCCACCGGAATGGCTTGCACGCTCAGGATCACGCGTCCGGTATCGGTGAACTTGATTGCGTTGCCCAGCAGGTTCAAAAGGATCTGCCGGATGCGCTTGTCGTCCGCCCGGACCACTGCGGGAAGGTCGGCCGGCATATCCAAGACAAAGATGAGCCCTTTCTTCTGAGCATCGACACGCACCATCGCGGCGATCTCCTCCAGAAGGGCGGGCAGCTGAACCGCGGTCGGATTCAGCTCGAGGTGGCCGGAGCGAATGCGGGACAGATCCAGCAGATCGTTGATCACGGACAGCAGGTGACGCCCGCTGCCAGCGATCGTGGCCAGCGCATCCTCGCGCGCCGGTTCGGTCAACGTTCCCTCGCGGATGAGGTCGGCGTACCCGAGAATAGCGTGCAGCGGCGTGCGCAGCTCATGGCTCATGCTAGCCAGGAACTGGTCCTTGGCTCGGTTCGCGGCCTCTGCCTCGGCTCGCGCCGCAACCAGCGCCTTGCGTTGCTTGTTCAACACGGTGATCCACAGCACCGCTGCCAGCAGAATCGCCGAGAAGACGGCGAGCGAGGTCCAGATGGCGCGGTAATCGACCTTGCTCTCGTAGCGCACCGACAGCCATTTCTGGGAGATCTCCCGCTCCTCCTCGTGGGTGATATTGCTGAGCACCTTGTTGAGGATGGACACCAGCTCCGGCCAATCCTTGCGCACGGCTACGGAGAAACCCTTCGGTTGGAGGACTTTCTCGAGCGGGGTGGCGATCTTGAGATTGCTGATCTGGTGGTGCCTGATGTTGAACACGATCGGGAAGATGTCGTCGACCAGCCCGTCGGCCTTACCCGTCGACACAGCCATCAGCCCATCGAGCAGATCCGGGTACGCGGTCACCTTGGAGCCCGGGTAAGCGCGTGAAATTAACTGCTGCGAGGAGTGCCCGACGACGACGCCTACGCGTTCGAGCGCCAAGTCCCGCAGGCCGGTCAGAAAGGGGAAGTCGTCGCGCGTAACGATCACGTTCACATAGTGCAGGTACGGCTTCGTGAACAGGAGATATTCCTCCCGCTCTGCGGTGGGTGCCACAGCCAGCACGACGTCCACCTCCCGTCTCCTCAGCTTGTTCTCCACCGCCGTGAAGTCGGCCATCTGCTGGACTTGGAAGCGCACGCCGAGCCGCCGCTTGAGGATGTCCATGTAATCGGCAACCATGCCGGCAAAATGCCCCCTGCTGTCCTGGAACTCGTACGGGGCATAGTTGGTCTCGGCGCCAACGCGGATGACCGGATGGGCCGCCAGCCAGGCTTTCTCGGCGGGCGTGAACTCGACGCTAACCGCAGGCCCTTCCCGCGGACGATCCTGGCCGTCGGCCTCTTGCGCGGCCGCGACGCACGCCACGCTGAAGGCGGCTAGCGCCGCCATGCACAGTGCCGCCGAGCGAGCGGAGATGTGATGCTTGGAGACCAATGAATGCCTCACATGGAGATAGAAATGGACGGCTTCAAGCCCGGGCCGAGCCTTCCGTGCCTGACTTGCGTAGTTTAATCCCTTGTCCGTCCCATGCGGGAGCAGCAGACCGACCGTTCCCGTCCGGGACACTGGCGCGGGTGCGGGCCCACACGGGTCCGCCGCCATCCAAAAGGACGACATCGCGCAAGCGGACACGGCGTGGCACGGTCGGCGCCTGTCGGGTTTGCAGCGTAGACTTCGGCTTTCGCCGCGTTGCCAAGGATTGCACATGAGCTATTTGGCCACGCGAACTCGGTATGTCTTTGGTAAACGGCGGGCCGCACAGTCCGTGAAGCGGTTACACCCGTTTCCCTCGTTGCTCAATGGCGATGCGCTTATCCATCCTCGACCAGTCACCGATCATCAGCGGCCACGCCCCGGCGCAAGCGATCCACGCGACGCTGGAGCTGGCGCGCGCCGCCGACCGCCTGGGTTACCGCCGCTATTGGCTCGCCGAGCATCATGCGATGCAGGGCTTGGCCGATCCCTGTCCCGAGATTCTCCTCGGTCAGGTGGCGGCGCAGACGACGCGTATTCGAGTGGGCACGGGCGGCGTGCTGCTGCCCTACTACAGTCCACTGAAGGTCGCGGAAGTGTTCCGCATGTACGAGGCCCTGTTCCCCGGGCGCATCGATCTGGGGATCGGCCGTGCGCCTGGAGGCAGTCTTCTCACCGCCCGCGCCATGAACGCCGATGCCTTCGGCGGCGAGGACCGCTTCCCGACGCAGGTGCAAGAGACCATCGGTTATATGGACGACGCGCTGCCGCAGGACTACCCATTCCACGCGGTGAAGGCGATGCCGTCCGGGCCTACATCACCGGAGGTGTGGCTGCTGGGCTCGTCCGATTTCAGCGGCTCGCTGGCGGCGTATCTGGGGCTGCGTTTCTCGTTTGCCCACTTCATCAGCGCTCACGGCGGTCCAGCGGTGATGCGGGCATACCGCAGCGACTTTCGCCCCGCCTATCGCTACCCGGATCCCTACTGCATGGTGGCGGTATTTGCGATCTGCGCGTCGACGCGGGAGCATGCCGAGCGGCTGGCGGGCAGCATCGACCTGCGCCGCCTGCAGATGGCTCGCGGTCAGGAAGCGCCCGTGGCAACCCCGGAGGAAGCGCTGGCCCGCTCCTACAGCGAGCCCGAGCGCGCGATCATCGAGAAGGAGCGCGCCCGG
>Ga0335084_10000916_pt1 | contig 26477 bp, 24 predicted proteins | sample Lox_Sample_44_FD_206721 | JGI IMG/M metagenome (GOLD analysis project Ga0335084, IMG submission 206721) | Soil microbial communities from Loxahatchee National Wildlife Refuge, Florida, United States - Lox_Sample_4.4 | ecosystem: Environmental > Terrestrial > Soil > Wetlands | place: USA... | reverse complement strand
GTCTGAATGGCTCCGATACAGCGCCGTGAAGCTTCGGAGGCTTCGTCAGCGCCGCCGCGGCCGCATCGAGATCATCCCGATGATCGACGTCATGTTCTTCCTCCTCGCGACCTTCATGCTGGCCTCGCTGTCGCTCCAGAACCTGAATTCCCTGGCGGTCAATCTGCCCCGTGGTCAGGCTCCTGTCCTGCCAGCCGCGAAATCGGTCACGCTCACGGTCACCCGGGAGGGCGAGATCCTGATCAACCAGGCCGGCGTCACGCTCGACACCCTCGTGGCCGCGCTGCGGCCGCTCGTCAGCGGCCCGGACGCCCCGATCATCGTGGCCGCCGACACCGCGGCGCCCAGCGGGATCGTTGTGCAGGCCATGCTCAAAGCCCGGGAGGCGGGCGCGGAGCACTTCCTCTTCGCGGTCAAGCCCAAGTAACGACGTGAGCCAAAGCGCCGCGCTGCACGCGATCCGCTTCGAGGACGATCCCTGGGGGCGGCTGCCCTGGCTGACGGCCGCATCCGTCCTGCTGACATTCCTCTCCCTGATGGGGTTCCTCCGCCTTCTGGAGGAACCGCTGACCGCGGTGCCGGCGCCACCTCCAGTCCGTGTCGATGTCGTCGAAATTCCAGCCACGATCCAGCCGCCCGTGAGCCCGCCGGCCCCCAAGGTGCCGCCTCGGCGGCCGCCTCCCGCGCCGAGGCCGGAACCGGCCCGGAAGATGCCAGAGACCGCGGCGCCGCCGTCACTGATCGACGCGCCGCGCGATCTCCAGATGCCCGCGGAGCCCGCGCCGACCCCTCAGGCCCAGGCACCGGAGCCGCAGGTCGCCGGACCGCGCGTCACCATGCCCGCGACGGTCCCCGCGACACCGTCGCCAGGAGCCCAAAACCCTAGTCCGGCCCCTCCAGGCGGCGACCAGATGGGAGCGCGGGCCCTCTACAAGCCGATGCCGGAGATTCCCGACGCGCTCCGTCGCCGCAACCTCGATCTGGTGGCCGTCGCGCGCTTCAGCGTGGCGGCCGACGGAAGCGCCCACGTCGCGCTGATCGAGCCCACCAGCGAACCCGATCTCAATCGCGCCCTCCTCGACGCGCTGAAGCGCTGGCGCTTCTTTCCAGCCATGCAGAACGGCAAACCCGTCGCCTCGAGCGTCGATATTCGCATCCCGGTATCGGTGAAGTAGACTCGTCGTCCATTCTGAGGAAATTCTCCTCTGCTACAAACATCTCGCCCAAGGAGAAGGCCATGCGTGCATTCGTCGTTCTCGTACTCGTGATCGGTGTCCTCGTCCAGGCCTCGCCCGCCCACGCGCAGGACGCGGAGGCGCTGCGCCGGGAGATGGAGCAGATGCGAAGGCAGTTCGAAGCCGCCCAGGAGCAGTACAAGAAGGCCCTGGACTCCATGGCCGAGCGCCTGGAGCGAATGGAGAGCCGTCCGCAGCCAGCCGCCGCACCGCCGCCCGTCACTCAGCCCGTGACGGCTCAGCCTACCCCTGCCGCACCCCCGGCCATGGGCCTGACTGCTCAGCGCCCGCCCGAAGACGCGCCGTCGCCGCTCGACCTGATCAGGCCGCGCCAGCCCTTCGCACTCTACGAACGTCGCGGCCCCGGCCAGCTCCTCTTCGACATGGGCGTCACCGGTGACTTCGTCGGCAACCTGACCCAGCACAACGTCCAGAAGAACCAGGGTGGCAGCTTCCCCGGGCTCGAGAACCTCTTCTTCCCGCGCGAGATCGAAGCGTCCTTCTTCGGCCAGATCGACCCCTACGCGCGCGCCGAGGTGCGGATCGAAGCGGGCCAGGACCAGCGCGGCGAAGGCCTCAACGTGTCGCTGGCCGAGGCCAACCTGACGCTGATGGCCCTGCCGTACGGCACCCAGCTCAAGATGGGCCAGATGCGCAATCGCTTCGGATATCTCAACGAGATCCACTCCCACGATTGGCCCTTCACCGACAATCCGAACGTGCTCCAGCAGTTCTTCGGCACGGAGGGCCTGGTCGAGTCGGGGTTCGAGGCGACCTGGGTGCCGCCCCTGCCCTTCTACCTCCAGGTGCTGGGCGGCGTCTTCAACGGCCAGAACGACACCGCATTCGGACGCGACCAGATCTCGAACCCGCTCGTGACCGGCCGATTACGGACTTTCCTCGACTTCGACGAGTGGGGCGCCATCCAGCTCGGCTCCTCGGTCGCGACCGGCCAGACTTCCCAGCAGAAGAGCAGCACGATCATCGGCTGGGACGCCAAGTACAAGTACACGCCGTCCGGCTGGCAGCATGCGGCCCTGAGCCTCGTCGGCGAGTACCTGATGTCGCTCCGTAACGTCGTCGTGACCGATCCGGACGGCATCGATACGACGCGCTTCCGCAACAGCCAGGGCTTCTACGTTTACGGAGGGCTTCAGCCCTTCAACCACGGCGAGCTGTCGAAGTGGCTGCTGGGCTTCCGCTACGACCGGACGCAGTACCCCGCCGCCTCGGGCACGGAGTGGGCGGTGCAGCCCTTCCTCTCGTACTATCCTTCGGAGTTTCTGCGCTTCAGGCTCGGGTACAAGCAGACGACCCGAAGCCAGTGCTGCAGCTACCTCGACTTCCAGGACAACGGCGGCAGCGCCAAGCAGGTGAGCGAGTACTTCCTCCAGGCCACCTTCATACTGGGCGCCCACCCGGCGCACCCGTTCTGATGAGGAAAGGACCCATGATCATGCGACGACTCCTGATCTTCGCGCTGGCCGCCGCGGCTTGCTGGGGCGTGCCCGGGGCGCATGCCGCGGACAAGCTCCGTGTTGTGGCTACCACGACCGACCTGAAGGCGCTGACCGAAGCCGTGGGTGGCAATCTCGTGGAGGTGGACGCGCTCGCGCGCGGCAGCCAGAACCCGCACGATCTCGAGGTCAGGCCGAGTCTGATGATCAAGGTGCGGCGAGCGGATCTCCTGGTCATGAATGGCCTCGAGCTGGACATGTGGGCCGAGGTGGTCGTCCAGGGCGCCAACAATCCAAAGGTTATTCCCGGCGCACCCGGGCGCGTGGATGTCTCCGAGGGCATCGCGGTCCTTGAGGTGCCAACCACGCGGGTAGACCGGTCCATGGGTGACGTCCATCCGGTTGGCAACCCGCACTACACAGGCGATCCGGGTCTGGTACCAATCATGACCGCGAACATCCTCGAAGGTTTGGCACGGCTATCGCCCGGTTCGCGGCCGACCTTCGAGCGGAATCGCGAGGAATTCGTCCGGCGGGTGGACCAGGCAATGTCGGGCTGGAAGCAAAAGCTCGAGCCCTTCCGGGGCGCAAAGATCGTGCAGTACCATCCGGACTTCGTGTACCTGTTCGCGCGGTTCGGGCTCGTGAAGGCCGGCGCCATTGAGGATCGGCCCGGGATACCGCCGACGCCCGACCACCTGGTCCGCCTCATCGCAACCATGAAGCAGGATCGCGTCCGGCTCGTGGTGGTCGAGCCCTGGAACGACATCAAGCTGGCCGAGAGGATTGCCCAGGAAGCCGGGGCCAAGGTCAGGACCCTGGCCCCGGGGGTCGGTTCAGTCAAAGAGGCGGACACGTATCTCGACATGATCGATTACAACGTCCGCAGCGTTGCCGAAGCGCTACAGTAACGTCCGATGAACGATCTCCTCGCGCTCATGTGGGTGCCCTTCCTGATGTGCCTGGTGCTCACGGGCATCCACGCCTATCTTGGCCTCCACGTCATCGCGCGCGAGGTCATCTTCGTGGATATCGCGCTCGCTCAGATCGCCTCCCTCGGGGCGACCGCGGCGTTCCTCTGGAGCTACGATCTCGATTCGTGGGGCTCCTACGCCTTCGGCCTGACCTTCACGATCCTGGGCGCCTCCGTGTTCGCGCTCACGCGCAGCCGCGAGCGGCGCGTCTCCCAGGAGGCGGTCATCGGAGTCGTCTACGCCGTCTCCGCCGCCGCCTCCGTCCTCGTCGCCGACCGCACGCCTCACGGCGCCGAGCACCTGCGCGGCATGCTGGTCGGCAGCATCCTGGCCGTACGAGGCAGCGAGGTCATCGAGGTCGCCTGCCTCTACGGCGCGATCGGGCTCTTCCATTGGCTGTGCCGGCGCCCCTTCCTGCTGATCTCGACGGCCCCGGACAGGGCCTACGCGGACGGCTGGCGGGTGCGCTGGTGGGACTTCCTGTTCTATGCGTCCTTCGGCATCGTCGTGACGAGCTCGGTGCGGATCGCCGGCGTGCTGCTGGTCTTCTCGTACCTGATCGTGCCGACGCTGGCGGCCAATCTCCTCGGCGGCTCCGTCGCGAGACGGCTCGCCGTGGCCTGGGCCTTCGGTACTTTCGTGAGCGTGGTGGCCATGGTCGCCTCGGCCATCCTCGACTTCCCCACGGGCGCGACGGTCGTGTGCGCCTTCGGGCTCATCCTGCTCGTGTTGGCCGTGGTCACGCGGGCAACCGGCTCCGCGGCCAGCGCGTAAGAGTGGCTCGTCGTCTCTTTTTTCTGCTGGCCGGAGTCGCCCTCATGGCGACCGCCGGTTGCCAGCAGGCGTCCCCGCCCGAGGGCAAGCCGCTCGTCGTCGCCAGCTTTTATCCGATGTACGAGTTCGCGCGGCAGGTGGCGGGCGAGCGCGCGGTAGTGATCTCGCTGGTGCCACCAGGAGTGCACGGACACGACTGGGAGCCCTCGCCGCAGGACGTCGCGCAGGTGCAGCGGGCGCGCGTCTTCGTGTACAACGGCGCCGGCTTCGAGCCGTGGGCCGAAAAGTTGATCAAGGAAGCCGCGAGACCCGCGACCGTGGTCGTCGCCGCGAGCGCGGGACTGACCGTCGCCGGCGCCGGCTCACTCGGCGAGACGGATCCGCATGTCTGGCTCGATCCCATGCTCGCCAGGCGTGAGGTCGAGGCGATCCGCGCAGCGCTCGAGCGGAGCGACCCGGCCGGCAAGGCCGCCTACGCCGCCAACGCCGACGCATTCAGCGCCAGGCTGGATGCGCTCAACCTGAGCTTCGAAACGGGGCTTCGCGATTGCGCGCGGCGCGAAGTCGTGGTGTCGCACGCGGCGTTCGGTTATCTGACGCGCCGCTATCGCCTGGATCAAATACCCGTGATGGGCCTTGCCCCCGAGGCGGAGCCGAGCCCGGCAGCCCTCGCCGGCATCGTGCGGCTGGCGAGACAGCGCAAGGTCACCGCGATCTTCCTCGAGCCCCTGGTCAGCCCGCGGCTGGCCGAGACGCTCGCCCGCGAGGTCGGCGTGCGAGTCCTGCCGCTCAACCCCGTGGAAGGCGTCACAACCTCGCAAGCCAAGGCGGGCACGGGCTACGTCGAGCTCATGGCCGCGAACCTCGAAAGCCTCCGCGCAGGTCTCGGATGCAGATAGCCGCAGGAGGAGAACCGGCCGCTCTTCGAGTACAATCTGAAGACATGCCAGCGCATCCGGCCCGCCATTGGCGGGCGCTCTCACTGGGGGGCGCCGCGCTGTTCCTGGGGCTCGGAGTCCTGGTCTTTGCAGTCGGCCTTCTGCCAGGTGACTCGACGCTCTACGAGGAAGTCATGGCGCACCGGACTCCTGCCATCCGGGAGTTCTTCTCCTGGGTCAACGTGTTCGGGTCGTGGACCGGCCTCCTGCCCGCCTCCCTCGTCCTCCTCGCCATCTCACCCGAGGCGAGGAAGCGTTGGTGGCTCGTTGTGATCGTGCTCCTGGCGGCGCCTGTGATCGAGCACGCCGCCAAGGTTCTCGTCGGGCGAACCCGGCCGCGCGGCTCGGCCATGGGCTTCCCGAGCGGCCACACCACAGGGGCCGCGGCCTTTGCCGTCATCGCCATCTACTTCGCCATCAAAGAGCCCTGGAGCCGTCTCCAGCGGCTCGGGCTCACCGCCGTGGTGGCCGTCATGGTGGTCCTGGTCGGCGTCGCGCGCCTCGTGCTCCACGCCCACTGGCCGTCAGACGTGCTGGGAGGCCTGCTCCTCGGCTCTACCTGCGCGGCTGCCGGCGCGTGGTGGGACTCCATGCGGAGGGCGGCCTGATGCGTCCTTTCGTCGAGCTCGAGGGCGTGGGTGTCTCCTACGGCGAAGTCCGCGTGCTCGACGGCATCAATCTCACGGTTGAACCCGGCGACTTCCTCGGCATCATCGGCCCCAATGGCTCGGGCAAGACCACGCTCCTGCGCGTCATGCTGGGGCTGCTGGAGCCCCAGGAAGGCTCGGTGAGGCTCTTCGGCCAGCCGCCGTCCGCGTTCCGGGAGTGGCGGCGATTGGGCTATGTCCCGCAGCGGGCCGCGCTCGATCCCTCCCTGCCCGTGACCGTGCGGGAAGTGGTCGCCTCAGGCCTCGTGGCGAGCCTCGGTCTCTTCCAGCGTATCGGCCGGGCGGAGAGAGCGCGCGTGACGGACGCGCTCGCCCGCGTCGGCATGGAGGCGCACGCCCGGGCGCGCATCGGCGCGCTGTCGACCGGGCAGCAGCAGCGCGTGCTGATCGCCAGGGCGCTCTGCTCCGATCCCGAGCTGATCATCCTGGACGAGCCCACGGGCGGCGTGGACCCGGAGGCGCAGACTTCCTTCTACGCCATGCTCCATCACCTGAACCGCGAGCGGGAGGTCACCCTCGTGCTCGTCAGCCACGACATCGGCGTCGTCGCCAAGCAGGTCACGAAGCTCGCCTGTCTCAACCGGCGGCTCATCTTCCACGGCCGGCCAGGCGATTTCCTGAGCGACGCGGCCCTGACGGCGCTGTACGGCCCAGCGGTCCGCATCGTGAGCCACGAGCACTAGGCCCATGCCCGACTTCCTCCAGTTCGGTTTCATGCAGCGCGCGTTCGCGGCTGGCGCCGTCATGGCGGTGGTCTGCCCGCTCATCGGCGTCTTCCTGGTGCCGCGACGGCTCTCACTCATCGCCGACACCCTGGCTCACGTCGCGCTCGCGGGCGTGGCGCTGGGCCTCCTCGTGGGCGCCTCGCCGGTCCTCGGAGCTCTCGTCGTGACCGTGGCCGGCGCCCTCGGCATGGAGCGGCTCCGCTCGCGGGGGGCGCTCCAGGGGGACGCCGCGCTGGCGGTCTTCCTCTCGGGAGGCTTCGCGCTGGCAGTGGTGCTGATCAGCCTCGCGCGGGGCTTCAACGCCGATCTCTTCGCCATCCTCTTCGGCAGCATCCTGACGGTCAGCCCCGCGGACGTCTGGCTCATCCTGGCTCTGGGCGCCGTCGTGGTGACGACCATCCTGCTCTCCTACCGGCGGCTCTTCGCCATCACGCTCAACGAGGATCTGGCGCGGACGAGCGGTGTCCCCGTCACCGCGCTCAACCTGCTGCTGACGGTGCTGACCGCTCTCACGACCGTGGTCGCCATGCGCATGGTAGGCGTCCTGCTCGTCAGCGCCATGATCGTGATCCCGACGCTCACGGGCTTCGCCCTCGGACGGAGCTTCCGCCGCGCGACGGCGGTGGCTATCGCGATGGCCTTGGCGTCCGTCGGAATCGGCCTGATCGCCGCCTACTATCTCCGCTTGGCCGCGGGCGGGGCCGTGGTGCTGACGGCGCTCCTGCTCTTCGCGCTGGCTTCGCTCGCCCGGCGCGTGCCGTGGGGCACACAGGCGCGTCTCGCGATCGTCACGCTGCTCTGCCTGTCGGCCGCCGGAAGCGCTGCGGCGCAGGACGGGGAGTGCAAGCGCTGGCGGGCGGCCTTCGACTCCATGCCCGTCCGCATGGTCACAGTCCAGATGGGCGCCAAGGCCGTCGCCGTCCGCGTGAAGGTGGCCGAGACTGCCGAGCAGTCGGCGGCGGGGTTCCAGTGCTCGACTCCGCAGGAGATCCAGAACACGTTCATCCTGTTCGACTTCGGCCGGGAGATCTACACCGAGTTCCACATGCGGAACGTCCCGGCCGCCCTCGACATCGCCTTCGTCAAGGCGGACGGCGCCATCTTCTCGATCCTCAAGATGGACCCGAGCCCGACCGCGCTGTACGGCCCGATGGGGAGCTTCCGCTTCGCGCTCGAAGCCCGGGCGGGCTTCTACGAGAGCCTGGGCGTCCGCCAGGGCGAGGCGCGCCTGCTGGCCCCGGCCGCGAAGTAGGCCGTGGACCACCGGCACACCCATTCCTCGGGTCACAAGCATCGCCTCTGGGTGGTCTTCGCGCTCAGCGCGTCCTTCATGGTGGTGCAGGTCGCCGTCGGCTGGTGGACGAACTCGCTGGCGCTCCTCGCCGACGCGGCCCACCTCTTCGTCGACGCGGCGGGGGTAGGGTTCTCGCTCCTCGCTGTCTGGTTCGCCGAGAAGCCGGCCACGGCGGAGAAAACGTACGGCTACTACCGCGTGGAGATTCTGGCGGCTCTCGTGAACGGGGTCGTCCTCTGCGTGCTGGCCATCATCATCCTGATCGAAGCGTGGGAGCGCCTGCGCGTGCCTCACGACGTCGCGGCGGGGCCCGTCCTGGTGGTCGCGGTGGCGGCGCTCGGCGTCAACCTCCTGGCGGCGTGGCTACTGCACGCCGGCGCCGGCGAGAGCTTGAACGTGCGCGGGGCCTACCTCGAGGTGCTGGGCGACGCGCTCTCCTCAGCGGCCGTGATCGTCGCGGCGTGGGTGATGCTGATCACCGGTTGGACCGCGGCGGATGCTCTCGCGAGCGCCGCCATCGGCATCCTGATCCTGCCGCGCACTTTCGCGCTGCTCAGGCACGCGGTCAACGTGCTGCTCGAGGGCGTGCCGGCCCACCTGGACCTGGCGGAGATCGAAGCGGCGCTCCGCGACTCGCCGGGAGTCAAGCGGGTCCACGATCTCCACGTCTGGACGCTCACGTCCGGGCGCGAGGCCATGAGCGCTCACGTTGAAGTGGAAGCGGGAACGCCCGCGGACCGGATCCTGGACGAGCTGCACGTGGTGCTCCACGCGCGCTTCGGTATCGACCACACCACCATCCAGGTCGAGACCGAATTCCCGCCCCTCCTCCAGATCACCCCTCGAAGCTAGGCGTCTTCTCATACGGTCTCGAACCACTAGCTCAGCTCGAACTACTACCAGCCTCGCCACCAGACGAAGAATCCGGTCACGGCGAGCAGCCCTACGACGTACATCCACCAGCTCTCGTACCAGCTCGTGACCTCGAGCCGCTCCCGATCCCGTTCCCAGCGCAGTCCCTCGCGCCAGCCGGGCTCGCCACGATGATATTGGTGAAAGGCCTGGATCACCTGCGGGAGCGGCACCGCCGTCTCGGCGCTCCGGTAGCGGCGCTCGAGCGAGCCGTCCTGGTAGAGAAGCGTGAAGCCCGTCGCGGCGCTGCCGGTGGCCTGGAGGTACGTCGCCTCCTCGCGCGCCAGCGTCGCGACGAGGTTGCGCTTTCCGTCGAGGCCCGCCAGTACCTTGTTGATGGTGTTGCTGTCGGGGGTGTCGTAGGCGTGGTCGAGCGTGCTGAGCGTGAAGGACATCAGTACGAGCGGGGCAGGCCCAGCACGTGCTCGCTGAGATAGTTCAGCGCCATCTGCTGCGAGATGGGCGCGATCTTGTACAGGCGGATCTCGCGCCACAAGCGCTCGACGTAGAACTCCTTGGCGTAGCCGTAGCCGCCGAAAGTCTGGAGGGCGGCGTCGCAGGCCTGGAAGCCAGCCTCGGCCGCCAACAGCTTCGCGGCGTTGGCCTCGCGGCCGCAGGGCCGGCCGGAGTCGAAGAGCCACGCGGCCTTGAGGCACATGAGCTCGGCGGCGTCGAGCTGGGCCATCGCCAGGGCCAGCGGGTGGGCGATCGCCTGGTTCTTGCCGATGGGCCGGTCGAAGACGATGCGCTCCTTGGCGTACTGGACGGCGCGATCGAGCGCGGCACGGCCGATGCCGACGGCCTCGATGCCGACCACGATGCGCTCCGGATTGAGCGAGTCGATCAGGTGGTAGAAGCCGTCGCCCACCGTCCCGACGACATCCGCCTCTGGCACTTCCATGTTGTCGATGAAGATCTCGTTGGAGTCTACGGCCGCCCGCCCAAGCTTCTCGATCTCGCGCACCGTGATCGCCTTGCGGTTGAACTTGGTGAAGAAGAGCGTCATGCCCTTGAGCGGCTTGCCGGGGTCGCGATCGCTGGTGCGCGCGAGAAGTAGAATGCGATTGGCGTGCTGGGCGTTGGTCGTCCAGACCTTGCGGCCGTTGACGACCCAGCGGTCGCCCTTCTTCTCGGCGCGCGTCTGGATGCGGGAGGTGTCGGTGCCCGCGTTCGGCTCGGTGACGCCGAAGGCCATGATCGTCTCGCCCGTGACGATCTTCGGCAGCTCGCGCCGCTTCAGCTCCTCCGTGCCGTAGCGCACCACCGGCTCCGGCGGAAAGCAGTAGAAGTGGATGGGCGAAGCGCCGGAGGTGCCGGCGCCCGAGGCACAGATCTCGTGGAGCATGACGGCGGCCTCGGTGACGCCGAGCCCGGCGCCGCCGTAGGCCTCCGGGATCATCAGGCCGACCCAGCCGTTGTCGGCGAAGGCCTTGACGAACTCGTGCGGGTACTCGTGCTTCCTGTCCTTCTCGAGCCAGTAGTCCAGCGAGAAGGTGCGCGCCAGGGCGGCGACCTCCTTGCGGATCAGCTCCTGCTGCTCGGTGAGCGCGAAATCCATCGTGGCGGGAAGAATAGCACGGACTTGCTCGCGCGCGAGCCCCGGGAGTATCCTCGGGGCGTGGAAACCACCCACGCCATCCAGGACTACCTGGGCGCCATCTACGACCTGGCCGGCAGCGACAAGCCGGTGATCGGCGCCCGCCTCGCGCGGCACATGCACCTCTCCGCGCCATCCATCACCGAGGCGCTCCGGCGCATGCAGCGGGAGGGATACGTCAAGGTGGCGGGCAAGAAGGAGATCCGCCTGACCACCAAGGGGCTCGACATCGCGCGAACCATGGCGCGGCGCCACCGCCTGCTCGAGCGCTGGCTGACGGACGTCCTCGGGCTCGACTGGTCGCGCGCCCACGACGAGGCCCACCGCCTCGAGCACGCGCTGTCCCCCGTCGTCGAGGAGCGGCTGGCCGAGATGCTCGGCATGCCGTCGACCTGCCCGCACGGCAACCCCATCCCGGGCATGCCGGAGCCGGAGGCGCACAACCCGATCCCGCTCTCGCAGGCCGCGAAGGGCCAGGCGCTCGTGGTGGAGCGCATCACCGAGGAGGCCGAAGCCGACCGACAGCTGCTCAACTTCCTGTGGGAGAGCGGCGTTCGGCCCGGCAGCCGCCTGACCGTATCGGAGGTGGCGCCCTACGCCGGCACCATGTCCGTGCTGCTCGACGGCCGGACGGTGACGATGGGCCTCGCCGCTTCACACAAGATCTGGGTCTACGATCCGCTCCAGCTGACACCGCCCGCAAGGCCCGGGCGGGCCCGGGCGCCGCGCAAGGCCAGCCGCTAGATGGCCGTCAAGGGGCTCTACGCGCTCCAGAACGGGTTCATGGGGTTCGAGAAGACCGGCCTCTTCTTCGGCGAACGTTCCGCCGACAAGGTCCGCATCCCCATCTCCTGCTATATCGTCCGCACGGGCGATGCGACGATCCTCTTCGACACGGGCGTCTCCCCGCGCGCCGTGCCGGGGCTCCTCCGCACCGATCCCATGGCGGGCTTCACGGATGCCGACCTCCTCGTCCATCGCCTGGACTCGATCGGGCTCGAGCCGAACGACGTCGACCTCGTGGTCCTCTCGCACCTCCACTTCGATCACGCCGGCGGCGCTTTCCTCTTCCAGGACTCGGAGCTGGTGGCCCAGCAGGACGAGTACGCGTACGCCCTCTATCCCGCGGGCTTCTTCGCCAGCTTTTACTACAAGAAGAACTTCGAGCTGCCCGGCTACCGCTGGCGTCTCCTCGACGGCGACGCCGAGATCGTGCCAGGGGTGACCGCGCTCAGGAGCGACGGCCACACGCCCGGACACCAGTCCCTGCTGGTCGAGCTGCCGGAGACCGGCCCCGTGATCCTGGCGGGCGACTGCTGCTACTGGCAGGAGTCCATCGACAATGAGATTCCGCCCGGCGTCGTGTGGGATCCGACGCGGGCCATGCACTCGATCAAGCGGCTCAAGACGCTCGCCCGGCTCACGGGCGGCCGCATCTTCCCGAGCCACGACCCCGGGTTCTGGGCGTCCGCCATCAAGGCGCCCGACGCCTACAGGTAGACAAGGAGAGCGCCATGGGAGTCCTCGACGGCATCAAGATCCTGGAGCTGGCCCGCGTGCCCCCGGCGGAGATGCCGGGGATGATGCTCGCGGACATGGGCGCCGACGTCCTCAAGATCGAAACGCCCTCCGACACGCAGGAGGACCCCGACTGGCAGCGGCGCTCGGCCTTCGTCTACGTGAACCGCAACAAGCGTTCGCTCGCGCTCAACATGAAGGCGCCCGAGGGGCAGGCGCTCTTCAAGAAGCTCGCGGCCGGGGCCGACGTGATCATTGAAGGCTTTCGCCCAGGCGTCATGAAGAGGCTCGGCGCCGACTACGAGGCGATCCGCGCGCTCAACCCGCGCATCGTCTACTGCTCGCTCTCCGGCTTCGGCCAGAACGGCCCGTACCGGGACTACCCGGCGCACGACATGAACTACCTCTCGCTGGCCGGCGTCCTCGGGCTGATCGGCGAGCCTGACCGCAAGCCCGTCATCCCGCTCAACCTCGTCGCCGACTACGCGGGCGCGAGCATGCACGGCGCGCTCGGCATCATGTTCGCGCTCTTCGCGCGCGAGCGGACCGGCAAGGGGCAGCACGTCGACGTCTCCTACCTCGACACGTCGGTCGCGCTGCTGGCTGCCACGCCCAACATGCGCTTCTTCTTCAGCGACGGGCTCGCGCCCAAGCGCGGCGAGGGCTTCCTCGGCGGCTCGTATCCCTACTACGCGATCTACGACACCAAGGACGGCAAGCTCCTCACTATCGGCTGCACCGAGCCCTGGCTCTGGGAAAACTTTTGCAGGGCGATCGGTCGCCCCGACCTCGTGCGCTTCGCGCGCAAGCACGACCAGTTCGTCCGCGCCGCCAACGCCGAGGAGGTCAAGGCGCGCGAGGAGATCGAGGCCATCATCCGCACGAAGAACCGCGACGAGTGGTACGAGCTCCTCGTCAAGGCCGACGTCTGCGTGGGCAAGGTCTACGACCCCGAAGAGATGGTCGCCGATCCGCAGATTCAGGCCCGCGACATGGTCGTCGAGCTCAAGCACCCGACCCTCGGGACGATCAAGGAGTTCGGCATCCCCATCAAGCTGTCGGCGACGCCCGGCAGCGTGCGCACCGCGGCGCCGCACGAAGGAGAGCACACCGAAGCGATCCTGCGCGAGCTCGGCATGTCCGCCGCCGAGATCAAGGCGCTCCGCGACAAGAAGATCGTCGGCTAACCCAGATGACCGACGAGCGGGTAACGCGCGAGGCGGGCGGGGCTTGAGGTCGGGGGCGGGGGGGCGCAGCCGGCTACGTCACCCACTCGCCCGAATCGCAGCTCTTCGAGCTGCGGGCGGGACTCGGGGGTCCCACTCCGCCGGCTGCGCCCCCCCGCCCCCGACGACCCCCGCCCGGTGGCACGAGCGGCGCTCGCGAGAGCGAAGGTTACCGCATGTTCCCCGTGTGGCCGAGGGAGTAGCGCCCCGGCTGGGGCCAGACGGTGAGGCCGTGGGGCTCCTTCCCGACGGCGATCTTTCGCACCTCGCCCGACGTGGTGTCGATCGCGTAGACGACGTCGTCGTAGCGGCCTGAGAGCCACAGGACCTTCCCGTCCGCGCTCACGTTACCCATGTCAGGGCTTCCACCGCCGGGAATGGGCCACGTGGCCATGATTTTCCGGGTGGCGAAGTCGACGACCGACACGCTCCCCTTCCCGTGCGGCTTGCCGTGGATGTGGTTCGAGCCGCGGTTGGCGACGTAGAGCTTCGTGCCGTCGCGGCTCGGATAGAGCCCGTGCGTGCCCACGCCGGTCGGGATGAAGCCGGTCTCCTTGAAGCTGTCGCCGTCGACCACGAAGATGCCGTCGGCCTTCATGTCCGCCACGTAGAAGGTCTTCCCGTCCGGAGAGACGCGGATGTCCTGAGGCATCCCGCCCTTCGAAAGCTTGAGATAGCCGAGGACCTTGCGCGCGACCAGGTCAATCTTGACGAGGCTCCCTTGAAACTCACAGGTGAAGATCACGAAGCGGCCGTCGATGGAGAAATCCGCGTGGTTGATCCCGCCGCACTGCGCCACCGCAAGCGAGCTCTGGAGCGCCATGGTCTGCGGGTCGCGGAAGTCGAGCCGCTTGAGCGCCTCCGCGACCACGATGGCCGAGCGCCCGTCGGGCGTGAAGTACATGTTGTACGGGTCGTCGACGGCGATGGACTTGCCGGGCTTGCCGGTCGCCGGATCGACAGGCGTCAGGCTCCCGTCGGTGCGGCCTTCGGCATTGTTGGTAACCCAGAGGGTCTTGAGGTCGTACGACGGTACGATGTGCTGGGGGTTGATGCCCACCCGGAAGCGATCGACGACCTTGAGCGTCGCCGGATCGATCACGTAGACGTCGTTGGACTTGAGATTCGGCACATAGACCCGCGGCAGCGCCTTCGCGACGGCGGGGCTCAACCTGTCAGAGCGCGTCTCGCTGTAAAGGTTGGCCCGGTCGGGCACCGGCGGCATCCCGGGGATCGTCTCGACGCCGACCGCGCCCTGCTGGGCGGCCGCGGGAAGAGCCGAAAGGCTGGCCGACAGGGCGAGAGCGAGCATAAAGCGCACACGATTCACGATCTGCACCGAGTCCTCCCGCGAGTAAGGTCGTGTCACGTCAGCGGCGAGCGATCGACTTCTTGATGGCGTCCGCGGTCCTGGCCACGATCATCTCGACGCCCAGCTGCCCCAGCTCCGCGCTGGCCCGGACAGGATCGCCCGTCACCCCGCTCGCGCCGGCCGGCCAGGAATCGGGCCGCAGGCGTCCGGCACGCACCAGGCGCGGATCGACAGCCAGCATCAGGGAGGTGTCGGCGAGCCCGGCGTGAAGCCCCAGCTCTTCCTTCCGATAGCCCCGCTCGCCAAGGAGGCGCGGAAACTCGACGACGGCTGTCCGGTAATACTCGTCGATCGAATGGACCCGCACAGGGGTCGACGCCCACTCGCGGTTCAGCCGGGCGGCGACCGCCCTCTGGTCGGCCTGGGTGTCACCGTGATCGCCCAGGAACACGACGTCCCGGAACCCGTGGACCTTCAGGCTCCGCGCCGCGTACTCGAGGACCTTCTGGAACGTCTCGTCCGGCACGGTGACCGTGCCTGGAAAGCGCATGTGCCCCGTTGCGGGGCTGAGGGCACCCTCCGGCACGTACGCGACGACCGGCGCCACGAGCGACTTGCCGACCGCGCGCGCGATCTTCTCCGACAGGATCTTCACCCGCGCGTTGTGCTTGCCGAGCGTCATGTGCGGGCCGTTCTGCTCCGTGCCGCCGACGGGCACGATGATCGTCGTGTTCCGGGACCCGATCAGGTCCCGGACCTCCGGCCAGGTCAATTCCTCGAGGAGCACGGTGTCGGGCGCCTGCGCGCACACACGGCCCGCGCAGATCATCGCCACACACACGGCAGCCGCCAGCGATCTCGATCTCATCGACTCAGACTAGGTTCGCCGTCACTTCAAGTCAAGCAGCGCCGGCGGCCTTGACTGGACCCGGCCCGGCTGTTAGCGTGCCCGCGTGGCGACCTTCAGCGCTCCCCTCCTCGAGCGGACCTATTCCACGGCCGACATCGTAGAACAGCGCGCCCGCGTCCGGGCCAAGGTCGTGCCGAAGCGCGGCGAGCACGGACTCGACATCGGCTGCGGCCCCGGCCTCCTCGCCTGCGAGCTGGCGGGCGACGTCGGCCCAACGGGCCGGGTGTTCGGCATCGACCCGAGCTCCGACATGGTCACCATGTCGGCCGAGCGGGCGCGCCGCTCGGCGCTGGCCGGGCGCACGGAGTTCGCCGTCGGCGACGCTGTGGAGCTCCGCTTTTCCGCTCAGAGTTTCGATTTCTTGACCGCGATCCTGGTCTACGAGTACGTCGCCGATCTGCCCCGGGCTCTCGACGAGGCGTACCGCGTGCTGAGGCCGGGCGGGCGCCTCATCGTGATGGACAGCGACTGGGACTCCTGCGTCTGGCAGGCGGATGATGCTGACCGGCACGCGCGCATCCTGCGGGCCTGGGAGGCGCACTTCGTCCATCCGCATCTGCCCGCGCTGCTGCCCCGGCTCTTCGGTCAGGCCGGCTTCGCGTTCAAAGCTCTCTCCGTCGTGCCGATCGTCAATCTCCACCCGGATGACACCACCTACAGCGGCAGCATGATCGACGTGGTCGCGCGCTTCGTGAGCCGCAAGTCCGGGATTCCCGAGGACGTGGCTCAGGCCTGGGCGGACGACGTCCGGCGGCAGGACCTCGAGGGGCGCTACTTCTTCAGCCTCTCGCGCTTTCTCTTCGTGGCCGAGCGGCCGATGACGGGAGGCTAGGGGTGCGCATCGAAGTGGAGCTGGTGCAGGAAGAGGGCGGCCTCTTTCGTGCCACCGCCGTCGCCTACCCGACTGTCACCGTCACGGGGCGCACGGAGAAGGAAGCGCTGGGGCTTCTCGTGGACGCGCTCGAGAAGTACATGAAGCAGGAGGCAGGGAAAGCTCCGTCCGGCTCATGAGCGATCGCGGTGGGGCGCTGGGGGATGTGCGCGTGGTGGACTGCTCGCGCCTCATCGCGGGCGGCGTGCTGGCCACGATGCTGGCCGACCTCGGGGCGGACGTCATCAAGGTCGAGAACCCCAAGGGCGGCGACCCGATCCGCACCTGGTCGAAGGCGCTCGGCGAGCTGTGGTGGAAGGTGTACGGGCGCGGCAAGCGCTCCATCACGCTCAACCTGACCAAGCCCCAGGGCCAGGCCCTTCTCCGCCGGCTCGTCAAGAATGCCGACGTCCTGATCGAGAACTACGTCCCCGGCACGTTCGAGAAGTGGGGGCTCGGCTGGGAGGCGCTCACGAAGGAGAACCCGCGCCTCGTCATGGTGCGCGTCTCCGGCTGGGGCCAGGACGGGCCTTACCGCGACCGGCCCGGCTTCGGCACCATGGTCGAGGCCATGTCGGGCTTCGCCGCGACGACCGGCCCCGCGGAATCGCCCACCCTGCCCTCCTTCCCCATGGCCGACATGGTCGCCGCGCAGGCGGGCGCGGTCGCGGTGCTGGCAGCGCTCCGCCACCGCGACCGCGTCTCGGGACGCGGGCAGATGATCGACCTGCCGCTCTACGAGCCGCTCCTCGCGATCCTCGGCCCGAACGCGCTCGAATACAGGGCGCACGGGATCGTGCGCAAGCGCATCGGCAACCGCTCCCACAACGCGAGCCCGCGCGGCACGTACAAGACACGAGAAGGGAAATGGGTTGCGCTCTCGGCATCGACTCCCGCCTCCGCCGACGCCATGTTCAAGGCGCTCGGCCTCGGCCACCTCCTGGCCGACCCGCGCTTCGCCACCAACGACGCGCGCATCGCCAACGGCGAGGCGGTGGACCAGGCGATCGCGGGAGCCATCGGCGAGCGGTCGCGCGAGGAGATCGTGCGGCTCTTCGAGACCGAGGGGCTGACCGCGGCGCCCGTCTACGACATCGCGGACATCATGGAGGATCCGCACTTCAAGGCGCGCCGCACGTTCGTGGATCTGCCGGATCCTCAGCTGGGCACGGTCACCATGAGCGCGCCGACTCCGCGCCTGTCCGACACGCCTGGAACCATCCGCTGGGCGGGTTCGGCGCTGGGGAGCCACAACCGCGAGGTGTACGCTGGCGAGCTGGGTCTTTCAGACACCGAGCTCGACCGCCTCAAGGCGGACGGCATCATCTGAACCGGCCGATCGCCCTTCCTTACCGACCGGCTGGAGGCCGTCCCATCAGGCCCGGATGGATCCCTTGAGCCCGATGACGTTGAAGACGGACACCGGCCGGACCAACCCCTTGAGAGTCAGAGGCCCGATCTCCTCGAGGTCTGCCAGATCCTCGATCGCCGTAGCCACGCGCTGATGGACGAGGATCTGCCCGCCCTTGGCCTCGCCGCACAAACGGGCCGCGAGGTTCGTGACCGTCCCGATGGCTCCGTAGTCCCACCGCCCCTCGAAGCCGATGGCGCCGATGGTCGCGTAGCCCTGCGCGATCCCGACACCGAGCGCAAGGTCGTAGCCGCGCTTCTGCCAGGCCGTGACGAGGCGGTGGACACTCTCCCGCATTGCCAGCGCCATCCGGATGGCGCGCTCCGCAGGGTCCGGCACCGGCACCGGGTCGTTGAAGAAGATCATCATGCCGTCGCCCGTGAAGCGCTCGAGCGTACCCTCGTGGTCCAGGATCAGCTTGCCCATCTCCGCGTGGTACTCGCGCAGGACTCCCATCACCTCTTCCGGTTCGGCGGTCTCCGCGAACGCGGTGAAGCCGCGGAGGTCGAGGAACACGACGGTCACCTCCCGCCGGTGGGTCTTCAGAGGATCATCCGCGCCGCCCGCCACGATGAGTTCGGCAAGCTGGGGGGAGAAGAAACGCTTGAGGCGGCCGAGCTTCTCGAGTTGCCCCACCTGCTCCTCGACGCGCCGCTCGAGAGTCTTGTTCCACTCGGCGCGCTCGGCCGCCAGCGCCTCCACGGTGTCGTGGAGGTTCTTGATCCTGAGCATGGATTTCACCCGGGCGACCAGCGCAAGCTGGTCCACGGGCTTCGTCACGTACTCGTCGCCGCCTGCCTCGAGGCCAGCGACGACGTCCTTGGGGTCCGTCTTGGCGGTGACCATGATGATCGGGATGAAGGGAACCAAGGGGTCCGCGCGGAGACGCCGGCAAACCTCGAATCCGTCCATCTTCGGCATCATCACGTCCAGCAGGATCAGGTCCGGCTGCGTCTCCCTGACGGCGGCCAGCGCCGCCTCGCCGTCGTTCGCGGTGACGATGTCGTAGCCGTTGGCAGCCAGGCGCGCCTGAAGGATGTGGACGTTGGCCGGGGTGTCGTCCACGATCAGGATCCGCGCCGGCGTTCTCATCCTCGGTTCCCCCGTCGCTACCCGAGGTACTCCCGGACTTTCGCCAGGAGCTCGCGCGGGACGAAGGGCTTGGTGACATAGGCGTCACAGCCGGCCTCGAACGCCTTTACGTCGTCGCCGCTCAGCGCGTAGGACGTGACCACGATGATCGGGATGTGGCGCAGCGCAGGATTCCCCTTGATCCGCCGCGTCGCCTCGTAGCCGTCGAGCCCGGGGAGCTGGATGTCCATGAGGATCAGGTCCGGGCGCTCCTTCTCCGCCGCCGCGACTCCTTCTTCGCCGGTCACGGCCTCGATCATCTCGATGCCGGCGCTCGTCAGGAGGAGGCGCACGATGCGGCGGTTTTCCTCGTGATCCTCGACGACCAGGACGCGCTTGCTCATGCTGTCTCCGTCGGCCGCTCCACCCGCAGCGGTACCGTGAAATAGAAGGTCGATCCCTCACCGGGCGCCGACTCTACCCAGAGGCGCCCGCCGTGCAGCTCCACGATCCGCCGTGAGATCGAGAGCCCGAGCCCGCTTCCGCCCTTTGTCCGTGTGCTGGAGCTGTCAGCCTGCTGGAATTCCTCGAAGATCTTCTGCTGGTCGGGCTCGGAGATGCCTGGGCCGGTGTCCGACACTGAGACGAGGAAGGCGCCGTCGACTGCCCGCGCCTCGATCGAGATCTCGCCGCTGTCGGTGAACTTGATCGCGTTGCCCGCGAGGTTCAGCAGGACCTGCGTGAGGCGCCGTTCATCGCCGCGACCCGGCGGCAGATCGGCCGGGACGATTGCCTTGAAGGCGAGCTTTTTCGCCGCCGCGAGGGACTCCACCGCCGACACGACCGCGTGGACGACCTCCCCCATGGCATAGTCGCCGAGGGTGAGCGTGAGCTGCCCTGCCTCCATCTTGGAGAGATCGAGCACGTCGTTGATCAGGGCGAGGAGATGGTGCCCGTTCGTCTTGATCCGCTCGAGGGTCTCGCGGATCGGCTCCGGCACGTCACCGAAGATGTTGTCCAGGATGAGGTCGGTGTAGCCCAGCACGGCGTTCATGGGCGTGCGCAGCTCGTGGCTCATGTTGGCGAGAAACTGCGACTTGTGCTTGCTCGCCAGCTCGAGCTGCTGGCTCTTCACCTGGATCTCCTGGAACAGGCGCGCGTTCTCGACGGCGACCGCCGCCTGCGCGGCGAAGCTGTGCAGCAGGTCGACCGTGTGGGCCGGAATCGGTGCCCGGCTCACGCGGTTGTCCGCGCTGAGAACCCCCACGGTGCGCCCACGGGCGATCATGGGGCTGACGAGAAATGCCTTGAGCCTCAGGGCGGCAATCGCCGAGTATGGCGGGCGCAGTCGATACTTCTGCGGCAGCGGGTGCGCCTCGCTGACCAGCAGCGGCTCGCCGTCGCGGTAGACGGTCGCCAGCGCTCCCGCCTCGCCGAGGGGTATCGTCACACCAACCAGATCCTGCCAGTCGCTTTCGCTGAGCCCGGCACCGGCGCTGACCATGAGCCCGTCGCCGGCGGCGCTGGGCGTCCAAATGTAGAGATGGTCGAGGCCGACCACCTGGCGCGCCGCGTCGAGGACGCGCGTAAGCTGCTCCGTGAGGGATAGCGGTTCTTGGAGCGCCGTCGAGAGGCGGGACAGCTGCTCCTGGTTGCGTGAGAGCTCCTCGAGCGCCCGGCTCTTCTCGTCGATCTCACGGAAGAGGCGCGCATTCTGGATGGCGATGACCGATTGGGTCGCGAACGTCTGGAGCAGGTCGACGATCTCCTTTGGGAACGCCCCCGGGACCTTCCGCCGGACCACCAGCCCGCCGATCACGCGGCCCTCGCGGAGGAGCGGGACGGCGAGGAGCGCACGGTACCCTGCGTCGATCAGAAAGCGCAGAGCGTAGTGCGGCTCTCTCTCGAGGTCGGCGATCTGGAACGCGGCGCGCGTCTGCGCCGCCTGTCCGACGGCGCCCTCGCCGACCCGGATATGAGACTGGCGGAGAGCCTCGATCAGCTCCTCGGACATGCCGTAATTCGCCTGGGGTACGAACGCCTGCGTTGCCTCGTCGAACTCGTAAATGGTGCCAGCTTCGGCCTTGGACAGTTCGACCGCGTGCGAGGCGATGCTCGTGAGAACCGATCGGATGTCCAGGCTCGAACTGACCGCCTGGCCCACCTCGCCCAGCGCCCGGAGCTCGCCCACGGAGCGCGTCAGCTCCTGGGTCCGTTCCTCCAGCTCCTTGAACAGCCGTACGTTCTCGATGGCGATGACGGCCTGGTCGGCGAAAGTCTGCAGCAGCGCGATCTGCCGGTCGGAGAACGGGTCTACTTCGACGCGGCGGAGCTGGATCACGCCAACCGCCGCGCTCTCCCGCATCAGCGGAACGCTGAGGGTCGTTCGATGCCCAAGCTCTCTGGCCAGCGCGCTGCCTTCCGGGAATTCGTCCGACGCCGCCTGGAGATCGGACACATGAACGAGTCGCCGCTCGAGCAGCGCGCGCCCCGCGACCGTCCCGGGAACCGCCGGCACCAAGAGCCCTACGGGGTTGAGAATAGGCCCGTGGTGAGCGCCCACCTTCAGGTTCTCCCCCGCAGGGAGAAAGATGACTGCGTCATACGCACCGCAGAAGCGGGTCGCGCTCGTGGCCAGCGCGTCCAGCACGGGCCCAATGTCCGTCGGCGACTGGCTGATCACCCGGAGGATCTCGCTCGTCGCCGTCTGCTGCTCGAGCGCCTCAGTCAGGTCATTGTTCTTGGTCTGGAGCTCGCGAAGCAGGCGGACATTCTCGATGGCGATGACGGCTTGGTCGGCAAACGTCGTTACTAACTCGAGGTGCTTGTCCGTGAAGGGACGGACCTCATACCGTTGGAGCCCGAAGACTCCTATCAGGATGCCCTCCCTGAACATGGGGACTCCCAGGAGCGTCCGGTAGCCGCCAACGTGTTGTGATTCCGCCAATTCATACTCGGGGTCGGCGAGGACGTCGGGAATCTGAATCGTCCGGCGTTCGAGCGCCGCTCGCCCGGTGACGGATCCCCGCCCGGGGCGGATCGGGTTTCGCTCCCAGAACTCTAGAAGCTCTGTCGAGACTCCGTGCCAGGCCACCGCGCGAAAGACCTCGCCGTCAAACCTCCAGATGAGTCCACTTTCCGCGCCGCAGAGTCGCGTCGCATTCTCCACCAGAGTTTCCAGAACGGGCTGCAGATCAAAGGTCGACCGGCTGATCACCTTCAGCACTTCGCTGGTCGCTGTCTGCTGCTCCAGCGCCTCGGTGAGATCACGGTTGCGGTCCTGGAGTTCCTTGAACAGGCGGACGTTCTCGATCGCGATCACCGCCTGGTCCGCGAAATTCTGCAGCAGCGCAATCTGCTTCTCGGAAAACGGCCGAGGCTCGAGTCGTCCGACGGAGATCGTCCCGATCGGCTGGCCGTCGCGCAGCATCGGCACCGCCAGCGTGGCCCTGTTCTGAATGCCGAGGGCCACCGGCCGAGCGTAGTCGGGGTCCTCGAGCACATCCGGCAGATGCACCACGGTCCGCTCCAGGACCGCTCGACTCATTGTGGTTGCCCGGCTCGGCCGCATCGGGAACAGCTGCAGCATTGCCTGCACCCCCTCCTCGCGGACCTGGTCGTGCGCCACCACATGCAGAAACTCGCCGTCGTACCTCCCGATCACGCTGTAAGTAGCCTCGCACAGGCGCAGGGCATCGTGCGCGATGGCGTCAAATACCGGTTGCACGTCGGTCGGAGAGCTCGAGATCACCCGCAGGAGGTCGCCCGTCGCCGTCTGCTGCTCCAGCGCCTCGGTCAGGTCGCGGTTCGCGTCGGCCAGCTCCCGTGTGCGGGCTTCGACCTTTTGTTCCAGGCCCTCGTAGGACTCCTTGAGGCTCGCCGTCATGCGGTTGAACGACCCCGCGAGGGCCTCGATCTCGTCGCCCGTGTGCAGCTCGATCGGCTGGTCGAGCTTTCCGGCGCCGATCCGCTCCGCGCCTTCCTGGAGCACCCGGATCGGCCTGACCATGCGCCGGGCGAGGAAGAGGCTTGCCAGCAGCGAGAGCCCGAGGCCGAGCACGAAGATGACGACGCTCCGGATGATCGGCGCCCGGAGGGGTGCGTAGGCGACCGCGGCCGGCCGCTCGAAGAACACGAGCCACCCAAGAGGAGTGATCGCCGCGTGCGCCGCAAGGACACGCCCGCCGCCGAGACCCTCGGCGACCACGGCGGCTGGGGCGTCTGCCGCAGCTCCCGGGCGTTCAGCCCGTGCCGCCTTCACCTGCACGAGGGCGGAGACATCGCGCTTCTGTCGGAGGATCCGGCTGTCCGGGTGGGCCACCAGCTGGTTCCGGGAATCCACCACGTAGGCATATCCGTCCGAGCCGACGTCGACCTGGGAGACGGCCTTGAGAACCGCACCGAGACTGATCTCCGCCGTGGTCACCTCGAGGGCGTACTTGCCGAGCGGCACGGCCAGCGTCACGTACGGCTCGGACTCGTTCTTGAAATAGACGGGGCTCCAGTACGTCTTGCCGGCTCTCGCCTGGAGGAACTTCGGCGCCTGCGAGAAATCCTCCTGGCTTCCGACAACATCCGGATCCAGGCGGGAGACGCGGAGCTGCTCCTTGCCCGCGAGGTCGAGATGGCTCAGCGAGCTGACGGCGGGCACATTGCGAAGGACCCTGAGGAAGTCGAGCTCGCGTTGCTCCGCCAGCGCCGCCCCCAAGCCCTGGCGGAAGCCGAGCCGCCCCTGCCCCACCTGGCTCGCGTCGGGATCGTCCGAAGCGGTCCGGGTCGTCTCGCGTATCTGCTGCTCGACTTCCTTCAGAAATTGCTCGATCCCGACCGCCGCCGCCACCGCCTTGGCGCGCTCGACCCTGAGGATCGCGAGCTGGGTCTCCCGGTAGGAGAAGTAGAGCTCGACCAGGCTCGACGCCATCAGCACGCCGCCGACCAGGACCAGCAGGACGACGACGTACTTGCGGAGAAGCCGCCCGCCCGAGCCCGGGATCCTCATCGCCGGAAGGCGTCGGCGCGGAGCAGGATCTTTCGCGGCACGGTGAGCCCGAGCAGATCCGCGGTCTTGAGGTTCACGGCGAGATCGATCTTCTCGGCGCCTTCGACGGGCAAGTCCTGGGGCCGGGCGCCCCGCCGGATCTTGGCGACCAGCGCCGCGGCCTGGACGCCCTGGGCGTAATAGTCGGCCCCGTACGACATGAGACCACCATAGCCGACCCAGAGCGCCGTCCCGAAGACGGCAGGGACCCGCGACGCGAGTGATTGCTCGATGATGGCGATGGCGAGATCCGGGTTCGAGCCCTCCGGCGCCAGCACCGCGTCATCGCGCCGGACTTCGCGCAGCACCTGCTTCAGCTCGCTCGCGTCCAGCACACCCTTCGGCAGCAAATCGAGCTTCATGCGCTGAGCCGCCTCGATCGCCTTCTTCACCATCGGCACCGTGCTCAGGTCGACGCCGTCATAGATAAGCCAGACCCGGCGGGTGGCCGGGGCGAGCGTCTTGAGAACTTCCAGACGCTTCGCCACAAGCTCGGTCTGGAGGCTCGAGACACCGGTCACGTTGCCGCCGGGCTGGGCGAGTTTGGCGACGATGCCGGCCGCCACCGGGTCGCCCACCAAAGTGAACACGATGGGCACGGTCTTCGTCGCGTCCTTCGCGACCTGCGTGGCTGCTTCCTGGCTCGTGAAGATCAGGTCGACGCCCGCCTGGACGAGGGCCGCCGCGGCGGCGGGCATCGCGTCCAGCTTGCCTTCGGTGAAGCGGATGTCGAACGTCACGTCGCGCCCGTCTTCGACGCCGAGTTCCTTGAGCCCGGCCTTGAGTCCCTCGACTGTCGGATGACTCGCCGCCCACGCCGCATTCAGGACACCGACGCGGAACGGGCGAGAAGCCTGCTGCGCCTCGCCTGCGTGGACGGGCAGCCAGAGAAGAATGACCACGGCGACCCACAAGAAGCGAAGCGCTCTGAAGCGAGAGTCGGGCATCGGTCGTCTACTTATACCGCCACGAACTTATGGTAGGCGCCTTCGGCGACCTGGTCCCAGGGGCCCACCAGCGCCTGGAACTTCGTGAACGACGCGTGCACCTTCCGGGCCATGGGGGTCTTCTCGGATTCTTCCCTGGCAACCTCGGCCGAGAGCTTCTTGAGATCGCGCAGCACCGGCACCGGGAGCTGGATCACCTCGACCTTGTCCTTGTACTCCGTCCTGAGCCGCTCGAGAGCGATCGCATTCTTGGCGTGATAGTCGGTGAGGCCATAGAGCTGGGTCGCCGCCGCGGCATGATCCAGGATCTGCCGCAGATCGACGGGGAGGGCCCCGTACGCCTTCTTGTTGAACCCGAACCCGAGCGTGGTGCCGGGCTCGTGCCAACCCGGGTAGTAGTAGTAGCGCGCGGTCTTGTGCAGCCCCAGCTGCATGTCGTCGTGCGGCCCGGTCCATTCGGCGGCGTCGATCACGCCCCGCTCGAGGGCGGCGTAGATCTCGGCGCCCGGGGTGAGAACCGCTGTGCCCCCGGCCTTGGCGATGACCTTGGCGCCGAGGGCTGTCGCAATGCGCATCTTGAGCCCTTTGAGATTGCCGATCGAGTTGATCTTCTTCCGAAACCATCCCGCCATCTGCGGAGCGATCGCCGGGCCAGGACGCGGCACCAAGTTGAACACGCCATACGCTTCCTCCCAGAGTTTGAGCCCATCCCCCTGGTGGTACCAGGCGGCCATGCCCTCGGGGTTCATGCCGAAGGGGACGGTCGCGAACCACGAGAGCGCCGGCTCCTTCGCAACCCAGTAGTGCGCGGTACCCATGAACATCTCGATCGTGCCCTGCGCGGTCGCGTCGAAGCAGTCGAATGGCTGGATGATCTGCCCGCCCGGGAAGACCTCGATCCGGAACCGCCCGCCGCTCGTCTCCTCGACGACCTTCGCCATCTGCTGGGCCGCGCCGTGGAGCAGATCGAGACTCGCGGGGTAGGCCGTGGACATTCGCCACTGAACCTTCGGCTGGGCGATGACGTAGGGGGCGTCGACGATGGTGGCCGCGGCAGCCGCCACCACCCGGCCTGCCGTCGCGATGAACCGGCGTCGCTCAGTCATCACGCCCCCTCCTCACACTGCCACGAACTGGTGGTAGGCGCCTTCGGCCACGTGGTCCCAGGGGCCGACGAGAGCCTGGAACTTCGTGAACGACGCGTGCACCTTCCGGGCCATCGGGGTCTTCTCGGATTCTTCCCGGACGACCTCGGCCGCCAGCTTCCTGAGGTCGCGCAGTACCGGCACCGGGAGCTGGATCACCTCGACCTTGCCCTTGAACTCCGCCTTGAGCCGCTGGAGCGCGATGGCATTCTTCGCGTGGAAGTCGGTGCGCCCATACGTCCGGCTCGCGGCCGTGGCGTGGTCGAGCGTCCGCTGCAAGTCGACGGGGAGCGCCTCGTACGCCTTCCTGTTGAACCCGAACTCGTGCACGGTGCCCGGCTCGTGCCAGCCCGGATAGTAGTAGTAGCGCGCGGTGTTGTGGAGACCGAGCTTCATGTCGTCATACGGCCCGACCCATTCGCTGGCGTCGATGACACCCCTCTCGAGGGCGGCG
>Ga0335084_10000915_pt1 | contig 26484 bp, 18 predicted proteins | sample Lox_Sample_44_FD_206721 | JGI IMG/M metagenome (GOLD analysis project Ga0335084, IMG submission 206721) | Soil microbial communities from Loxahatchee National Wildlife Refuge, Florida, United States - Lox_Sample_4.4 | ecosystem: Environmental > Terrestrial > Soil > Wetlands | place: USA... | reverse complement strand
CCGCGGTCTGCTCGTCGATGTGCACGACCGGTTGCAGCCGACGCCGTTGGGCTGCCACTTCCTGACCGACCTTCAAGCACTGTTCCTTCCTTCCGCGTCGCAGCAATAGCGCCATCATGGTGCTATATTGTCCTCTGATGGTGCGTGATGCCCCATCGAGCGCCATTCACTAGGGATTTGTTGCTTGTGGGCTAGCCTCGAGTGACTAGAAGCGCTGCCTGTCTGCACAGAGGGGGTGCGTAGACACACGGAGTGCGCCGCAGCGGCACATTTCCTGCTAAACATCGATGCGGAACGACCGTTCGCCGGAAGCAAATGGCGGGCGACGACCTTTCATCATCTGCGAGCAAGGAGAGGAATCGATGGCGACGACGACGCCGAAAGACGTCATGAAAATGATTGCGGACAACGAAGTCAAGTTCGTCGATCTGCGATTCACGGATACGAAGGGCAAGGAGCAGCACGTCTCGGTGCCGACCAAGGCATTCGGTGACGACAAGTTCGACCAGGGACATGCGTTCGATGGATCGTCGATCGCCGGATGGAAAGGGATCGAAGCCTCCGACATGTTGTTGCTGCCCGATCCGGGCTCTGCACGCATGGATCCCTTCCGCGAAGAGAACACGTTGATCCTCACGTGCGACGTCATCGAGCCATCGACCGGAAAGGGCTACGACCGGGACCCGCGTTCGCTCGCGAAGCGCGCCGAGGCGTACCTGAAATCGACCGGACTGGGCGACACCGCTTTCTTCGGTCCGGAGCCCGAGTTCTTCATCTTCGATTCGGTCACCTGGAACATCGACATGTCCGGGTGCTCGGTCAAGATCAAGTCCGAAGAAGCGCCGTGGTCTTCGGGCATCGAGTACGAAGCTGGCAACCTCGCGCATCGTCCGCCGGTCAAGGGCGGCTATTTCCCAGTGCCGCCGACGGATTCCTTGCAGGACATCCGCTCGGAAATCTGTCTGTTGCTCGAACAACAGGGCGTCGAGGTCGAAGTGCACCACCACGAGGTGGCTGCTCCGGGGCAGAACGAGATTGGCACCAAGTTCAGCACGCTGGTGAAGCGTGCGGACTGGATGCAGATCCTGAAGTACACGATTTGGAACGTCGCAGCGAGCTACGGCAAGACGGCGACTTTCATGCCGAAACCTGTCGTCGGCGACAACGGCTCCGGCATGCACGTGCACCAGTCGGTGTGGAGGGAGGGCACGAATCTCTTCGCAGGTAACGGCTATGCCGGGCTCTCGGACTTCGCCCTGTTCTACATCGGCGGCATCATCAAGCACGCCAAGGCGCTGAATGCCATCACCAATCCTGGCACGAATTCGTACAAGCGCCTCGTCCCAGGCTTCGAAGCACCGATCAACCTTGCGTATTCGGCGCGCAACCGTTCTGCCGCGTGCCGCATTCCATACGTCAGCAACCCCAAGGGCCGGCGCGTCGAAGTCCGCTTCCCGGATCCGACTGCCAATTCATACCTCGCGTTCGCCGCGATGCTGATGGCCGGATTGGATGGCGTGCAAAACAAGATCCATCCAGGCGACCCGATGGACAAGAACCTCTATGACCTCGAGCCCGAGGAAGCCGCGAAGGTGCCGCATCCCTGTGCATCGCTGGATGAGGCACTCGACAACCTCGATCGCGATCGCGAGTTCCTGACGCGCGGCGGCGTGTTCAGCAGCGACATGATCGACGCCTACATCGGGCTGAAGATGGAGGAAGTGACGCGGTTCCGCATGACGACCCATCCGGTCGAGTTCGACATGTATTACGGCTCGTAGTGAGGTGCCCGCTACAAGTCAGACAAGGGGCGGGGCTTCCGCCCCTTTGTGCATCCGGCCCATGATGACGCTAAGGCAAGCGTTTGAATTGCCGCGGGAATCGCGGTTTACCCCGGAGATACCGGGGATACTGCCGAACAGGTTGGTGCCGTACACTGCATACCGCGTTTGTGCGCGTGGACCGTTCAATGAACCTTCGCCTGCTCGCCATCTCGGCCGCCTTGCTGGGCACCAGTCTGCTCGGCCCGCTGGCACGCGCGCAGAACGAAATCTTTCTCTGCGTCGACGACGAAGGCCGCAAGACGTACACCAACACGGGCAACACGAAGGGCTGCAAGCGGCAGGAGGTCGCACCGGTGATGACCGTGCCGGCGCCGCGCCTGCCGTCGCGCAACGTTGCGACAGCCAACGGCAGCGAGCGCGCAACACCGGCGAACTACCCGCGCGTGGACAGCGAGACTCAACGTTCGCGCGACGGCGATCGTCGGCGCATCCTCGAGGACGAATTGCGCGCCGAACAGGAGCGCGTGGGGCGCCTGCGCGAGGAGTTCAACAACGGCGAGCCAGAGCGGCGTGGGGACGAACGCAACTACGCGCGTTACCAGGAGCGCGTGCAGCGCTTGCAGGAAGACATCCAGCGCGGCGAGAACAACATCGTCTCTTTGCAGCGCGAGCTCGCGTCGCTGCGCCAGTAGCGTCTGACCTTCACCGGCTTTCGGCCGGTCTGAGCGCGCCGAGATGAGCGGACCCACGCGCTGGTTGTCGTTGCGTAGGCCGGCGCCTGAGCAGGCGGCGCGCTACGCCGGCCTCGAACTCCTTTCCACTGCGGTGATGGTGATCGACGCCGATGCGCGCGTCGTTTTCGCCAATCAGGCTGCCGAGCATCTGTTCGAAGTCTCGCGACGCATACTGGTCGGTCAACTGGTCTCGCGTCTCTTCGTCGATGAAATCGTCATCGATCGCATGCTTGCTGCGGCCCGCGCCAATGATCTCGGACAGCGGCGCCAGCTGCTCGAACTGCGGCGCCCGCTGCGTGAACCTCTCGCGGTACAGGCGACCGCCACCGCGCTGTACGACGAAGCGACGCCTTTGATCCTGGAACTGATCGAGATCCAACAGCAACTCAAGGTCTCGCGCGAGGAGCACAACCTGGATCTGTCGGAAGCGAGCCGACGTCTGCTGCGCAGCCTCGCTCACGAGATCAAGAATCCGCTCGGCGGTATCCGTGGAGCCGCGCAACTGCTCGAAAGCGAGTTGCCTACGCGCGAGCAACGCGAATACACGCGCGTCGTCATATCCGAAGCCGATCGCCTGCAGGCCCTGGTCGACCGGTTGCTCGAGCCGCATCGCAGCCCTCGCGTGATCGGAGAATTCAGCGTGCACGAAGTGACCGAGCGTGTGCGCTCCGTCATCCTCGCAGAGTTCCCGCGCGGCCTGACGGTGACACGCGACTACGACGCCTCTGCGCCCGAGTTGCGAGGTGATAGGGAGCAGTTGATCCAGGCGGTGCTCAATGTCGTGCGCAACGCAGCCCAGGCACTCGCCGGGCGCATCGCTGCAGGAGATGCCGAGATCACGCTGATCACGCGCGTTGCGCGGCACGTCACGCTTGCGCGCCGGCTGTATCGGCTGGCACTCGAATTGCATGTGATCGACAACGGTCCAGGCATTGCGGACGCGCTCAAGCCGCACGTTTTCTATCCGCTTGTCTCGGGCCGCGATGGTGGCAACGGACTCGGACTAACCCTCGCGCAGACGTTCGTGCAGCAGAACGACGGAATGATCGATTTCGACAGCCGGCCCGGCCGGACCGACTTTCGCATCCTGCTCCCGTTGCTCGAGGCTCGCCGCAACGCGCCCGCCGCGTAAGCAGTGACCAGAGATGATCGAAGCGAACGGAAACATGAAACCGATCTGGATCGTCGATGACGACCGGTCGATTCGCTGGGTGCTCGAGAAGGCGCTCGCCCGCGAGAATCTCCCGTGCCGCGCGTTTGGAGCGGCGCAGGAGGTGCTGGCAGAGCTCGATCGGGGAAGCCCGCAGGTCCTGGTGTCGGACATCCGCATGCCCGGTGAAAGCGGCATCGAGTTGCTGCGCACGGTCAAGCGCAAGCACCCCGCACTTCCCGTGATCATCATGACCGCGTTCTCGGACCTCGAAAGTGCAGTCGCGGCGTTCCAGGGTGGTGCGTTCGAATATCTGCCGAAGCCGTTCGACGTCGATCGCGCGGTCGAGTTGATCAGGCGCGCCGTCGATGAGAGCTTGCGCGAAGAGCATTCGGACGACGCACCCGACGAGGTGCCCGAGATCCTCGGCCAGGCACCGGCGATGCAGGAAGTGTTCCGCGCAATCGGGCGGCTGTCGCAATCCAACGTGACGGTCCTCATCACCGGCGAATCAGGCAGCGGCAAGGAAGTCGTGGCGCGCGCTCTGCACAAGCACAGCACGCGCTCGACGCGTCCCTTCATCGCGCTCAACATGGCGGCGATTCCGCGCGATCTGCTGGAGAGCGAGCTATTCGGACACGAGCGCGGCGCATTCACCGGAGCACAGGCGATGCGCCGTGGCCGTTTCGAGCAGGCCGAGGGCGGGACGCTCTTCCTCGATGAGATCGGCGACATGCCTGCCGAGTTGCAGACGCGCCTGTTGCGCGTGCTGTCCGACGGCTTTTACTACCGGGTCGGCGGTCACGAGCCGATCAAGGCGGATGTGCGCGTGATCGCAGCTACGCATCAGAATCTCGACGAGCGCGTGCGGCACGGTCTGTTTCGCGAAGATCTGTACCATCGCCTCAACGTGATACGGCTGCGGCTGCCGCCGCTGCGGGAGCGTCGCGACGACATTCCGCTTCTCGCGCGGCACTTTCTCGCCAAGAGCGCGCGCGAACTCGGGGTGGAACCGAAGCGCCTCTCGCCGGAAGCCCTCAAATTCATCAGCCAGCTGCCGCTACCCGGCAATGTGCGTCAGCTGGAAAACCTGTGCCACTGGCTTACGGTGCTCGCCCCGGCACAGGTGGTGAAGGTCGACGATCTGCCGTTCGAGATCCGCCATGAAGCCGATCAGGCATCGGTCGGCGCCCAAGGCCCGGCGCTCAACGAGACGCGCCCCGCGACTTCCGCAGCACAGCCAGTCAACGCCGCCGACTGGCTTGCGATGCTGGTTGCCGAGGTCGAGCGGCGGCTGCGCGGCGGTGAGACCGAGGTCATGAACGCGCTGACGCGCGAGTACGAAGCGGCCGTGATCCGGACGGCCCTGCGGATTACACACGGGCGGCGCATCGAAGCCGCAACCCGGCTCGGCGTCGGGCGCAATACAATCACGCGCAAGATCCAGGAGTTAGGTCTCGAGGACTGACCGCACCGCGGCTGTCCGGCCGGGACCCGTCCCCCCGTCCTGCAGTTCGTCGCTGCGACGAGCAGTTCGTCGCACCGCCCGAGCGCATCGGTCATTCGGCCGCCGATAATGCGCGCCGTTCACACAAATGCACCAGTCCGGGCGGTTGGCGCGAGAGCGCAACCGGCGCAGCTCGCGACACCGCATAGGCGGGTCCGCCGCCATCGCGGCACAGACTCGTTCGGGGGAACGAATGACAAGACGCACGAAACTGTGGCTGGCGGGCGTGCTCGTAGTGGTGATGGGCGGCGTCGGAGCAGCCGTCTTCCAGGGGATCGCGAGGTCGAACGCCAAGGCGGCGGAGAAGAAGAAAGAGGCACCACCGCTCGAGTTTGCGCCGCGCGACGTGGTCCAGCTCGCACCACGCGTTCTCTCCACCGACTTGCTGCTCCCCGGAACGGTGCAGGCGATTTCACAGGCTACCGTTCGCTCGAAGGTTTCTGCGGAAGTTCGCATGGTTTCGGTGCGGGAGGGCGACCGCGTTCGCGCCGGGCAGGTTCTCGTCGAGTTCGATACCTCCCACCTGAAGATGCAGTTGGCCGAGCGACAAGCGACGCTCGAATCGGCGCGCGCGCAGCTGGCGCAGAACGAGCGCACGCGCCAGGTCAATGCGCAGCTGGTCAAGCAGAACTTCATTTCGCAGAGTGCCTTCGACACTGCCGACGCGGCGTATCAGGCTCAGGCTGCCGCAGCGGCCGCTGCAGAGGCTCAGCTCGACCAGATCAAGCTCATGCTCAGCGACGCGGTAGTGCGCGCGCCGATCAGCGGGCTGGTATCGAAGCGTCTTGTGCAGCCCGGCGAGAAGCTCGCATTCGACACGCCGCTGATTTCGATCGTCGATCTGGCGCAACTGGAAGTGCAGGCGCAGGCCGCGGTATCCGACATCACCCAGGTCGCTACCGGCGCGCGCGCGGAAGTCGAGATCGAGGGCCTCGGTGATCGGACCTTTCCGGGGCGCGTCGATCGAATCAATCCGAGCGCCGAACCGGGGTCGCGCACGATCAACGTCTACGTCGCCCTGACGAACGACAACTCGCTCCTGAAGGCCGGCATGTTCGCGCGCGTCCGCTTGCGCGTTCAACGCGACAAGGAGGTTGCGTCGCTGCCCATTTCGGCGATTCAGAACGACGCCGGACAAAGCATCGTCTGGATCATCGACGACGGGAAGATCGCCAAGCGGATGGTCACCCTTGGCCGTCGTGACGAGCGGGCGCAACTGGTCGAGATCGTGAACGGTGTCGAGCCGACGGATCGTGTGCTCGCGACCAAGTTCGACAATCTGCGCGATGGTCTCGCAGCCAAGATCATCGGTGGCACGCCTGCGCCGAAGGTTGCGGACAAAGATGCGCCACGTCCGGTTGCCAACTGATCGGCGGAGGTCGTCATGTGGATGACGCGCGTCGCCATTAATCATCCGGTGTTCGCGACCATGGTGATGGTCGCGCTCAGTGTCCTCGGGCTTTTCTCGTATGCGCGGCTCGGCGTCGAACCGATGCCCGATGTCGCGCCGCCTGCGGTACAGATCGCGGTGATGTATCCGGGCGCTTCGCCGGAGCAGGTCGAGAACGATATCGCCAAGCCGATCGAAAACGCGGTCAACACGGTGGCGGGCGTCAAGCGGATCCTGTCTCGGTCCGACGAAGGACGCTCGCTGACGTGGGTCGAATTCCGGCTGGAGGTCGACTCGACGCGCGCCACGCAGGAGGTGCGCGACAAGCTGGCACAGATCCGCGCCGGATTTCCGCGCGATGCCAAGGATCCGGTAGTGCAGCGAGGCGGCAGCGAGAACGATCAACCGGTGGCGTCGTTTGTCCTCGTTGGCGCCCGCCTGACGCAACGCCAGCTGACGACGCTCGCAGAACAGGTGGTTCAGAAGGCGTTCGAGCGCATCAACGGCGTTGGACGCGTCGATCTCGGCGGCACGGTGACGCGCCAGGTGCAGGTGCGTGTCGATCCCGCGCGACTTACCGCGTTCGGACTGACCGTCGACCAGGTCGTGCAGGCGTTGCGCAACGCGAACGTCAGCATTCCCGTGGGCACGATTTCGAACACGACGGCCGAGTCGATCGTGCGCGTAGACGGCCGCATGTCGACGCCGGCCGACTTCAGCAAGATCATTGTCGCGCGCAAGATGGGCGCGCCGATCCTGATGTCCCAGGTGGCCGAGGTTTCCGATGCCGAGGCCGAGCGCACTTCGATTACGCGCATCAATGGGCAACCTGCCATCGGCGTGTGGGTGTTCAAGGCGCAGGACGCGAACATCGTCGAAGTCGGCCGCCAGCTCAAGGTCGCGGCGCAAGACCTGCGACCGCAGCTGCCACAGGGCGCCGAATTGAAGCTCCTGTGGGCGATGTCGGACTTCGTCGAGAACTCGGTCGACAACGTGAAGCACACGATCATCGAGGGCGCGCTGCTCACGGTGCTGATCGTCTTCCTGTTTCTCGGATCGTGGCGCAGCACGGTCATCACCGGCCTCACGCTTCCGATCGCCGTGATCGCGACGTTCACGGCGCTGTACGGATTCGGCTTCACGCTCAACTACATGACGCTGATGGCGCTCTCGCTTTGCATCGGACTGCTGATCGACGACGCGATCGTGGTGCGGGAAAACATCGTGCGGCACCTGCAGATGGGGAAGGACCACTACACCGCGGCGCGCGAAGGCACTGAGGAAATCGGCCTTGCAGTGCTCGCGACGACGTTCTCGATCGTCGCGGTGTTCGTGCCCATCGCGTTCATGAGCGGAATCGTCGGCAAATTCTTCTATCCGTTCGGCATCACGGTCGCCGTTGCGGTGCTGGTCTCCCTCTTCGTCAGCTTCACGCTCGATCCCATGCTTTCGGCAGTCTGGCGCGACCCGCCCGAAGGCGCTCGCGGGCTGCCTATCGTTGGTCCGATCCTGCGCACATTCGAGAGTTGGGTCGAGCGCTGGCACAAGATCTACGGCTGGCTGATGGGCCTCGCGCTGACCCATCGCAAGACCACGCTCGCGATCGCGCTTGCGAGCTTCGCCGCGAGCATTCCGATCGCCGGGCTCGTCGGCGGCGAGTTGATGCCTGAAGTCGACCAGAGCTTCACGAGCGTTCGGCTGACGATGCCGGTCGGATCATCCCTGGAATACGCCGACGAACGCGTCAAGCGCGTCGAGGAGGCGCTGCGCGAGTTCAAGGAGGTCGAGATCGTCGACACCGGCATCGGCACGGACGGCGCGCGCAACACGGGACGCATCAATCTCAAGCTGGTGCCGCGCAACGAGCGGTCGCGATCGCAGAAGAAGCTGGAAGAGGCCATCCGCGCGCGAGTGGCGAGCATCCCTGGCGTGGTGATGCAGGTGGGGTGGGGCGGTCCGATCTACGTCGCACTGCTGGGCAACGACGATGCGGCGATGACGCGGGTGATCAACGATCTCAAGGTGAAGCTGCAGTCGATCAAGGGCATCACCGACATCGACGTCACCGTGAAGGAGGGCACGCCCGCACTGTCGGTGCGCTTGAAGCCCGAGCTCGCCGCCGAATACGGCATCACGCACGCGCAGCTCGGCAGCACCCTGCGTGCAATGGTTGGCGGCGAGCAATCCGGGTACTGGCTCGCTCCGGACGGGCAGAACTACGAGGTCATCACTCAGATCCCGCGCGATCGGCGCACGATCATCGACGACATCGCCGGCATGAATATCGCGACAGGAAGAACACTCGCCGATGGCTCCAGCGAGGTGATTCCCCTGCGCTCGATCGCGACCATCGAGCGGACCTACAACCCGGAGAACATCCGCCGGCAGGATCTGCAGCGGCGCGTGGCGCTTTTCGCGAACGTGGAAGGCCGGGCCGCAGGCGACGCAGGCACCGAGGTGCAGGAGCTTGTGAAGGGCTATCCGCTGCCGCCAGGATTGCGCTTCGACGTCGGTGGCCAGATCCGCGACCAGCAGGAGGTGAGCCAGGCAATCGTCGGCGCGCTCACGCTGGCGGTCATATTCATCTACATCGTGCTCGCGTCGCAGTTCGGCAGCTTCCTGCAGCCGATCGCGATCATGGTGTCGCTGCCGCTTTCGATCGTCGGCGTGATGCTCGCGCTGCTCGTGACGAACACGACGCTGAACATCTTTTCGATGATCGGCATCGTGTTCCTGATGGGCCTGGTGACCAAGAACGCGATCCTGCTGGTCGATTTCGCCAACCAGGGGCAGCGCAACGGCCTGTCGCGTTTCGACGCGCTGCTCGCTGCGGGACAGACCCGCCTGCGGCCGATCCTCATGACCACGGCCGCGATGATCTTCGGCATGCTTCCTTTGGCGCTCGGCCTGGGAGAGGGTGCCGAGCAGCAGGCACCGATGGGGAGGGCGATCATCGGCGGAGTGATCACGTCGACCTTCCTGACGCTGGTCGTCGTCCCGGTGATCTACTCCTACATCGACGCCTTCGAGAAACGGTTCTTCAAAGGCGCCCGAAAGCACGGCGTTCCCGCGCTGTCAGCGCAGCCGACCGACAAGGCGCACTGACCTGCGCGGCTAGCGCATGGTCGCCAGGACCGGGGCGTGGTCGCTCGGCTGTTCGCGCCGGCGCGGTTCGATGTCGATCGAGCACGCTGCGCATGCCTGGGCCAGTGTCGGCGACAGCAGGATGTGATCGATGCGCAGGCCCCGTTTTCGGCGGAACGCAAGTTGGCGGTAGTCCCACCACGTGTAGCTTCGATCGGGCTGTTCGAAAAGGCGAAATGCGTCCCGCAGTCCAAGATCGAGCAGGCCCCGGAACGCCGCGCGCTCTGGCTCGGAGAAGAGCACCTGTCCCTCCCACGCCACGGGGTCGTGCACGTCGCGCGGTTCAGGGGCGATATTGAAGTCGCCGGCGATCAGCAGGCGATCGTGGCGCGATAGCTCGTCGCGCAGCCATTCCCGCAGCGCCGCTAGCCAATTCAACTTGTAGTCGTACTTTTCGGTTCCAACCGCCTGTCCATTTGGAACGTACACGCTGATGACACGCAGGCCGTCGAGCGTGAGCGCCAGAAGGCGCCTTTGTTCGTCGGCAAAGTTCGGCAGGTTGACCTGAACATCCACAGGCTTGTTTGCGGTCCCCTGCTTGATGAGGACCGCAACCCCGTTGTAGGTCTTCTGGCCCGCGAACACGCTTTCGTAGCCGGCATCCTGAAGCGGCACGGACGGGAAGTTCTCGTCAGTGAGCTTGGTCTCCTGCAGGCAGACGATGTCGCTCGGATGCAGCGCGAGCCAGTCGGTCAGTTGCCGAAGGCGCACCTTCAGCGAATTGATGTTCCACGTGGCGATGCTGAAGGACATCGGCGTGGGGCGACAATCGGTCAGTTGGTCTTTTCAGCGGTGCGCGGCGCTTCGTTTGCAGGCACAGCGCTGGGCTGCGCCGGACGCGGCACCAACGGAACGGCTGCCGCTGACCATCCTCGCGGAAGCTGCGCCGCGCGTGGATATCCCGCGGCGTCGAGCGCCGCATGCCAGGCGTTGGTCTCGAACTCGCGCTGGACCTGCCTCCCGACAGTCATGACCGGAAGGCGATTGCCGAACCCCAGCTTTTCCATCGCCTCGAGATCCTCCTTGGTCGAAACCGTGCGCTCGCCATAGGGAACGCCGCGCGCTCGCAGCAGTTCGCGCCCGGAGTCGCACGGGGCGCAATCCGCGCTCGTGTACAGCAGCACCGGGAACTTCTGCGCAGCGCGCCGCGATTCGTAGGGGAGCGCGGCCAGTGCATCGGAGTCGCCGCTTGCTCCACGCGCATCGACGCGTTGGACGTTGCGCGCCTCGCGCGGCGGGCTGTCGCCGTAGACGGTGCGGCCGTCCGCGTCGACCCATCTGTACTGGGCTTGCGCAGTGCCGAGGAGACACGTCATGACCGTTGCCAATGCGAGGACACATCGCGCGACGGTTTTCGGTTTTCTGCTCTTGCTCATCTTGGGGGACCTCATCAACTTGCCATGCCGCTATGCCGGAGCAGAGCGTCGATCTGTGGACGGCGGCCGCGGAACTCCACGAACGAGTCCATCGCAGGCCGGCTTCCACCGACCGCAAGAACCGAATCGAGGAACCGATGGCCGATCTTCGCATCGAGCGCATGCCCGCCCTCTTCGAACGCCGCATAGCAATCTGCCGACAGAACCTCCGCCCACTTATAGCTGTAGTAGCCGGCCGCGTAGCCGCCGGAAAAGATATGCGTAAAGGCATGTGCCGAACGCATGTAGTCGGGTTGCGGCATGACGGCAACCTCCTGCCGCACCGCGTTTGTCAACCGGGCAATGTCGCCGGCGTCGGCGTTCGCCGGATCGAGCTCATGGTGCACGCGCATGTCAAACAGTGCGAACTCCAGCTGACGTGCCATCCACATCCCGCTCTGGAAGTTCCGGGCCGCGATCATCTTGTCGAAAAGAGCGCGCGGCAGTGGCGCACCGGTATCGATTTGCGCGGTCATCAGCTGCAGAACCTCCCACTCCCAGGCGAAGTTCTCCATGAACTGGCTCGGCAGTTCGACCGCATCCCACTCGACGCCGCGGATGCCCGCAACGCCGACCTCGTCCACGCGCGTGAGCAGATGATGCAGACCGTGGCCGAATTCGTGGAAAAGCGTGAGAACCTCGTCGTGCGTGAACAGCGCGGGCTTGCCACCGACGGGCCGGCTGAAGTTGCAGGTCAAGAACGACACCGGCGTCGAAATGCCGCTCGCAGTGCGGCGCCGGTTGCGGGCATCGTCCTGCCAGGCGCCACCCTGCTTGTGCTCGCGCGCGTACAGATCGAGATAGAACTGGCCGATCAGCTCGCCGCGCGGCGACTCGATCCGATACAGACGCGCGTCCGGAATCCACACCGGCCCGCGATCCGGGCGCACAACGACGGAGAACAAAGTCTCGACGACTTTGAACAAGCCGGCCAGCACCTTGTGCTCGGGGAAATACTGCTTCAGTTCCTGTTCCGAATACGCGTAGCGGCGCTGGCGTAGCTTTTCGCTGGCATAGCTCAAGTCCCACGCCTCCAGCACCGGCAGCCCGAGCTCGCGCGCCGCGAAATCGCGCAGCTCGGCCATGTCGCGCACCGCGTAGGGCCTGGATCGATTCGCAAGGTCGCGCAGGAACACCAGCACTTCTTCCGGCGACGACGCCATCTTCGGCTCGAGCGAGAGCTCGGCGTAGCTGCGGTACCCGAGCAGGTTCGCCGCCTCGCGCCGCAAGCGAAGCAGCTCGAGCATCGGGGCGCTGTTGTCCCATTCGGGCTTGCCGAGGTCGCTTGCACGCGTGTGCGAGGCGCGATGCACTTGCGCGCGCAGCGAGCGATCGTCAACGTACTGGAGCACCGGCGTGTAGCTCGGCGCATGCAGGGTGATCAGGTATCCATCGCGGCCTTCGTCCGCTGCCGCCTCGCGCAGCATCTGCAGCGCGTCGTCGGGCATCCCGGCTAGCTTGCTCGCGTCGTCGACGAACAGCGTGAACGCGTTGGTCGCGTCGAGCACGTTCTCGGCAAAGCGCGTCGAGAGCTGTGCTGCGCGTTCACGCACCGCCTTCAACCGGGCCTTCTTGTGCGCGGGCAATTCGGCACCGCCCAGGCGGAAATCGCGCAGCTCGTTGCTGATTACTTTGCGCCGGCCCGCGCTCCACGCAGCGAAATCGTGGCGCCCGGCCAGCTCCTTGTACCTCGCGTACAGCGCTTCGTTCTGCGACAGCTCTGTCCAGAACGACGTCAGCTTGGGCAGATTGGCGTTGTATTGCTCGCGCAGGTCCGGCGCGTCCATCACCGCGTTCAGGTGCGAGACGTTGCCCCACGCGCGCCCGAGGCGTTCCATCGCGTCATCCAGCGGCTCGACGATCGAATCCCAATTCGCTGCCGTTGCGGGATCGGTCACGCGCGCGATGGCGCTGCGGCACTCGGCGAGCAACGCGTCGACCGCCGGCGTGACATGCACGGGACGGATCGCGTCGAAGCGTGGAAGTCCACTGAAGTCGAGCAGGGGATTGGTGTCGTTATCGAAAGGCATGGAGCGATTCTTCGAACAGGTTAGGGAGATGCGTCGGCCGTGGCAGGCCCGTTTTCCGCAAGCAACGGCGAGCGCGGGGGGCTTGCCCCGATCGAACGCTCGGCGGCCTCTGTCGTATTCACGAGCAGCATCGCGACGGTCATGGGTCCGACGCCGCCGGGTACCGGCGAGATCCAGCCTGCCACCACGCGCACGCCGGCGAAGTCGACATCGCCCGCAAGCTTGCCCTCAGGTGTGCGATTGGTGCCTACGTCGATCACGACGGCGCCCGGTTTCACCATCTCGGCGGTGATGAGATTGTGCCGGCCCGCAGCCGCGACGAGCACGTCGGCCTGGCGCGTGATCGAGCCAAGGTCTCGGGTTGCGCTGTGGCACATGGTCACGGTTGCGTTCGCCGCAAGCAGCAGCATCGCCATGGGCTTGCCGACCATGTTGGAGCGACCGATCACGACCGCATGGCAGCCGCGCACCGGGTAGCGGATCGATTCCAGCATCATCATCACGCCGTAAGGCGTGCACGAGCGAAACTGCGGCCGGCCCATCAGCGTGAGGCCCGCATTCGCCGGCAGCAGGCCGTCGACGTCCTTTTCGAAAGCGATCGCGTCGACGATCTCGCTTGCGTCGAGATGACGTGGCAAGGGCAACTGCACCAGGATGCCGTGCACGGCGGGATCCGCGTTGAGCTCGGCGACGCGAGCGAGCAGGCTGGCGCGCGACGTGCTCTCCGGCAGGTGGACGAACAACGACCGCAGACCGGCGCTCTCGCACGCGCGCACCTTGTTGCGCACATAGATCGCCGATGCTGCATCGTCGCCGACCAGCACCACCGCAAGACCAGGCGTCACGCCGCGCGTCTGCAACGCGGCGACACGCCGCGCGACTCCTGCCTGTACCCGCGCCGCGAGCGCCTTGCCGTCGATAATGCGAGCAGTCATGCGGCGACGCTCAACTCTCTGCGGGCACGACGCTGCGCAACGCGACGCGCATCAGATCGGCCACTGTGTTCGCTTCGAGCTTGTCCATGATGTTGGCGCGATGCGCCTCGACCGTCTTGATGGAGATTCCCAGGTCGGCCGCGATCTGCTTGTTGAGGCGCCCGGCCACGATGCGCTCGAGCACCTGCTGTTCACGGGCTGTAAGGCGGGCGAGCAGCGCGGCATTCATCCGCTCTCGCTCTGCTGCGGTGGCGCGCTCGCGCGCTTGCACGAGAAGTCGATCGACGAGCGCCTTGAGATCGGCTTGGTTGAACGGCTTTTCGATGAAGTCGACCGCGCCTTTTTTCATCGTGGCGACCGCCATCGAAACGTCGCCGTGTCCGGTGATGAACACGATCGGCAGGGTGGCCCGGCGCGCGAGCAATTCCTCCTGCAACTGCAGGCCGCTCATGCCGGGCATGCGCACGTCGAGGACAAGCACTGCAATCGCGTGGGGGTCGAACTGCGCCAGAAAATGCTCGGCGCTCGCGAACGTGTAGACCTTGTACTGGCTCGCCTCGAGCAGGTACTGCAGCGAATCCCGCACACCTTCGTCGTCGTCGACGACATACACGACGCCGCGCGGCTCGTCGGCGTCGGAATTCATGATGGGTTGCTCGTTCATTTGGTGATCCTCATGTGCGTGTCAGCGCGGTCTCGGGTCGAAGCGTGCTACGTGCCAGGGGCAGGGTTATTCGAACCACTGACCCGCCTGTCGGTTCGGGGTTTGTCTCGACGTATATGCGCCCGTGGTGAAACTCGACGATCGAGCGGCAGATGTTCAGTCCCATGCCCATGCCCTCGGCCTTGGTGCTGAAAAAGGGCTGGAACAGATTGGGCAGGTGCTCGGCAGCGATGCCGCAGCCGCGGTCGATCACGCTGATCTCAGCCTGTCCATCCGTGGCGCCCGCGTCGACGCGAACGTCGATGCGCCGGGCGCTGGCCTTGCTCATCGAATCGAGCGCGTTCTTCAGCAGGTTGAGCAACACTTGTTCGATCAGGATCGGATCGACATCGAGCGGGGGCAGCTGCGGGTCGACCTGCGCCACGATCACGATCGATTTCTTGTTGGCCTCGATCTCGGCGAATGCGATCGCATCCTCGACGATGCGCGCTGCGGGAGTGGGTCGCCGGCGCGGTTCGGATCGCTTCACGAATTCCCGGATGCGACGGATGATTGCTCCTGCACGCTGCGCCTGCTGTCCCATCTTCGCCAGCGTCGACCGCAGGTCCTCGTTCGGAAGCGCGCCACCGCGCAGACGCGCCAGCGTTCCTTCGCTGTAGTTCCCGATGGCCGTGAGCGGCTGATTCAGCTCGTGGGCGAGCGAAGATGCCATCTCGCCCATCGTCATGAGGCGCGCGGTGAACTGCACCTTTTCCTGCTGCTGGCGCGCGATTTCCTCGGTGGTCTTGCGCAGAGTGATGTCGCTCGCGATCTGCAAACGCGCGCCGTCGTTGTGCGGCTCCAGGGTCGAGGCGCCAGCTTGATCGACTGGCCATTGGATCGTGCGCGCCCGCACGTCGAACCAGCAACCGGTCGGAAGATCGAAAACTTCGCCGCCTTCGCGGTGATTGAGCATCGTCGCAAGACGCGCATGGCCCGCCGGAGTCGACCCGAACCGCTCGAGGTACGAGCGGTTCGCAAACAACAGGTCGCCGGTCACCGAGGCCGTGACGGAAACCGCCGCATCGATCGACTCGAGCACGGTCTTGAAGCGCTCATGCGCTGCCAGCAGTTCGCGCCGTATGCGCCGCTGTTCCGTGACATCGGCGACCGAGGTCATCCAGCCGATCTGCTGACCGCTCGCATCGACGAGAGGCGACGAATACATGCGGGCGTCGAAGCGGGATCCGTCGGGACGTTGCACGACGATCTCGGCACCTGTCGGAGGCTCGCCGCCCGCGAGCATTGCCTCGAAGCCGACCATGTTCGCGGCGACGTCTTCGGGCGCCCAATCGGGGAAGGGTGGTCGTCGGCCGACCAGCTCCTGCGCTGTCCAGCCTGACATGCGGCAGAACGCGCGATTCACGTAGCGGATTGCACCGGTCATGTCGAGCACCCGCAACCCCGTGGCGAGCGAATCCTCCATCGCACGCCGCAGCGATGCTTCGGCGAGCAGCGCACTGTCGATGCGTCCCTGGCGCGTCATGTACGTCGCGAGCGAAGCGAGCGCGACCACCACCGTGAGCGCGAGGCCTGCGAATCCCCAGATCGACACACTCTCCGCAAGCGGAGCGTCCGTCGCGTAACCGGCCGCCTTCAAATGCATGTTCGCGGGCAGGGGAGAAATGGTCGTTGCGTAGTGCGCCGGCACGCCGTCGGCAAAACTCGCTGCGGTGGTCGCCATGACCTGGTCGTCGACCGTCAGGGCGAGGCGGTAGCGCTCGACGATTTCCGGAGCGACGCCGCGCATGAGCAGGTCGCCACCGTCGATGCGCGCGACGAGCGCTCCGTGATATCGCTGCAGGCGCATTACCGGCACGACCGCGGTGATCTGGGATGGAGCGTCGCCGAGATGCGTAAAGATCAGCGTTCCCGCGGCGCCCAACTGGTCCAGGCGCGACTTGAGCGCCTTTTCGAGTGGCGTGACCGCACCTGCGCTCGGGATCGAGTCGACCTGGCCAAGCACACCGCCGCGCGGGTCGACGTACTGCAACCGCGAGAGTTCGCGCCGGCTCGCGAGCAGTTCCGTAGCCTGTTCGCGGAACCGCTGCTCCTCGTCGCGCGCGTCGTTCAGATCGAACGCGATCGCCGATAGCGCTTCACCGAGCCCGTCCAGCCGCAGACCGAGCTGGCGCGCGGCCGCATCGATGTCGCGGCTCATCGCCTCCCGCTTGACGTGCCGCTCCTCGACAACCAGCGCCACGAACAGGCCCGCGATGAGCAGGGCGATCAGGCCGATGACGAGGAACGGAATACGCGGCGCGCCGATCCAAGGTCGCGTATGCGCCTTCGCGAGCGAATCGAAAGTTGCGAGTAGTGAACGGGAATCGTTGCGAATCGACATGTAGGTGGCGCCACCCGGCAGCGGTGAGCACCGGCGAGATGGCCGCATATTATCGAGAGGGCCGGGCCGGCTTCTCGCCCTCCGAAGCATTGGGAGTTCTTCTAAGGCGGATGCCGCGTCCCGTATTGTGGGATGAAACTGCACAATTTGGAAATTCAGGGGGCCGCTGCTAGATTGCGCGGTGCGCAGGCGGCAAGCGGGTAGGTCCAATTGCTGCCGAGGCTCGCGGGAGACATGCATGGCGGCGAATCCGAACCTGCAGGCGGCGAACGATCCCGATCTGCTCGAAACCCAGGAATGGCTCGACTCGCTCGAATCGGTCCTGGCACGCGAAGGACCGGACCGGGCGCACTACCTGCTCGAAAAGCTGATCGACAAGGCGCGGCGCTCCGGGGCGTACATACCGTTTTCGGCCAATACGGCCTACATCAACACCATCCCGCCGCACCTCGAGGAGCAGTCTCCAGGCGATTTCGCGCTCGAAGAACGACTGCGGTCGTTCGTGCGCTGGAACGCGATGGCAATGGTCGTGCGGGCGAATCGCGGCGAGGGCGATCTTGGCGGCCACATCGCCAGCTATGCGTCAGTGGGCACATTGATGGAGGTGGGTTTCAGTCACTTCTGGCGCGCCCCGACCGAGCAGTTCGGCGGCGATCTGGTCTACATCCAGGGCCATTCATCCCCGGGCGTCTACGCGCGCGCCTATCTCGAAGGTCGATTGACCGAAGAACAACTCTCGAGTTTCCGTCGCGATGTCGACGGCAAGGGCGTCACGTCGTATCCGCACCCGAAGCTCATGCCCGATTTCTGGCAATTCCCTACAGTGTCGATGGGCCTTGGACCGATCCAGGCGATCTACCAGGCGCGGTTCCTCAAGTACCTGCATGCACGCGGCATCGCTGACACGACAGGGCGCAAGGTGTGGTGCTTCTGCGGCGACGGCGAGATGGATGAACCAGAGTCGCTCGGCGCCATCGGAATGGCAGCGCGCGAGAAGCTCGACAACCTGGTCTTCGTCGTCAACTGCAATCTGCAGCGGCTCGACGGGCCTGTGCGGGGCAACGGCAAGATCATCCAGGAGCTGGAGGGCGATTTCCGCGGCGCTGGCTGGAACGTGATCAAGCTGATCTGGGGCTCCTATTGGGATCCGCTGCTGGCGCGGGACAAGGATGGCTGGCTGCTGCGTCTGATGGAAGAAACCGTCGACGGCGAATACCAGAACTACAAGGCGAACGACGGTGCGTTCGTACGCAAGTACTTCTTCGGCAAGTTTCCGCAGACCCTCGAGATGGTTTCGCGCATGACCGATGCCGACATCTGGCGCCTGAACCGAGGCGGCCACGATCCGCACAAGATCTACGCCGCCTACGCAGCGGCAGCGAGACATTCGGGACAACCCACCGTGATCCTTGCCAAGACCGTCAAGGGTTATGGAATGGGCAAGATCGGCGAGGCGAAGAACCCGACCCACCAGCTGAAGAAGCTCGACACCGACGCAGTGCGCGAATTCCGCGATCGGTTCGCGATTCCGATCGCCGACGACAAGCTGGAGGCGCTGCCGTTCTATCGCCCGGCAGAGAACTCTCCGGAGATGAAGTATCTGCACGAGCAGCGCCGCGCGCTTGGCGGATATCTTCCGCAACGGCGGCGCAGCGCAGCCGAGAAGATCAAGGTTCCCGAGTTGGGCGCGTTCAACGCGATCCTCGAGCCGACCGCAGAAGGGCGCGAAATCAGCACGACGCAAGCGTTCGTGCGCTTCATCACGCAACTGGTGCGCGACAAGGAAATCGGGCCGCGCGTCGTGCCGATCATTCCAGACGAGGCGCGCACGTTCGGCATGGAGGGCATGTTCCGCCAGCTCGGCATCTTCAGTCAGGAGGGCCAGCTCTACAACCCGGTCGACAGGGACCAGGTCATGTATTACCGCGAGGACAAGGCGGGCCAGATTCTGGAGGAGGGTATCAACGAAGCGGGCGCGATGGCCGATTGGATCGCAGCAGCGACCAGTTACTCGACGCACAACCGCATCATGGTGCCGTTCTACATCTTCTATTCGATGTTCGGCTTCCAGCGTGTCGGCGACCTTGCCTGGGCGGCGGGCGACATGCAGTCGCGCGGTTTCCTGCTCGGCGCCACGTCGGGCCGCACCACGCTCAACGGCGAGGGGTTACAACATCAGGACGGCCACTCGCACGTGATGAGCGCCGTCATTCCGAACTGCGTGAGCTACGACCCCACTTTCGCGCACGAGGTGGCCGTCATCATGCAGGCCGGGCTGCGTCGCATGGTCGAAGAACAGGAGAACGTCTTCTACTACATCACGTTGATGAACGAGAACTACCCGCACCCCGGGCTGAAGAAGGGTCAGGAGGAGGGCATCCTCAGAGGCATGTACCGGCTGCGCGAAGGACCGGCTGGCAGCGGCATGGGCGTTTCGATTCCGCGGGTACAACTGCTTGGCAGCGGAACCATCCTGCGCGAAGTGATCGCCGCGGCCGAACTGCTCGAAAACGATTGGGGCGTCGCAGGTGATGTGTGGAGCGTCACCAGCTTCACGGAGCTGCGGCGCGAGGGGATCGACGTCGAACGCTGGAACCTGCTCCATTCGGGAGAGAAACAGCGCACGGCCTATGTCACCGCGGAGCTCGAACGGACCGCAGGACCGATTGTCGCTTCCACGGACTATGTGCGCCTGTTCGCCGACCAGATCCGTCCGTATCTTCCGCGCGGCCGCGAATATCGCGTTCTCGGCACCGACGGCTTCGGTCGCTCGGATACGCGCGCGAAGCTGCGCGAGTTCTTCGAAGTCAATCGCTACTTCGTTGTCGTCACCAGCCTGCGTGCGCTTGCGGACGAGGGTGTGCTGCCGGCCGCCAAGGTGACGGAGGCGATCAAGCGTTACGCCATCGATCCCGACAGGCTGAACCCCGCGCTGGCGTGACGGCGCGTCTCGTGATTGCGGAAAACAACCTCGACGAGGCGGCAGCGGAGAGCGAGACGATGGGCAACATGATCGAAATCAAGATCCCGGACATCGGCGACTTCAAGGATGTCGAAGTGATCGAGGTCCTGGTCAAACCGGGTGACGTCGTCGACAAGGAACAATCGCTGATCACCGTGGAATCGGACAAGGCCTCGATGGAGATCCCGTCCTCGGCCGCGGGCACGGTGCGCGAAATGAAGGTCAAGCTCGGTGACAAGGTCTCCGAGGGTTCGGCGGTGTTGCTCCTCGAGTCCGGTGCGAGTGCCGCGCCCGCTCCAGCCCCAGCAGCTGCCGCGCCCCCACCGCCGGTAGCAACTGCGCCTGCAAGTGCGCCCCCCGCCCCGCCAGCGGCGGGCGCGCCGGCCGCATCGCTCGTGGTCAACGTCCCCGACATCGGCGACTTCAAGGATGTCGAGGTGATCGAAGTGCTTGTGAAGGCCGGCGACCGTGTCGGCCAGGAGCAATCGCTGATCACGGTCGAATCCGACAAGGCTTCGATGGAGATCCCATCGCCTTCCGAAGGCGTCGTCGAGGCGTTGCAGGTGAAGATCGGCGACAAGGTATCCGAAGGCACGCCGATTCTTACGCTGCGCGCATCGAGCGTCGGAGCGGCGGCGTCTTCTGCCTCGCGAGCCTCGGAGCTCGAGCGTGCGCCTGCGCCGGCACCGCGCGAGTCCGCGCCCGCTCCGGCGGCATCGCCCGGCTCGAGCGACTTCGCGGTCGAGATGGGCGCGCGTCCTGCCGTCGGCCCGACGGGCGCCGCCGCTGCACTCAAGCCGCATGCATCGCCGTCGGTTCGTCGCTTCGCGCGCGAACTCGGCGTCGATCTGGCGGGCGTGCGCGGCAGCGGACCGAAGGGGCGCATTACGCAGGACGATGTGCGCGAACTAGTGAAGAGCGTTCTGGCCGGCGGCGCACGTCCGGCAGCAGCGCCGCATGGGGCGCCTGCAGGAACGGGCTTGGCATTGAACCTGCCCGCATGGCCGAGCGTCGATTTCGCGAAGTTCGGTCCGGTCGAGCGTATCGAACTGTCGCGCGTCCGCAGGATTTCCGGCCCGAACCTTGCGCGCAACTGGGTGGTGATTCCGCACGTCACGAACAACGAGGATGCCGACGTCACCGAGCTCGAGGCGTTTCGCGTCCAGCTCAACAGCGAGAAGAATCCCGCCAAGGTCACGCTGCTCGCGTTCCTGATCAAGGCTTGCGTCGCGACGCTGAAGAAGTTTCCCGACTTCAACAGCTCGCTCGACCCGGCAGGCGACGCGATCTTCCGCAAGAACTACTACCACATCGGATTTGCGGCCGACACGCCGAACGGCCTGGTCGTTCCGGTGGTGAAGGATGCCGACAAGAAGGGCATCTTCGAGATCGCGCAGGAGACCGCAGCACTCGCTGCGAAGGCGCGCGAGGGCAAGCTCGCCCTCGCCGACATCCAGGGCGGAACGTTCTCGATTTCTTCGCTTGGCGGAATCGGCGGAACGAGCTTTACCCCGATCATCAACGCGCCCGAGGTCGCGATCCTTGGTGTTTGTCGCTCGGTGATGCGGCCGCTCTGGGATGGCAAGGCGTTCGTGCCGCGGCTCATCCTGCCGCTGTCACTGTCATGGGACCATCGCGTCGTCGACGGTGCATCCGCCGCCCGCTTCAACCTCCATCTCGCGCAACTTCTCGCCGACTTTCGCCGGGTCATGCTGTGACCACCATCGTCGTCGTCAAGAAGAACAACGAGATCGCGATCGCGTCCGACGCGCTCGTCACGTTTGGCGAAACCCGCCTGCCGCACGGCTACGAGGTGAACGAAAAGATTTTTCGCATCGGCGATGCCTACATCGGGCTCGCCGGCAGCACGGCGCACTTCGCAGTCCTGGCCGAGGCGCTGCGCGGACTTGGCGACGACTGCAAGCTGGGCAGCCGCTTGCAGGTGTTCTCCACCTTCCAGCGCTTGCATGCGGTCCTGAAGGAGCGGTACTTCCTCAATCCGAAGGAAGACGAGTCTGACCCGTACGAGTCGTCACAGATCACCGCAGTGATAGCCAATCCCAGCGGCATCTACGGCGTGTATTCGTACCGCGAGGTGTTTTCCTTCGACAAGTTCTGGGGCATCGGCTCCGGGCGCAACTTTGCGCTTGGCGCGATGTATTCCGCCTACGAGAGCGTCGACTCCGCGTTGCAGATCGCCGAGATCGGCGTGCGTGCGGGCTGTGAATTCGACAAGAGTTCCGCGCTCCCCGTGCGCGTGTTCAGCGTCCCCATGGCGCCGGGAGCGTCCGCGTGAGTGCTGTCGAGATCAAGGTGCCGGACATCGGCGACTTCAAGGACGTCGAAGTCATCGAGATTCTCGTAAAGCCAGGCGACCAGGTGACTCGGGAACAGTCGCTGATCACAGTCGAATCGGACAAGGCGTCCATGGAGATTCCGGCTCCGAGTGCCGGTACCGTCAGCGAATTGAAGGTCAGGCTGAACGACAAGGTTTCCGAAGGCTCGACGATCCTGCTCCTCGAGCCACTCGGCGGGGCGTCGACCGCTGCCGCCCCACAACGACCTGCACAAGTCCCCGCAGCCGCTCCGACACCCGCCTCCATCGCAAGCGCACCTGCAACGACGGCTTCCGCGCCATCCCGGTTCACGGGCAGCGTCGATCTCGAGTGCGAGGTCGTGGTTCTCGGCTCCGGCCCGGGCGGCTACTCAGCCGCGTTTCGCGCGGCCGACCTCGGCAGGAAGGTCGTGCTGATCGAGCGTTACGTGACGCTTGGCGGCGTGTGCCTGAACGTCGGCTGCATTCCGTCCAAGGCGCTGTTGCATGTCGCCTCGGTCGTCGAGGAGGCAGCACACTTTCCGAACCTCGGCGTCACCTTCGGCAAGCCGAGCTTCGATCTTGCGAAACTGCGTGCCCACAAGGACAAGGTCGTCGGCAAGCTCACGTCGGGGCTGAAGGCGATGGCGAAGATGCGCAAGGTTACGGTGCTGCAAGGTGTCGGAACCTTCGCCGATCCGCATCATCTTGCCGTTGCGACTGCCGACGGGACCAAGAACGTCCGCTTCGACTTCGCCATCATCGCGGCGGGCAGCGAGGCAATCCATCTGCCGTTCGTTCCGGAGGATCCGCGCATCGTCGACTCGACAGGTGCCTTGAACCTGCCCTCGATACCGCAGCGAATGCTCGTCATCGGCGGCGGCATCATCGGACTCGAAATGGCAACCGTGTATTCGACCCTTGGCAGCCGGATCGACGTGGTCGAGATGATGGATGGGCTGATGCTTGGCGCAGATCGCGACCTGGTGCGCGTATGGCAGAAGTTCAACGCGGGACGCTTCGACCGGCTGATGCTGAAGACCCGGACCGTCGCGGTCGAAGCGAAGAGCGATGGCATCTACGCGAGCTTCGAGGGAGAGAGCGCGCTGCCCGAAGCGCAGCGTTACGACATGGTGCTTCAATCCGTAGGGCGCACTCCCAACGGGCGAAAGATCGGAGCCGAGCGCGCCGGCGTCGCCGTTGATCAGAAGGGGTTCATCGCAGTCGATTCGCAGATGCGCACCAACATGCCGCATATTTTCGCCATCGGTGACATCGTCGGCCAGCCGATGCTGGCGCACAAGGCGACGCATGAAGGACATGTCGCTGCCGAGGCGGCGGCCGGGATGAAGTCGCACTTCGACGCCAACGTCATTGCCTCGGTCGCCTACACCGACCCGGAAATCGCATGGGTCGGCGTGACCGAAGACCAGGCGAAAGAGGCCGGCCAAAAAGTTACAAAGGGGCTGTTTCCCTGGAGCGCATCCGGTCGCGCGATCGCGAACGGCCGGGATGAAGGATTCACGAAGCTGCTCTTCGACGCCGCAACGCATCGCATCATAGGCGGCGGCATCGTCGGGACGCACGCGGGCGACCTTGTCAGCGAAATAGCGCTTGCGATCGAGATGGGAGCGGATGCCGTGGATATTGGTAGGACGATTCATCCGCATCCGACACTCGGCGAATCGCTGGGACTTGCGGCAGAGGTCGCGGAAGGTGTTTGCACCGACCTGCCGCCTGCGCGCCGCTGATGAGAGACAAGGACCCTCATCCTTTTAGTGGGCGTCGACGCGATTGACGCCCACATCGCGCGGCATAGGCTTACCATCCGGCCCTTGCGGCGGAAAGCGTACCCAGCGGAGCGACAGCTAGTCCGCGCGGAGCGCACCGAGGAGAGATGGGGTTCCGAGAGTTCGAAGCAGGAGGCGGCGCGATGCTGCCGGGCGTTGGACGTGCCGACGCCCCGGTCGGTTGGCGCTGGTCCGATCCGGCGACGTGGGCGGGGCGCCCGCCTGGCCGCAATGACATCGTTCATGTTCCCGCGGGGCGCGCGCTTCTCATCGACCAGGACGTCGATGTCGCCGCGCTCCTTCTGCATGGATCCGCAACCATCGCTCCGCGCGACATCGCGATTCGCGCCGCGGGCATCCTCGTCGCGCACGGCGGTTCGTTCCGCGCGGGTGAACCGGATCGACCGTTCCAGCATCGCCTGACCGTTACGCTGTGTCAGTCCACCAAGGTCGAGGCACTGGTCGGAGTGGGCGGCAAGTTCTTCGTCGCCGCGGAAGGTGGAACGGTCGAATTGAATGGCCCGCGGCGGGTCGCCTGGTCGATCCTTGCGGACACCGTGTTCCCGGGTGGCGTGGTGCTGAAGCTCACCGAACCGGTCGACTGGCGCGTCGGCGAAAGACTCGTGATCGCCTCGGGCGGTAGCGATCTACCGCTGGTCGAAGAAAGGGTGGTTGCTGCTGTCGGCAGCGATCGGTTGAAGGTTACTCTGGAGCAACCTCTCAAGCACCGTCATCTCGGGCGCAGCGCGCCGGTACTCGGGGCGTTGCCTGGCACTTTCGGCAAGGTGGCGCTGCTGTCGCGCGACATCGTCATCGAAGGCGATGCCGCCTCCGAGCAATCGAGCAGCGGCGCATATTGCCTGATCTCGCCGCAGGTCGAAGAGACCGTCGCGAATGCGCCGCAGCCTTCGGCGGCGCGTTTCTCGGGCGTAGAGTTCCGGCGCATGGGACAGTTCAATCGTCCGGGCCGGTTCCCGCTGTATTGGAACGGCAACGGCGCATCGGACCAGAGCGCTATCGTCAACTGCGTCGTTCGCCAGTCGTACCAGCGCGGCGTCGTCATCGCCGGTTCGACGGGCGTCCGGGTGCATGGAAACGTCATCTACCGTCCGCTCGGTCACGGTTTCATCGTCGACCATCCCGACGACGGCGGTGCGTTGGTGACGACAAATCTCGTGATCCGTCCCCGCGTCGTGCGTTATGCCGATCCTGCGATGCGCGTCATGTGCGAACACCGGCCGCGTGCGGTGTGGTTCGCGCTCGCCACGCGACCACGTACTGTCGGACTCGGGCTCGTCCGCTAGTCGCGCCCGGCGCGGCGGCCGGTGCATTCGCGTTCGCTAACATCCGGCGCTTCTACGCGCGCGAATTCCCGATGACCCAGGACGAGTTGAAGAAAGCGGTGGCGATGTCCGCCGTGCGGTTTGTCGAGAGTGGCAGGGTTCTCGGCGTCGGCACCGGTTCGACCGTGGACTTCTTCCTCGGCGCGCTCGGCGCCTCGGGCAAGCGCGTGCCGGGTGCGGTATCGAGTTCGGAGCGAACCAGTCGCAAACTTGCCTCACTCGGCGTGCCCGTGCTCGACCTGAACGACGTCGAGGAGATCGGCGTCTACATCGACGGTGCCGATGAGATCGACCCGGGCTTCGCGATGATCAAGGGAGGTGGCGGAGCGCTTACGCGCGAGAAGATCGTCGCGGCCGTGGCGCGCCGTTTCGTCTGCATCGCCGACGCGAGCAAGCGCGTCGAGGTGCTGGGGCGCTTTCCTTTGCCGGTCGAGGTGATACCGTTGGCGCGCGCCTACGTTGCGCGCGAACTGGCCAAACTCGGCGGCACGCCAAGGCTGCGTGCGGGCGTTACGACCGACAACGGCAACGTGATCCTCGACGTGCACGATCTCGTCATCGACGATCCGGTAGCGCTGGAAGCGCGCATCGACCGCATCGTCGGTGTCGTCGCGAACGGACTCTTTGCCGCGCGCGGCGCCGACGTCCTGCTGCTCGGTCGAGCCGACGGAGTGCAGGAGTACCAGCGGCCGTGAACCGCCGTCGGGCGGTGTGGATCGCCGGCATCGTTCCCGTCCTCGCAATGCTGTATCTGCTGCTCGCCGCCGTGCTCGGGCTCGTCGGCGTCAATCGGGAGTTCCGTTCGACTCCGGTCGCCGCCGGCGGGATCGCGATCTATCTGCGAACGAATCGGGTTCACAGTGACATCGTGCTACCGACGCGCGTGCGCGGTCACGATTGGAGCGCCACCTTTCCGTCTTCCCAGATGCGTGCATTGCA
>Ga0335084_10000911_pt1 | contig 26544 bp, 20 predicted proteins | sample Lox_Sample_44_FD_206721 | JGI IMG/M metagenome (GOLD analysis project Ga0335084, IMG submission 206721) | Soil microbial communities from Loxahatchee National Wildlife Refuge, Florida, United States - Lox_Sample_4.4 | ecosystem: Environmental > Terrestrial > Soil > Wetlands | place: USA... | reverse complement strand
TCCACTTGGAGATCACCGTCGTCAACACGAGGCCGGAGTGCCTGATCGGGCACGCCGGCCCGCTCTCGGTGTGCATCTGGCGCGGCGCGCCCACCCCGGCCGCCGTCCGCGCACTCGCCAGCGAGCAAGGCCGCCTCGCGGAGCGCCATGGCCGGATCAGCTCGCTCGTGGTCGTGCGCCCGGCCAGGCGCGTCGGGCGCTCCGATCCCGAGGTGGAAGCGCTCACGGTCGAGCTCGCCGCGAAGTTCGGGTCGCACGGCGTGGGCTCGGCCGTCGTCATCGAGGGCAGCGGAGTCTCCGCGGCCATCGCCCATGGCCAGCACGCTCGGGTCCTCCCGCACCTCAACGCCCCGAGCGAGACGTTCTCCCGCGTCGCCGAGGCGCTCGCCTGGATCGCGCGCCTGCCCGGACAGGACCCTGCCCTCTACGCCGCGCCCGCGCTGGCGGCCGACGTCGAGCTGCTCGGCCGCGGCGACGAGGACTGACCAGCCGCCCGGCGTTGAAGCGCCGGCCCATGGCGGGTTAGCCTCGCGGCCCCATGCCGGCCCCGCACGATCCGGAACGCCACGAGAGGCTCAGGGCGGCCGATCATCGCCACCTCTGGCACCCGTTCACGCAGATGCAGGACTGGCTCGCGGAGGATCCGCTCATCGTGGATCGCGCCGAGGGCATGTACCTCGTCGACACCCGCGGGAACCGCTACCTCGACGGCGTCTCCTCGCTGTGGTGCAACCTGCACGGGCACCGGGTGCCGGAGATCGACGAGGCCGTGCGGGCCCAGCTCGAACGGGTGGCCCACTCCACGCTCCTCGGCCTCGCCTCCACGGCCTCCATCGAGTGCGCCGAGGAGCTGGCGCGCCACCTGCCGCCGTCGCTCACCCGGATCTTCTTCACGGACGCGGGCGCCACCGCGGTGGAGGTCGCCCTCAAGATCGCGTTCCAGCATCACCAGCTCCGAGGCGACACGGCCCGGGCCGAGTTCGTGGCCCTCTCCGGCGGCTACCACGGAGACACGGTGGGCGCGGTCTCGGTGGGGGGCATCGACCTCTTCCACCGGCTCTTCCGGCCGCTCCTCTTCCCGGCGCACCACGCGCCGCAGCCCTACTGCTACCGTTGCCCGCTCGGGAAGGAGTGGCCGTCCTGCAGGATGGCCTGCGCCGGCGAGGTGGAGAGGATCTTCGAGGAGCGGCCGGGCCGCATCGCCGCGCTCGTGGTGGAGCCACTCGTACAAGGCGCGGACGGGATGATCGCGCAGCCGCCCGGCTACCTGCGGCGCATGCGCGAGCTCTGCGATCTCCACGGGGCGCTCCTCGTGTGCGACGAGGTGGCGACCGGCTGGGGGCGCACGGGGACCACGTGGGCCTTCGAGCAGGAGGGCATCGTCCCCGACGTCCTCACCACGGCGAAGATGCTCACCGGGGGCTACCTGCCGCTCGCCGCCACGGTCACCACGGAGCGGATCTTCGAGTCGTTCCTCGGCACCTTCGAGTCGAGGCGCACCTTCTTCCACGGCCACACCTACGCCGGGAACCCGCTCGCCTGCGCCGCCGCGACCGCCTCGATGCGGCTCTACCGCGAGCGCGTGAAGCCGGCCCTGCCGTCGCGGGTGGAGGCGCTCTCACGCGCACTCGCGCCCGCCTCCGAGCTGCCGCACGTGGGAGAGGTCCGCCAGCGCGGCCTCATGGTCGGCATCGAGCTCGTGCGCGACCGCGCGACCCGTGCCCCGTACGACGACGCGCTCCGTGCCGGGCACCGGGCCTGCCTCGAGGCCCGGCCGCTCGGGGCGATCCTGCGGCCCCTCGGAAACGTGGTGGTGCTGATGCCGCCTCCCGCCATGGAGGAACGGCTCCTCGGGGAGCTCGCCGGCATCGCCCTCGAGTCCATCCGCCGGGCGACGGCGAGGCTGCCCTCCTGATCGCGGCCATGCGCGGCCTCTTCGTCACCGGGACCGACACCGGCGTGGGGAAGACCGAGGTGGCCTGCGCCCTCCTCGCGGCCGCCCGCGCCTCAGGGCTGGACGCGGTCGGCATGAAGCCGGCGCAGTCGGGGGTCTCGCCGGGCGAGGCGAGCGACGCCGAGCGCCTGCGGGAGGCCTCCGGCGACGTCGAGCCTCTCTCCGCCATCTGCCCGTACTCGTTCGCCGCGCCGCTCGCCCCCGCGGTGGCGGCGCGACTCGAGGGGCGGACCGTCTCGCTCGACACCATCCTGGAGGCGGCGCGCGCACTCGCCTCGCGGCACGCCGCGCTCGTCGTGGAGGGGGCGGGTGGGCTGCTCGTTCCGCTCACCGAGCGCCACACCTACGCGGACCTGGCCGCGGCGCTCGGCCTGCCGGTCGTGGTGGTGGCGCGGGCGGGGCTCGGCACGGTGAACCACACGGCGCTCACCCTCGAGGCGCTCGACCGGCGCGGGCTGGCCGTGGCCGCGCTGGTGCTCAACCGCACGGTCCCGGAGGACGATCCGTCGGTGCCGCACAACGCCGCCGAGATCGCAAGGTTGACTGGCCGTCAACCCGTTGCCGTCCTGCCCCATCTCTCCGATATCGTCGCGCGCCGCCGCGCCCTGCGATCCGGGCTCGCCGGAAAGATCCAGTTCTAGGCGGCGCGGCGAAAAATGGATCGCCCCGGGAATCGATCGTACGGATCGCCGTGGTGCCGAACGTCGTCGACCTCACCCTCGTCTCTCGTGCGCGCCGGGTCCTCGAGGCGGTTCTCGCCGAGCGGGGGCTGGGGTTCTTTCTCGTGTCCGGCTCGACCCGCACGCCTCGCCTCGACTCGCGGCGCATCGCGTGGGTGGTGGAGGTGGCCCGCCGCCGGGTGGGGCCTCGCGCCCGGAAGGATCCCGATGCGCTCGCCCGCACTCGCCGGGTCGTTCGCCGGGAGCTCATCCGGCGCCTCGCCGAGGCGATGCTCCAGGCCGGGCTGTAGGCCCGGCGGTGCCGCAGGCCGGGCCGCCGGACCGGGCCCTACTCCTCGCCGCCCTTCCCGGATTTCCTCGCCACGAAGCGAAGGCGCAGGTCGGTGAGCAGGTTCTCGAGGAAGTGCTCCTCCTCGGACGTGAGGTTGCCCTTCGTCTTCTCGCGGAGCATCGCCAGGATGTCGATGGTCTGCTGCGCGACGGGGAAGTTCGGCTCGATCGGCTGGCCCGTCTCCGGGTGCGGGGCGTCGCCCAGGTGCACGAAGGCGGAGGACGCGAGCGAGAGCACGAACGTGTAGAAATCGATGGTGGGGGCGACCTCGGGCTTCTTCGAGTCCATGCGACCTCCCGCGCCGCCGCGGCGGCTCACTCGAAATCGAAGGCGATCCGCTCGGAGGCGTAGCCGCGCCGCACGAGCAGGACGAGTTGCCCGGTGCGCCGCGCACGGGCGGCCGCCCGCTGGTACTCGGCCACCGTGGCGACCTCGCGCGAGTTCACCTCGGTGACGAGGTCGCCGGGCAGGATGCCCGCCTCCTCGGCCGCCGAGCCGCGCGCCACCTTCTCGACCACGACGAGCGTGCCGCCCTTCACGCGCTCCTCGCCGAGGGTGAGCCCGGTGCGGCGCGCGACGAGCGCCGACGCCTGCTGGGGGGTGAGCTCCACCGCGGGGACGCTCACGGCCCGTCGCCCACCCTGAGCGGAGAGCTCGAGCCGGACCGCCCCGCCGATGGGGATCTCCCTCACCCGGAACCGGAACTCCTCCGCGCTCTCGGGGGCGTTCCCCTGGACCGTCTCCACGCGGTCGCCCCTCCGGACGCCGGCGCGCTCGGCCGGCGAGCCGGGATCCACCGAGGTGACCGTCACGCCGCCGCTTCGGCCGGTGTCGCCGTCGCCCTTCGCCGGAAGGTCGTCGACCTGGAGGCCGAGGTAGCCCTCGCGCACCTCGCCGTGGGCGATGAGGTCCTCGGCGACGCGCCGGGCGCGGTCGATGGGGATGGCGAAGCCGATGCCTGCGCTCCGCTCGCCGAGGATGGCGGTGTTGATGCCGATGAGCCGTCCCTCGATGTCGAGCAGGGCGCCGCCCGAGTTGCCCGGGTTGATCGACGCGTCGGTCTGCAGGAAGTCGAAGAGGGTTCGGTCGCCCGCCTTGAAGCTCCGGCCCACGGCGGAGAGGACGCCGGTGGTGACCGTGTGGGAGAGGCCGAAGGGGTTGCCGATGGCGATGACGGTCTCGCCGATGAGGAGGTCCTCGGAGCGCCCCGTCGCCGCGTACGGCAGGCGATCCTTCGTGTCGAGCTTCAGCACCGCGAGGTCCGACGACGGGTCCGCTCCGACCACCTTGGCGATGATCTCGCGCCCGTCGAGGAGGCCGACCCGGAGGCGAGTGCCGCGCTCGACCACGTGGTTGTTGGTGAGGACGTAGCCGTCGGGGGAGACGATGACGCCGGAACCGAGCGAGGTGGTGTGGTAGCCGCGCCGGTAGCGCGGCGGCTCGAAGAGGTCGGCGAAGAGGTCGCCGGTCTTGCGCCCGGGAACGCGGATCCGGACGAGCTCCTCGGCGGCGACGTTCACCACCGCGGCGCGGACGCGCTCCACCGCGACGACCACCTGCGTGCGGCGGTTCGGGGAGGGGCGCTCGTCCGGGCGCGGCAGCGCCTGGCCGTGGGTCGTGGCGGGAACGGCGAGCGCGAGCGCGGCGAGGGCCGCCGCGGTGCGGGAGGAAGAGCTACGGCTGGCCGTCGTCCTCATCGTCGTCGTCGTCGAGGTCGTCGATCTCGTCGCCCTCCATCGATGCCTCGATGGGAAGCGCGTGCTCGTCGAGGTCGGGGAGTCCCTTCAGGAGGCGCTCGTACTCCCTCTCGTCGAGGAGGCCCTTCCTGAGGTAGCGGTGGGCGACGCGCTTGTCGAGGAGGCGAGGATCGATCGAGTCGGACATGTGGAGTCTCCCCGAGGCCTGAAGGGCGGCGACAATATGCGCCGCCTTGCGGGGTCGTCAAGCGCGTGCTACCGCTGCCGCCATGCGGGTTTCCGCGCACACGGCCCCCGGCCGGCTGGCGCGCCTCCGCGGCCTCTACGTCATCGTCGGCAGCGCGGCGGCGGGCGATCCGGTGGAGCAGGCGCGCGCGGCCGTCGAGGGGGGAGCCGGCGTCGTCCAGGTGCGCGTGAAGGGCGCGCCCTCGGGCGAGGTCCTGGAGATCGCGCGGCGGGTGGTGGACCTCGCCCGGGGTCGCGCACTCGTCCTCGTGAACGATCGGGCGGACCTCGCGGCGCTCGCAGGAGCGGACGGCGTGCACGTCGGCGACGACGACCTGCCTCCGGCCGAGGCCCGCCGGGTGGTGGGGCCGGACCGGCTGGTGGGCCGGACCTGCCGCACGCTCGAGGATGGGCGAGCGGCGATCGCCGAGGGCGCCGACCACGTCGGCTACGGGCCCATCTTCGAGCCGCGGGCGAAGGTGGTGGACGCGGCACCCCGCGGGCTCGAGGCGCTTGGCGACGTGTGTCGCGGGCTCGGCGCGCCGGTCGTGGCCATCGGCGGCATCGACCTCGCCACGGTCGCCGCCGTCGCCCGGTCCGGCGCCGCCTGCGCTGCCGTGATCTCGGCGGTCCTCGGCGCGCCCGAGCCCCGGGAGTCCGCCAGGCGCCTCGCGCACGCGTTCGAGGCCGGCCGTGTGTCCGCAGGAGGGAGGCCGTCATGAGCCGTCCGCGCATCGGGCTCACCCTGGATTCGGACGCCGGCGGAGGCCGGTACGAGCTGCCGCGCGCCTACGCCGACGCGGTGCTCGAGGCGGGCGGGCTGCCGATCCTCCTTCCGCACGCGGGCGAGGCGGCCGGGGCCTACCTCGCGCTCATCGACGGGCTCGTCGTGTCCGGCGGCGACTTCGACGTGCCGCCCGAGCTGTACGGCGAGGCGAGGCGCCCGGCCTGCGGGCCGTCGAAGCCCGAGCGCACCGAGTTCGAGAGGGACATCCTCGAGGCGGCGCTGGCGGCCCACCTCCCGGTCCTGGCCGTGTGCGGCGGCATGCAGCTCCTCGACGTCGTGCGGGGCGGCACGCTCTACCAGGACCTCGCGGCCGACGCGGGCATCCGCGGCCACGAGCAGCCCCCGCCGAAGGACGTGCCCTCGCACGACGTCGCGGTCGCCCGCGGGACGCAGCTCGCCGCGCTCGTGGGCGAGGGCGTCCTGCGCGTCAACTCGACGCACCACCAGGCGGTGCGCGATCCGGGCCAGGGCGTGCTCGTCTCCGCCCGATCGCCGGACGGCGTCATCGAGGCCATCGAGCTGCCCGACGAGCGCTTCGCCATCGGCGTGCAGTGGCATCCCGAGGCGACGCGCTCCGACCCGAGGCACCTGGCGCTCTACCGGGGCCTCGTGGACGCGGCGCGGGACGCCCGCACCGGCGCGCGATGAGCCCGCCCGTGCGGTCCCCCCGCGTGCTCGTGGTCGCCGGGCTCGACCCCTCCGGCGCCGCCGGCCTCGTCGCCGACCTCGCGGCGCTCCACGCCGTGGGGGCGACTGGCTGGGCGGTCGCGGCGGCGCTCACCGCGCAAGGCCCGGGGCGGGGCCGCGGCACGGCGCCCACGACGCCGGCGTTCCTGCTCGACCAGATCGAGGCGCTCCTCGCGGGCTCCGAGCGTCCACGAGCGGTGAAGACGGGCGCCCTCGGCTCGGCAGCCCTGGCGCTGGCGCTCGCCGACCGGCTGGCCGAGGCGCCTCTCTCCCGCGCGCCCCTCGTGGTCGACCCGGTGCTCTCCTCGTCGGCCGGCCTGCCGCTCCTCGAGCTCGGCCGGTTCGGACCGGCCGAGGCGTTCGGGCCGCTCCTCCGCCGCGCGCGGGTCGCGACGCCCAACCTCCCAGAGCTCGCGGCCCTCACCGGCCGGGACGTCTCCGGCGAGGAGGCCGCCATCGCGGCCGCCCGCGACCTGCCCGCACGCGCGGTGCTCGTGAAGGGAGGGCACCGCGCGGGGGCGCCCGTCGATCTCCTCGTGGAGGGCCGCCGGGTGACCAGGCTGCCCGGTCGCCGCCGGCCGTGGACCGCGCGCGGCACCGGCTGCCGGCTGGCCTCGGCGATGGCCGGCCTGCTCGCGCGCGGCGAGCCGCTCGAGACGGCGGCGCGAGGAGCGAAGCGGGTGGTGGAGCGGTACCTCGACGCGAGCCGTCCGGGCCGGGGCTAGGCGAACGCTAGGCGTCCCGCCGCCGGTCCATCTCCGCGAAGAACGTGGTGGTCCGGAAGAAGACGAGCGGGATGGTTCCCGTGGGGCCCTGGCGCTGCTTCGCCACGATGAGCTGGACTTCCAGGGTGTCGCCCTGGGTCTGCGGTGCGCCTTCCTTGGAGTCCTCCTCCGGCCGGTGGAGGAAGAGAACCACGTCGGCGTCCTGCTCGATGGCCCCCGACTCGCGCAGATCGGAGAGCATGGGGGCCTCGCCCTTGCGCTTCTCGACGCCGCGGTTGAGCTGGGACAGGGCCACCACCGGGCAGTCGAGCTCCTTCGCAAGCGCCTTCAGCGAGCGGCTGATGGTGGCGATCTCCTGCTCGCGGGACTGCGAGGACCGGTCCGACGGCGCGTGCATGAGCTGGAGGTAGTCGACCACCACGAGGTCGAGCCCACCGTTCTCCCGCTTCAGCTTCCGGCACTTCGAGCGCAGCTCCACCGGCGTGAGCACGAAGTTGTCGTCGAGCCAGAGGCTGGCGCTGCCGATCCGGTCGGCGTGGGTGGCGATCTTCTGCCAGTCGTAGGTGTTGAGCTGGCCCTGCGAGAGCCGGCGCCAGTCGAGCTTCGCCTCCGACGCCAGCATCCGGAGCGCCAGCTGCTCGGAGGGCATCTCGAGCGAGAAGAAGGCCACCTTGCGCTCGTGCTTCGTGGCGGCGTGGATGGCGATGTTGAGCGCGAATGCGGTCTTGCCCACCGAGGGCCGCGCCGCCAGCACCACGAGCGAACCGGGCTGGAGCCCGAGGGTGTTGCGGTCGAGCGAGCCGATGCCAGTGGGGACGCCGGTGATGGGCGAGAGGCCCTGCTGCACCCGCTTCTGCACCGCCTCGAGGTTCTCGAGGGCGCGCAGGACCGGCTCGGCCACCTTCTTCAGGGTGTCGACCGAGGCGCCCTGGCCGGCGCCGAACACGTCCTGCTGAGCGGAGTCGAGGAAGTGCTGGACGTTCGTGCCCGCCTCGTAGCCGCGCTCGACTACGCGCTGGGCGGTCAGCATCATCTTGCGCAGCTGAGAGAGCTCGCGGACGGTGCGCGCGTAGTGGCGGATGTTCGCGGTCGTGCCGATGGCCCGGGAGAGCGAGAGCGGCAGCTCCCGGGGCACGGCCGCGCCGAGGAGGCCCTTCGCGTCGAGGCGCTGCTGCACGAGGATGGAGTCGATCGCCTTCGACTCCCGGGCGAGCTCCTCGCACACGGAGTAAACGTGCTGGTGAGCGAGCAGGTAGAAGTCGCCGGAGCGAATCTCGGCGGCCACCTGGTCGAAGGCGGTCTCCTCGACGAGGATGGCGCCGAGGACGGCCTGCTCCGCGTCGACGCTGTGCGGGAGGTCCCTCGCGGTGCGGAGCGAGACCGGCGCGTCGGGGGCGCGCCGGGCGGGATCCTGGTCGGCCATCGGGAGGCGCAATGTAGCAGCCGGGTCCGACGGGAATCTCTGTCGATGTGCGGTGGAAAACCCCGGAATCCACAGGGAGAAGCCCTGCGATTCCGGTGTGGATGGGCTGTGGACGGCCCCGGCGTCGACGCCCGGCGCGCCCGGGTCGGGGCGAAAGTGGCGGATCCATCGCGGAATCACCCCACCTCGCCCCGGATTGCGCGTGGTCGGACGGCCGGGTGCCGGGTCTCACGGGTGTACCGTTCACCGGGAGGTCCCATGCTCCGCCGAGCCATCCCCCTCGCCTCCTTCGTCGCCGTGGCCGCGATCGCCGGGTGCGGCGATTCGTCCGGCCACGCCGGGCCGCACCACGTGGGCGACACGTCGTTCGTGTCCAGCGCGCCGCGCGGCGCCGGGCCGACCGGGGTCTCGGACGGCTCGGGGCGCCCCGGCTCCGAGACCCCGGCGCCCAGCGCCGACGCGGGGGGCGGGGCGGCGGCGCGCACGGTCGAGGAGTCTGACCTTTACGCTCGGAGCGGCGACACGCTCCTCGTGCAGAACGCCTGGCGCGGGCTCCTCCTCGTCGGGCTCGCAGATCCGGCGCACCCGCGCATCCTCTCCCGCGTGCCGCTGTCGGGAACGCCGGTGGGCCTGTACCTCCGCGGCACCACCGCCCTCGTGATCGCTCGGGACCATCTCGACTGGGGCATCCGCGAGGACGGGCCCGGTGCGCGGCCGGGCTCGAGGCTGTGGACCGTGGACGTCTCCGACCCCGCCCGGCCGGTGGTGACCGCCGAGCTGGCCATCGCCGGCCAGGTGCAGGACTCCCGGCTCGTGGGCGACGTGCTGTACGTGTTCACGGGCGGCTGGACCTGGTGGTGGGTCGCGGCGGGCGACGTTTCCCCCGCGGCCGGCGTCGCGGCCGACGCAGGGCCCTGGTCACCCGGCGACTGGAAGGTGGCGAGCATCGACGTCTCCGACCTCGCCGCGCCCCGGCCCGTCGCCGAGGTCACGTTCCCCGCGGACGTCTGGGGCTTCGACCTGCACGCGAACGTGACGAGCGAGCGCGTGACGCTCTCGCGCGTCACCTGGGACGTCGGGGGTGCCACCACCCGGCTCGCCGCGGTGGACATCTCCGACCCGGGCGGCGCGCTCGTCCTGGGCGCCCAGATCGACGTCTCGGGCCAGGTGCAGGACCGCTGGTCCATGGACCTCGACGCTGCGAGCGGGACGTTCCGGGCGATCGCCTCCGACGGGTGGAACCTCGGCGCGACGCTCCACGTGCTCGCCTGGGAGACCCCCGGCGAGGCGAAGCCGCTCTCGAGCCTCCACGTCGACGTCGCCGAGCAGCTCACCGCCGCGCGCTTCGACGGGACCCGTGGCTACCTCGTCACCTCGCGCAGGATGGATCCGCTCTGGGTGCTCGACCTCGCCGATCCCGGGTCGCCCTCGGTCTCGGGCGACCTCTCCATGCCGGGGCAGATCGACTTCGTCATGCCGCGTGGCGACCGGCTCCTCGCGCTCGGGCACACGAGCGAGGCGGGAAAGCCGTTCCAGCTCCACGTGTCGTTGATCGACGTCACCGATCCGGGGCGGCCCGTCCTGCTCGTGCGCCGGACCTTCGGGCCCGACTGGGCCTTCGTTCCCGCCGGGACGGACGACCTCCACAAGGCCTTCCAGGTGGTGGACGACCTCGTGCTCGTTCCCTTCGAGGGCTGGGATCAGTCGGCGCAGACCTGGCTGGGGGGCACGCAGCTCCTCACGCTCTCGGGCGACGCCCTCACGCTCGAGGGGTTCGTCTCGAGCTCGGGCTCCATCCAGCGGGCGCTCGCGCTCGGCGCGCCCGGGCTGCTCGCGGCCTTCTCCGACGTGAAGCTCCAGACCATCGACGCGACCGATCGCGCCCACCCGGCGGAGATCGCCTCCATCGACCTCGCACGGCCCGTGAACGCGATCACCGTGGCGGGCGCTGCGGCGGTCGAGCTCTCGGGCGAGCCGTGGCAGGGAGGCGCCGAGGTGGTGGTGGTGCCGGCGGCCGACCCCGACGCGGCCGTCCCCACCGCCCGGTTCCCGGCGGGCTCCTCCTGGGGGAAGCTCTTCCGGCGCGGCGCCGTCGTGTGGGCTCTGGTCTCCGACTGGATGACCGGGACGAGCACGCTCACGGCCTACGACGTGAGCGATCCCGCCAGCCCGGTGAAGCGGGGCGTCCTCCCCCTGCCGGCCACGGGCTGGTGGTCGGTCGACGCGGTGCAGGCCGGCGACGCCCTCGCGGCCATGCGCTCCACGTGGACCTGCGGCGCGACGAGCTGCGAGCAGCAGGCGGAGCTCCAGGTGATCGACCTCGCCCATCCCGATTCGCCCTCCGTGGTGGCCACCGTGGAGCTCCCCACCGAGTCGTGGGTGGGCGCGCTGCGCGCGGTGGGCGCCGACGTCTGGTACTCCCAGTACGCCTGGGCGGGCGACGGGTCGGTCCGCTACTACGTGGGGCGGGTGGGGCTCTCCGACCCGGCCCACCCGGTGCTCATGAAGCCGGTGAACGTGCCGGGAACGTTCTTCTCCGCCTCCGACGACGGCCGGACGATCTACACGGAGGAGGTCTCCTGGCCGGTCGTCGTCTCGACGGTCTCGCCCGTGAACCCCACCACCTGGCTCCACGCGCTCTCGCTCCTCTCGGCGGGAACGGCACGCCTCGAGGGCTCGGTGGAGCTGCCCGGCCTCTTCTACGGGACGGTCCGCGAGGGCGACTTCGCGTACACGGCCGGCTCCGACTGGAGCTTCGGCACCGGCGCCACGCAGGGGCTCCTCGCGGCGGTGAGCGTGCGGGACATGAGCCTCGACGACCTCTCGAAGGTGGAGACCTCCTGGCCCCAGGTTCTGCGCGCCACGTCCGGAAAGCTGTTCGTGACCGAGGGCTGGCCGGCGCCCGGCGTGCTCGTCTACGGGCTCCTCGAGCCGGCGCACCCGGCCTTCGAGCAGGCGGTCGCGACGAGCGGGTGGTCGTACGACGTCGTGGTCGAGGGCGGGTGGGCGTACCTCCCGGCCGGCCCCTACGGCGTCGTGCGGATCGACCTCTCGCCTTGAGATCGAGGCGGCGATAGAACGGGGGCCATGCGCCCCGCCCACCCCTCGCCCCGCGCGCTCCCTGCCGCTCTGGTGGCCGCGGCGCTCGCGGGAGCGCTCGGCCTCGCCGGCTGCGCCGGCCTCAAGGACCTGGCCCGCGCCGCGTTCCAGGAGCCGAAGCTCGTCTTCAGGACCGCGACCGTGGACGCCCTCGACCTCGAGGGCGCCACCGTCGCCCTGCACGTGGACCTCGAGAACCCGAACGGCTTCGGGCTCGACGTGGCGCGGGTGGGGTGGACCTTCGACGCCGACGGCACGCGCGTCGCGTCCGGTGAGATGCCCGGAGGCCTCGTCATCCCGGCGAACGGCACGGCGCCCCTCGCCATCCCGGTGCGCGTGCGGTGGCACGACGTGCCCGGGATCGTCGGCCTGCTCCGCCGCGGCGACGACGCGCTCCCGTACCGGGTGGCGGGCCACGTGGGCGTGCACACGCCGGTGGGCGTCATCGACCTCCCCGTCTCCCACGAAGGCCGCCTCCCGACGCCCAGGCTGCCCACCTTCGCGCTCGAGGGACTCCGGGTGCACGGGGTGTCGCTCTCCGAGGTCTCGTTCGAGGTGAAGGTCGGCGTGAAGAACCCGAACGCGTTCCCGGTCCCGGGCGGGAAGCTCTCCTGGACCCTGGCGCTCGGCGGCGGCGCGCCGGTGGCGCACGCCGAGGGGATGACCATCGCACCCGTGGGGCCGCGGGGCTCTGGCGACATCATCGTACCCGTGCGGCTCGACGTCGCCTCGGCGGGCCGCGCCGCCCTGGATCTCGCCCGGGGCGGAGAGGTGCGGGTTCGCCTCAGCGGCGAGGCCCAGCTGGCAGGCCTGCCCGTGCCCTTCGACCTCGACGCGGTGGTCCCGGCGCGTCGCTGAGGATGGGATGACGCCCGCGAGGAGCCCCGGGGGGCCGGAAATAAAAGCGCCCTGCGGGGAATGGGAGCCGCGGGGCGCCTCGGCCGGCGAGGGAGGGGGGAGGCCGGCCGACCCGAGGATCGTAATCGCCGACCGGGCGCAGGCAACCCCGCTCGGCCGCCCATCCCGGTACACCTCTTGGGGACCGTCTTCCGTGGGGGTACCGGCGGCGGATCGCAGCAGCGCAGCGCCGCGCAGCGCCGGCGCGAGGTGACCATGGCCGAGCAGCAGGAGCGGGACCTCGAGGAGAAGCTCTCGGCGGAGGAGCTCCACCACGCCTGGCCGGCCCTCTCGACCGAGGAGCGCCTGGAGGGCTTCCACGGCCTGCTGCGCGGAGACGCGGACGACTTCTTCCTCGACCTCGACCCCGTCGATCAGGCCGAGCTGCTCGAGGCCCTGCCCGCGGAGGAACGCCGGCTCTGGTTCCGCCTGCTCGCGCCCGACGACGCCGCCGACGTCATCCAGCAGTCGCCCGAGGCGCTCCGCCCGCGCCTCGTCGATCTCCTCGACCCGGTGAGCCGGGGCGAGGTCACCGCCCTCCTCGCATACGCCGAGGACGCGGCCGGCGGCCTCATGAGCCCGCGCTTCGCGCGCATGCGGCCGGAGTGGACCGCCGACGAGGCCATCCGCTACCTGCGCCGCCAGGCCCGCGAGCAGGCGGAGACGATCTACTACGCCTACGTGCTCGACCCGGAGCAGCACATCGTGGGCGTGGTGTCGTTCCGCGACCTCCTGGGCGCGCCTCCCGAGCGCCGCATCGAGGAGATCATGAAGCGCGAGGTGACGAGCGTTCCGGACACGCTCGACCAGGAGGCGGTCGCCCGCATCATGGCCAGGGAGGGGCTCTCGGCGATCCCGGTGGTGGACGCCGACGGCCGCATGAAGGGCATCGTCACCGTCGACGACGTCGTCGACGTGGTCCAGGAGGAGGCCACCGAGGACTTCCAGAAGCTGGGCGGCATGGAGGCCCTGGACGCGCCCTACCTCGCCACCAACTTCGTGGACATGGTGCGCAAGCGCGCGGGCTGGCTCGCCGTGCTGTTCGTCTCCGAGATGCTCACCGCCACCGCCATGGCCGGCTTCGAGGAGGAGATCGCCCGGGCCGTCGTGCTGGCCCTGTTCGTGCCGCTCATCATCTCGTCGGGCGGCAACTCCGGCTCCCAGGCGTCGACGCTGGTGATCCGGGCCATGGCGCTCGGGGAGGTCGGCGTCGTGGACGCACTCAAGGTCGCCCGCCGCGAGATCACGGCTGGCCTCGCGCTGGGGTCCATCCTGGCCTGCATCGGCATCACCCGGATCTTCGTCTGGCAGGGGCTCTTCAACGCCTACGGCCCGGGCACACCGCTGCTCGCCGCCACGGTGGGCATCTCGGTGATCGGCGTCGTCACCTGGGGCACCTTCGCCGGCTCGATGATGCCGCTCCTGATCCGACGGCTGGGATTCGATCCGGCGAGCGCCTCGGCGCCGTTCGTGGCCACGCTGGTCGACGTCTCGGGCGTGGTGATCTACTTCACCACCGCACGCTTCGTGATGGGCATCGGCTGAGCGGAGGCCTGGCCCTAGACCGCCTCGCGCACGGCTCCGCGCACCGTGAAGTAGATGGCGTCGGGGTGGTGCAGCACGATGGCGGACGTGGACTGCTCCGGGACCATCTGGTGCGCCTCGGTGAGGGACACGCCGATGGCCCGCTCGGGGTCGAGCAGGCGCCACACCTTCACCTGGTCGGCCAGATCGGGCCAGGACGGATAGCCCGGCGAGTAGCGCTTGCCCTGGCCCTCGGGCACGCCGAGCTCGCGGCGGACCTGGCGGTGCCAGTACTCGGCGAGCGCCTCGGCGACCTCCACCGCGAGGCCGTGGAGGAAGAGGCCGCGCAGGTAGTTCCCGCTCGCCTGGGCCTCCTCGGCGAGATGCGACGCCTGGTCGCCCACGGTCACCACCTGGAAGGTGGCGACGTCCGACCCCGGCTCCTCGCGGAACCAGTCGGCCAGGCACAGGTGGCGGTCGTCGGGCTGGCGCGGCAGGCGCAACCGGGCGAGCTCCGCCTTCCGGTGGGCCGGGTCGAGGAGGACGAGGTCGTTGCCCTCCGCGTGGCACGGGAAGTGGCCGTAGACCACCCTGGGCGCGAGCCAGCCCTTCGCCTGCGCCTCTCCCTTCAGCTCCTCGAGCCGAGGCCCGAACTCCTCGCGGACGAGGCGCTCGAACTCGGCCCCCTTGGCGCGCACGCCCCACTGGAGCTTGTAGAGCTCGTCGAGGTCGAGCATCGGCCACAGCTCGGCGAGGGGGATGGCGCCCGAAGGCACCACCCGCGGGCCCCAGAACGGCGGCGTGGGGATCCGGGATGCCCGGGCCACGTCGGAGCGGCGGCGCGTGGGGGCCGGCGGCGGCGGCTCGGCGGCGGGGGCGTTGCGGTTCGCCACCGCCTTCTGCAGGACGGACCCCTTGAGCGCGTCGCGCTTCCCGGGTTCGACGAGCTGCTCCACGATCTCCAGGCCCTCGAACGCGTCCTTCGCGTAGAACACGCCGCCCGCGTAGGGGGCGCCGTCGGAGGTGAAGTGGCTGCGGTAGCCGAAGCGGCGATTGATGGCGGCGCCGCCGATGATCACCGGGAACGCGAGGTTGCGCCGGTGCAGCTCCTCGACGCAGAAGGGCATCTGCTTCGAGGTGGAGACGAGCAGGGCCGAGAGCCCGATGGCGTCCGCGCCGGTCTCCACGGCCTTCTCGATGACGGTGGCGACGGGCACCTGCTTCCCGAGGTCGTACACCGTGAAGCCGTTGTTCACGAGGATGGTCTTCACCAGGTTCTTGCCGATGTCGTGCACGTCCCCGTACACGGTGGCGAGCACCACCTTCCCCTTGGTCACGCCGGCCTTCTTCTCCAGGAACTGCTCCAGGTGGGCCACCGCCTTCTTCATGACCTCGGCCGACTGGAGCACGAACGGCAGGATGAGCTCGCCCGCGCCGAACCGGTCGCCCACGTCCTTCATCGCGGGCAGGAGCACCTCGTTCAGCACCTCCACGGGCGAGTGGCGCCGGAGCGCCTCGTCGATGAGCGCCTGGATGCCCTCGGGGCGCCGGTGGAGGATCTGCAGGTGGATCCGCTCCTCGGCGGTCTTGCCGGCGAAGAGGTCCTCTGCGGGGAGCGCCTTCTCGGCGCCCTTCTCGCCGAAATGCTCGATCAGGCGCGCGAGCGCGTCGGGCCGCCGGTCGAAGACGAGGTCCTCGGCGAGGGTCCGCTCGGCCTCCGCGACCTGCGGGTAGGCGCGGATGTCCTTCGGGTTCACGATCGCGAGGTCGAGGCCGGCCTGCACCGCGTGGTAGAGGAACACCGAGTTCACGACCTCGCGCGCCGGGCGGGCGAGGCCGAACGAGACGTTCGACACCCCGAGCGTGGTGAAGACGCCCGGGTTCTCGGCCTTGATGCGGCGGATGCCCTCGAGCGTCTCGATCGCGCTCCGGCGGTACTCGTCCGAGCCGGTGGCGAGCGTGAAGGTGAGCGGGTCGAAGACGAGCGCGTCGGGCGCGATGCCGTACTCGCGGGCCACGGCCACCGTGCGCCGGGCGACCTCGGCCTTGCGATCGGCGGTCTGGGCCATGCCCTTCTCGTCGATCGTCATGGCCACGACCGCCGCGCCGTAGCGGTGGACGAGGGGCAGGACCCGGCGCACCCGCTCGCCGGACTTCTCGAGGTTCACCGAGTTCACGATGCAGCGGCCCGGGTAGACCTTGAGGGCGGCCTCCACCACGTCGGCCTCGGTGGAGTCGATCATGAGCGGCGCGTCCACGCTCTGGGCGAGGAGCTTCACGAGGGTGCGCATCTGCGCCGCCTCGTCGTCGCGCTCGTTGAGCGCCACGCACACGTCGAGGACGTGCGCGCCCGCCTCGACCTGGCCGCGAGCGATCTCCACGAGGCCCGCGTAATCGTCGGCGATGAGGAGCTCCTTCACCTTCCGGGAGCCCTGCGAGTTGACGCGCTCGCCCACGACGAGCGGCCGGGGCTGCAGGTCGAGCGGCACGGCCCGCATGGCGCTCGAGAGCTCGGGGGCGGGCGCGGGCCGCCGCCGGCGCCGGGTGGCGATCGGCGCGATGCGGTTCACCACCGCGGCGAGGTGCGCGGGCGTGGTGCCGCAGCACCCGCCCACCAGGTCCACGCCGAGCTCGGTCACGAACGAGGCGAGGGCCTCGGCGAGCTCGTCCGGCGAGAGCCGGTACACCGCCCTTCCGTCCACGTTCTCGGGCATTCCGGCGTTGGGCAGCACCGAGACCCAGTGGCTGCACTTCTCGGCGAGGATGCGCACGGACGCGCGCATCTCGGCCGGGCCGGTCGAGCAGTTGATGCCGATGGCGTCCACCGGCAGGCGCTCCAGGGTCGCGAGCGCGGACGTGATGTCGGTGCCGAGGAGCATGCGCCCGTTCGCGTCGATGAGCGTGGGCTGGGCGATGAGGAAGACGTCGCGCAGGGTCTCGCGCCGGACGGCATCCACCGCCAGCACCGCCGCCCTGAGCTCCAGCATGTCCTGCTGGGTCTCGACGATGATGGCGTCGACCCCGCCCTCGACGAGCGCGCGCGCCTGTTCCTGGAAGATCCGTTCCAGCGCGTCGCCCGTGATGTTGCCGAGCGCGGGATCGGACGACGAGGGCAGCATGCCGGTGGGGCCGATGGAGCCCGCCACGAAGCGCGGGCGCTCGGGGGTGGCGAACCGGTCGGCCGCACGGCGGGCCAGGATGGCCGCCCGGAAGTTGACCTCGTAGGTGCGGTGGCCGAGCCCGTACTCGTCGAGCTTCAGGCGCGACGAGCCGAAGGTGTTGGTCTCGACGACGTCGCAGCCCACCGCCAGGTAGCGCGCGTGGATGTCCTCGATGAGGTCGGGACGGGTGAGCGTGAGGAGGTCGTTCGCCCCCTCCTTGCCGCCGAACTCGGCCGCCTTGAGCTGGTGCCCCTGGATCTGCGTGCCCATGGCGCCGTCGAAGACGAGGACGCGGCGCTCGAGAGCTTCCCGCAAGTTCAAGATCGATTCCTGGCGAGGCGGCCGGGTCTTCGGGCCGCCGGGGATGCCAGAGATACCAGAGGTGCCGGGACGGATCGAGCCCGTGGCGGACGTTTGGCCGCTCTGACGGAGAGGGCCCGGCGACCCGGGATCCCGTCCGGAGCGTGCGGGAAAGCGCGGTGCCGATGGCCTCTCCCAGGGCCGCGGCCGGCGGGCGTAGCATCGAGGCATGGCGGTGGCGCTGCACGAGGCCCGATGGTCGCAGCCCGTGTCCGGGAAGCCGGGCTCGGTCCAGTGCCTGCTCTGCCCCCGCGGCTGCAAGCTCGCCGAGGGGAAGTCCGGCTTCTGCGTCGTCCGGTCCAACCGGGGCGGGAAGCTCGTGCTCGACACGTGGGGCCGCACCACCGGCTTCGCGGTGGACCCGATCGAGAAGAAGCCGCTCGCCCACTACCTGCCCGGCTCCAGCGTGCTCTCGTTCGGCACGGCCGGGTGCAACCTCGGCTGCCGCTTCTGCCAGAACTGGTCGATCTCCAAGGCCCGGCTCGACCTCGTCGCGAGCGAGGCGGACTGGACGCCGGCGCGGGTCGTGGATCTGGCCATCCGCTCCGGGACGCCCGGGATCGCCTTCACCTACAACGACCCCATCATCTGGGCCGAGTACGCCATCGACGTGGCCATCGAGGCGCACGCCCGCGGCCTCTTCACCGTCTTCGTCACGAACGGCTACGTGATGCCGGAGCCGCGGGCCGAGATCTTCCGCCACATGGACGCCACGAACGTGGACCTGAAGGCGTTCACCGAGGACTTCTACGCGCGCCAGACGCTCTCCCACATGGCGCCCGTGCTCGACACGCTCGCCTGGCTGGCGAGGGCGGGGTGCACCTGGGTGGAGGTGACGAACCTCGTCATCCCGGGCCTGAACGACGCGGTGGACGAGACGCGCGACCTCGCGCGCTGGATGGTCGAGAACATGGGCCCGGACGTTCCGCTGCACCTCACCGCGTTCCACCCCGACTACATGATGATGGACCGGCCCCGCACGCCGGGCGCGACGCTGACGCGCGCCCGGGCGGTCGCCCGGGAGGCCGGGCTCCACCACGTCTACACGGGCAACGTGCACGATCGCGAGGGCCAGTCGACCTACTGCCCGGGATGCGGCGCCCGGGTCATCGAGCGCGACTGGCACGCGGTGAGGACGACGCGGCTCCGGAACGGATCCTGCGCGGCCTGTGGAGCGCGCATCGCCGGGCGGTTCGCCGAGGGTGAAGACCCGATCTCGAGCCCCGGGCTTCGGATACCGCTGGGCGTGCCGAGGGTGGTGTAGCCGCTCGCTAGGGCGAAGGCGTGGTGTCCGGCGGGTAGGCGATCCCGCAGGCGAGCTTGCCGTCCGCGCCGTCGAGCCAGGTGCAGAACTCGACGCCGTCCGGGGCCTTGCAGGTCTTCAGCTTCTCCTCGCAGAGGTTCTCCTGATCCTTCGTCGGGTTCAGGCGCTTCAGCTCGTCCTTCACCGCGCGCTCGCAGGTGGAGCGATCGGTGCTGGAGAGGCGGCAGGTGCAGAGCTGGTTGCCCAGATCCTGGCAGGGCGTGGAGCAGCCGGCGATCGCGAGGGCCGCAGCGAGGGCCGCGCCGGCCCATCCGGAGGTGAGACGCATGAGGGCGCGGAGGATCACCCGGGTCGCCCCGAGGGTCAAGCGCCCCGGGCGGCGCCCCGGGCGGCGTCCGGGCCGAGGCATGAATGGCGTGCGCCGGCCCGGCGTCCTAGGGTGGAGTCGCCATGCTCGCCACGCTCGCCCTGCTCGCGATCACCACCGCCGGCCCGGCCGGCCCTCCGGACGCCGCCGCGGTGGTCGCCCGGGTGCAGGCCTTCTACGACCGGACGAAGGACCTCACGGCGCGGTTCCAGCAGACCTACACCTACTCGGGCTTCGGGCGGAAGCAGGTCAGCTCGGGCCGGCTGCTCGTCAAGAAGCCCGGAATGATGCGCTGGGATTACGAGGAGCCGGAGCCGAAGACCGTCGCGGTGAAGGGGTCGCGCCTCGTGCAGCTCGAGCCCGAGGAGAACCAGGCCTACGTCGACGAGAAGTTCGACTCCAGCGCGCTCTCGGCGGCGGTGACGTTCCTCCTCGGCAAGGGCGACCTCGCGAAGGAGTTCACCGCCTCGCTCGACCCGGGCGGCGCGCTCCTGCTCGTCCCGAGGGTGATGGATCCCAGGGTCGCCTCGGTCGCGCTCACCGTGGGCGAGGACGGCCGCGTCACCGCCACGCGGGTGGTGGACGGCTCGGGCAACGTGAACGAGATCCGGTTCGAGGACGTGAAGCGCAACGTCGGCCTCGCCGACGCGGACTTCGAGGTGAAGCTGCCCGCCGGCGTGCGGCGGATCGCGCCTCCGGGCTGAGAATCACGACCTCGGTCAGCGGTAGGCGATGCGGCGCCAGGCCCATTCGGCCGGGCCGAGCCGGAAGCGCGACAGGTACAGGGGCGCCAGCACCGCCTGCACGACCCACACCGCGACCGCGAGAGCGAGCGTCACGTCCGGGCCGAGCCTCCCGTAAAGGCCCGCGCCGTATGCGTAGGCGATGGTCGTGAAGACGACTGACTGCGCGAGGTACGCCGTGAGCGAGAGGCGCCCCAGCGGCGCCAGGGCGAGGAGCGCGCGCGCCGAACCGCGTGACCAGAGGAGGAGGAGCGTGGCCGCGCCGCCGAGCGCAAGGGCGGGAGCGCTCGCCGCGTGCACCGCCTGGGCGAGCATCGCGGCACCGCTCGACGAGTGGCCGCGGGACTGCAACGCCGCATAGGCGAGCTCGCCGGTCACTCCGGCGCCGAGGCCGGCGGCGGCGAAACGAGCCAGCAACGGGCCGTGCTCGCCAGGCCGGTCGAGGAGGCCGCGCGAGGCGGCCCAGCCGCCGGCGAGGACGAGGCCGAGGAGCTCGGGGACGTAGGCGAGGGTCGAGAAGTAGCTCGACACGAACGCCCGGGCGCGGAGGGCCAGGATCTCTCCGAAGGTGCCCGAGCCGTACACGCGGATCGCCCTCGCCAGGTGCTCGCCGGCCCGGCGGAGCACGGCCTCGTGCGCCTCGGCCGTCACCTCGGGAGCGACGGCCACGGCGAGCCGGGTGGCCGCCCAGGCGGCGAGGACGAAGACGGGGAGGGTGGCGAGGAGCCCGGTCGCCCAGCGGCGGCGCGCCACCTCGTCGACGTCGCGGAGGAACAGCCACCAGGCGACGCCCACCGTGGCATAGACCGCCAGGATGTCGCCCGACCAGAGAAGGAGTCCGTGCGCCGCGCCGATGGCGGCGAGCGCGGCCAGGCGGCGCGGGAGGACCCGGCCGGCATCCGGGCCGAGCCGGCGCTCCTGCAACGCGAGCCCGGCGCCGAAGAGGAACGTGAGGAGGGCGTAGCCCTTCCCGGCGAAGAGGAGATGGGTGGCGGCGAGGGCCCAGGGCGCGGGGGCGTCGCGCCAGGGCAGCGAGAAGAATCGCGCCTCCGGCCCGAGCATCATCGGCACGTTCACCGCCACCACGGCGAGGAGCGCGAGCCCGCGCAGGGCGTCCAGCGCGGGCAGGCGCTCGCCGGCCGGCAAGGGCAGCGGCGGAGTGGCCGGTCCGGGAGCGGCGACGAGCCCGGCTCCGGGAGCGCCGGTCTCGAGACCGGGAGGCATGGGCGGGGTGAGCTTACTCCGCCCGCGCGCGAGGCCGAACCCGGTGGCTCAGCCGACGACGGGCAAGCTGCCGCGCCAGGCCGTGCCCGACGCGGTGGTGGAAGCGTGCTCGGGCAGCGGCCGGGCCGGACGGGAGGGGTCGCGGGCGACCACGCGGCCGACGAGATCGTAGTCGCCGGTGTCGGTGATCTCGACCGTGACGATCTCGCCGGGATAGGCGACGCCGTCGTTCACGTAGGTGAGGCCGTCGATCTCGGGCGCCTGCTGGGCGTGGCGGCCGGCGAGGAGGTGCTCGGTCTCCTCGGCGCGGCCTTCCACCAGCACCTCGACGCGCCGCCCGATCATCGCCCGCTGGTGGTCGGCCGAGATGTCCCGCTGGAGGGTCATGATCCGGGCGTGCCGCTCGCGCTTCACGTCCTCGGGGACCTGGTTCGCCATCTCCGCGGCAGGCGTGCCCCTCTCCTGCGAGTAGGGGAAGACGCCGAGCCGCTCGAAGCGCTGCTCCTCCACGAAGTGGAGCAGGTCCTCGAAGTCCTCCTCGGTCTCGCCCGGCAGCCCGACGATGAGCGACGTGCGGATCGCGATGTCCGGTACGCGCCGGCGCAGCCGCGCCAGGAGGTCGCGCAGGAACCCCGAATCGCGGCCCCTCTTCATGGCCCGCAGCAGGCGGTCCGAGCTGTGCTGGAGCGGCATGTCCAGGTACTTCACGATCTTCGGCTCGCTGGCGATGACCTCCACGAGCTCTTCGGGCACGTCGCGGGGGTAGGCGTAGTGCAGGCGGATCCAGCGGATGCCGTCGACCCTCGCCAGCTCGGGGAGGAGGTCGTGCAGGCGGATCCGGCCGGGAAGGTCGTATCCGTAGGCGGTGAGGTCCTGGGCGACGAGCGAGAGCTCGATCGTGCCCTGCGCGGCGAGGGCGGCGGCCTCGGCAACGACGTCGTCCACCGGGCGCGAGCGCTGGGCCCCGCGCAGCGCGGGGATGATGCAGAAGGCGCAGGCGTTGTCGCAGCCCTCAGCGATCTTGAGGTACGCGGTGTGCGAGGGCAGCGAGTTCACCCGGGGCGAAGACGCGGAGTGCACGAAGTCGGGGTCGGGGATCACCAGCCGCCGCGCCTGGGCCTCCGAGATCACCCGGGCGATCTCCGGATAGGCGCCGGTGCCCAGGAAGTGGTCCACCTCGGGGAGCTCGCGCGACAGCTCGTCGGCGTGACGCTGCACGAGGCACCCTGCCACCACGAGCTTCCGGCAGCGGCCCTCCTCCTTCATGGCCGCGAGCTCGACGATGGCGTCGACGGACTCCTCCTCGGCCGAGGCGATGAAGCCGCAGGTGTTGACGACGATGACCTCGGCCTCGGACGGCTCCTGAACGAGGCGGAAGCCCTCCCGGACGAGCGTGCCCAGCATGACCTCGGAGTCCACCCGGTTCTTGGGGCAGCCGAGGGTGTGCATGTAGACGGTGGTCGACATCGAGCCGGCGGGATCTAGCAGAACGGTGGAGGGGAGGGCAATGTGGGGGACCCGCGGAGGTGTCGATGAACCGGGAGGACCAGTTCCGGGGTGAGGAGTTTCACGGTACAGACCGGGCACATGGGTAACAGGCATGGCGCCGACGCCGGCGAGTTCACGGGGCATGTGCGTGCGGTCCGCGAGGCGAGCCCGGTGCCGGTGATCATCGGCGCCGGCGTCTCGGGTCGAGTCGACGTTCCCGGACCACTGACGGCGCTTCGTGACCTTTCGGCGGGGCTCCTCGATCGATCGTCTCTACGATCGGTCCGGTCCCGGTGAGGCGCGACCCAGACGGGGCAACCAACTAGGTGGTGTGACGCCGGGTGACTGAGGCGGATACCGCGGCGCATACTCCTACGCGGGAAAACACTCACGATGGCCTTCGGGGCGAGCCGTTGCCGACCGGGCGGAACGACCGCATGAAACCCGACGATGGCGGCGGTGGCACTGGACCCAGGACGCTCTCGGCGCTCCTCCAAGAGCTTGCGCGCGAATCCACGAATTTGGCGGCGGAAGGAAGCCCAGACGCACCGCGTCCAGGGGATCGCGTCGGTAGGTTCGAGGCTGTGCGCGAACTCGGCCGGGGGGGATTCGGAGTGGTTCTGGAGGCGATCGACCCAACGCTGAAGCGCCACGTGGCAATCAAGCTCGTCCGGCCGGGGACGGCGGTCGCCCGGACCGGCGCTCCTGGAGTGGAAGAGGCCGAAGCGGTCGCCCGTCTTTCGCACCCGAACGTGGTGCAACTCCACGAGGCAGGGAACTCGGACTTCGGGCCGTTCCTCGTCTTCGAGCTTCTGCACGGTGAGTCGCTGTCGAAACGGCTCGAACGCGGCCCGATGACGGTCAACGAGGCAGGGCACCTGGCGCTCGAGGTGGCAAGGGGCCTCGCCTCGGCCCACGCGCACGCGGTCGTCCACCGAGACCTGAGTCCCTCGAACGTGTTCCTGACCGACGACGGCCAGGTGAAGGTGCTCGACTTCGGATTGTCGCTGGTGCTTGGGCGGCGGCGGACGATCGAGGGAGGCACCCCGGGCTGGATGGCTCCCGAGCAGCGCATCGGCAACCCGGAGGATGAGCGGACGGACGTGTGGGCGCTGGGCGCGATCCTGTTCCGGGCACTTGCGGGGACGGAGCCCGCGAGGGCGACGCTCGAGGTCCCGCAGGCGCCGGAGCTCGTCGCACTGATCGACCGAATGCTCTCCCCGGAACCAGTGAAACGACCGCGCGATGGTGGAGAGGTCGTGAAGGAACTCGCGCCCATCGTCGAAGCGCTCCGGACGCCGCAGCCGCCCATCACGGTCAGGGTCGGGCGGCGGCGCAAGCCGCGCAGCCTGACCGTCGCGACGTTCGGCGTCATTCTCCTCCTCGGGGTGGCCGGTGCCACGTACACGTTCACGTGCGGATCCGGTGACGGAACCCGCGGTGTGGTGCCCGTGGCCGGGGACGACCGAGTCACCGTCGCTGTCGCGGACTTCGCGAACGAGACTGGCGAGCGCGAACTGGACTCGATCTCGGGCCTGTTCATCACCGCACTCGAGCAGCATGCGCATCTCAGGGTCCTCACCCGCGGCCGGATGTTCGACGTCGTGAGACAGCTGGGACGCGGCGATGTCGAGCGGCTCGACGAGCCCCTGGCGCGGGAGGTGGGACGTAGGACCGACGCGCGCGCGCTCCTCCTTGCGACGATCCGCAGACTGGACGACACCTACGGCGTCGACCTTCGCGCCCTCGACCCGGTGCGCGACGAGTACCTGTTCACCCTCCGCGACCGCGCACCGGGAAAGGCGAGCGTGTTCGAGCTCGTCGATCGGCTGGCCGAGGGTACGCGGCAGAGACTAGTCCCCGGCGTGGTCGCCGATCGCCCCCCCGCCGTGGCGGCAATCACGACGCAGAACGTGGCGGCCTGGGAGAGGCTCTTCCGAGCGCGCGAGGCGATCGATCGCTCCGACTTCCGGAACGCGAAGAGGCTCCTCGCCGAGGCACTCCAGGCCGATCCCGAGTTCGCGCTCGCGCACCATCATCTCGGCCTGGTGGCCTGGCTTGCGCACGACGGTACCCGCGAGCGTGAGCGCGACGCGCTGGACCACCTCGCCGCCGCCGCGAGGCGCTCCGATCGCCTCCCGGAGAAGGAACGGCTTTCGCTGCTCGCGATGCAGGCCTCGCTGGAGGGGCGGTGGGAGGAGGAGAGACGACTGCGCGACGAGCTCGCCGCCGCGTTTCCGCTCGACAAGGACGCGCTCCTGGAGGCGGGCAATGTGCGGGTGGTACTGGATGAGGCGGCTGACGCGATCCCGTATTTCCAGCGCGCGCTCCAGCTGGACCCCGACTACACCCGTGCGATGCAGGGGCTGGCTGAGGCGATCGTCGCCTCGGGCGAGGCGGCGCGCCACGTCGAGTGGCTCCAGCGCGAGGCCCGTGCGATCCGCCACAAGAGCCTGGTGCGGCTCGTCGCGATCGCCTTGCTACAGGCGGGGAGGGAGGAGGAGGCCCTCGCGTTGTACCGCCGCGCCACCGAGGACAGCCGAGCGAAAGGCGGATCGGGGTGGCCGTGGCCGCCTCCCACCTACGCCCTGTTCCTCGTCACCCACGGGCGCCCCGAGGAGGCGGAGGCGCTGATGCGCGAGGCTCTGGCACGTGCACCTGGCTACGGCGGCCTCGGACGCGTGAACGGGGATCCACTCGGCGAACACGAGGTGTCGACCACGTGGAACGGACTCTGGGCGAAGGTCCTGGACTCGGCGCTCATCGCACAGGGGCGCGTGTCGGAGGCGGAGGCCGCCTGGGGATCGAGTGGAGCTGAAGACATCGAGAGGAAGCTCGAGCTCGTCGCGGCGCGCGGTTCCGTCGAGGATGTTCGCGACGTCCGGGACCTTGCGGTATCGGCGGAACCCCCGGACTCGGATCTGCTTCTCTCCGCCGCGGCAGCGATGGCGGACGTGGGCGACGTCGCAGCGGTCGCACGCCTCGCGGCGAGGGCGCGCGAGAGCCCCAGGCGGGACGGACGCCCGCTCGATAGGCTCTACCCCGGGGACGAGGGCTTCGCTGATGCGCTCGAGGCGTGGGCGAGCGGCTCGGCTGGGAAGGCGGAAGAGCGGCTCCGAGCGCTGGGCGCGGGACCCTACGTCGGGTACCGTCACGAGGCACTCCGGTTCGAGGCAACCCTTGCGCTGGGACGCGGGGACTGCGCGACCGCCGTCGAGTTGCTGGAGCGCGTGCGAGCGATGAAGCGCATTTCGTTTCACCGGGCCTGGTCATACGCCCACTGGACGTACCCGCGCACGCTCCACTCGCTCGCTGCATGCTACGAGCGGCTCGGGGACTTGGAGAAGGCGAGGGACCGGAACGACGAGCTGCTGCGCCTCTGGCGGCGAGCCGACGCGGACCTCCCGCTCCTCGCCGAGGCGAGGGCGCTCCGCGGCCGTATCGAGCCGCAGCACTAAACGGACCCCCGCCCCTTTCGGTCGAGCCACCTGCGCGGTGTCACGACCCAGTTGCCTCCCACTGCGCCCGGGTGGCGCGGGTCGTCGCTTCGTCGGTTCGCTCCGTGGGGCGCCGGACGTCGCGCGCTAGGCCTTGAGCCTCGTCGGGTGGACGACTGGGGGACCCGCGTCCACGGAGACACGGCGCCCCCGCGGGCCGCCGGACACCCCGCCCTGGAAGGCCCGTGATTCCCAGGCCGTCTGCGGCGGCCCCGCCCTTGCTCCCTGCCGCCGGCATGCGACGGCTCCTCGCCATCGGTCTCGTCTGGCTCGGGTGCACCTTCGCCTGGGCGATCCTCGGGTCCACCCTGGGCGTGCGGAGCGGGGTGGCCTCCGGCGGCCTCCTGCCCGAGGTCCACGCGCTCTGGGGCCCGCCTCTCGTGCAGGAGCCGCCGCACGCCATCGGGGTGG